>Ga0180215_1005064_pt1 | contig 11421 bp, 12 predicted proteins | sample eDN3rd37CBELigBY_FD_128871 | JGI IMG/M metagenome (GOLD analysis project Ga0180215, IMG submission 128871) | Enriched backyard soil microbial communities from Emeryville, California, USA - eDNA 3rd pass 37_C BE-Lig BY (version 2) (version 2) | ecosystem: Environmental > Terrestrial > Soil >...
GCGCGACAACGTCCTGCTCGGCCATCGCTACGCGGCCAACCGCGAGGCCGCGCGCCGCGTCGACGTCGACGCGCTGCTGGAGGACTTCGGCCTCGCGCACCTGGCGCACCACTACCCCGAGGAGCTCTCGGGCGGCCAGCGCCAGCTCGTCGCGATCGCGCGGGCGATGGCGACGGAGCCCGGCGTCCTGCTCCTCGACGAGCCGTTCGCCGCGCTCGACCCGGCCTCGCGCCGCGCGCTGCAGGACTGGGTGCGCGTGCTCGCCGACACGCGCCGGCCGACGATCGTCATCGTCACGCACGACCCCGACGAGGCGCTGCACCTCGGCCACCGCGTCGGCCTGCTGCGGCGCGGCGTCGCGGGGATCGGCCCGGTGTGGGAGACCGGACGGCCCGCCCGCGAGGACCTCCCCGGCCTCCCCGAGCGGGCCGAGCTGCTGTCGCTGTACGAGACCCGCGTGCGCGCGGGCGCCGAGCCGGTCGCGGCATGACGTTCGGAGGCGGTTGCGGGCACCCGGGCTGCGGCCCGGGCGGACACGGGCTGACGCGCGCGGCGTTCCTGCGCCGCGCGGGGGCGTTCGCGCTCGGCACGGCCGGCGCGGGCCTGCTCGCCGCGTGCGGCAACAGCGGCGCCGACACCGGGGCGGCCGGGTCGCAGCCGACGGCCACGTCCGGCGACGGGTCGGCGGCCGATCGCACCCTGCGGGTCGGCTACCTGCCGATCACGGACGCGACGCCGCTGCTGCTCGCGCACGCGGAGGGCACGTACGAGGAGCAGAACGTCGACGTCCCCAAGCCGGTCCTGCTGCGCTCCTGGCCGGCGCTCGCCGAGGCCTTCCAGGCGGGCAAGGTCGACGCGGTGCACATCCTCATGCCGCTCGCGCTGCAGCTGCGCTTCCAGCGCCGCTTCGCGGCCAAGGTCGTGGCGTGGAACCACACCAACGGCTCCGGGCTGACCGTCGCGAAGGGCATCGACGACATCGAGGACCTCGCCGGCGAGACGGTCGCGATCCCGGGGTGGTTCTCCATCCACAACATCACGCTGCAGATCCTCCTGCGCGAGGCGGGCATCACGCCCCTGAAGGCGGGCACGGCGAGCCGCGCGAAGCGGACGGTGAAGCTCGTCGTGATGGCGCCGCCCGACATGCCGCCCGCCCTCGCCCAGGGCTCGATCGCGGGCTACACGGTCGCCGACCCGTTCAACGCCGCGGCCGAGGTGCAGAAGATCGGCAAGATCCTGCGCTTCACGGGCGACATCTGGCGCGATCACGCGTGCTGCGTCGTCGCCGTCCGCGAGGAGCTGCTCAGCGAGCGGCCCGACGTCGCCCGCGCGTTCGTCGGCGCGGTCGTGCAGGCGCAGGCGTCGGCGCGCGCGAACCCGGCCAGGGCGGCGAGGACGCTCACCTCGGGCGGCTACCTGCCCCAGCCGGGGCCGGTCGTGCGGTGGGCGATGACGCACGGCTCCGACCCGGCCTACCGCGCCGACGGGGCGATCCGGCACCCGGAGTGGGAGTCGCGCCGGATCGACTTCCAGGGCTACCCGTTCCCGTCCTACACGGCCGAGCTCGTCGAGCAGCTGCGCAAGACGGTCGTCGACGGCGACCTGTCGTTCCTCGACGGGCTCGACGGCGCGCGGGCGCACCGCGAGCTGGTCGACGACACGCTCGTGCGCGCGGCGATCGACGCCGCGGGCGGCCCGGCGCGCTTCGACCTGCCGGTGTCGCTGCGCCGGACGGAGGAGGTGGCGCCGTGAAGCAGCGCGGCCTGGCCGTCACCGTGCTCCTGCAGGTCGCGGTGCTCGCCGTCGCGGTCTACCTGTGGTGGCTGGCGACGGACGTGTTCCCGGCGCCCGAGAGCATCGCGCACGGGTTCTCGCCCGAGGAGGCGTTCCCCGCGCTCGTCGACCTCATCGGCGACGGGCGGCTCGTGGACGGCGCGGCGACGAGCCTGCTGCGGCTCGCCGCGGGGCTGGCGCTCGCCGCCGCGATCGGCATCCCCGTCGGGCTGCTCGTCGGCGGCGTGGCGCTCGTGCGCCGCGCCACGGGCGCCCTGTTCCAGCTGCTGCGGATGACCTCGCCGCTGTCGTGGGCGCCGATCGCGGTCATCGCGTTCGGGGTCGGCTCGGCCCCGGTCGTCGCGCTCATCGTCGCGGCGGCCGTGTGGCCGCTCGTGCTCAACACGGCGGCGGGCGTCCGCGCGATCGACGCCGACTGGCTGCTGACCGCGCGCTCGCTCGGGGCGAGCCGGTCGGAGCTGCTGCGCTCCGTCGTGCTCCCCGCCGTGCGGCCGCACGTGCTGACGGGGCTGCGCCTCGCGCTCGGCATCTCCTGGATCGTGCTCGTGCCGGCCGAGATGCTCGGCGTGCAGTCCGGCCTGGGCTACGCCGTGCTCAACGCGCGCGACCAGCTCGCCTACGACGAGCTGATGGCGACGGTGCTCGCGATCGGCATCCTGGGGTTCCTCCTGGACCTGGCCGCCCAGGCGCTGCTGCGCGAGCGGCGGGGCCGGCGCCACGCGCGCCCGGCGAGCGTCGCCCCGGCCGGCAGCGAGGCAGCCGCGGAGCGGGTGCCGGCGTAGGCCGCGGTCACCGCCGGCGCGCCGCGTACGCGACGAGCCCCGGCGGGAGCCCGCGGCCGGCGTAGCCGTGCCGCAACGTGCGCGCGGCGAGCCCGTGCGTGCGCAGCACCGCGAGGACATCGGCGGGCCGGTGCAGCACGAGGCGGTGCACCTCTTCCGCCCGTCGGATCCGGCCGTCTCGGACCTCGCGGAAGGTGACGATGCGGCGCGTGAGGACTCGGTCGTCCGCCCGCGCGTCGACGAGCACCGTCCACCCGGGCCCTTCGGTCCACCCGCGCGTTCCGCCCGCGGGGACGCGGCCGGGCGCTGCGAGGTCGAACAGCAGCGCGCCGCCGCGCCGCAGCGAGCGGGCGCACCGCGCGACGACCTCCCCGAGCGTGCCGGTCCCGACGCGGGGGTCGAGCGCGTAGCCGAGCACCTCGCCCACCGCGAGGATCGCGTCGCAGCCGGCCGGTAGCTCGGCGTCGACGAACGACCCGACCCGGAACTCGGCGCGCGGCGCGCGGCGCCGGGCGATCGCCACCAGCTCGGGAGAGCGGTCGATGCCCAGGACGTCGTGGCCCGCGTCCGTGAGCAGGCGGGCCGTCGTGCCGTCCCCGCAGCCGAGGTCGACGACGAGCCCGGGCCGCCGCAGCCTGCCGAGGAGCTCGTGGGCGGCATCGCGTGCCATCGCGGTGAACCCCTCCGCGTGGATCGCCGCGAGGTCCTCGCCGTAGCCGCCCACGCGCCCCGGCCTCGACCCTAGGCCACGACCTCCATGCCGATGCGGTCCTCCTCGCCGGCCTCCTCGGGCTGCTCCACGGCGAGGACCGCCTCGAGCGCGGCGATCGCGACGGCGAGCTGGCCGAGGTCGGGCTCGCGCGTCGTGAGCCGCTGCAGCTGCATGCCCGGCCACATGAGGATCCGCGCCCAGCGGTGGCGGCGGTTGCGGCCGAACAGCTTGATGATCTCGAACGCCAGGCCCGCGACGAGCGGGATGCCCAGCACCCGCGAGAGGAACAGCCAGTACCACTCGGGCGTGCCGAGCGGCGCGAAGACGACGATCGCGACGATCATGACGATGAGCAGGAAGCTCGTCCCGCAGCGGGGATGCAACCGCGAGAAGCGCTGGGCGTTCTCGGGGGTGAGCTCCAGGCCCGCCTCGTAACAGGAGATCGTCTTGTGCTCGGCGCCGTGGTACTCGAAGACGCGCCGCAGCGCCGTCATCCGCGAGATGAGCCACAGGTAGCCGAGGAAGATCGCAATGCGGATGAGCTTCTCGACGACGACGAAGACGACCGAGTTCGGCAGCGCGTCGCGGAAGATGTTCGTGACCCCCGCCGGGACGAGGAAGAACAGGCCGATCGCGAAGACGAGCGACACGGCGATCGTGCCCCACCAGGCGCCGCCGGAGATCTCCTTCTCGTCCTCGGGAAGCTGCGCGTTCGCCGAGATCGCAAGCGCGCGGTAGCCGATCCGCAGCGACTCGACGAGCGCCACGACGCCGCGGACGACCGGCAGCCGCAGGGCGCGATGGCGCTTCAGGGCCGAGACGAGCGGGAAGCTCTCGACGGCGATCTCGCCGGTCGCCGCCTCCCCCGGCTGCAGGTCGCGGCCCTCGGCGACCTGCTCGGGCGACGGCGTGCGGACGGCGACGGCCCAGGTGGAGACGCCCCGCATCATCACGCCCTCGAGGACCGCCTGGCCCCCGATCGGAGCGTCCTTGTGTGCGACGAGATCGTGACGTCCGCCCGCCGCCGGCGCAGCGCCGCGCGGCGTCTCGCCGGGACGGTCGGTCGTCACGCCGGTGGGTGGCGCGTCAGCTCCTGGGCTTGCGCCTGGCTGCGCGGCGCTTGAACCGCTCGACACGGCCCCCGGTGTCCACGATGCGCTGCTTGCCCGTGTAGAACGGGTGGCAGTTGGAGCAGATCTCGACGTGGATCTCTGATTGGGTCGAGCGCGTCGTGAACTCGTTCCCGCACGTACAGCGCACGTGCGACACGACGTACTCGGGGTGGATGCCGGTCTTCATGATGATTCGAGTCTAGCGGTGGGCCCTCAGCCCACCGGCGGGCACGACAGGGCCGCGGTGCCGTTGCCCTCGTCGGCCTCGTCGACCGCGCCGGCGGCGTCGACGCGCGCCTCCACCGCGGTCCCGGCGAGGCACCGCGGCGCGACGATCTGCACCGTGACGGAGGTGCGCGGCGCGAGGCCCGCGACGGTCGCGCGACCGGCCTCCACGCCGCCCACGAGCAGCGCGACGGCGAACGCGTCCGCGTGCCCGCGCCCGGCGTTGCGCACCCGGACGCGGTAGGTCGCGAGCGCCGGCAGCGCGGTCGGGAGCACCTCGACCCGGCGCGCCACGAGGTCGGGGCGCGGGTCGGGCTGGCGGCAGGTCCGCGTGACCCGCCGCACCGTGCGGACGCCGCCGTCCGCGGCGTGCCAGCGGAAGCGGACGACCGCCCGGTACTCGCCGGGCGCGGGCAGCGCCTTGACGTCCTTGGTGTAGACGAAGCCCGCCACGCCCGGCCGCGAGCGCTCCCACCGCCCGAACGTGGGCGCCTCGAGCCGCCGCCAGACCCCGCCGTCGACGGTGCGCTGCTGCAGGTCGAAGCGGATCGCCATGCGCACCGTGTCGCGCCGCGCGGGCATCGACCCCGTGAACGCCGCGATGCGATCGAGCTCCTCGGGCCCGGTCTCGCACGCCGTGAGGGCGGCGCGCAGGCGCGGCGGGTCACCGGGCGCGGCGGCCGCGGCGGCCGGGAGCGCGAGCGTGGCGAGAGCGGTGAGGAGCAGGGCGGCGCGGCGCATGGCCTCCACACAACACCGCGCCCCCGCCCAGGGTTTCGCTCCAGCGGTCGCGGTCAGGACGGCGTGAACACGAGCGCGGTCGCGATGGCGCGGCCGCCCAGCTCGGGGACGCCGGGCGCCGCCCGCGGGTGGTTGCGCAGCCGACCCCCGGCGACGAGGGTGGCCGAGCCGCCGCCGTCGAGGTTGATCGCATCGCGGGCGCCGAGCGCCACGAGGACGACCACGGCGCGTCGAACGGCACGTGGCGCCGCAGGACGCCGCCGGTGCGGACCTCGCCGAGCGGCTCGCAGGCGGGCCGCGTGAAGAACCCGCCCACGATCGCCTCGCGCACGCCGCTCGCCAGGCAGTGCGCGACGAGCGGCCGGCCGCGCGTCGTCGCCACGCGCACGGCGGTGGCGCCGAGCGCGTGCTCGGCGACGTGGAGGGTCGTGGCCGCGCCGCCCGGCAGCGCGACGCGCAGGCGCCGCACGTGCGCGGCCACCTCGACGGAGGGCTGCAGGAGCACGCCGCCAACGTGGCAGCCGTGCGCCGGCGGCGGGTGAACATCCCGTGTCCCGGCTACGATCGCCGCCCGTTGACAGGACGTCCACATCGGGTCCTGATGGGCCTCCAGTTCTTCCCGCGCGGCGGGTCGGCGCACGTCGCCCGCAACATCGCGCGCTGCCTGCCCGCCGCGGGCTGGTCGCCCACGATCGTGTCCGGCAGCACGCGCGGTGCCGGTGACGCGGCGGCGTTCTACGCGGGCCTCGACGTGCGGCCCGTCGACATGACGGCCGCGCTCGCCGCGCCCGACCCGATGCGCGCCGACCCGCCGCTGCACCCGTCCTTCGAGGATCGCCCCGGCGCGCCCGACCGCGTCTTCGCGGCCCTCCCCGACGACGTGTTCGCGCACCACGTGGCGACGTGGGCGGACGCGCTGCGCCGCGCCGGCGCGGCGCAGGCCGACGCCCTGCACCTGCACCACCTCACGCCCCTGCACGAGGCGGCGGCCCTGGTGGCCCCCGGCGTGGGCGTCGTGAGCCACGTGCACGGCACGGAGCTGCTCATGCTCGAGGCGATCGCCGCCGATCCCGGCCGCTGGCCGCACGGCGAGGCGTGGGCGGCCCGCCTGCGCCGGTGGGCGCAGCGCAGCGCCCGGCTGCTCGTCCTGTCCGGCAGCGAGATCCCGCGCGCCGAGGCGCTGCTTGGCATCGACCCGGACCGGTTCGTCCAGGTCCCCAACGGCTTCGACCCCGAGGCGTTCGTGCCCCGCGACGCCGACCGCGCGGCCTTCTGGCACCGCGTCCTCGTCGAGGCGCCGCGCGGGTGGGCGCCCGGCGGCCCGCCCGGGTCGGTCGGGTACACGGCCGACGACATCGCGCCGCTGCGCGAGGGCGCCCCCGTGATCCTGTACGTCGGGCGCTTCACGGAGGTCAAGCGCCTGCCGCTGCTCGTCGAGGCGCACGCGGCCGCCGCGACCGGCGCGGCGCTCGTGATCGTCGGCGGCTTCCCCGGCGAGTGGGAGGGCGAGCACCCGCTGGAGGCGGTCCATCGCACGGGCGCGCGGGACGTCTTCCTCGCCGGCTGGTACGACCACGACGAGCTGCCCGGCCTGCTGGCCGCGGCCGACGCGATCGTCCTGCCCAGCGTGCGCGAGGGCTTCGGCCAGGTGCTCGTGGAGGCGATGGCCTGCGGGCTCCCCGCCGTCGCCGTCAACGCGTACGGGCCCGCGGAGATCGTGCGCGACGGCGAGACGGGCTGGCTCGTCGCGCCCGACGACCGCGAGGACCTCGCGCGTGCGCTCGCGGAGGTGGCGGCGTATCCCGACGAGCGGGAGCGACGCGGGCGTGCGGCGCGCCGCGACGTGCTCGCGCGCTTCGCCTGGCCGGCGCTCGCGCAGCGGGTGGCCGCGGTCTACGACGAGGTCAGGTCAGCCGGTACAGCGGGCCGTCGCCGCCCTCCGGCGTCGTCAGCCGCCCGCCCTTCGCGCTGATCGCGCCGCACTGCACGCAGTTCGTGTAGTTGACGATGAGGTCGACGTCGCCGTCGGCGGGCGCGTCCTCGGGGATCTCGTAGACGCCCGCGGGGCACATCCACCGCCACGCCTCCGCCAGCGCGCGCGGGACGCGGCGCCGCACGCGGATGTGGTCCGGCGCGTCGTCGCGCGTCGCGTTGCCCGAGATGTAGACGGAGGAGAGCTTGTCGAACGTCAGCGTCCCGTCGGGGCGCGGGTAGGAGGCCGCGCGGTCGCCGACCTCGACGGGCGCGTCCGCGTCGGCGTGGGTGGCCCAGTGCCCACCCGGGAACCGCCCGCCGGTGGCGACCATCGCGTTCGTGATCGCGCCGCCGAGAAAGAACCCGCGCCGGAACGGCTGCTTCATGTTGCGCGAGCGGTACAGGTCGCGGCCGATGAGCGACGAGCGCACCGCCCCGTCGTAGGCGGACAGGTCCGTCGAGCCGGCCTTGAGCGCCGCGACGACGTGCTCGGCCGCGAGCATCCCGGCGTGCATCGCGTAATGGATGCCCTTCAGCTCGGGGACGTTGACCATCCCCGCCGCGTCGCCGGCGATCACCATGCCCGGCGCATCCAGCCGCGGCATCGCCCACCAGCCGCCCTCGGGGATCGCCTTCGCGCCCCACGCGACGCGCGTGCCGCCCTCGAGGATGCGCCGGATCTCCGGGTGGGTCTTGAACTGCTGCAGCACGTCGTGGACCGACAGCGTCGCGTCGCGGTGGCCCAGGCCGGCCACGAAGCCGATCGACACGCGCGGCGGCTCGCCGTCGCGGTTCATGGGGTAGATCCACGAGCCGCCGAACTCGCCCCACTTCGCGCCGGTGCGCAGCGGCCAGCCGAGCGTGTGGATCACGCGGTCCAGCGGGCGCGGGACCTCCCATACCTCCTTGACGCCCAGCGCCCACTCCTGCGGGTCGCGGGCGAGGCCGAACCGCTCGATCGCGGCGCCGGTCAGGTGCCCCCAGGTCCCCTCCGCGAGCACGGTCGCCCGCGCCACGATGTCCGACCCGGGCTCGAAGTTCGCGAGCGGCGCCCCGTCGCGGCCGCGGCCCTTGTCGCCCGAGCGCACGCCGCGCACGACCCCGTCGGAGACCAGCAGCGAGCTCGCGGCCGTCTCCGTGAGCACGTAGGCGCCCGCCTCCTCGGCGCGCTCGGCCAGCCAGCGCGACAGCTCGGCGACGGACACGACGACGTTGCCGTGGTTGCGAAACGGCGGCGGCGTCGGGAGCCGGATCGCGCGCGTCGCGCTCGGCAGCAGCAGCACCGACTCCCCCGTCACGCGGCCGAAGTGGGGGTAGTCGGCCCCGGGGAACAGCTCGTCGATGGCCGAGGGCCGCATGAGCGCCCCGGACAGGTTGTGCGCGCCGCACGCCTTGCCCTTCTCCACGACCGCGACCGGCACCTCGCCCAGCGACGCGGCGAGCTCGGGCTCGTCCGCGAGCAGCGCCATGAGCCGGTTCGCGCACGCCAGGCCCGCCGGCCCGCCGCCGACGATCACGACGCCGACCTCGATCCGCTCGTCCTCGGGGTCAGACGGCGCGGCGACGAACTCCTCGGCCGGGCGGACGGGCGGCGGGAACGCGCGCGGGACGACCGGGCCGGCCACGCCTATGACGCCTTCCGCGCGCGGATCGCCTCGGTCAGCTTGGGCACGATCTTGTTGAGGTCGCCGACGATCCCCAGGTCGGCGAACTCGAAGATGGGGGCGTTGGAGTCCTTGTTGATCGCGACGATGTTCTCGGACCCCTGCATGCCGACCTTGTGCTGGATCGCGCCGGAGATGCCCGCGGCGAGGTAGAGCTTGGGCGCGACGGTCTTGCCGGTCTGGCCGATCTGCGCGGAGTACGGGTACCAGCCCGCGTCGACGACCGCGCGCGTGGCGGCGACCGCGCCGCCGAGCACGCCCGCGAGCTCCTCGAGCGCCCCGAACCCGTCCTTGTCGCCGAGGCCGCGGCCGCCCGCGACGAGCACGTCGGCGTCCTCGATGTTGATCTCCTCGCCGCGCTGCTCTCCGCGGCGGACCATCCGCGGGCGGGTGGAGAAGTCCGAGAACTGCACCTCGAGGTCCTCGACGGCGGCGGGCGCCGCGCTCGGGTCCTCCCGGGCGTCGAACGCGTTGAGCCGGCCGATGACGATGCCCTTGCCCTTGTAGCGCGACGTCGAGATGGACGAGTCGCCGAGGATCGGGCGCTCCGCGATCAGCCTGCCGTCGTCGACCGCGATGCGCGTGACCTCCATCGTCACGCCCGCGCCGATGCGGGCGGCGAGGCCCGCGCCGATCTCGAAGCCGAGCAGGCCGCCGCCGAAGACGGCGTACTCGTAGCCGTGCTCGGACATGAGGACGCCCATCGCGTCCACGACGGGCTGCGCGAGGCCCTCCGGCCCGCGCACGCGCCACGCCTTCGCGGCGCCGAACGCCCCGAGCGAGGCGAGCAGCTCGTCCGTGAGCTCGTCGCCGCCGACGAGGACGGCGTGCGCCTCGCCGCCCAGCTCGGCCGCGACGCGCGCCGCCTCGGAGACCGCGCCGAGGGAGTTCTTGTTGATCGCGCCGTCGCGGTGCAGCGCGTAGACGAGCACGTTCATGCGATGAGCTTCCTCTCCTCGAACCAGGCGACGATGCGCTCGACGGTGGCGTCGGTGTCCTCGTCCTCGATGATCTCGCCGCCCTGCTTGGACGGGGGCGCCTTGAACTCGCCGCAGACGACCTGCGAGCCGGCCTCGCCGACGCGCGCCGGGTCCAGGCCCGCGGCCGCGACGTCGAGCGTCTCCAGCGGCTTCTTCTTCGCGCCCATGATCGCCTTCAGCGACGGGTAGCGCGGCTCGTTGATCGCGTCGCCGACGGAGATCACGGCCGGCAGGTCGACCTCGACGGTGTCGTAGCCGTACTCGGCCTGGCGCTCGCAGGTCAGGACGAGCCCGTCGGGGCCCTGCGCGATGTCCATCTCGATGACCTGGGTGAGCGACGGCATCCGCAGGTGCTCGGCGACGACGGCGCCGATCGTGTAGCAGGCGCCGTCGTCGGACTGCTGGCCCAGCAGGACGAGGTCCGGGCTCTCGCGCTGCAGGACGGTCGCGAGCGCGTAGCCGGTGGCCGCGACGTCGGAGCCCGCCAGCGCGGGGTCGGTGAGGTGCACGGAGCGGTCGGCGCCGAGCGACACCGCCCGGTGCAGCGTCCGCACCGCGGTCTCGGGGCCCATCGTGACCGCGACGATCTCCTCGACGTCGGCGACGCCGCTCTCGCGGATCTGCATGGCCGCCTCGATGGCGTGTGTGTCGTACGGGTTCAGCGCCCGCTCGCCGCTGCGGTCCATCCGGCCCGTCGCGGGGTCGATGCGCTTCTCGACCGCGGCGTCGGGGACCTCCTTGACGAGGACGCAGATCTTCACGGGGACCTCCTGGACGGCGACACGCCCGCGATCCTAGACGACGACTGACTCGTCAGTCAGCCCGCGCGGCGACGCCGTTGCGGATGAAGTCGACGATCTCCTGCGTCGGCGCGCCGGGCGTGAAGACCTCCGCCACCCCCAGCCGCTTGAGCTCGGGGATGTCGTCGGCCGGGATCGTCCCGCCCACCGTCACGAGCACGTCGTCGGCCTCCTGCTCGCGCAGCAGCTCCACCACCCGCGGGACGAGCGTCATGTGCGCGCCGGACAGGATCGACAGCCCGACCGCGTCGGCGTCCTCCTGGATCACGGTCTCCACGATCTGCTCCGGCGTCTGGTGCAGGCCGGTGTAGATGACCTCCATCCCGGCGTCGCGCAGCGCCCGCGCGATGATCTTCGCGCCGCGGTCGTGCCCGTCCAGGCCGGGCTTGGCGACGACGACGCGGATCTTGTGGGCGGTGGACACGATCGTTGCGGATGGTATCCCCGAGAAGCCCTGCAAGTAGGGTGGTCGGCATGGCGCGGTTCGCCTTCGGCGGTCCGGACATCGCGATCGACCTCGGAACCGCGAACACCCTGGTGTACGTGGCGGGTCAGGGCATCGTGCTCCAGGAGCCGTCCGTCATCGCGATGGACGTGACCACGGGCGTGGTGCATGCCGTGGGCAGCGAGGCCAAGC
>Ga0180215_1005065_pt1 | contig 11416 bp, 9 predicted proteins | sample eDN3rd37CBELigBY_FD_128871 | JGI IMG/M metagenome (GOLD analysis project Ga0180215, IMG submission 128871) | Enriched backyard soil microbial communities from Emeryville, California, USA - eDNA 3rd pass 37_C BE-Lig BY (version 2) (version 2) | ecosystem: Environmental > Terrestrial > Soil >...
GAGGGCGCCTTGTTTCAAAGCCCGACGCGCATGGATCGCATCGTCGTGCGCGGATAACGCCAGTGTCCTCACCTCCTTGTCGCGGGCACGCAGTCTGCGGATCGTCTCGAGGCCGCCCATCCCGGGCATGGAAAGATCGAGCACGACCACGTCGGGCTTGTCTTCATCGAAGCGCACGCAGGCCGTTTCACCGCTGTCGGCTTCGGCGATGACACGCACGTCGCCCACGGTTTCCAGCAGCAGCCGGAAGCCGGTGCGCACTACGGTGTGATCGTCCACGAGCAGCACTTTGATCATGCGGGCGCTCCCAGTGGAATCTCTGCCGTCAGCTCCACGCCGTGTGGCTCATGTTCCTGCAATGTAAGTGTGCCGCCGAGCATCGCCATCCTCTCTTGCAGGCCGCGCAGCCCGAAGTGCCCGGGTTGCGACCAGTCCTCCGGCAGACCGATGCCATCGTCGGTCACTCGAACCCGGACGTGCGAGTGGGAGTGGACCACACTCACATCGACCCGGCTCGGACGGGCATGACGAACGGCATTGATCACCGCTTCCTGTACCACTCGGTACAGGGCGATGGTGGCGCTGGTGCCCAACTCGCCGGGCAGTTCATGCTGCAGCGTGAACTGGATCGCCGGATGCCGGCTTTGCCACTGCTTGATGAAGCCTTCCAGCGTTTCCGCCAGCCCCAACGTATCGAGGTTCAACGGCGCGAGGCGAGGAATCAATCCATGCATGGCGTCGTACAGTTGCGCCGCTTCGGTCGAGATCAGTCGTGCGACTTCGGCGGTGCGCGATTCGGCCGGATGTTGGTTCGCGATCACGACGGCGAAACTGCGGATGGCCGTCACCGATTGCGCAAATTCGTCGTGCAGTTCGCGCGCGATCACGCGTCGTTCCTCGTCCAGGCGCTGCTCGATGAGCTGGTCGAGCTCACGGCGCTGTTGCAAACGTTGTTCCGCTTCGATGGCCTTTCGATCGCTGAGCTGCTTCTCCTCGAGCGCGACCGCCATGCGATTGAAAGTCGAGCCGATCATGTTGGCCTCGTGCCCCTTCAACTCCGGCAGGCGATGCCGCAGATCGCCTTGCTCGATGCGCGTGAGCCCGTCGACGATGACCGGCCAGGGCGCAACTGCACGCCCGACCAGCCAGAACACAGCGGCATTGAGTATCGCGAACGCCACCCCGCCCACCATCAGCAGGTGAATGAAGTCGTCCCAACCATCCAGCGTGGCGCGCGTCGCGTTGGCCTCGATGCGAACTTCCGAGCCGTTCGCGAGAGTAAATATATGTACCGGAGTCGTCGGCAGAATGAATGAGGAATACCACGCCGGCGCTTCTCGTCCCGCCTTGTAGGGCGAGGGCGGGGAGGAATAGATCACCTGCCCGCCGGCGTCGCGCACCGTGATCTCGTGGGCGCGCACCCGACCCAGGTGCTGCAGGAAAGTCAGCAGCGCGGCGTTGTCGGGCTGGTCGTAACTGATCAGGATGCGGGTCAGCAGTTGGGTGGCCACGACGTTCGCGCCGGCGATTTCCTCGCGCACCGCTCGCCGGGTGCCGTCGAACTGCAGCCACGCCGCCAGCACGACGAAGGCTGCGCTCAGGCTGGCGACGATCAGATTGACGTGGGTGCGAAGTTTCAAAGTCCGTCCTTGCGGGCCGAGGCCGGAAGTATGACTGCGGAGCGGGTCAAATTACGACGGCCTCGGGCCGCGGCGGCGCTCATGAAAATCATGAGTCGCGAATCATGATTGTCGCGTAGCGGCGGCGTGCGGCCCCGGGTCATGGTGTGTCTGGGACTCGTTTGTCCCTACAAGGAGTCGACCATGAGCTGGGAAACCCCTGTGGCCATCGATCTGCGCCTCGGCATGGAAATCACCATGTATGCCGAGCATCGTTGATCGTTGAATGAGGGCGAGGCGGCCGGGACGGCCCGGCGCCTCGCCTTGCCCATGCACATACGAATTCTAGGCGCTGCGGCCGGCGGTGGCTTTCCTCAATGGAACTGCAACTGCCCGAACTGTGGGGGTGTGCGGCGGGAGGAGCTGAACGCTCGCCCACGCACGCAGTCGTCCATTGCGATCCGCGGCGCGGATGAAGCCGCCTGGACGCTGGTCAATGCGTCTCCGGATATCCTCGCGCAGCTGCATGCCAATCCCAACTTGCAGCCAGGTCGCGCTTACCGTGATACCGGCATCCGCAACATCGTCCTGACCGACTCGCAGATCGACCACACCACCGGTCTGCTGATGCTTCGCGAAGCCACCAGGCCCTGGCCGTTGTGGTGTACCGACAGCGCCTTCGACGATCTCACCACGGCCAATCCCATCCTGCAGGTCCTGCAACGCTATTGCGGAGTGGATCGACGACGCATCGACGTGACGGGCGAATGGTTCGCGGTCGAAGGCAGCGAGGATCTGCGATGGCAGGCGCTGACTCTGCCAGGCAAGCCGCCGCCGTACTCCTCGCGCACCCCGCAGCCGGGCGATGTCATCGGGCTGCTGGTCGAGGATGTATTCACCGAACGGCGGCTGTGTTACGCCCCGGGCGTCGCCAGCATCGATTCATGGCTGTTCGAGGTCATGTGCAGCTCACAGTGCGTGCTGGTGGACGGGACCTTCTGGACCGATGACGAACTGGTGCGGCTCGGCGTGTCGCACAAGCATGCGGCCGACATGGGGCATCTGTCGCAGACTGGCGGAATGATCCAATGGCTGGACCGGCTGCCGGTGTCGACTCGCCGGGTGTTGATTCATATCAACAACACCAATCCGATCCTGGTCGAGGACTCGCCGGAGCGCGCGCTGCTGAATTCTCACAATATCGAAGTGGCGTACGACGGTATGGAGATCGTGCTGTGAGCAACGATGCGAGCGCTGCTTGGGATGAGGCGCAGTTCGAGCGGCAACTGCGCGAGCAGGGGCGGGCGTACCACATCTATCATCCGTTCAACGTGATGTTGAACTCGGGCAAGGCGACGCGCGAGCAGATCCAGGGGTGGGTCGCCAATCGTTTCTATTATCAGATCAGCATTCCGCGCAAGGACGCGGCGATCATTGCGAACTGCCCGGATCGCGAAGTGCGGCGACGCTGGGTCGAGCGCATCCTGGATCACGATGGCCATGGCGATGACCCCGGCGGTATCGAAGCCTGGTTACGTCTGGCCGAGGCCGTGGGGCTGGAGCGAGCCGAAGTAGAAGGGCTGCACAGGCTGATTCCAGGCGTGCGCTTCGCCGTCGATGCGTATGTGAACTTCGCACGCCAGGCGCCGTGGCAGGAAGCAGTGTGCTCCTCGCTGACGGAGTTGTTCGCTCCGGCCATCCATCGGCAACGATTGTCGTCCTGGCCCGAGCACTATCCGTGGATCGAGCCGGACGGGCTGCAATACTTTCGCAGCCGGGTCTCGCTCGCTCAGCGCGATGTGAATCACGGGCTTGCTGTGACGCTGGAATATTTCAAGACGCGCGAGCAGCAGCAACGAGCGCTGCAGGTGCTGCAGTTCAAGCTCGATGTGCTGTGGGCGATGAACGATGCCATGGCTCGAGCCTACGGAGTCCAGTCATGACCCAAGCCGATCGTCCGAGCATTCGTCCCGGCATTCGATTGCAGTGGGAAGCAGTGCAGAACGCGTATGTGCTGCTGTATCCGGAGGGCATGGTGAAGTTGAACACCAGCGCTGCGGAAATCCTGCGACGTTGCGACGGCCTGCGCAGCGTCGATGAGATTGTCTCGGACCTGGAATCGGCGTTCAATCGCAATGGCCTGCAACCCCAGATCGAACACTTCCTGCAGCTGGCGAGAGCACAAGGCTGGCTCAGTGCGGCGCAGTCATGAGCGCCGCTGTCGCGACATCGCAAGCCATCGGGCCGCCGTTGTGGCTGCTGCTCGAGCTCACTTATCGGTGTCCACTGCAATGTGTGTTCTGTTACAACCCGATCGACTTCGCGAAGGTCGAGGACGAGCTGACGACCGATGAATGGCTTCGAGTGCTGCGCGAGGCGCGAGCGCTCGGTTCGGTGCAACTCGGGCTTTCGGGTGGCGAGCCGTTGCTGCGTGATGATGTCGAGGCGATTGCGGACGAGGCGCATCGGCTGGGGTACTACACCAACCTCATCACCTCCGGCGTCGGTCTGACGCGAGAACGGTTGAGCGAGTTGCGGCGGGTCGGGCTGGATCACATCCAGCTGTCGTTTCAGGACTCGACGCGCGAGATGAACGACTTCCTGTCGCACACCCGAACGTTCGAGCTGAAGAATCGCTGTGCGCAGTGGATCAAGGAGCACGGCTATCCGATGGTGGTGAATTGCGTCATCCATCGGCTCAACATCGACCACCTCGACTCGATCATCGACATGGCCGTGCGCATGGGCGCGGATTATCTGGAGCTCGCGAACACGCAGTACTACTCATGGGCCCACATGAATCGCGAGCATCTGCTGCCCTCACGCGAGCAGTTGCAGAGGGCGGAGCAGACGATGCTGGCATGGCGCGAGCGGATGAAAGGCAAGATGAAGATCATCTTCGTGGTGCCGGATTATTACGAGCAACGGCCGAAGCGGTGCGTGAACGGCTGGGGCACGACGCTTGCGACCATTGCACCGGATGGAACGGCGCTGCCCTGTCACACGGCCCGCATGCTGCCGGGCCTGAGTTTCCCGAATGTTCGACATAGCAGCCTGCGGGAGATCTGGTTCGAGTCCGAAGGCTTCAATCGATTTCGCGGTTACGGATGGATGAAAGAGCCCTGTGCGAGCTGCGAGGAGCGGGAGAAGGATCTCGGCGGATGTCGGTGTCAGGCCTATCTGCTGGCCCACGATGCGGCGGCGGCGGATCCGGTGTGTTCGAAGAGCCCTCATCATGGGGTGGTCGTTGCGGCGCTCGAGCGGGCGCAACAGAGCAGAGTGCCAGAGGCGCCGTTGGTGTTCCGGCGGCGCGAGAGCTCGCTTACGCATTCCTAACGCGTTTCGATCTGTCCGCCACCCAACGCGATATATAACGTCACGAGATTGGAGACTTCGGCGCGACGTACCTGCAGCAGTGCCTGCTCCGCCGAGAACAGATTGCGCTCCGCATCCAGAACCTCGATGTAGCCGACCACGCCCTCGTTGTAACGGCGGCGCGCCAGTTCGGCGAGCTGCCGCTGAGCCCGCGCCGCGCGTTCCTGGGCGTTCACTTGCTCGGCCAGGAATTTTCGGCCGGCCAGCGCATCGGATACCTCCTGAAAGCTCGTTTGGATCGTGCGCTCGTAATCGGCGACGGCGATGTTCTGCCGTGCTTCGGCAACGGTCAGATTGCCGCGGCGTGCGCCGAAATCGAAGATTGGCAGCGAGATCGAAGGGCCGTAGGACCAGGTTCGTCGATCGTTGCCAACCAGCGCGTCCAGTTCGGTCGACGCATATCCATAGCTGCCGGTGAGTGTGATCGAAGGAAAGAACGCTGCCCGCGCTGCGCCGATGTTTGCACGCGCCCCACGCAACCGTTGCTCGGCGGCCAGGATGTCTGGCCGGCTCTCGAGCAGGTCTGAAGGAACACCCGCCGCCAATGTTTCCAATCGGGCTTGTTCCGCAAGTGGCAACGGTTCGGGCAGCGGCGACGTCATGGCGCTGCCGATGAGCGTGGCGAGCAGGTTCTCGTTCTGTGCTTTGGAGAAACGTAACGCTGCAAGTTCGGTTTCGGCTTGAGTCAACAGTGTTTCGGCTTGCCGGAAATCCAGGGCGGAGGTCACTCCCGCGTCCAGGCGCTTCTTCGCGATGCGCAGCCCTTCGCGGCGGCTCTCGACGGTCGCCTCGGCGAGCTCGAGCCGCTCGCGTGCTTCCAGCGAGGCGAAGTAGGCGGATGCGACATCCCGGATCAGCGAAAGTTGAAATGCTCGTGCTGCTTCGACCGTGGCGAGATAGTCGGCGCGTGCGGCACGCGACAGATTGCGAACGCGGCCCCAGAAATCCAGCTCGAAGGCGGCGATACCGGCGCCCAGGAAATATCGATCCAAGGTCTGGCTCGTGCCAATGGGCGCGCCTGCCGGGCCGATGGCTGCCGGGCCGGTGCCGTTGCGCGTGCCCTCGGCGTTGATGGCCAGCGTCGGCAGAAGTTCTGAGCGCTGGATGCGATACAGGCCTCGGGCTTCTTCGATCTGCGCGACCGCGATCGCCAGATCTCGATTGTTCTGCAAGGCCGTCGCGATCAAGGCATCCAGCCTGGGGTCCGCGAAGAAGTCGCGCCAGCCGAGCTCGAGCGCTCGCGCACCCGTTGCGGGATCATCCACATAACTGTCCGCGTAACGCTCCGGCGCCGGCAACTCGGGTCGCACGTGCCGAGGTGCGAGCGAGCACGCATTCAGGAACATCGCGGCGATGGCGAGCGATGCGACAGTGAAGTTGGAAAGCCTAGCCATCGGCAGTCTCCAACGTTTCGTGCGGCGTCGATGGCGGCCGACGCGCACCGCGCGTCAACCAGCGTCGCACGGACATATAAAGGACGGGAATGAAGAAGACGCCCAGCACCGTCGCTGCGATCATGCCGCCCATTACGCCAGTGCCGACTCCAATACGACTGGCGGCTCCCGCACCGGTCGAGACCACCAGCGGCAGCATGCCGAGGATGAAGGCGAGCGAGGTCATGACGATGGGCCGCAAGCGCAGTTTCACCGCACTCATGGTCGCATCGAACGTGGACTTGCCGGCCGCTTCTTCCTCGAGCGCGAATTCGATGATGAGGATGGCGTTCTTCGCGGCCAGTCCGATGATGGCGATCAGACCCACGTTGAAATAAACGTCCGCCGGCAGTCCTCGCAGCATCGTGAACAGCACCGCTCCGAGCACGCCGAGCGGCACGATCAACAGGACCGCGAGAGGTACGGTCCAACTCTCGTACAACGCGGCCAGCAGCAGGAACACGACGATCAGGGACAGGCCGAGCAGGGCGGTCACCTGTCCACCGGCCTGCTGTTCTTCGAATGAAATGCCGGTCCATTCGAAATCGAAGCCCTCCGGCAGCTGCCCGGCGAGTCGAGCCATTTCGTTCATCGCTTCACCCGTGGAACGGCCGAGCGCGGGCGAGCCGGAAATCGTCATTGCCGGATAGCCGTTATATCGTTCCAGTTGCGGCGGACCCGAGGTCCATTCCGTCGTCGTGAATGCGCCGAACGGCACCATCTCTCCCTGCGTGTTTCTGACTCTGAGCGCAAAGATGTCCTCGGGTGTCATGCGGTAAGGCGCATCGGCTTGCAGCAGCACGCGCAGGATGCGTCCCTCACGGCTGAAGTCGTTGGCGTAGGCGCTGCCGAACGAGATGGCGAGCGTCGCATTCACGTCTGCGATCGATAACCCCAACGCCCGGGCTTTGACTCGATCGATCAATACGCGCAGCTGCGGCGAGTCCGCCTGACCTTCAGGTCTCACTGCCGTGAGCAGCGGACTTTTGCTGGCCGCGATGAGCATCTGATTGCGCGCATCGACCAGGGCTTGCTGCCCGAGGCCGCCACGATCCTGCAACTTGAACGTAAAGCCCGCGGCGACGCCGAGCGAAGGGATCGACGGTGGATTGAGCGTGAATATCATCGCTTGCTTGACTTGCGAGAGCACCGCATTGGCTTTGCCTACGATCGTGAGGGCGTTGTTCTGCTCGCCCGGACGTTCGTCCCAGGGGGTCAAGGAGACAAAGGCCATCGCGTTCGACTGGCCCTGGCCGAAGAAGCTGAAGCCGCGGATGAATACGATGCTGCGTGTTTGCGGTTGGTCTCGATAGAAAGCGCTGACCTGCTCGATGGCTTCGTTGGTGCGATCGATCGTGGCGCCCGGCGGCGCCTGCACGACGGTGATGACGACGCCTTGATCTTCGGCGGGCAGGAAGCTGCCGGGCAGGCGCGTGAACAACAGCAGCGTGAGACCCACCAGCAGGACAAAGATTGCGAGATAGCGCAGCGGCCTGCCGAGAATGCCGCCCACGAGCGCTTGATAGCGATGGGTCACGCGACCGAACCAGTCGTTGAAGCCGCCAAAGAAGCGCGCCGACCATCGAGCGAACCGGCTGGTGGCTCGCTCGCCATTGGCGCTGCTGTGAAGCCGCTCGGACTTCAGCAGCGTGGCACACAGTGCGGGCGTCAACGTGAGTGCGAGCAGGGCGGAGAATGCGATCGACACGGCGAGCGTGAGTGAGAACTGCCGATAGATGCCGCCGGTGGAGCCCGGGAAGAACGCCATCGGCACGAACACCGCGACCAGCACCATGGTGATGCCGACGATGGCTGAGGTGATCTGCATCATCGCCTTGATCGTCGCTTCGCGCGGCGGCAGTCCTTCCTCCGTCATGATGCGCTCGACGTTCTCGACCACCACGATGGCGTCGTCGACCAGAATGCCGATGGCGAGCACCATGCCGAACAGCGACAGCACGTTGATGGAAAAGCCGAGCACCCACAGGCCCAGACAGGCGCCCGCCAATGCGATCGGCACCACGATCGTGGGAATGAGCGTCGCGCGCCAGTTCTGCAGGAACAGGAACATGACCAGGAACACCAGCACCATCGCTTCGACCAGTGTCTTCACCACTTCATCGACCGAGATGCTGATGAAGGGCGTGGTGTCAAACGGCACTGCCCAGGTGATGTCTTCGGGAAAGTTGCGCTCCAGTTCCGCCATGCGTGCTTTCACGCCGGAGGCGGTGGCGAGTGCGTTGGCGCCGGTCGAGAGCTGGATGCCCATGCCTGCGCCGGGTCTGCCATTGAGCTCCATGTCGGAAAGATAGCTTTGCGCGCCGAGCTCCACGCGCCCCACATCGCCCAGCCGTACGGTTGAACCATCCGGGTTGGCGCGCAGGATGATCGATGCGAACTGCTCGGGTGTAGTGAACCGGTTCTGCGTGAGGATCGGTGCGTTCAACTCCGTGGAGTTCGCGAGCGGACGATCGCCGAGCTGGCCGCCGGGCGACTGGGTGTTTTGTTCCTGAACCGCCGCCAGCACTTCGGCGGCGGACAGGCGATAGGTCGTGAGGCGATCCGGATCGAGCCACACACGCATCGCGTACTCGGAGGAGAAAGATCGAATGTCACCGACGCCGGGTACGCGGCGCAGCTCGTCGATCACGCGGGTCGCAGCGAAGTTGCCCAGCTCGAGCGATGGCGTCGCGCCGGTCTTCGAGGTCAACGCGAGGATCATGAGGAAGCTCGAGGACGCCTCGTTGACCAGCACGCCCTGGCGTCGAACTTCTTCGGGGAGCCGCTGCTCGACAGCGCGCAGTTTGTTCTGCACATCCATCTGCGCCACATCGATATCGGTGCCCGTGTTGAAGGTCACGGTGATCGTCGCGGTGCCGTTCGACTGGCTCGACGATGACATGTACAAGAAGCCGTCGACGCCGTTCAGCTCCTGCTCGATGACCTGAGTGACGTTGTTTTCCAAGGTCGCGGCGTCGGCGCCTGGATAGGTGGCGCGAATCGTCAGCGACGGTGGGGCGATCGCGGGATATTGTTCGATCGGCAGTGCGCGCAACGCGAGCGTGCCGGCGAGCAGGATGCCGAGCGCGATCACCCAGGAGAAGATCGGACGATCGATGAAGAAGCGCGGCGACACGCGTCATCGCTCCGCAGGTGGGGCGACACTTTCAGCGGGCTCGTCGCTGACCACTCGCACGTGCGCGCCGGGCTGAATCTTCTGAATGCCATCGACGACGATGCGATCTCCGTCCTGCAATCCTTCGAGCACGATCCAGCGATCGCCGCGCTGATCGCCCAGCTTCACCGGCCGGGGGGCGACGGTGTCACCTTCGGCGATGGTCATCACCGTCGCGCCGGACGGGCTGAGTAGAACCGCTCGTTGAGGGATCCAGAACCCATGCGGCCGAATGCCCGCCTCGATGCGTGCGCGCACGAACTGTCCCGGAAGCAGGATGCGCTCCGGATTCGGAAACTCGGCGCGTACAGCGACCGTCCCCGTCGCCTGATCGATGGAGAAGTCCAGGAAGTTCAGATGCCCCGGATGCGGATAGGCGCTGCCGTCTTCCAGCAGCAGCGTGACTTCCACTTTTCCCAGCTCGGGCATCTTGAGCGTGCCTGCAGCCATTTCACGGCGTATCGCGAGCAGCGCGGCGCTCGACTGCGAAAAGTTCACGAAGATCGGCTCGAGCTGCTCGATGGTGGTGAGCAGAGTGGCCGAGGAGGCACTGACCAGAGCGCCTTCGGTGACCTGGGCGCGGCCGGCGCGGCCGGCAATCGGCGCGGTCACTGTCGTATAACCGAGATTGAGCTTCGCACTCTCCAGCTGTGCCTGTGTCTGCTCGACATCCGCTTCGGCTGTGCGCAGACGAGCTGTCGCCGCGTCGAACTCCTGCTGGCTGATCGCCTGCTCTTTGACCAGGCCTTTATAACGTTCGACGTCCTGTCGGGCATTCGCCGCGGTCGCCTGAGCCCGCGAGAGTGTGGCCGCCACGGCGCTCACATTGGCTCGATACTCACGCGGGTCGATCACGAAGAGAGTCTGGCCCGCTTTGACGTCCGTGCCTTCGTCGTATAAGCGCCGCTCGACGATGCCGTCGACGCGGGCACGCACCTGCGAGGTGCGGACGGCCTGCACGCGGCCGGGAACTTCAGCGATGTTCTCGATCGATTGCGCTTTCGCAGTGACGACGCGTACTTCGGGCGGTGGCGGTGCGGGCGGCGCCTCGCTACTGCAGGAACACAGCAACATCAAACAAAGGGCACCGCCACCTCTGGCCAGCTGCAACATGGAATTTATTACTCACGGGCCCAGGGCATCCATGCCGCGAGATGTTGTGGCCGTTATCCGTTCGTATAGCTCCGCAAATGTTGAAACGCAATATGGATACGCTGTATGTAACAAATGCGTAAGTGCATTTGCTCTGCGGCCCGCATTCAGATGAGCCCGCGCGAGTGCTGCAACGGAATATCCAGGCGTTTGCAGCGGCGATACAGCGTATTTCTGCTCACGCCCAGCCTTTCGGCCGCGCGTGACATGTTGCCATCGCATTCACGGATACATTGAAGCAGCTCGTCCCGCTCTATCGAGGGTGGCGCTTCGCTCCCATCGTCGCAGCGGCTCTGGCACATGCGTACTTCGCTGGGCAGGTCGACCATGCGTATCACATCGCTGTCGCAGATCGCCAGGATGGTCCGGATCACGTTACGCAACTCGCGCACGTTGCCCGGCCAGCTGTAGTCGAGCAGCCGCTGGAACGCGTCGACTTCGATCGCCACCGGGCGTCCATCGCAACTTTCGGTGGCGAGGAACTCGCGGATCAAGCGCTCCTTGTCGGCACGCTGCGCCAGAGACGGCAGCTCGATCGTGATGCCGTTGAGCCGATAGTAGAGGTCCTCTCGAAAGGCGCCGCGCGCGATCATCGCTCGCAGATTCTGATGCGAGGCGCACATCACGCGCAGGTCTACCTTGATCGGGGTCTCCGTTCCCAA
>Ga0180215_1005069_pt1 | contig 11411 bp, 8 predicted proteins | sample eDN3rd37CBELigBY_FD_128871 | JGI IMG/M metagenome (GOLD analysis project Ga0180215, IMG submission 128871) | Enriched backyard soil microbial communities from Emeryville, California, USA - eDNA 3rd pass 37_C BE-Lig BY (version 2) (version 2) | ecosystem: Environmental > Terrestrial > Soil >...
CCGCAGGTTTTCTGTTGGCCAGCAATTCCACCAGTGCCGCTCGATCCGCAGACAAAGCGCTCAACCGTTGCTTGATCGATGCTGACTCCTCACTCACCGCTGACCCTCCGCTGCCAACTCCCGCATCAGCTCTGCAACCATGCTTTCAGGCAGCGCGCTCACGGCTTGAAGCAACTCTTCGATGTTGCCCCCCGCGGCGATTTGCTCCAGCAGCCTTGCGCGACGAAGCTCATCGATGCGCAGCGCCAGCTGCTCCACGGTCGGCCGCTCGAACATCGCTCTCATCGGCATCTGCACCGCAAACATCGACTGCACCCGAGTCACGACCTGCATGGCCAATAAGGAATGTCCGCCAAGGCTAAAGAAGTTGTCGTGACGACCAATCTCTTGGCCATACAACAGGTCGCTCCAGATCTTTGTTAGCGCTTGTTCGGTGTCCCCTTGAGGGGGCTCGTAGCTGCGCAACGAATAGTCGCCTCGCTGTGGGGCAGGCAATGCGCGTCTGCTCAACTTGCCGCTCGCGGTAACGGGCAAGTGCTCCATGAGTACGAAGGCGGCGGGCACCATGTACTCCGGAACTCGACCTTTAAGATGTGCACGCAGCTGCGATGTAGCCAGTTGATGCCCTTCGCGCGGCGTCACATAAGCCACCAATGCCCTCGCGGCGGCGAGATCATCGCGTACGATGACCGCCGCCTGTTTGACCGCCTCGTGGTTCGCCAGCTGCGCCTCGATCTCACCGAGCTCGATGCGATAGCCACGAATTTTCACCTGATCGTCGTTGCGGCCGAGGTACTCGATCGTCCCATCGGCTCGCCATCGGCCTTGGTCACCGGTCTTGTACAGGCGCGCCTGCGGCGCATCGCGGAAGGGATCGCGCAAAAATCGCTCAGCGCTCAACTCCGGTCGATTGAGATACCCCCGGGCCACATTCGCGCCACCAACATAGATCTCCCCGGGCACATCGATTGGGACGAGGCGTCGCTCAGTATCCAAAATGTAGATGTGCGTGTTCGAGATCGGCCGGCCGATGCTGGGCAGCGTTGGCCAACGATCAGGGTCTGCGCCCAGTGTCAACGACGTGACCACATGTGTCTCGGTCGGTCCATAGTGATTGTGGAGCCGACAGCCCGGCAAGCGTTTGAATAAGGCGACGATCTGAGGTGTGATGCGCAACTGCTCGCCTGCTACGACCACATTCGACAGATGCTCTGGTGCAACGGACGTGGAGCTAAAGTGTTGAGCCAGGCTTTGCAACATCAATGGCGGCATAAACAAAGTTTCAATGGCGCGCTCACACAAGAGCTTCATCAGCGCGGCCGCATCGGTGCGCACCCATTCATCCAGTAGCACCAGCGTGCCACCAGTGCACAGAGTGGTGAAGATCTCCTGAAAGGCCACATCAAAACTCACCGCTGCAAACTGCAACACCACCGACTGATCGACGGAGCCGAAATGCTGTCGATGCCATTGGATCAGGTTCGCCATGGCCCGATGGGGCATAGCAATGCCCTTCGGTTTGCCGGTCGACCCAGAGGTATAGATCACATAAAGCAGATCCTCAGGGGTAACCGAAACTTCGGCGGCGGTGATATTCCGATCCGAAAAGTCGGACAGGCTGCGAATCGTATCGCGCAGCCACAGCAGCTCGCCCGACACGTCCTGCAAAGAGGCAGCCAACGCCTGCTCACTCAATATCACGCGCGGCGCTGCCTCCTGGAGCATGTAATGAATGCGCTCGGCGGGGTAGCTCGGATCAAGCGGCAAATACGCAGCCCCCGCCTTCAAAATACCGAGCATCGCGATGATCATCTCGGGGCTGCGCTCGACCCACAGTCCGACCGGCTCGTCGGGCTTCACGCCCTTCGCGATCAAGTAGCGGGCCAGCTGATTCGAGGTGCGATTGAGCGCCGCGTAGCTATGCGAGATGCCCCGGTACTCCAGAGCCCGCGCCTTGGGCGTGCGGTCTGCTTGCTGCTCGAACAAGCGATGGATGAGCCGCTCGCCGGCGTAGTGAGCTTGCGTCTCATTGAAGAGTGAGAGCACTGCTTCGCGCTCGGCTTCAGGCAGCACGTTGAGCGACAGTGCTGGCCGCTCAGGCGCGAACTCCAATGCGTACATCAATGACTCGATCGCCGTCTCCAGATAGGCAACTACCCGCTCCGGGTCGATGCGCTGATCCGTGTGGGCCGTTAGCGCAATATGATCACCGAAATCATCTACCGTGACTGTGATGGGGTAGTTCGTCCAAGCGTCGGCCCTGCCGAGCACTCGAATGCCGCTGACCTCAGCAGCGCCCTGATCCTGCACAGGCCCGCTATGCCTAAAGTTCAGCAGCGTAGTAAAAAGCGGCGCTCCGTCTTCGATCGCGCTGCATTGCTGAGCTGCGACGAGTGGTGTCTGAGCGTAGCCCAGCACATCAGTCAGTTCATGCCATGCCAACTCAACCAGGCCAGCGGCGGTCACACCTCTCATCCGAAGCCGCAGTGGCAAGGTGTTGACTGCCATGCCAAAGGGACGCCTTTGCTCATCCGTGCGACGGGTCATCAGCAACACCGTCCCGAAAATCACATCGTCTCGACCGCTCGTATGCGCCACCACGAGCCCCCAGGCCGCATGCAAGAGCCGGCCCGCGCTCACCCGTGCCTGCCACGACCGCGCTCGAACCCGTTGAGTGAGAACGGACGATAGGCGCCGCGTTGCCTCCCGCATCGCATCGCCATCCCCGTGCACGTCAAGAACTCCGAAGGGTGCCGTGGGTTCCTCGACATCTCCAAGCTTGCTTCGGAAGAATGTCTCAACACTCGCCGTCGGATGTGGTGCGAACCCCTCGCTCACATAATCGCGAATTGAGGTTGGCGGTAAGAGCGTGTGCTCCTTGCCATCGAGGCAATTCATTATCTCCGCGACCATCATTCGCAGCGACTGGTGGTCGCAAATGATGTGATGAACCTGCAGTACGGCGTGGCACAGTGCCTCATCCGGACGAGCCACAATATGGAGCCTCAATAGCGGCGCTTGCCGCAGGTCCATATAGCAGTGAGTGGGCCGCATCAGTTGGGCGATTCTGTCGTCAGGATCACAGCCTCCATCGAGTTCCAACCATTCCACCGGAAGCGTCGCCCGGCGATGGATCAGGTGCACAGGCCGTGGCAGACCGTCCCATGAGATTGAGCAGCGAAGCAACTCGTGCCGATCGATCACCTTCTGTATGGCCGACACCAGCTTGGCGGCGTCAGTCCGTGACGCCAACTCGAAGAGCGTCGAAAGCACGTACGTATCTTGAGCCTCGTTCATCAAACGATGGAACAGCATGCCCTCCTGCAGCGGCGACAATGGATACGTCTCCTGAATCTCCTGCGCATCGATTACGACGGCGGGCTCCCTCCCTTCACGCATGGCTCCATGCATCACTTGATCTCCCTATACGTAACAGTGCCGCCACGCCATCGGTGGCAGAGTCCATCTCGACTTCCTTGCGCGTGATTGCCCCGCATGAACGGATCTGGCAGTCGGCGGCCACGCGGGGCGTGCGAGTCATCGGCGCCTCGGACTCTGCAGCCAAGAGAAAGGGCGCAGCGCGACGGCGTGCTCACTGGGTCGTCGCAGTAAACCCTCCGCCGATAGGGTTCTGGAAATCCGCATCTCGTTCAAGGCGGGAAATACAACAAGGCGGTCTATGCACGCCGACGCTTGCTTCACAGTCGCTAAAGATCATGAATCTCATGAGAACTTGCTTGTTGATTTGCGTCGTACCCCTAGCGGGACACAGACTTGGTTTGTTGGCAAGTTCGAGGCGGGAGATTTTCGAAGCTGAAGCGCCCTGGAAGTGGGCATCGAGTCGGGCATTCGATCGAACGCCCGACTCCGGACATCTATTGGGCAGCTCGGTCGAAGGTATCTACCAGAGCTCGAAGCCACGTTGCACTGGCTTCATCCAGCAGGTCGTCAAGATCGTTAAGCACGGTGCCATGATAATCGGCCAGCCACTGTCGCTCCAACCGCGACAACCGTTCAAAATCCACCAGCGCAGGATCGATGGGCAAGCGTGAAATGGTTTCAAACTCCAGGAAATTCTCGTAGCGGGAGGGGACAACTACCATATGACTCTCGATGCGTAGCCCGAAGTCATCGGATGAGTAAAATCCCGGTTCATTGCTCACGATCATACCGGGCTGCATTGGGATGGTGCTGGTGGGCCCAGGCTCACGGCCAATGAGCGGTCCCTCATGAATGTTGAGGTAGCTGCCCACCCCGTGCCCGGTGTTGTGACCGAAATCCAAGCCCTCTCGCCACAGGGCATGCCGAGTCAACGGATCGAGGTGCAATGCGTACGTACCCGTCGGAAATCGCGCAGTGGCCAGCGCGATATAACCTTGCAGCACCAACGTGTGACTCAAAATATGCTTGGGCTCAGGCACGCCCATCGCGAGTGTGAAGGTGTTGTCGGTCGTGCCACCAAAGTACTGCCCCCCCGAATCCATCCAGAACACCGGGTGATCGTTGAGCTTGCGACTGCTGTCGCGCCTCGGGACGTAATGCGGTTGCGCCCCGCTAGGGCCGGAGGCCGACATGAGCGGCATTGACGGACCTCGATAGTCAGGATGCTTCGCGCGCAATTGCTGAAGCTTCTCGGCCGCTTCAAACTCCGACACCGTACGATCGCGCTGCGTGCGAGTGATCCACTCCATAAACTGGACCACTGCAACGGCATCGATGATGTGCGCACGCTTAGCCCACTGCACTTCGGCTGAGTTCTTGCACCAACGACGTCGGGAAACAATATCGTCGGCCCTTGTCTTGCCGTTCTCCTCGATGACCTGGGCCAGTCGCGCAGGCGTTCGACGCGGATTGACCCCGATGACACCTTGAGCAGCGATGTGTCGTAACGCATCCTCGATCGAAGCTGGCAGTGCAATGCTTACATTCAGGTCGCGCGTTGCTGCGATATCGGGTGCAAGCTGGTGTTGATCGACGAACCAGGTGACCCTACCCTCACGCTGCACCAGCGCCATGCTCGTGCACGTCGGTACGATGTGCCAATCACCCACTTCCGTCTTCAACACCTCCTCGGCCGCGCGCACATTGAGCAGCCACGAAACATCCTCTGGGTCAGCTACCAGTATTGCCTCAAGCCCAGTGCTGCGGATGTGCTCGACAATAGCGGCACATTTATCGACATGACTCCGCCCCGCATACCGAACCGGATAGTCGACCAGCGGCGGCCGGTGTTCCTGGGGCCGATCCACCGTCCACAGCGAATCGATGGGGTGCGTGGCCAGCATGTCGAGACTGAATCCCACATCGGCTGCAAGTGTGCGCCATTGCTCAACGTCTAACATCGAATGCAGGCGCGGGTCGAGGCCGATGCAAGCGCCGGGTGGAACCGCTGACTTAAGCCAGGCGCGACGAGACGCCACTGCGGCAGACTCGACACTGATCGAAGAGTCGTCCATGTCCGCTGCAGCTTGCAGCACATATCTTGGATCAACAAAGAGAGCAGCAGTGTCGCGCAGAATGACCACGGCACCCGTGGATCCGCGAAAGCCCGTTGCCCATCGCAGCCGCCTCGCAGCGGGCGGGGCAAACTCGCTCATGAACTCATCCGTGGAGGCAATCGCAAGCCCCGTAAGCGAGCTGCTTCGCAGCCATCTTTGAATGTCGGCCAAGTGACTCACCTGATTCCTCCTGTGACAATTCTTCGGGCGATGTTTAGCTTGCCGTGCGTGATACGACCTGCATCACCGCAAACGATGAGAGAAGAGCCGCGATCGTTAGCCGTGATTGACCCACATCAGCTGACGGCGCATGTAACTTTCCATGCCCGCTAGCCCCGTTTCCGTGCCAACACCCGACTGCCCGGCCGGCTCTGATGAGTAGGCGTTGCCGGGACCTTCTCCGATGGGGGTCGTCGCACTGATCCGTACCGATGAACGTAATGCCTTACCGACTCTCATCCCCACCGCAAGCCTGGTGGTCCACACATACCCCATCAAACCATACATCGTTCCATTCGCGATCCGGATCGCCTCTTGCTCATCGCTGAATGGCATGACGCTTAGAACGGGACCGAATATCTCCTCCTGTGCGATTCGAGCGCTCGGGGCCACGGATTGGAATAACGTGGGTTCGATGAAGTTGCCGCCGCTGCCCTCCAAGGTTCGACGCCCGCCAACCACGAGCCGCGCGCCATCAGCATGGCCGCTCGCGATATATTGCATGATACGTGCGCACTGCTTCGCCGAGACTACTGGGCCGAACGTAGTGCGCGCATCCCTGGCATCGCCAATGACCACCTGACTGAACCTCTCAGCGAGCTTCTCGACCAACGCGGCCTCGATCGATCGGTGCACTAAAACGCGCGAACCTACTGTGCAGATCTGTCCCTGATTGGTGAGCAGGTGCTTGGCAATCACGTCGCTAACTGCAGCGAGCTCGATGCCATCATCGAACACGATATGCGGCGACTTGCCACCGCACTCCGCCACCACCACCTTTAGATTGGACTGACCCGCATACTGCATCATCAGCTTGCCCACCTGCGTCGAACCGGTGAAGGTCAACATGTCCACATCCATGTGCAACGCCAGGGCTCGGCCGACCGTGTGCCCTAAGCCAGGAACGACGTTCAGAACGCCGGGCGGCAACCCTGCCTCCAATGCGAGCTGCGCCAGATGCATCGCGGAACGCGTCGCGAGTTCCGAGGGCTTCAAGACCACGCTGTTGCCGGCCGCAAGCGCCGGCGCAAGCTTTCTCACGGCGTTCACCGTTGGAAAATTCCAGGGTATCACTGCCCCCACTACCCCGCGCGCTACCCAGCGCTGCGCGACGAAGCTACTCACGTCACTGCTATATACATCGCCCATCACCTTGTCGACGCTCTCGGCGTAGAAGCGCATCAGCGTCGATGCAAACGTCGCGTTCGCGAAGACCTCGCCAACCGGCTTACCCATTTCTTCGGCATCCAGCGCATCAAGCACTGCGCTGTGCTGAGCGATCAAATCAGCCCAAGCATTCAATACCCGCTTCTTGTGCGACGGCGGCGTCTCGCTCCAGCGTCCCTCATCGAACGCCACGCGGGCTGATGCAACGGCATGATTCACATCGGCATCGCAGCCGGTGGGAAGCAATGAGACGCGCGAGCCGTTGGAAGGGTTGATGACATCGACTGCATCGCCGCTTTGCGAGTCACACACCGCGCCATCGACCAGAAGGCGGATCGGACTCGCGGTGCTCAGAGCCTCGACAGCGGATCCGTTTGCCCCTGACAGTTTCGTCGAGGTCAATCTACTTCTCCTCATAAATCAAACAAATAGCCGGAACAGCGCACTGGGCTCCTTAATGTATGCCCTTCACCCGTCCTCGCCAACTCAAGGCCTCTGTTTACTCTAAGACCGGGAGATCGATGCGATTCAGCCCTGCTTCGCAACAGAGTACAGGGCCGGGCCTCGGCGCGGGACAACGCTCGCGTGCGTCCGTCGTAGTCGGTTGCTCCTAGCACCCAAACGGCGACGGGAGCTTCGTAGCATCGACGGTTCGGTCGCGCGCTCGATGAGTTGCCGCAACAGCGGTTGATGAGGTCGCGGTTCAGTAGGTCATGTCATTTCTTCACAACGGCGTACGAGTTCGACGCCGAGAAATGGTCACACCACGCGCGTATCGTCCCGGCAAAGAAAAAATTCACCCATCACAGACAGATTCAGTATCGCCGATATATCGTCGATCCTCCGCCGCTACCGGACTGAGCCTTAGATGGCCACTTCTCTCCGCCTCTATGTGAAACATCGAACCTGTCCGATTCTGCGTATTCCGGACCAAGTTGACCGCCGATTCCGCTTGAACGTGACCGGTCGTTCCGACCGAACGTGACCGACGATTCCGATTGAAGGTGACCGATTTCCGGCCTTGGCCGGAATCGCCGGTCATGATCGTCGGAATCACCGGTCACGTTCGGCCGGAATGAAGCCGCGGTTGCGCTGGTACTTACATTTTCCTGGTTAAGCTGCCCGATTTTGATCGGGGAGGCCGATGCCAGCCAAACGGAGTGCCATGCGCAAGATCAAAGACGTTCTGCGCCTCAAGTTCGAGGCGCGCCTGAGCCACGAGAAGATCGCAGCGGCGACGGGCTTGTCGAAAGGCGCGGTGACGAACACCGTGCAGCGAGCGACGCAGAAAGGCCTGAGCTGGCCGTTACCGCCGGAACTAGACGACAGCCGCCTGGAGGCGATGCTGTATCGGCAGGCGGCACCACGCCGCGAATATGCCCAGCCTGACTACGCACTGATACACCAGGAACTCAAGCGCAAGGGCGTGACGTTGCAGCTGTTATGGGAGGAGTACGAAGCTGCGCGCGGCGAGCAGGCCTATCGATACAGTCAGTTCTGCGCGCACTACCACGAATATCGTCGAAAGCTCGCGCGCTCGATGCGTCAAATCCACCGCGCCGGCGAGAAGGTGTTTATCGACTACAGCGGCGACACTGTGGCGGTGATCGACTCGAGCAGCCGCGAGGTCCTCACCGCGGAAATCTTCGTTGCCACACTGGGCGCATCGAAATACGCGTATGCGGAGGCCACATGGACGCAAACACTGCCGGACTGGATCGCTTCAAACATCCGAATGCTGGAGTTCTTCGGGGCAGTACCGGGTCTGTGGATCCCAGACAATCTGAAATCGGCGATCAAGAAGGCATGCCGCTATGAGCCGGAGGCAACCTCGACCTACGAGGACTGTGCACGACACTACGGCGCGGCAATTTTACCGGCGCGGCCATATCACGCAAAAGATAAAGCCGCCGTTGAGATGAGCGTACTCGTGGTGCAGAGATGGATCCTCGCGCGCCTTCGCAACCGCCAGTTCTTCTCGCTGCGTGAGCTCAACGCTGCGATCGCGGGGCTCCTGGTCGATCTGAATCGTCGGCCGTTCAAGAAGCTGCCTGGCTGTCGCGCCGAGGCGTTCGCCTCGATCGACCGTCCGGCGATGAAGCCGCTGCCGGCAACGCGCTACGAGTATGCCGAATGGATCAAGGCGAAAGTCGGCATCGACTACCACATCGAAGCAGATCGCCATTACTACAGCGTGCCGCACTCGCTGGTGGGCGAGCACGTCACGGTACGCGCGACCGACTCAACGGTCGAATGCTTCTACAAGGGCGGGCGCGTCGCGGCGCACGTGCGCAGCTACCTGAAAGGCAAGCACACGACGCTACCGGAACACATGCCCAGCGCACACCGCAAGCACATGAAGTGGACACCGGGGCGACTGCTCAACTGGGGCCAGAACATCGGCACCGGCACGCGCGCCGTCGTGCAGTGGCAGCTGGAGAACCGTCCGCATCCCGAGCAGGGCTATCGAGCGTGCTTGGGCCTGCTCAATCTCTCGAAGATCTACGGCGAGCAACGCCTGGAGGCGGCGTGTTGCCGAGCGCTCGCCATCGGCTCGCCGACGCGTCGGCGCATCATCGCGATCCTCAAAGCCAAGTTGGACCAGCATCCCGATCTGATACCTGCAGCCGACACGGCGGCTGCAACGGCCTCGCGTACGCACAGCAACGTGCGTTGCGCCGATTACTTCCGTGCCCCATCGACGAATGACATTGAAACCCCAAGCGCCGACCAAGGAGACGACGACTCATGCTCATCCACCCACGCTCGATACACTGATTCGCCTGAAGCTGCACGGCATGGCGCTGGCGCTATCCGAACAGATGACGCACAACGCCGCGCAGGGGCTCGCGTTCGAGGAGCGACTGGCGTTGCTGCTCGACCGCGAAGAACTCCATCGAGAGAACCGGCGCATGACTCGGCTGCTGCAACTTGCACAGCTGAGGTATCGCGAGGCAGTGATCGAGGACCTCGACTTCCGCTCTCGCAGCGGGCTCGACCGATCGCAGCTCACAAGCCTCGCCTCATGCGATTGGATCCGAGCCAATCAAAGCGTGCTAATCCACGGCGCGACCGGCTGCGGAAAGACGTATCTGGCCTGTGCTCTCGCGCATCAGGCTTGCCGCCAGGGCTTGAGCGCGCTGTATGTGCGTGCACCTCGCTTGTTCGAGGAACTCAATCTCTGTCACGCCGATGGCAGCTTCCGCAAGCGTCTTGCCGCCATCGCGAAGATCAACGTCCTGCTGATCGATGACTTTGCCATCGCGCCTATCGGTCCGCGGGAACGCAACGATCTACTCGAGTTGCTCGACGACCGTGTCGGCGCTCGTGCTTGCATCATCACGAGTCAGCTACCCATCACGGACTGGCACGACTACATCGGCGATCCCACGCTGGCCGATGCAATCCTCGACCGCCTCGTTCATCATTCACACCGAATCCATCTGGAGGCCAAGGAGTCGCTGCGCGGCCGGGACGCTACGAAGAATGCCAAAGCCAAGGCTCGCGTCGACTGAGCGATGCCACGGTCATGACCTCGAAGATCACGAAATCTTGACCGATCGTGACCGACGAGAGTAGAAAACCCCGCCAGCGCAAACGCGGCGGAATCGCCGGTCACGTTCCGCCGGAACGGTCGGTCATCTTCAGCGGAATACGCACTACTAACCGACTCGGCGAATCGCAAGCTCGCGGTGACCCTGGCTGAAGACGTCGAACCCATCCAGCAATGCATTCAAGAGGCGACCGTTCATCGGCACGGTGTCGCCGCTCACATGACGTGGCCACACGAACTGCTGCTCCTCCAGGCGCTTGGTCCACAAGCACAGACCATTGCGCTCCCAGTAGAGGATCCGGATGCGATCACGCCGCCGGTTGGTGAACACGTACAGCGCTGGCTCGAACACGTTACGCCCCAGGCTTTGCTCAACGAGCAGTGCCAGGCTCGCGGCCTGCTTGCGCCCATCCACCGGCGCCACGCACAGATAGACCGTGACCTCTGCGCTCGGGCGCATCATGGCTGGCTCTCCAGCGCACCGATCAGATGGACCAGCGGATCAAGGTGCACCATCTCGATCTCAGCGCGACGCCCATTGCCCAACTGCAGGCGTACGACGTACACCGGCGCTGGCGCTGGCGATGTCACCGCAACCCGAGCGAAGCGCACCGGAACCACCTCACTTGGTGATTTAGGCGCGGCCACTCGCCTCGTTGCTGGCCATTGCCCGTCGCGGACCAGCCGACTGCGCCACTGATACAGCTTCCACTCGGCAATGCCGTGCTGCCTCGCGTACGCGGCCAGGGAGCCGCCCGCAGCCTCGCAGCAGCGCAAATGCTCCAGCCACTCATCGATCTGCTGTTCGCGAACCTCTTGCTTCGACATGGTAAGCGTCTGCTGAAGGCGTCTTGATATTTCTGCCTATGCTGCCGACTTGATCGTTTCGGCTTTATCGCGGGTGATGTTCCAGGGTAAGAGCTCCTCGATTCGATTGATCGGATATTCGGCGATGCGAGCGAAGACCTCGCGTA
>Ga0180215_1005070_pt1 | contig 11408 bp, 12 predicted proteins | sample eDN3rd37CBELigBY_FD_128871 | JGI IMG/M metagenome (GOLD analysis project Ga0180215, IMG submission 128871) | Enriched backyard soil microbial communities from Emeryville, California, USA - eDNA 3rd pass 37_C BE-Lig BY (version 2) (version 2) | ecosystem: Environmental > Terrestrial > Soil >...
GATCAATCCCCGGATCAAGTCCGGGGACGGCCATGACGGGTGGGGATACGGCCTGCCTCCGGCCTCATCCTGAGGAGCAGCCGTGAGGCTGCGTCTCGAAGGAGGGTCCAGAGATCACCGGAGACGCCCTGATCCTTCGAGACGGTCCCTTTGGGACCTCCTCTGGATGGGGGCTGCGGGGCCACAACAGGGGATGGCCGGGTGATTCCCGGACCACGTCCGGGGACAGCCGTAGCGGGGGGCGCTTCTCCAGGAGGCGCTTTTCCCCGCCGGTGGGTCCTTGCGGTCGGTGCGCGCTGCGCCTGCCCCGGAACGTCGGGGGCGGGATCCCGGCACGCGGGCCTTTGAAAAAACCTGGATCCCCCCGTGAGGAAAGCTTTCCGCGCGGACAATGCGGCCGGCACAGGTTGCGCGAGGGCAGGGGGCTCTCTACCTAAACACCAAAGTTCAACATAGGTTTAGAGCCATGGACCTCCTGAGACTCGTTGCGTTAGACCCGGAAGATCTGGCCGTCATCTCGGCTCACCTGCAGGATTCGCTGCTGCGGATCGGCGATATCGTCTACCTGCCCAAGGAGCGCCGGTTCGCGATCCAGACGCGCCGGTACGACTGGGAGGCCGAAACCCCTCAGCGCCGCCTGACCTGCATGCATTTCGAGCATGTGAAGGCGGTGCGCGTGCGCGGGATCGACCAGGCCAACAAGGATGCGGTCCTTAACCTTCTCGCCATCGCGTTCGACGAAGGCGATGCGCCGTCCGGCACTGCCACCTTGATCTTTGCCGAGGGTGGGGCCATCCAGGTGGACGTGGAGTGCATCGAAATGCAGATGAAAGACATCGGCCCCATCTGGGCTGCGGAAAGCCGCCCCGAACACAACGACCAGCCGCAGGCGGAGCACCTGTAATGGCTCAACGGCTCGACGCGCGGGACGCCTCGTTCCCGCGAGATTTCGCCGTCCTGCTCGCGGGCAAGCGCGAGGTGTCCGAGGACGTGGACCAGGCGGTGCGCGCCATCATCGACGATGTGGTGGTCCGCGGCGACGAGGCCCTCATCGACTACACCTATCGCTTCGACGGCCTGGCGCTCCAGCCCGAGACGCTGCGGATCTCCGACGAGGAGATCAATGCGGCCCAAGCCCAGTGCTCGCAGGAGACCCTCGAGGCCCTGGCGCTGGCCAAGGAGCGCATCGAGGTCTATCACCGGGCGCAGCGCCCGCAGGATTCCCAGACCACCGATGCCCTCGGGGTCACCCTCGGCTGGCGCTGGACGGCGATCGAATCCGTCGGCCTCTACGTTCCGGGCGGGCGCGCGAGCTATCCGTCCTCCGTTCTCATGAACGCCGTGCCCGCGAAGGTCGCGGGCGTTCCGCGCATCGCCATGGTGGTGCCGACTCCACGCGGCGAGACGAATCCGCTCGTGCTGGCGGCGGCGCGCCTGGCGGGCGTCGACGAGGTGTTCCGCATCGGCGGCGCGCAGGCCGTCGCTGCCCTGGCCTATGGCACCGAGACCGTGAAGCCCGTCGCCAAGATCGTCGGCCCGGGCAACGCCTATGTGGCGGCCGCCAAGCGCCGGGTGTTCGGACAGGTGGGAATCGACATGATCGCGGGACCGTCCGAGGTGCTGATCCTCGCGGATGCCCATGCCAATCCCGATTGGATCGCCGCCGACCTGCTGGCCCAGGCGGAACACGACCCCGCCGCGCAGTCGATCCTCGTGACCGACAGCGCCGCCCTGGCGGATGCGGTCGAGCAGGCCGTCGCGCGCCAGCTCCAGACCTTGCCGAAGGCCGAGATCGCGGGCGCGAGCTGGCGCGATTTCGGCGCCATCATCCTCATCGACAAGCTCGAGAACGCCATTCCGCTCGTCGACCGTCTTGCGCCTGAGCACCTCGAGATCGAGACCGAGAATGCGGAGGAACTGGCGGGGCGCGTGCGCAATGCGGGCTCCATCTTTCTCGGCAGCTATACGCCCGAAGCCATCGGCGATTACGTGGGCGGCCCCAACCACGTTCTCCCCACGGCGCGGTCCGCGCGGTTCTCGTCCGGCCTCGGGGTGCTTGACTTCATGAAGCGATCCTCGATCCTGAAATGCGATCCGGCCGCCTTGCGGGCGCTCGGCCCCGCGGCGATCGCCCTCGGGCGCTCCGAGGGCCTGGAAGGGCACGCCCGGTCCGTGGCGATCCGCCTGAACCTGTGAGGCTTGCGGAGGAAGGATGTCGAGGACAGCGAAGGAGCGGTGCCGCCTCGTGGCGGTCACCCTCGACGAGGCATCCATCGGCCGCGGCAATCCCGATCAGGAGCATGAGCGGGCCATCGCGATCTACGACATCCTCGAGGAGAATACCTTTTCGCTGCCGAACTTCGACGGCGGTCCCTTTGCGCTGCGCATCTCGCTCATCGAGAAGAAGCTCTGCTTCGAGATATGCGCCCAGGACGGCGCGCATCTGGTCTCTCATCATCTGTCGCTGACGCCGTTTCGCAGGGTCATCCGCGACTACGATATGATCTGCGACAGCTATTACCAGGCCATCCGCTCCGCCTCGCCCGCGCAGATCGAGGCCATCGACATGGGACGCAGGGGCCTGCACGACGAGGCCGCCGAACTCCTTCGGCAGCGTCTCGATGGAAAGATCGCCGTCGATTTCGATACGGCCCGTCGCCTGTTCACGCTGATCTTCGCGCTTCACTGGAGGGGCTGACGCGTGGAGGAGGAACTCCCGAAGCGGATCCATTCGGTTCTGTTCGTCTGCGCGATGAACGCCGTCCGCTCACCCATGGCCGAAGCCATCGCGCGCCATTATTTCGGGAAGTCCATCTATGTGCAGTCCGCCGGCGTGCGCAAAGGCGAGACGGATGCCTTCATGGTCTCCACCATGTCCGAGATCGGAATCGACGCATCGAAGCACAAGCCAAGGACCCTGGATGAGCTGGAGGAGTGGGAGGGGCTCAATTTCGACCTCATCATCACGCTCTCTCCGGAAGCCCATCACGCCGCGCTCGAGCTGACCCGCGCCATCGCGGCGGAGGTGGAGTACTGGCCCACGCCCGATCCGACGATCACGCAGGGACAGCGCGAGCACGTGCTCGATGCCTACCGCAACATCCGTGACGGCTTGATGTACCGCATCCGCACGCGCCTGAGAGGCTCACAGAAGAGCCCGAATCACGGAGAGGGTGCCTAGGCCCGCCGCAAGGCCGACCAGGTCGATGCGCGTCACCGCCATCACCGTGATGGACGCCCCGAGGGTGACGAGGGCGGGCCACCCATTCTCGAGTGCGGACGGCAGGATCGTCGCCAGGATGATGGAGCCCGGAAGCGCGCGAAGCCCACGCTCGACCCGCGGCGTGATGCGCACGTAGCTCATGAGCACGACGCCGCCGATGCGGCACAGGAACGTGACGAGCGCCATCAGCGCAATGGCGAGGGCCGATCCCCAGGGACCCGCGGCGAAAGCGTTGAATTCGCTCATTCGATCAGCATCCCGGCAATGACGCCTGCGAGCGCGCCGGCGATGATGTAGACATAGCCCGGCAGGAGCGCATGCGTGACGTACGACACGATGCCTGCGATGAGCCAGGGGAGGGCCGGGCGAACGCCCTTCCAGAGCGGCACCAGCATGACGCTGAAGAAGATGGGCATCACCAGGTCGAGCCCGAAAGCCTTCGGGTCAGGCACGAGGGCCCCGGCAAAGAAGCCGATGAGCGTCGCGAGTTGCCACACGAGCCAGAGGACGAGCGCGGTCCCCAGCAGCACGCCGACATCGCGCCCTCCGTCGTTGTAATGGCGCGTGCCGATGAGCCAGCCCGCTTCCGTGAGGAGGAAGAGATTGAGCACGCTGCGGGCAAGGGGCTCGTGACGCAGCCAGGGCTGCAGCGTCGCGCCCAGCAGGATCATGCGCGAGTTCACGACGGCGGTGACGGTCATGATGGTGAGGATGGTCGCCGGCGTCCAGACCTGCTGCCAGATCTCGAGGCCGATCATCTGGGAGGCGCCGGCATAGACGAAGGCGCTGAGCCCCATGGCCTCGGCCAGGGACAGGCCCTTCTGGGCGGCGGCCGTGCCGAAGGCGGCCGAGAACATGGTGAAGCCGGGTAAAGCAGGCAGCGCGGCGCGCGCGCCGTAGCGAAGACCGGCCAGAGAAAAGAAGGGGCGGAGAGAAGAGGACATGAGGGTTAAGCTCTCTGCCCTCCCGCATCCCCGCCGTCAATCGTCATGAAGGTCGAGTGCGCCGGCGTTCTCAGCCGACCGCATTGTTCACGACAGGATAGAGCTCCAGGAAGCCCTCGTAGATCATCTTGAGCGCCACATAGAGGATGATCGCCAGGCCCACATAGGCGATCCAGCGGTAGCGCTGGAGCAGGCGGGCGATGAAGGACGCCGCGAGGCCCATCAGCGCGATGGAGAGCAGAAGGCCGAAGATCAGAATGTAGGGATGCTCCATCGCGGCACCCGCCACCGCGAGCACGTTGTCGAGGGACATCGACACGTCGGCAATGACGATCTGCCAGGCCGCCTGGGCGAAGGTCTTGCGCGGCGCTCCGCCCGCGACGGTGCCGTCCTGGTTGATATCGGCGCCTTCGAGCGCCTCTCCGGCGGCTTCTTCATCCGCGTGGCTGGTGCGCAGCTCGCGCCACATCTTCCAGCAGACCCACAGCAGCAGGATGCCGCCGGCGAACAGGAGACCCACGATCTGGAGAAGCTGGGTCGTGATCAGCGCGAACGCGATACGGAGAACCGTGGCCGCCAGGACGCCGATGAGAATGGCCTTGTTGCGCTGCTCCTTCGGCAGCCCTGCCGCGGCAAGGCCGATGACGATGGCATTGTCGCCGGCCAGGGCCAGGTCGATGCCGATCACCATCAGGAAGGCGACGATCTCGGGAGGAAGAAACTGTGAGAGTTCGAACATGCGTTGCCTCATTGTCGGTTGAAGAGCAGCGCATGCGATACGCTCGAGGAGACGCTTGTCCCACACCGGCGTGGCCGGATGGTCCGGCCCTGGGTCAGGTGCGGGCACTCCTGTCTTCTTGAACGAACCCAGGCCGCCCTGGTTCATCCAGTCCGACATCGCCGCCCAAAGTATGAGCGACCAGAGGGGCCCGGCCTGGCTATAAGGGCAATCATCTAGCCAACATGGCGCGACTGATCAAGTCGTGCCGCCCATGCTTTTCGTGGTGCGTCTTTGCCTTATAAGGAATTCCGTCTGGCTTCGTTCCATGGGCAGAATCCCGGAAAACCAGGGATTCTGGTGGGAGCCTTGGCTTCTTCGAGAGCCAAAACTTGATCGGGGCTTGGGCCTTGGGCACAAGTCAGGCGGAGGAAAGAGGGCGCGTTCAGCGCCGGTCAGGAGGTCGTTCATGTCTGCAGCTCACGAGGGCTCCGGTACGCCCGGGCACCATGGCCCGGTTCGCGCACCGCAGGGAATTGCCGGCGGCATTCTGCTGATCGCCCTTGCGGCCCTGGCGCTTTGGCTCACGAAAGACCTCGACCAGGGCACCCTGAACGCCATGGGGCCCGCCATGCTGCCGCGCTGGCTGGCCATCGGCGTCGGCCTCTCGGGTCTCGCCATGATCGCCTTCGCGTTCATCCGCGAGGGGGAGCCCCTCGAGCGCTGGAGCCTGCGCGGTCCCTTCTTCATCATTCTGGCGATCCTGGCCTTCGCGGTGACGATCCGTCCCTTCGGTTTCGGACCGCTCGCGCTTCCCGGCCTCGACCTCGTGGTGGCCGGGCCGCTCGGCATCATCCTCGGCGGCTATGCGACGCCCGAGGCCCGCTTCCGGGAGCTTCTCATCCTGTCGCTCGGCCTGACGCCCTTCTGCATGCTGCTCTTCGGCGACCTGCTGAACCTGCCGATTCCCGTCTTTCCTCAGGAACTGGCGGGCCTCTTTCCCGCAGGCTGGTCGCAGAAGGCCATCATGAGGGCGATCTCCGTCGTCATGGTGGTCGCCGCCGTCGCGATCTTCCTCGCGACCCGGGGAGCCCGGACCACGACGATCGACGTCGCCGACCACAGCGGGAGGATCTGATGGGTGATTTCGTCTCCAACCTCTCTCTGGGGTTCTCCGTCGCCCTGAGCCTGCAGAACATCGGCCTGGCCTTTCTCGGGTGCCTCGTCGGCACGCTCATCGGCGTGCTGCCGGGCGTCGGGCCCATCGCCACCATCGCGATGCTGCTGCCCATCACCTTCGGGCTTGATCCGGTCGGCGCGCTCATCATGCTGGCCGGAATCTACTACGGCGCGCAATACGGCGGTTCGACCACGGCGATCCTCGTCAACATCCCCGGCGAGGCAACCTCCGTGGTGACAGCCCTCGACGGCCACCAGATGGCGCGCCAGGGCCGGGCCGGCGTGGCGCTCGGCATCGCGGCGATCGGGTCGTTCTTCGCCGGCACGGTCGCCACCCTCGTCATCGCGGCGCTCGGCGCTCCGCTCACGAGCCTTGCGCTGATCTTCGGTCCCACCGAATATTTCTCCCTGATGGTCATGGGCCTCGTCTTCGCCGTGGTTCTGGCGCGGGGCTCGATTCTCAAGGCCATCGCGATGATCCTCGTGGGCGTCCTGCTCTCCACGGTGGGGCTCGACCTCGAAACGGGCGAGGAGCGCATGACCTTCGGCCTGCCGTTCCTCTCCGACGGCATCGATTTCGCCGTGCTGGCCATGGGCATCTTCGGCATCGCCGAGATCATGCGCAATCTCGATCATACCGAGCACCGCGACGTGGTCCGGCAGGCCATCGGCCGGCTGCTGCCGAACAGGGAGGATTTCAGGCAATCCTACCTGCCGGTGCTCCGCGGAACCGTCATCGGCGCGATCCTCGGCATCCTGCCCGGCAACGGCGCTGTGCTCGGGCCCTTCGCGTCCTACACGCTCGAAAAGAAGATCGCCAAGGATCCGCGCCGCTTCGGCCGCGGCGCGATCGAAGGTGTCGCCGGGCCCGAATCCGCCAACAACGCGGGCGCGCAGACCTCCTTCATTCCGCTCCTGACGCTCGGCATTCCGCCGAATGCCGTGATGGCCCTCATGGTCGGCGCCATGACCATCCACGGCATCATTCCCGGGCCGCAGGTGATGACCAAGAACCCGAGCCTGTTCTGGGGCATGATCGCCTCCATGTGGATCGGCAACCTGATGCTGCTCGTGATCAACCTGCCGATGGTGGGGATGTGGGTACGCCTGCTGAAAGTGCCTTACCGGATGCTGTTTCCGGCCATCCTGATGTTCTGCTGCATCGGCATCTACTCCATCAACTCCCTGCCGACGGACGTCATGTTCATCGCCCTGTTCGGGCTGGTGGGCTACACGCTGATCAAGTTCGGCTTCGAGCCTGCGCCGATGCTGCTCGGATTCGTGCTGGGCAAGCTCATGGAAGAGAACCTGCGCCGGGCGCTCATCCTCTCCCGCGGATCCCTCTCGACCTTCATCGATCATCCGGTGAGCGCGGCGCTGCTGGCCGTGGCCGCCATTCTGCTCGTCATCGCTCTTCTGCCCTCCATACGAAAGGGAAGGGACGAGGTGTTCACGGAGTAGCTTGCCTTCGTGAGCACACTGGCCAAAATGTAAGCTCATAACTTTCCAAAGGGAGGAAATAGATGAAGAGCATCGTATTGGCAGTGGCCGCTGCCGCCGGCCTCGCCGTCACGGGCGCTCAGGCCCAGGATTACCCGACCCGTCCGATCACCATGATCGTGCCGTTCGCGGCCGGAGGGCCGACGGATGTCGTGGCCCGGATCGTGACCGACCACATGTCCCGCACCCTCGGTCAACAGATCGTGATCGAAAACGTGGCCGGGGCCGGGGGCACGACCGGCATCACCCGCGGGGCCCAGTCCCAGCCCGACGGCTACACCATCATGATGGGTCACATGGGCACCCACGGCGCCGCGCCCGCCCTGTACCCCAACCTGAAATACGATCCGGCCAAGGATTTCGCCCCCATCGGCCTCGCCGCGGGCACGCCCATCCTCATCGTGGCCAAGAAGGACTTTCCGGCTAACGACCTGAAGGGCTTCCTCGAATACATGAAGACCAACAGCGACAAGGTGAACATGGCCCATGCGGGCGTGGGCTCCGTCTCCCACTCGACCGGCATCTTCTTCAATTCGGTCATCAAGGCGAAGCCCACCATGGTGGCCTATCGCGGCACGGGCCCGGCCCTCAACGACCTCATGGCCAACACGGTCGATTACATGACCGACCAGATCGTCAACGTGGCGCCGCAGATCCAGGGCGGCAACATCAAGGCCTTCGCCATCGCCACCCCCGAGCGCTCGCCGGTCCTGCCGGACGTGCCGACCACCAAGGAGGCCGGCCTCGAAGGCTATGAGGTCAGCGCCTGGAACGCGGCGTTCGCGCCGAAGGGCACGCCCCCGGAGATCGTCAAGAAGCTCAACGACGCCCTGGTGAAGGCCCTCGACGACGAGAACACCAAGAAGCGACTGCTGGAACTCGGGGGCGTCATTCCGAGCCCCGCCGAGCGGACGCCGGAAGCTCTCCAGAAGCTCGTCGAGAGCGAAGTGGCCCGCTGGACCCCGGTCCTCAAGGCTGCCGGAGCCGCCGCCGAATAAGTCGCCCTTGGCATAAGTCTTTGAAACGGCGGGCAAAGTGTCCCGCCGTCATCATTTCTGGGCCAGCGACCGCAAAGAAGCCTTGAAATTGATCGCGGGCCCGATTACACCCTGCCTCACGTGCAGCCGTAGCTCAGTTGGTTAGAGCACCAGATTGTGGATCTGGGGGTCCCCCGTTCGAGCCGGGGCGGCTGTACCACTTACAAAATAAGGGCTTGAGCCTCACGGGTTCGATGGCCCTGCTTCCCAGAAAAGCTAATTGGGAAGCAGAACAGCCCAACAGGATGGACAAGCTTGAAGTCGCCCGTTGCCCGCTTGGCACGGCCCTAGCCCTCTTCCTTCAAGACCTCGATCCAGTTTCTGTCCACTCATTAGCAAGTGCCGCCTGTGAGCTGTTAGAACATTTGGCTTCCAAGGTTGGGAAGAAGCCATTCAACTACTACATGCTCTCATCTTTTCCTGGCAGTAGCCCCGCGGATTTGCGGCGGGTGCAGCACGAGTTCTGGAATGCATTCAAGCATCCATTGCGCCCAGACCAGAAAAGGGAGCGAAAGGACGGTCCACTTTTAGCCAGCTTCAGTGATGCTGATAATGACCATCGCCTGTTTGTAGGTTGGTATGACTATGCGAATGCGACCCAAAGGCTTCCAACTGAAGCATCGCTCTTCCTGATTTGGTATCAGTGCCTCTACCCTAAGGAGGTCGGTATCCACCTTCCGTCCGGAATGATTGAAGAGTTTTTTCCAAACCTACCGAGTTACGATCGGGCAGCCCAAAAGCAGGCGTTGAGAAGGACAATCGAAGTCCACCGGGCTCTGGTTCATATTGATGATCCATTCGTCGAGCAGGGGCCACTGATACTCCCGCGTATGAGTTAACCTACTTTATTGCCCTCCGCAGCATCAGCCCAGGGAAGAATATGGCTCGGGACGAGTGAAGAATCCCGCTCGCACAGAGTTCATGAATTCCTTCTGCGCAGGTTTGGCAATGGCACTGGGCGGCCTTATCCCAAGTTCCGTAGTTGCGTGCGAAGCGGACCTTCATACGATCTGCTCTACGTTACACCTTGACCCATAGACGACACTGAGGGGTGCAATCTTCGGCTCATTGTCGCGGACCCTCTGCTTGACTAACTGACGGATGCGGCGCTGGGAGTGAGGATCGAATTGGCGCAGGAGTAAGAGATCTTTTCGTTCTATCCCCCCCGCCGCTTCGTCCGCAGTACCCATCTGCACCGCCTCAGTGAGGCGAGGGCATCGAGAGCGGGAGCCAGCATTGTTGCTTGAGGAGCCCCTCCGACAATCACGTTGGCCTCCATGCGCGTGCCGGCAGTCAACGTGACACCACCGCTGCGCTGACTTGAGGCTCGCATCCGACTGTTGTCCGAACTCGAGACTGGATGCGCCCCTAAGAATAGTTGCCCACTCGCAACAGGCGCACTTATTCGTTCTTTTGAAATTGAATCTCGTGGCGAAGCAGGAATTCGGGCCGCTAGTGGTCGGTACCCACAAAAGTAGCTTTCTGAGCTTCGTCTTCGAGAATCATCGATGTTGCCCAACCAAAATATCCTGCTGTCCACCACAGCGCCTCAAGTGATTGCATTCGCAGCCACACTCCTCATTACGGCTCTACCGGCTTCACCTGCTTACGCACAACTGAGTGGCGCCAATGGCGCGAATGGAGGCGATGCAACAGCCAGTACTGCCGGAGCTGGCGGAGCTGGCGGCACCGCAGGAGATGGCAGCGTTACATCCGGCAATGGTGGTGCAGGCGGAGAATCCCGTTATGGTTATCCTGGAGCAGGCGAGGATGGCGGTGAGGGAGGAAATGATCAGGCAGGGGGTGGCGATGGCGGCGGCCATGAGAGCGGCGGTGGCGGTGGCGGTATATGGTTGAGCCTAGCGGGCTCCAATATGAGAGGGGGCGGTGGCGGTGGAGGCGGTGGTCGTGGCGCCACGGTAACAACCACGCTCGACAATGCGACATCCATCATCGGGGGCAACGGCGGTAATGGTGGCCGGTCGGGCGGCTCTGCTGGCGGCGGCGGAGGAGGCGGAGGCGGCCATGGCATTGTTCTTTCCGGAACATCGATCGTAAACTCCGGGACGATCAGCGGCGGCAATGGCGGCAATGGTGGCAATGGTGTCGATCGTAGTCATGATGGCACCGGCGGTACCGGGGGCGTCGGCATTCGGGTGGAGACGACGACCGGTGCGACCATTGCGAACAGCGGCACGATTTCCGGTGGTCTGGGTGGAACGGGCAGAGGCAAGCAGGCCAAAGGTGGCGAGGGCATCGAAGGCGAGAATCTGACGATCATCAACAGCGGTGCGATTGCCGGCGCAGGTGGCAGTAACGCGATCAGCTTTACCGCAGGCACGAATATCCTCGAACTCCGCAGCGGCTTTGCCTTTACGGGTAATGTTGTCGGCGACGGAGCAGATACCCTACGGCTCGGCGGCTCAAGCAACGCGACCTTCGATCTCTCGACACTGGGGGACGCAGCGCAGTTCAGAAAATTTGAAGCGCTTGAGAAATCAGGCTCCTCGACGTGGACGGCTACAGGAACGAGCGCGTTTTCTGGCAACACAAGAATAAGCGCCGGCACTCTTATTCTGAACGGTTCTCTGGGCAGCGCGCTCGTTAACGTTGAGGCGGGTGGCATCCTGTCCGGCACGGGCACGGTCGGCGGCATCGCTGTCGTCGGCAGCGGCATCGTTGCCCCTGGTAACTCGATCGGCACACTCAATGTGGCCGGCGACGTCACCTTCGGGGCAGGCTCGGTCTATCAGGTTGAGGTCAATGCTGCCGGTCAGTCCGACCGCATCGCCTCTACCGGCTTCGCC
>Ga0180215_1005071_pt1 | contig 11408 bp, 12 predicted proteins | sample eDN3rd37CBELigBY_FD_128871 | JGI IMG/M metagenome (GOLD analysis project Ga0180215, IMG submission 128871) | Enriched backyard soil microbial communities from Emeryville, California, USA - eDNA 3rd pass 37_C BE-Lig BY (version 2) (version 2) | ecosystem: Environmental > Terrestrial > Soil >...
AACGGAACGAAGCTAGCGCATCGTGCGAAAAAGTGGATCCGGTTTTTCGCTAGAACGATGCGCTCTTCAAAGAGTGGAGCATCGGATTGGATCCCAAAAGTGCAAATCCACTTTTGGGTCCGATGCTCTAGGTCGAACCCGGCTGAACAGGGGCATGTCATGGAAACCACGGTTCTCGGCGTGTTGCGAAAGGCCTGCGATCTCGTCGGCAGCGGGCGGTCGCCCGGCATCATCGAGGCGATCAGCTCTCTGAGGGACGAGGCGAGCGGCCGGACGCGCGACCTTGCCTATTACGCCATTCTCGAAACCGCCATGGTGAGCCGTGGCGATGCCTCCCTGGCGATGCTCGCCGACAGCGACCAGACGGAATCCGCGATCGAACTTCTCCAGTCGACCATCCGGCGACTCATGTCGGCGCTTCACTGAAGCGCCTTCCGGGCGAACGAGGTGCTTTCCGACGATTGACGCCTCAGCAGGCGATCTGCGCTCCCGTCATGTGAACGGGCGTGATGGGCCTCACGTCGCGGCCGTTGACGGCGCAGGTCAGGCGCGCCTCGGACCGGCACTGCGGCCCCTTCGGGGGACCGACGCGCGGGCCGACGGCGAATTGAACCGTCACCTCTCCAGGGGCCGATTCGAGAAAGCCCTCGACGGAGGACAGCCAGGTCTGGCCGACGAGGTCTTCCGTGGCGCGCGCTTCGTTCAGGGCCTGCTCGACACAGGCCGCAGCAGCATCCTGCGGAAGCAAGGGCTCGACCACGGCAGGCGGCGCGATGGCCGCCGTCGTCTCCACGTCCGGCGCTTCCTTCACCGCAGGCGCAGCAGGCTCCGCGACCTGCGGATCGCCGCGGAACCCGTTGACGGTCGCGAGCGCCAGAACGACGAAGACGCCAATCTGGATCGGAATGCGTTTCACCTTGCTCAGCAGCGGAGCCCGGCTGAAGAGCACATGCCCGTACAGGTGGAGGAAGACGGCAACGAGGGTGAGGAGGATGAGGAAACGCAGCATAATGAATCGTGCCCGAGCGCTATCGTGCGTAGTGAACGTCTTGTCTGGGAACGCCCCTAACCTAACGCAGGATCCCCGTCATCGCATGCGGCACGTCCCGTTTCTCGTTGTTATGGTTAGCAATGTCTTAAAGCCGTCAGAGAAGGAGCGCGTTAGCGCATCGTGCTGACCCTTTGGTCCACACAATGCGCTATCCAAAGAGTGGAGCATCGGATGAATCCCAAAAGTGGAATCCACTTTTTGGGTCCGATGCTCTAGGCGCGCTCCTCCCAGAGCTTTGCGAGCTCGACGACGGTCTTCACCGCCTTCTCCATGTCCTGGCTGCTGACGAATTCCAGCGGGGAATGGAAGGCGTGGCCGCCGGCGAAGATGTTGGGGCAGGGCAATCCCATGAAGGAGAGGCGCGAACCGTCCGTGCCGCCGCGAATGCTGCCGCGCACCGGTTCCATGCCGGCCCGGCAGATCGCCTCGAGCGCGTACTCGACGATCTCCGGCTTCTGATCGAGCACGACCTTCATGTTGCGATACTGTTCCTTGACCGTGAAGGTGTAGCTCGAACCGGGATAGGCCTTCAGCACCTCCGCGGTGATCTTCTCCAGCAGCGCCTCCTTGGCCTTGAGCCCCTCCTCCGTGAAGTCGCGGATGATGAAGCTCAAATTCGCCTTCTCCATCACGCCGGTCACGCCGGTCGGATGAATGAAGCCGTCGCGGCCCTTCGTCGTCTCGGGCGCCATGTCCTTCGGCAGGCGCGCGACGATGTCGCCGGCGATCCTGATGGCGTTCTCCATCTTGCCGTAGGCGAAGCCCGGATGAATGGCCACGCCCTTGATGGCGATCTCCACCCCGTCGGCCGAGAAGGTCTCGTCCTCGATGGTGCCCGCCGTCTCGCCGTCCAGCGTGTAGCCGAAATCGGCGCCGAGCTTCTTGAGATCCACCTTGTCGACCCCGCGGCCGATCTCCTCGTCCGGCGTGAAGAGGATGCGGATCGTTCCGTGCTTGATGTCCGGATTTTGAATCAGGAACTCGGCCGCCGCCATGATCTCGGCGATGCCGGCCTTGTCGTCGGCGCCGAGCAGGGTCGTGCCGTCCGACGTGACGATGTCGTGGCCGATCAGATCCTTCAGCACGGGATGGTCCGCAACGCGGATGATTTGGCTCTGGTCGCCGGGCAGCCGGATGTCGCCGCCCTGATAGTTCCGGACGATCTGCGGCTTGACATTCGTGCCCGAGAAATCCGGCGCCGTATCCATGTGCGCGCAGAAGCAGATGACGGGCACGTTGTTCTTGTGCGTGTTCGACGGGATCGTCGCATAGACGTAGCCGTGCTCGTCGAGATGCGCGTCGGAGAGCCCGATCTCGAGGAGTTCCTCGACCAGCAGGCGGCCGAGATTCTTCTGCTTCTCGGTGGAGGGCTGGGTCTGGGACTTGGCATCGGACTGGGTGTCGATGACGACATAGCGGAGGAAACGGTCGGTGACGCTGGCGGCCATGGCTCTGGATCCATTGCGAGGAGATGCAGCGGAGTTTTAGCCGGACGAAGCCCTTCCGTGAATGGGCCGGGGGAAAAATCTTCACTCCCTGCACCCCGGCAGCCTGCAATCACACTATCAACACATTGGTGGGCGAAGCGCGACAATACATTCCGAGGTCTCGCAAAGTCGTTTCAATGCGTCGGAATGTAAGCCTAAGACATTTACCCAAGGGGCACTATCAATAATGACAACGCCAACCAATTTAGAAACGCTTTTTCTTCAACTCATCAATGAGGCCCGCGCCAAGGCCGGCGTCAAATCACTGTCGTTCGACGGCGAACTTCTGGATTCATCTGACGCTCACAGCGCCTGGATGGACCAGACCGACACCTTCTCCCATACCGGAATCAACGGCTCCAGCGCGGGCGCACGCATGACCACGGCCGGCTATGGCTGGCAGGGATGGGGCGAGAACATCGCCTATGTGAGCGGCGAATTGACCGAAGCGACCGTGCGCCAGCTGCACACCAACCTGATGAACTCGCCGGGCCATTACGCCAACATCGTCAACGGCAAGTTCGAGGAAGTCGGCATCGGCCTGAAGGAAGGCACGATCAACGGCTACAAGATCGTGTTCGTGACGCAGAATTTCGGCACGCCGAACGCCGCGGAGCGGGCCGAGCCGGATGATGTCGGCACCACAACCCCGACCACTCCCACGACACCGACCACTCCCACGACACCCGCCGGCGAGGCAATCATCGGCAACAGCTACAGCAACACCCTGTACGGCACGGCGGGCAACGACACGCTCAACGGCAACGGCGGCAGGGACGTGCTCTGGGGCCGCGCCGGCAGCGACACCTTCGTGTTCGATACGACGTCCGAAGCCAATGGCGACACCATCGCGGACTTCGTGCGCGGCAGCGACAGGATCGACCTGTCGGGCATCGACGCCAGCACCCGCGCATCGGGCAACCAGGCGTTCAAGTTCATCGGCACGCAGGGTTTCCACAAGGTCGCAGGCGAGTTGAAGGCCTATCAGGCGAGCGGCAGCACCTACATCGCCGGCGACGTGAACGGCGACGGCCGCACCGACTTCACGATCAAGGCTCTCGGCGCGCACAGCTTCGCGAACTCAGACTTCGTTCTTTAACGGACGAATCATGATTGCTGCATGTCATGGCCGGGCTTGTCCCGGCCATCTCGATTAGAAGAGGATCGGCGCCTTGATCCATCGGGATCACCGGCACAGGGCCGGTGATGACGGAAGCGGATACGCTGTGACGGCGCTCGTGCTCGGCGAGTTCAGACGTCCAGAACCGTCAGGACGCCGCACAGGCCCAACACTCCCAGCGCCACAGCCATGAAGATTCCATCGCGCCCGTGAAACGCCGGCGCATTCGTGATCGTGCGCGGCGCATCGGGAGCAAGGCCTCTCGCCTCCATGGCGATCGCCGTGCGGCCGGCGCGGCGGATGGCGAAGGCGAGCAGCGGGATCACGAGGCTCATGAGCTCGAAGGGACCGGGAATGCGCCGCGGGAAGCGGCCGGATTTCATGGCGCGGGCCAGGCGCATCTGCTGCGCCTCGCCGGCCAGATCCGGCACGAGCTGCATGGCCGCGAACAGGGAATAGCCGATCCGCGGCGGCAGTCCCGCGTGCCGCATCAGGGCGCGCACGAAGAGCCCCGGATCGGTGGTGAGCGCGAAAAATAAGGAGATCATGCCGCAGGCGAGCGCGCGCAGGAACAGGGTGATGCCGGCCGAGAACGCCGGCGAGGCGAGAAGGGATTCGCCCGCCATGCGCAGCGCGAAGTCGCTCTCCTGGCGAAACAGCAGGCTCGTGGTGAGAAAGCCGAAGCCGAACAGGGCGAACGGCACCATCAGGGCGAGCAGGACAAGCGGCGACGTGCGGTTGAGCGCGACCAGCGCAAGCGCGGGCACGAGGATCGCGGCGAGCTGGAAGCGTGGATCGAAGACCAGCACGGCGGCGGCGAGCCAGAGACAGCAGGCGACGAGTTTCGACAGCGGATTGAGGGATGTCAGCATGGAACCGCCGCCTCCAGGCGCAAAGACACCGCCTTCAGCCAGCGTATTGCCGCAAGCGATGCGGGCTCGGTGAGTCCGGCGCGCGCAAGCAGGGGCGCGTCCAGCATCAGGTCTTCCGTCGGCCCATCGGCCAGGATCCCGCCCTCCCCGACGACGATGGAGCGCGGACAGAGCTTCAGGGCGAGATCCATGTCGTGCGTGATCAGCGCGATGGTCTGCCCCTTGTCGCGCAGCGCGAGGATCTCCTGCGTCAGAAGCGCTGCGCCATGGGCATCGAGCCCGGCCATGGGCTCGTCGAGCACGAGGAGCGGCCAGCGATCGGCGATGGTGAGCGAGGCCAGCGCGAGCTTGCGCTTCTGGCCCTGCGACAGCTCGAACGGATGGTTCCCGGCAAGTTCCGCAAGGCCCCATGTCTCCAACGCGGCCGCCACGCGCCTGGTCTTCTCGGCCGCACTCATGGAGGCCGGCAGCGCGGTGAGCAATTCCTCCTGCACGGTGCCGGCGGTGAACTGGTTCTCTGGACGCTGAAACGCATAGCCTCCCGGCGGCCCCTGGCGCTTGCCAGCCTTCAGCGCCAGGAGGCCGGCGAGGCACAGGCCCAGCGTCGATTTTCCGGCTCCGTTCCTGCCCAGCACGCCGAGGATCTCGCCCTCGCGAATGGCGAGATCGATGCCGCGCAGCACTGTCGGCCCCAGGAACGGCGCGCAATCGGCCTGCGTCATCTGCACGAGCACGGGTGTTTCGCGCATGGCGAGGCGCGGCTTCGCGGAGGCGACGAAGGCCTCAACGGCCGGGCGTGCTCTGGCGAGGCGATCGGAGGGAGCCATCTCGGGATCGAGATGCGCCAGCGCCTCTTCGATGGACAGGGGCGCTTCGGCAGGTGCGACGCCCGCCCGCATCAATTCCGCATCGAGCGCGCTCGATGCAGGACACCAGATGCCATGCGCTTGCAGCAGCGCGCGCTCCTCGCGGAAGATCCGTCTCGGGTCGCCCTGTGCAATGACGATTCCATCGCGGCCCAGAACGACCATGCGGTCGATGGATTCGATCAAGCCGTCGAGCCTGTGATCGACGATGAGGATGGTCTGCCCGCCCTCCCCGCTCGTGAGCAGCGCATGCAGCCGTCGCGCGGCCTCCGGCGCGAGATGCGCGGTCGGCTCGTCGGCGACGAAGAGCGGCGCCTCCTGCGCGAGAGTCGCGGAGAGAGCAACGAGCTGCCGCTCGCCGCCCGAGAGCTGGGCGGAGCGGCGCTGGCGCCACTCCTCCGGCACGCCGACCTTCCGCATGGCCCGCGTCACCGCTTCGCTGATCTGTTCCGGCGGCAGGGCGCGGTTCTCGAGCGCGAAGGCGATCTCGTCCTCGACCCGCATGCCGCAGAGCGTCTGGTCCGCATCCTGGAAATACTGCGCCACCTGGCGCGCCCAGTCCCATGGCTTTCGCGTGCCGACATCAGCGCCGACGAGACGGACATCTCCCTTCACCTGTGCCGGGATGCTGTCGGGGATGAGACCCGTCAGCGTCAGCAGCAGCGTCGACTTGCCGGAGCCTGAAGGGCCTAGCAGCAGAACCCGCTCACCCGGCTGGACCCGCAGGTCCACGGGCCCCACCGCGGCACGCCTGGCGAAGGGATAAAGGATTTCGACCGCGCTCCACGCCGCGGCGGGTTCAGGCGGCAGCGGAACGCTTCTCGACATCGATCGCAAGACCTGCGAGTGCGCCCGTTTTGTAGAGCGCCTGCACGATGACATGCGCGAGCCAGCCGCCGAGCAGCGCGCCGCTCGCGGCCCGCAGCACGAACATGGCGACGAGCAATGTCGGCTGCAACGCGCCGTAATCGAACCGGATCCAGGTGTAGATGTAGGAGAAGATCGCGGCGCCCACGCCTGCGGCCATCAGCACCGGCAGCGAATAGTTGCGCCAGCGCGTTGCGGCGAAGACCGCTTCCGCACCCGCGCCCTGGACGATGCCGCTCACGATGAGCAGCAATCCCGCTGGGCTTCCCAGCAGCACCTGCACGGCGGCGGCCAGCACTTCGGCCGCGAGGGCGACGCCCGGCTTGCGGATGATGGCGGCGGCTACCATCGAGGCGACGAACCAGAAGCCCATCACCACATCCATCGTCAGGGGGCCGAAGACCGCCTGCGCGATCAGCCACACCTGCACCCAGCCGAGATAGAGCACGGCGAACACCGCGCCGATCACGGTCACGATGAGGGTCTCCCTCAATGTCCAGCCACGGGTCACGGACATGACGAACTCCTTGTTGCGTGAGGAGGATTTTGACGAAGAATTACGCTTTGCTCGGGCTGTTCGCCGAGACCTTGAGATCGAGCGCCACATGGCCCTGCGGCGCGCCGAAGCGCAGGAAGGCCTCGCTCAACGTGGTGAAGACCGGGCCTGCATCGCCGCGCAGCTTGGTGCAGAAATTCTTCGAACGGTCGAAGACGCCGGAGGCCTTCAGAAAGTCGATGCAGCCGTAGATCTCGTCCATGTGATGCCCACTGCCGAGCGGATAGAGCGAGAACTGCGCGGCCACGGCCTGCCCGGTTATGGGAGCAGCCTTCACATAACGGATGGCGGCGGCGATGCGCGCATCGAGAGGCTGATCGTGGTTCGAGTCCGTAATCGGCGTGCAGATCGGATCGTCGGGCTCGCCCGGGCAGCCGCGCGACACGGTTGCGGCGAGCACGCAGTGAACGCCGCGACGCGATGCGGCGAGGAACAGGTCACGCATGGCCGGAAAGAGCTGATCGGGCGGGCCGACGATCAGCGTCGAGACATCGTCTGTCTCGATCCGGAAGTTTGGCCTGTATGGATCAAGCGCCCCGATGGCGCCGAGGATGACATCGACGAAATCGTCGGTCATCGGATAGAGGGAAATCTGTGCGCCGGAAAACATCGTCACCTCGCTCCGCTGGCATTACCCAGATCAGCTTGAGGGTCCAACGGCTTCGCGCCGTCATCTCAGCCCCGGCCATACGGAGCACCCCTGTCGGATGCGACATGCTTAACACCTTTCGTCCCGCGATGGCAAGCGGGGCGCGCTCGCTTCGCGACGCTCGTCCTGCACTCTCCTCGCCGTCATGGCCGGGCTTGTCCCGGCCATCCCGATTGAAAGAGCACTACGATCCACATCATCGGGATCACCGGCACAAGGCCGGTGATGACAGGAGGAAGACCACACACTCAGAACGAGACGTCGTCTTGAACAGAGTTTTCAGAATGGATCACGGCACCTACTGCACGGTGACCTGATCCTTGATCCGCTCGAAGACGGTGCGGCGCACCACGCGTTTGTTCACAAGGTCCTCCACGGACCTGTACGGACGCCCTCTGACGATGGCGCGGCCGAGGGAGCCTGCATCCTTCAGATTGTTCAGCTGCTCCACCGTACCCTTGTTGAGATCGACGAGGTTGGATGCCTGCTCGCCCGCTGGGACATCAGTATCCGCCGCGCTCGCCTGCCAGGTCACGGTTCCCGTCGTGTTTATGTCGGTGCGCGGTTCGGCACTCGGCTTGGACGGCTCACTCTTGGATGGCCCGCTCTTGGGCGATTGCTGAACGACGGCCTCGAACTGCTTCAGGACGGAAAGGGATTGATCGTGCGAAAGCCTGATGGAGGCGGTATCGATCGCAGGCTCGGCGAGCGCCTCGTCCAAGTCCTCCTCGTCAGCCTCTGGCGGAGATGCGACAGCCGCCCGCTCCCGTGGCAGCACGATCGGCGCGGATGAATCCGCATCGACGACCTGAACGCGGTCGGTTCGATCCGGTGGGGCTGGGGCTCTCGGCTCCACGGAGATCGTCTGCGGTGGCGCAACAGCCACCATGCCCTCCGTGCTGGGATCACTCCCCTGGAACCGCCACAGGGCCAGCCAGCCGGCACTCATGAGACCGACGACCAGCAGAACGCGCATGGCCTGGAGGGCCACATTGTCGTGCGGCTCGCGCGGCGCCTGGGTACGGGACAAATCGCCAACCTGCATGGGATCCTCGCACATCTGATCGACGACGGAACCGTGATGGAGCTTACAGCTAGACAGAGGATGTGGCGCTGACGTGGCAATCCGCGCCGGCAAAGCCGCTTCAACGACTATTTTGGAGAAGTGTGGATTTTTCACACGCCCGCAAGCAAAGGAAACGTCATCACCTTGCACGCAGAAACTTCAGACCGGCCTCACCTGCGCGGGCACACCGATGGCGCATTCGAGCGCCTCGCGATCCCAGCGGCCCGCATCGGCCGCCGCATTGTAGGTCGCGACGAGGAAATCGAGCAGCAGCGCATCGGGAGCGGCGGCCTCGCGCACCGTGTCATAGGGCAGGATGAACTCACCGAGCGTGGTGTCGAAGAACGCCCCCGGAGTCACGGTCGCGTCGCGAAAGCCGGGCGGCTCGGGATAGGCATAGGAGTAGAAGGCCGGCTGCGGAAAGGCATCGCTGCCGGGCCAGAATCCGGCGCTCGAAACCTCGTGCGAATAGGCCTCGCGGGTGATCGGATCCGGCAGGCCGGGCACGCCGCCGGGATGAAGCGGTGCGGAGCGCCCGGAAAAGCGCGTCACCGCGAGATCGAAGCTGCCCCAGAAGAAATGCACCGGCGAGGATTTTCCGAGAAATCCGGTGCGGAAGAGCTTGAACACCCGATCCACCTGCACGAGCGCCCGCCAGAAACGATGCGCGGCATCGCGGTCATAGGATGCATGAACCCGATCCTCGGAGAAGCGGATGGGATCCGGCACCTCGTTCGGCATCTCGTTGATGGCAACCTCGATGCCGATATCGGCGAGAATGCGAAGAAGCCGCGAATGAAAATCCGCCACACTTTGCGGCTCAAGCGGAAGCTCCCGCTCCTCCCCGCTGCTCGTACGCACACGCAGGAGACCGGAGATGAAATCGAACTCGATTTCCAGGATCTCGTGGCCGGCCGGAATCGGCGACGTGCCCAATCCCCGCGCGGTGACATAGAGCGGCACCTGCCAGCCGTGATTGAGCCAGGGCGAGAGCGACAGGCGGACCTTGCCGACGATCTGCGTCCAGAGCTGGAGGGTCGCCGCCGTGTCCCGCCAGGCGGGATAGGACAGTTCAGGCCAAGAGGCGTTACCCATCGGGCGTCTCCATGAGAAACGGACCTCAGGCAAAGCTAGAGCATCGTTTTGAACGGACAACCGGCCTCACCGAAAACAGAAGCGGCTTGCGCCCGGTCGGAACCGCAAGCCGCTTCGAACTGGTCGGACCATCACGCGGCCGGGCGCATGCCGGCGGCGATGGAGGTCGGGATCTCGATATCGACCTCCAGGGTCGACACGGAGGCGCCGCGGTCCATCTTGATCTGCACGTTGTCCTGCGGCACCGCCATGTGCTTGGCGATCACGGCCATGATCTCCTCGCGCAGGATCGCCACGAGATCGGATTCGGCGCCTCCGACGATGGTACGCTCATGGGCGAGCAGAACCTGAAGCCGCTCGCGGGCCACGGGCGCGGACGTGTTGCGCTTGAAGAAACTGAACAGGCTCATGCGGCCCTCCGTGAGAAGAGTTTGCTGAACAGGCTGCGCTGCTTCTGGACTTCGACGATCGTCTCGCCTTGGAGCTTGCGAACGGCATCGCGATAGGCGCGGGCCGGCGCGGAATTCGGGCTGCCAAGCGTGACCGGCGCGCCGAGATTCGACGAGCGCAGCACTTCCGTGCTTTCGGGGATGATGGCGAGGAGCGGAATGGAGAGGATTTCGAGCACATCCTCGACCTTGAGGATCTCGCCGCGTTGGGCGCGGGCGTTGTCGTAGCGCGTGAGCAGGAGGTGCTTTTCCACCTGCTCGCCCTTTTCCGCCTTCTCCGTCTTGGAATCGAGCAGGCCGATGATGCGGTCGGAATCGCGGATGGAGGAGACTTCCGGATTCGTCACGACGACGGCCACGTCCGCATGGCGCATGGCGAGAGTCGCGCCGCGTTCGATGCCCGCCGGGCTGTCGCAGATGATCCAGTCGAACTTTTCACGCAGGCCGTTGATGACGCGCTCGACGCCCTCTTCCGTCAGATTGTCCTTGTCGCGGGTCTGGGATGCGGGAAGCAGATGAAGGGTCTCGATGCGCTTGTCGCGGATGAGCGCCTGTTCGAGCTTCGCATCGCCCTTGACCACGTTGATCAGATCGAACACGACGCGCCGCTCGGCGCCCATGATCAGATCGAGATTGCGCAGACCGACGTCGAAATCGACCACGGCCACTTTCTTGCCGCTCTGCGCGAGCGCCGCGCCAAGCGCTGCCGTCGAGGTCGTCTTTCCGACACCGCCTTTGCCCGATGTCACGACAAGTACTTTCGCCATCCTAGGTTCTCCTCACCCTACAAAGCTGCTCCTGCGACGGCATCACCAGCAGGTTCCCCGGAGGACCGCAGAACATGGTCGGAGAGCGGAGGCGGATCAGGCTGTCGCGGATTTCTTACGCTACGTGATGCAATCTATTCCGCGCCCAGTATGGTTACCGGGCGGTTAACATTTGCTGAGAAAGGCGAGTTTTTTGTTGGAAAACCAACGGTTTCAGCCACCCGACCGGCATATATAGAATACTGTCCTAAAAACGGAAATTAAGCTGAACCTTCCTATGCCGACTCATTGTCCTTGGGCCAAGAGCGCTCCTGCATCGCCGCTGGGGCACGAATGTGAAGGAAGCATAGCTGGGCTGCGCCGCTTCTCCCTTGGCGCTCCATCCCTGTGAAACATTTCTCCTCCCCCTGACGTTGGAACCTGAATGCCCGGAGGAGTGGAGTCATGCCCGGAGTGAGGCGTAGCCCTGTTCTCGTCATCGCCATCGTTCTCACGCTTCTGATCGGGGTGGCGCTCGCCGTTGGAGGGGTGTGGCTGATCGCGCTCGGTGGCTCCTGGTATTA
>Ga0180215_1005072_pt1 | contig 11402 bp, 7 predicted proteins | sample eDN3rd37CBELigBY_FD_128871 | JGI IMG/M metagenome (GOLD analysis project Ga0180215, IMG submission 128871) | Enriched backyard soil microbial communities from Emeryville, California, USA - eDNA 3rd pass 37_C BE-Lig BY (version 2) (version 2) | ecosystem: Environmental > Terrestrial > Soil >...
CCGGAAGACGCCCCGAAAGCCCCCGTCATCGCGCGCCGAAAAAGTCGCGGCGGCATGATGGGCTCCGGCATGATGGGTTCCGGCATGATGGGCCCCGGCATGGGGGGCGGAATGGGCCAGGCCCTCACGCCCGAGCAGGAGCGGCAGATGAAGGCCGAGCAGGAGCGCCGCCAGCGAGAGATGCGGGCGCGGCTCGCCGGCAGCGACGAACCCGCCGCCGAACCGGACGAGGACGCCGCCAACGCGATGGGCGGGCCGGGCATGCCCGGCATGCGCGGCATGATGAAGCCGATGGGGCCGCCTCCCAAGGAGATCACCAAGGGCCTTCGGTGGGTCGCCCTGACCGGCACGCTCGACCACGGCCAGATGCTGACCAACTACCGCGAGGCGCTGAAGAACCCCGCCATCGCCCAGCCGAACTACGCCCGGCTCGACGTCCAGCGCATGCGGAAGCAGGCCGACGGCTCCTGGACCGATTGGGCGCCCATCGCCGTGGACAAGAACCTTGAGATCCTCGACAACCTCCCCGAGGAGGACGAGGAGCTCACCCCCGAAAACGTCCGACCCACCAACCTCGTCGACCCGCTGCCCTTCCTCAACGCCGGCCTCTGGGAGAAGGTCCACATCGCCAGCCTCGTCCCCAAGGAGCTCAAGGAGGTCGCCCCGGCTCAACCCGGGATGATGGGCCCGGGCATGATGGGTCCGGGCATGATGGGCTCCGGCGGAATGATGATGGGCTCCAGCGGCATGGACCCCAGCATGGGTCGAGGCATGATGACTTCCGGCATGATGATGGGCTCCGGCGGCATGGACCCCAGCATGGGCGGAGGCATGATGACTTCCGGCATGATGATGGGCTCCGGCTCCGGCGGCATGATGGGTCCGGGCATGATGGGTCCGGGCATGATGGGCATGGGAGGCATGAACGAGACGCTCGCCAACTTCTGGAAGTCGACCGCGAAGAAGGTGATGGTCCGCGCCCTCGACTTCACCCCCGAGCAGAACGAGAGCTATCGGTATCGGGTCCGAGTCGTCGTCTTCAACCCCAACCTCGGGCGCGACGACGTCAGCCCCGGCGTCGACACCAAGGCGAAGGAGCTCTTCGGCCCCTGGAGCGAGCCGACCGACGAGGTCCACATGCCGCCCGACGTCACGGCCTACGCGATGGGCACGATGCCCCCCACGGCCAAGTCTGACAAGAAGGTCCTCTTTCAGGTCGTGAAGTTCGATCCCGGCGACGGCGTGACCGTGCCGCGCAACTTCGAGGCCGGCCCCGGCGAGATCATCGGCGAGGTCCGCACGGCCGACGTCCCCGTCTCCGACGGAACGGGCAAGAAGTCCAAGGCGATCGATTTCAACAGCCACCAGCTCGTCATCGACGTGGACGGCGGCTTCCAGCCGCTTCCCTCGGACTTCCCGGGCAACGTCATCAACCGTCCGGCCCTGGCCGTGCTCCTGCGCGGCGACGGCTCGGTCATCGTCCGGGCCGAGGCCGACGATCGGCCCGACGAGGTCCGAAAGGACGTCGACGCCAACTACAAGCGCGAGATCAAGGAGTCGGACAAGGTGCGCGCCAACTCGATGGGCGGCGGCTACGGCTCGATGATGGGCTCCGGCATGATGGGATCGGGCATGATGCCCGGCATGATGGGCTCCGGCGGACGCCGCTGAGCCGCCGCACCATCCCTCTCGCTCCCCCAAGCGCCCCCTCCATTTGCGAGGGGGCGTTTTTCGTTTCGAAGGGGCGGCCGCGCCGCGCGTCGCTCTCAAAGAAAAACAGGGGTTCGCCTTGACCATTGCCGATACAAGGGGTAAGACCCGCACATCTTCTCCCGTTCTCGGCGCGCGTCTCCGTGGCAAGCACCTCCGAATCAAGGCGCCGGGGGAGGGATCAATCACCTGATTGAAGAAGCCGTTTCGCGGCGTCGCGGCGGCTCGGACGCGGGTATCGTGTTAATTGACTCTCGCCTCAGGGACTCGAACAAGGCCGCGCGCAGGGATGTGGCGGCCGTCCGCTTGACGGCGAAAGGAGGTCGCGTTGAGAAGGCTTAGTGCGCTCACAATCATCTTGATCCTCGGTGCGGGAGGGGGGGCGTCCACGGAAGGAGCAATCCCCGATGACGCGTCCGCCTCGCCGTCCTCGACGGCCCGCAAGCCGTCGCCGGCGCCCCCAATCAAATACCTGGAGGCCGGAGCCCGGCTCTTCAACAGCGGGCAGTTCGATCTGGCCGCGAAGTACCTGGACGCGGCCCAGATGTACCGCGACCAACTGGCGGCCGACGAGCAAACCATGCTCGACGCCTATCTCAAGGAGTTGAGCAAGGTCAAGGGCGCCGCGGCGGCCGACGCCCCCGCGTCCCCGGCGGCGGTCGAGGCGAAGCCCGTGGCGACCGCCGAGCCGCGGCCCGCCGAGCGGACCGACGCCAAGCAGCGGGCCCGATGGCTCCTGCACGAGGCCCGCGAGCAGATCCTTCTTGGCGAGTATGACGCCGCCGAGGAGAAGATCGTCGAGGCCGAGGCGATCGACGTCAAGTGGGGCCTCTTCGACGACACGCCGGCCAAGGCGCGAACCGCGCTGGAGAAGGCCCGGCCCAAGGCCGTCGGAACGGCCAAGAGCGGCGAGGTGGGCGACCACAAGACCGCCAAGGCCAGGTTGAAGGAGGCCCGGGCGGCCATCGCCAACCGCGAGTTCGAGCGGGCCGAGGCCATCGCCTTGGAGGTCAAGGGCTGGAACCTCTCCTACGGGATGTTCGAGGACAACCCCGAGAAGGTCGCCGCCGCGGCCCGAGCGCTCCGCAAGCGCGACGAGATCCGCGAGACCTCGCCGAAGGAGCAGGACAGCCAGGGCATCTACGACGTCCTGGTGCAGGAGTCCCGGCAACTGCTGAAAGCCGGCAAGATCGACGAGGCCGAGGAAAAGGCCCGGCGGGCCCAGCGGATGAACGTGGTTCCGCCCCTGACCGCCGATCGCGCCGAGTCGGTCCTCCACGACATCGCCATGAACCGGTCGAAGGCGACGGAAGCCACGACCGCCTCCACCGATGAGCCCGCCAGCGTCCTCGCCGAACGCGCGGCCAACGAACTCCTGGCCCAGGGAGACCAGGCCAAGGCGGCCGCCAAGTTCGCCGAGGCCGAACGCCTTCGGGCCCAGGAAAACGGACTGCCGGACCTGGCCGTCGCCGCGCCGGCCCGGACCCTCGACCCCCAGGTTCAGCGCAGCTCCAACGACGAGCTTGACCTGGATCCCCCGGCCCTCGAGCTCGCCCCGGCCGACGCGCCGGCTCCGGCCGAAGCCGACGGCTCCGCCCCCGATCTCGCTCCGGCCCCGGCTCCCGCTCCGGCCCCGGCTCCGGCCCTGGAGCTCGACGAGGCGGCGCCGACGCCGGCCCTCGACGACGAGGCCCCGGCCAACCGCGGCGAGCAACTGCTCGATCAGGCCCAGGCCCTCTACACCAACGGCAACTACGCGGCGGCCAAGCAGCTCGCCTCCGAGGCCAAGGAAGGCGACTTCGGCGTCGAGGCCGAGGCCGAGGAGCTCAGCGCCCAGATCGGCCTGGCCGAGCAGGGAGGCGCCCTGAGCCTCTACGAGGCGGCCCTCGCCGCCGTTCGCTCCGGCGACGTCGGCCGCGCCCGCGGCCTTCTCACCGACGCCGCCGCGGCCGGCTCGTCGCTCGATGAGAGCCTTCAGGCCAAGATCCAGGAGCTGCTGAAGAACCTGTCCGAGGAGCCGGCCGACGGCCCCGCCGGCCGCGCCATCGTCAACGACAAGCTTCAGCGCGCCACCGACGCCGAGGCCCTCGCCGCCCAGAAGCTCAACGCCGAGGTCGGCGCCAAGATCGGCGAGGCTCGCCGGCTTCAGGAGGTCGACCCCGACAAGGCCCTGGGCATCTACGAGCAGACCCTCAAGGCCGTCAAGGCCGCCGAGCTCACCGACGCCCTGAAGCGGCCGATGGTTCGCCGCCTCGAGGTGGCCATCGAGCTGGCCAAGAAGGACAAGGTCGTCTTCGAAGAGAAGATGAAGGACAAGACCGCCCGCGCCGAGATCGAGGCGAAGCGGCTCCGCATCCTCGAGGCCGACGCCGCCAAGCAGGCCCGGCTCAAGGAGTGGATGGACAAGGCCCAGGACGCCTACGCCAACGGCAACTTCGTCGAGGCCGAGGCGTTCGCCAAGCGGGCCATGGAGGTCGACCCCAACGAGGTCGCCGCCACCATGATGGTCTTCAAGGCCAAGAGCGAACGGCGCTACAAGCAGGACCTGGAGACCCGGGCCGCCAAGGAGGACGCGGTCGTCCGCACCCTCCAGGAGGTCGATATCGCCTCGATCGCCAACCCCGAGGCCCAGATCAACGGCATCCAGTTCCCCAAGAACTTCAAGGACCTCACCCGCGAACGCCTGGCGATGAACAAGCGGTTGGAGCCCAAGAAGGACCCGCAGGACCTGGCCATCGAGGCCCGGCTGAAGGAGACCATCAGCGTCAACTTCGACAAGCAGCCGCTGGGCGAGGCCGTTGACTTCATCCGCAACTACACGGGCGTCAACGTCGTTCTCGACTCCAAGGCCCTCAGCGACGAAGGCTTGACCTCGTCGAGCCCGGTCAGCATGAACCTGGCGAACGTTCAGCTCAAGACCGCCCTGAAGCTGATGCTCCAGCCCCTGGGGCTCACGTACAAGACGTACGAGGGCGTGCTGATGATCACCAGCCCGCAGGCCAGCAGCCAGCAGACCTACCCGGTCACCTACTACGTGGGCGACCTGATGGCGCCGACGAACAACGACAAGGACAACGTGCCGGGCATGCCGAACCTGACCAACGGCGGCCCCCAGCTGGACGCCAACGGCCAGCCGATCGCGCCCGCCCAGGGCGCGGCGGGCGGGGTCGCCGGCATGGGCACCTCGACCGCGGAGCGCCCGAAGGTCGACATGACCCCCCTGATCCAGCTGATCACCTCGACCATCGCGCCGGGCACCTGGCGGGTGCAGGACGGCGAGGGTCAGGATGTCTCCGCGGCCTACGGGTTGGGCGGCGGCTTCGGCGGCGGACTCGGCGGCGACATCGAGGAGAACCGTCCCCCCGGAGCGATCATCCCGTTCTACCTGAGCATCAGCCTGATCATCCGGCACACGGCCGAGGTTCACGAGCAGGTGGCCGACCTGCTCCGCCAGCTCCGCCGGCTTCAGGACCTTCAGGTCTCCATCGAGGTTCGGTTCATCACGGTCTCCGACTCGTTCTTCGAGCAGATCGGCATCGACTTCGACTTCGCCATCAACTCCAAGAGCGTCGGCAAGCATAGCACCTGGGCCTTCCCGTCCGTTGGCACCACGGCCGGCACGACGGCCGGCACCACGGGCGGCACCGGCGGAATCGGCGGCGGAACCACCGGCGGAATCGGCGGCGGAACCACCGGCGGCGGAACCACCGGCGGAATCGGCGGCGGAACCACCGGCGGAATCGGCGGCGGCGGAATCGGCGGCGGCGGAGGCGCGCTGGGCGGCACCACCGGCGGCGGACTCGGCGGCGGCGGCAGCGGCGGCATCGGTGGAGCCGGCATCGGCGGCGCCGGAATCGGCGGCGGCGGCGGCTCCTCCACCACGGCGCCCGCCTACCTGATCAACCCGATCCGCGACTACTCCAACTTCTACCCCGGCGGCAAGACCCCGTTGGTGGTGGGGACCCAGGGCGGCGGGCTCTACAACTTCTCGCCGAACCTGCAGATCCCGTTCAACAACACCCAGGGCTCGCTGATCGCGCCGTTCAACACGGTGGCCGGCGCCGGCGCCACGCTCGGCCTGGCGTTCCTCAGCGACCTGGAGGTCTACTTCTTCATGACGGCCGCCCAGGGCGACGTCCGCAACAACATCCTCGAAGCGCCCAAGGTGACCACCTTCAACGGCGCCGCCGCGTTCATCTACAACGGCGACACCCAGTGGTACATCAGCCAGCTCACCCCGATCGTGGGCCCCGGCTCGGTGGCGTTCATCCCGACTCCCCAGGCGCTTGTCAGCGGCGTGACGCTCAGCGTCACCCCGGTGGTCTCCGCCGACCGGCGCTACGTCCGGCTGAGCCTCTCGCCGTTCTTCCAGACGGTCAACGGCTTCACCACCATCCAGGTTCCTGGAGCGGTCGGTGGTAGCGGTCTCGGCGGCGCCGCGACCTCCATCAACGCGACCCTTCAGCTGCCCAACACCACCAACACCATCCTCACCACCACCGTCACCGTCCCCGACGGCGGCACCGTGCTGATGGGCGGCGTCAAGCGGCTGCAGGAGGAGCGCAAGGAGTACGGCGTCCCCGTCCTCTCCAAGACCCCCTGGATCGACCGCCTCTTCCGCAACGTCGGAATCGGCCGCAACACCTCCAGCCTCATGCTGATGGTCACGCCGCGGATCATCATCCTCGAGGAGGAGGAGGAGAAGCTGGGCATTCCGTCGGTCGCCTTCTGACCGACCGAGCGTCCAACGCTCCAACAGTAAAAGCGACGCCAATCTGGAACCGTCGGGAGTCCCGCTCCCGGCGGTTCCTTTCTTTTTCCGCCCCGCCGAGAACCGCGACGACTTGAACCGCTCGCCGATTCCCGGCATGCTGAAGCTGGAGCCCCGATCGCGGGCTCCGGGAGGGTATTGCCCTCCCAGGGTCCGCTCCGGCGCGTCACCTGGGGAAAGGAAACCAGCCGTGCATCTTCTGATCCCACCCGCCCTCCTGCTGGCGATGGTCGCGCAGCAAGCGTCCCGGGAGGCGCCGGCCGCCAAGCCGGCCGACGACTTCCAGCCCCCCGCGGAGTGGAAGTCGCTGGGCCCTCATCTGTGGTTCGATCCCACGACCAAGCCCAAACGGCTCATCATCGAGGCCCAGGTGGTGCTTCGCGAGGGGGTGCTTGAACACCTGCTCTGCCTAAGGGGGACCAAGGAGCACGAGGCCATCGTGGCGACCTCCGCCCCGCCCAAGCAGATTCATGCGGGCCTGCTCCTAACCGGCGCCGAGGTCGGCCACCCCGTCCGCTTTCGGCCCAAGTTCGAGCCCCCCAGCGGCTCGCCCATCGCCATCACCGTCCAATGGGAGCGGGACGGCGAAACGGTCGAGGCCAACGCGCGGAGCTGGATCAAAAACGACAAGACCGGCAAGGAACTCGACATCGATTGGGTCTTCGCCGGCAGCACGATCTACGAAGACCCAATCACAAAGAAAAAGGTCTACGCCGCCGAGGAGGGGGACCTGATCACCGTGGCCAACTTCGGCGGCTCGATCCTCGACGTGCCGGTCGCCAGCTCGGCCGACAACGCCAACCTCTTCCACATCGCCAACACCGAGAAGATTCCTCCCCTGGGAACCAGGGTCCTGTTGATTCTGGCCCCCCTCCCCCCCAAGACCGTGAAGGCCCCCTGATGCTCTCGGTCGGACGGAGGCGCGCCGACCGCCCCGGCCGCGCGCTACTCCAGGCGGAGCGCGCACCAGACGCCAAAGGGATGATATTGCGCGTCGATCGGCCGCGTCTCCAGATGCTCCCACTCCTCGGGAGACCAAATCAACAGCCGCGCCGGGAAGCCGTTGATCCGCCACCCGGCCGCCGGCTTCTTTGGCCCCCCGGCGTTGAGCCGGGCGTCGCGACGCGAGCCCGGGTGGCTCGACCCGTCGATCCGCTGTCTCTGATTCACGGCCGTGGCTCCTCTTCCCATTCCTTGCACAAGTCTTCGTTGACCCCGCCAACGCGCGGCGGGTATTTTCGCGGACCGACGCGCGCTCCCAACGCCCGCTTCGGATCGTCGGCGCCCAAGCGGCCGAGCCGGCGCCGCTCGCGCCGAAGCCCCGGACGCCCGGATCAAACCCTTCCCGGGAGGCGGTATCATGAGCCCCTCCATTATGCGCCTAATTAATCGCCACGCGAAGAGAAAAATGCGGGAATTGATTGATTCCTCAATGCTAACAATCACGCATCAAAGCATGTGCCCCGAGGCGGGGCGGTCGCTCGCGTCATGGACCGCGTCGATATGACGCTTAAGAATGTATGCCGCCGTCAAGGGGGGCGACTCCGGAAAGCGGGGCGCCTTGGTCCGACAACGGGAGTCGCGCGAACATGACTTCGGCCCTGATCGTCACCGAGAATTTAAGCAAGTTCTACGCCGCGACGCCGGCGTTGCGGGATGTCACGCTCCAGGTTCACCGGGGGGAGATCTTTGGGCTGCTGGGGCCCAACGGTTCGGGCAAGACGACGGCGATCCGGATTCTGTTGGGCTTTCTCAGGCCATCGTCGGGCCGCGCGTCGGTCGCCGGCTTCGATTGCTGGCGGCGGAGCGTCGAGACGCGCCGGTTGGTCTCGTACATGCCGGGGGAGCTGCGGATCTCGGGCTCGATGTCGGGCTACGGGGTCCTGAAGTTCCTCAGCGGCCTGCGCGAGGGAGACGGCCTGGATCGGGCCGTGGCGATCGCCGAGCGGGTGATGAAGCTCGACCTGGGGCGGAAGGTCCGCAAATACTCGACCGGCATGAAGCAGAAGCTGGCCCTCGCGCAAGCGTTCGCCGACCCGACGGACGTCTTGATCCTCGACGAGCCGACCTCGGCGCTCGATCCGTCCGCCCGGGCCGACGTCCTCCAACTCATTCGAGAGGCGCGCGATCAGGGCCAAACGATCGTCTTCTCGGGCCACGTCCTCTCGGAGATCGAGGCGGTCTGCGATCGGGTGGCGATCCTCCGTCGCGGCCGGCTGGTCCACGTCGAGGACATGGGCGCCCGCCGTCGCCTTCGCATGCTGCTGGCGCGATTCGGCGGCGACGAGCCCCCGCCGTTTCCCGAGGAGCTGGAGTTGTCGGTCCGCCGAGCCGAGGGCGCGGCCTGGCTGATGGAGCATCGCGGCGAGCTTGGCCCCCTGCTCCGCTGGCTGGCCGAGGTCGACGTCCAGGACGTGGCGATCGGCACCGAGGACCTGCGCGGCCTTTACGACCAATATCACGGCCCAGGCGCGGCCGAAGACGGCGAGGAGTTCCCCCAATGAGGCCGTTTTTCACGCTGACGGGAAAGCTCGTCCGCGACGCGCGCTGGTCGTTGATCTTCTCGTCCGGAGCGTTGTTCGCGCTTGGCTGGCTGTTCGTCCACGTCGCTTCGCTGAACGAGACGCGCATTCTCAAGACGTTGTCGGCCGCGCCGGGCGAGAAGCTTCGCGCCTTCCGCTGGATGCGGGACATGGGCCTGGAGGACGCCCCCTCGTCGACCGCCATCATGATGGCTTTTTGGAACCACCCGTTCATCGTCCTGGTGGTGGCGGTCTGGGCGATCGGCCGGGGCGCCGGCGCGGTGGGGGCCGAGATCGAGCGCGGCTCGCTCGACCTGGTTCTCTCGCGGCCGATCTCGCGCTCGGCGTACCTGGCGGCGCAGGCGCTGGTGGCGACCGCGGGGCTGCTGGCGATCGCGCTGTCACTTGCCGCGGGCGCGGCGATCGGTTCGTGGTACAACGTGCTCCGCACGCCCCCGGAGTGGCTGGCGCTGCTTCGGCCGGCCCTGAACCTGGCGGCGCTTGGGTTCGCGGTCCACGGCTACACGCTCTTGTTCTCGTCGATGGATCTGGTCCGCTGGCGACCCACGATGATCGGCTCGGTGTTGACCCTGGCTGGGTTCATCGCGCGGGTGATCGCCTTGATTCCGATCTTCAAGGACGAGGCCTGGCGGCCCTGGGCCGAGCGTTTTTCGATCTTCAGCCTCTATAATCCCGTAGACGCCGTGACGGGTCGTGAAGTATACAGCTTCGACGTTTCGGTGCTGGCCGGCCTTGGCGCCGCGTGCGTCGGGCTGGCGTTTCTAGTTTTCGCGACCCGCGACCTTCCGGCCAACGGCTGACGCGCGTGGTGGATCGCGCCGGCGATCCCGCCCTTGAGGACAATCGTCTTGAATCCCACGATCATCCAGGTCGACGCCTTCACCAACCGCCCCTTCGCCGGAAATCCGGCGGCCGTCTGCGTGCTCGACGAGCCGGCGCCCGAGTGGTGGATGCAGCACGTCGCCCGCGAGATGAACCTGTCGGAAACCGCCTTCCTCCACCCCATCGACGGCGGCTCGCGATACCGGCTCCGGTGGTTCACTCCGACCGTCGAGGTCGACCTGTGCGGCCACGCGACGTTGGCCTCGGCCCACGTTCTTTGGCAAGAGGGACACCTGGTCGACGACGCCCCGGCCGAGTTCGACACCCGAAGCGGCCCGCTCACGGCCCGCCGCGACGGCGATTGGATTGAGCTCGACTTTCCCGCCGCGCCGGTCGAGGCCATGATCCACGACGCCGACGAGCTGGACCGGATCTCCCAGGCGCTGGGCTGCCCCATCGTCGCCGCGGGGCTCAATCGGTTCGACCTTCTGGTTGAGCTGGCCGACGAGGAGAGCGTCCGAAGCCTCCATCCCGACTTCGACCAGATCGAGACCATCCCCGTCCGGGGCGTCATCGCCACGAGCCTCTCCAGCGACCCGGACTTCGATTTCGTCTCGCGGTTCTTCGCCCCCCAGGTGGGGATCGACGAGGACCCCGTCTGCGGCTCGGCCCACTGCTGCTCCGCCCCCTACTGGGCCGCCCGGCTGGGCCGCTCGGAGTTGGTTGGCCATCAGGTCTCCCCGCGCGGCGGCGTGGTCAAGACGCGCGTCAAAGGCGACCGCGTCGTCCTGATCGGCCAGGCCGTGACCGTCTTCAAGGCCGAACTCCTCGCCGCGGCGTTGGTGTAGGGAACCGGACCATTCCGCGCGATCCGGAGCGATTCTTCGGGAGGGCAATACCCTCCCGATATAAGGCGCTCAGACGGCCGCCAGCGCCTGGTCGAAGTCGCGCCACAGGTCCTCGATGTCCTCAAGGCCGGTGGAGACTCGAAGCAGCCCCGGGGTGATGCCGAGTTGCCGGAGCGCCTCGGGGTCCTGACCCCGGTGGCTGGTGCTGCGCGGGTGGTTGACGATCGTCTCGACGTCGCCGAGGCTCGGGGCGAAGGGGACGTCGTGGAACGCCCGGATCAGGCGGTCGACCGCGTCGCGTCCATCCAACTCGAAGGAGATCATGGCGCCCTGGCCGTTGGGGAAGTACCGCTGGGCCAGGGCGTGGTCGGCGTGCGAGGCGAGCCCCGGATAATGAACGCGAAGCACCTTGGGGTGCGCCTCCAGTCGGCGGGCCAGCTCCAGCGCGGTTCGGGAGGTCCGCTCGGCCCGGAGGCTCAACGTCGTCATGCCGCGGAGGGTCAGCCAGCAGTCGAACGGGCTACCGGTCTGTCCGAACGCGGTGGAGACGTCGTGAACGCGCTCGATCAGGTCGCGGGGCCCCATCACGGCGCCCAGGGTTACGTCGCCGTGGCCGCTGATGAGCTTGGTCAGCGAGTGGATCACGAGCGTCGCGCCCATCTCCAGCGGCCGGCAGAGCAAGGGGGCGAAGGTGTGGTCGATCCAGAG
>Ga0180215_1005073_pt1 | contig 11402 bp, 11 predicted proteins | sample eDN3rd37CBELigBY_FD_128871 | JGI IMG/M metagenome (GOLD analysis project Ga0180215, IMG submission 128871) | Enriched backyard soil microbial communities from Emeryville, California, USA - eDNA 3rd pass 37_C BE-Lig BY (version 2) (version 2) | ecosystem: Environmental > Terrestrial > Soil >...
AGCGGAAGGTGCTAATCCAGCGAAAATGCTATCGCATTTTCTTCGTGCGGTGTTTTCTCGAGGAAGCTTATTCAACGTCCTGTGGGAGGAGTGGGACAGGTGAGACCCCACAGACGCGGAGCTCGACCGAGGCTTAGTGCCCGCCCCACGGAAAGCGAGTGCCTCGTGCTGAAATCAACGGGCAATATTTGGGGGAAGAAACGTAAAAAGTTTTAAAACGTCCTTTTGTTGGTATTTATATAATAAAACATCAGGAAAGGATCAAGAGAGATGAAAGAAATTACCGTAACTGTTGACTATGAAGGTTTAAAATATCAAACGAATATCATTACAAATAAAGAAGCCGGCGACGAGGAAATTTTAAAGCAGGCAGAAGACCAGATCAAAAGACAGTTGAGTAATTAAGAATAAAAATTACCCCCTTAATCAGAAGATAAGGGGGTTAATTGTGGGTCAATGCAATTTTTGATTTAGTTTTTGCTGCAGCAATTCAATTTTATTCGGCAGGACAAATAAGTACTCTATTAAACTCTCTAAGAGCTCCATCAGCAAAGAGGCCATTTCCTGATCAATATCTTTTTCGAGATCAAGCATCTGGTAAAAGGCGCTGCCTGGCTGTGCCAGCTGGCTTAAAGATTGCAGAGGCCTTGCTAAATCAACATGCTCTGGCAGCTGTTCAAACTGCTTTGAAAGGTTTTGCCCCTTGACCTCTTCGCCGAGGAAGTTCTTTAGTATGCTTTCAAGTACCCGTTTGGACATCACGGCAGTAGCAACCGTATCTTTGGAATAGCTGACATTTAAAGCCGACCGGTAGGCTCTTGTCAGGTCTCCCGGCACTTCCTTTATTTTCTCAAGCTGAGTCAGGAGCTCTTTCGCTGAATTGGGATCATAGATATAGAGAATAGTCTCGTCGCTCGATTGTTCAGCTTGATTAAGAATCATGATAAAAACCGATTCCTTTTTGCAGGCAGAACAACCTCCATGTGAAAGTATACTGGACTTGCTTGTATGATTATAATTTGCCTTTATCGTAAAAAGGCTCGGTTTACTGCATTTAGGGCACTCGCATTGGACACTTGATGGTATCTTCCTATAACCAAATTGACTATGAGAAATAATTTGTGCTGGCAACACTCTTCTCATTATCATTTCCCCCCGCTAGGTTTCTGTTTTTCCATTCCATTACATTTAAGTATAACTTTGAAAAATAATTCAGACAAACCTGAAAAATCTGGAATTTATTCAATTCAGATCCAGTATTGAAATGTGAAAGCTGCTGCCACTATCTATATAAACGCAAAAAAGGAGCTCATCCCATTCTTGGGAAAAGCTCCTTTTTCTTTATCCTTTATAAGGGTTATTGCGGTTCTCCCTTACATTATTAAAATCATAAGCATCTCTGTAGCGGGTATCCACATCATCGTTGTAGGCCGAAACAGTACGGTCTGTATAGTCATCTGTTGTCGTGTCGTCAAGCTTTTCGCTTAGCGGACGGTTTGAGTCCAGATTCTCATCTGTCCAAATACTGCTGCTGTTTCTGGCGTTATCCTTAAAAGCATTCGTTCCGCGGTCAAGCTCCCCGGGGTTTAAAGGGTCAGCGTTTGTATAGGTTGTCCGGTCTCCTTCCAGAACAGAACGATTTGTATCTGTATAGCCGTCAGTAAAATCGGTGGATTTAGTTTCAGGGTCGACTAACACAAGAATTTTCCCTGATTTGACATCAGCTTCATAACGATGTGCTTCCTCTTCAGGAATACCCATGCCGATAAGTGCTCCTGCAATACCGCCGGCACCTGCGCCAACAGCAGCTCCTGTTAATGTAGCAGCGATTGGTCCGGCTGCCACAATCGGCCCGATACCGGGAATCGCCAATGCGCCTACACCGGCCAGAAGACCTGTTAGTCCCCCAAGAATTCCGCCTGTTGCCGCTCCGGCAGCTAATCCTTCTTCCGTTTTTGTGCCTGTTTCTTCTGTAACGGCATCTACATCATCTTTATTTTTGCTGATTACGGAAATGTCTTCAGGGCGGTATCCCTCCGCTCTTAACTTTTCAACCGCTTGAATGGCTTCTTGCTCTGTATCATATGCACCTACAATATGCTTGTTTGTTGCCATGTTCATCATCCTCCTTATAATTTATTGCTTATCTATTGGTGTACATACCTTTTTCATCACATCCATAAACCGTGTGGATAAAATTACTAATAATTTCCCCTTGACTAATAAGTGGCTTGACCTGTAACTGCATAATCGGTAGTTTAAAAATAGAATAGTTACAAGGAAGGTTGGTTCGCTTTGAATAAACTTTATTATGAAGATCCATATATCCAAACATTTGAAACGGAACTTGTCTATCAGGCAGAAGATGACAAGGAAAAGATATATGCCGTCCTGAAAGAAACGGCCTTTTACCCAACTGGCGGAGGACAGCCTCATGATGAGGGAACACTTAATGGCGTAAAAGTGTTGGATGTTGAAGAAGCGGAAGGGGAAATCCGTCATTATTTAGAAAGGGAATTGGACCCCTCCATTTCCAGTGTCTCAGGAGAAATAGATTGGAACAGACGGTTTGACCATATGCAGCAGCATGCAGGACAGCATATTTTATCGGCTGCCTTTGAAGAGCTTTACGGCTATAAAACGGTCAGCTTTCATTTAGGTAAAGAAACATTAACCATTGATCTGGATATCAGTGAATTACCGGTCCGGCATGCAGAAGAAGCGGAGAGGCTGGCGAATCGCATCATTCTTGAGAACCGGCCAATAGAAGCCAGGTGGGTGAGTGCGGAAGAAGCTTCCCAATTTCCGCTCCGCAAGCAGCTGTCTGTCAGGGAAGACATTCGGCTTGTGATGATCCCGGAATTTGATTATAACGGATGCGGCGGAACCCACCCATCTTCAACCGGCCAGGTTGCCGGCATTAAAGTATTAGACTGGGAACGCCAAAAGAAGAAAATCCGTGTGCAGTTTATCTGCGGGAATCGGATCCTTGCGCAGCTTCAGAGCAAACATGAAATTACAAAAAATCTTAGTCAGCTTCTTAATGCATCAGAAGAGGACTTGCCTTCAGCAGCCAGCCGTTTGATTGAAAATGGGAAGAACCTGGAGAAACAGCTGGAAGCAGCAAAGGAAGCGCTGTTAGCTTATGAAGCAAAAGAATTGTTCATAGCAGGAAACGGGGAGTGTACCAGCAAGGTCTTTGAGGGACGATCCATCCAGGAGCTGCAGAAACTGGCCCGCCTAATCGCATCCCAATCTGAAAATGCTGTTGTTATCCTAATCAATGAAACCACCGATAAACTTCAATTTGTTTGCGCCAGTGGAGCAGATTCCGGGTCTGATATGAAGGGCCTGGCTGCAGAACTTTTGCAGAAGATTAACGGAAAAGGCGGGGGGAATCCTCAATTTTGCACAGGGTGGGGGAGACAAACTTATGAGCGGGGAGAACCTGCTTCAGTATGCACTGAGACTTGCAGGGCAAATCAGCTCTGAAAACTGATAATGTAATAATGAGAAGGAACAGCCTTAATTGATAAAATATTTAGAAAAGTATTGAAAAGTGATTGTAATACAGCTTCTGTTGTATTACAATTTTGGTACGGGCCATGCATTATAATGAATGTTTATGATAACCTCATAAACGCCTCATATAATATCCGGTTCTGCAGGAGGCAAGTTCATGTACAGACAAAATACCGTCTATATCATCGGGGACAGCAAAACATCATTGAACAATCCGATTATGCAAAAATACAATGGCTTCTTTATAGGTCTTGTAATTGACAGGGAAACAGATGAAATTGTAGATGCAGAATGTTCATCTACCATTAACTTAACCTCATTATTTATTAAATCAATATTTGTCGGCAAATCCATACTGGAAGCTGACAAGGTAACGGAAGAAATCGAAAGCCGCTACTTCGGCTCCTCTCAAAAGGCACTAATGGTTGCCTTTAAAAATGCCCATATAAAATATACACAAATTATGAATAAGTAGAGCTGCTTTTTCTGTTTTCCGCAGATGAAATCCAGCTATCAGAGAAAAGCATTATTTTCTCCGATAGCTGGATTTTTTGCATTCTGCCTGTATAAAAGGTAGATTACAGGCTAATTTTACAGAAAATATCAAATAATCTATAATATAAAACTATAACAATATAATATTTGGGGGATTTTTAATGAAGCTTTATCTATCGGTTGATATGGAAGGAATAACGGGTCTGGCTGATCACACACATGTTGACTCTTCGAAGCACAATTATGAACGCAGCAGGATAATCATGACTGATGAAGCAAATCATGTGGTAACAGCTGCCTTTGACGAGGGCTGCAGCGAGGTTATCGTAAATGACAGCCACTCGAAAATGAATAACCTGCTCATTGAAAGGATGCATCCAGAAACACAGCTGATTACTGGCGATGTGAAGCCATACTCAATGGTTCAGGGGCTTGATTCAACCTTTAGCGGTGCCATGTTTGTTGGTTATCATGCACGTGCTTCCATGAAAGGAGTTATGTCCCACTCCATGATATTCGGTGTAAGGCATATGTACATCAATGACCATGCCATTGGGGAAATGGGCTTTAATGCTTATGTGGCAGGTTATCATGGCGTACCTGTTCTCATGGTGGCCGGAGATGACCAGGCGGCTCTGGAAGCAGAAAAATTAATCCCGAATGTCACCACTGCGGTTGTAAAGGAAACGATTTCTCGCTCAAGCGTGAAATCGCTGACACCTGCAAAAGCCGGACAGCTTTTAAGAGAAAAAGCAGCAGAGGCTCTTAGCAGGAAGGAACTTGTAGAACCGCTTGTTCCGCCAGAAAACCCTGTATTGAAAATTGAATTTGCCAACTATGGCCAGGCTGAGTGGGCTGCTTTAATGCCTGGTGCAGAGATAGAAGAGAATACAACCATTGTCCGCTATCAGGCTAAGGATATTCTTGAAGCATACCAGGCAATGCTGGTGATGACTGAGCTGGCCATGAGAACTACATTCTGTTAGGAAGTGTTAATGAATGACTGGATACATAATAAAACGCCTTATCGCAATGGTCGTCACACTTTGGTTCATTATCACTCTGACTTTTTTCTTAATGCATTCCATACCGGGGTCGCCTTTTAATGAAGAAAGAAATACAAGTGAAGCGGTTCAGCGAAATCTGGAAAAATTCTACCATTTGGATGAACCGCTCTATGTCCAATATGGGATGTACTTGAAGTCCGTTGTGACATTCGACTTTGGGCCATCTATTAAAAAATCTTCCCAGACGGTTAATGAAATGCTCGGACGGGGCTTTCCGGTGTCTTTCGAACTGGGAATCGTCACATTGATCGTGGCGGTTTTTTCGGGAATTGCCCTCGGAATCATAGCTGCCCTCCGGCACAATGGCTTTATTGATTATTTAGCGATGACCATTGCTGTTCTGGGAATATCGGTGCCAAACTTTGTGCTTGCCACACTGTTAATTCAGCAGCTTGCTGTCAACCTGGCAATCCTGCCGGTGGCTACCTGGTCAAGTCCGAAGCATATGATACTGCCGACTCTGGCGCTTGCGACAGGGCCCATGGCGATTATCGCCCGTCTGACACGTTCAAGCATGCTGGAGGTGCTGACGCAGGATTACATAAAAACGGCCAAAGCAAAAGGCTTATCACCAGTGAAAATTGTGTTTAAGCATGCACTGAGGAATGCCCTCCTGCCTGTCGTAACTGTATTGGGATCCTTGGCAGCAAGCATTTTGACAGGTACGTTTGTCATTGAAAAAATCTTTGCCATTCCTGGAATGGGAAAGTATTTTGTAGAAAGCATCAATACACGTGATTATCCCGTCATAATGGGGACCACCGTTTTTTACAGTTCAATATTGATTATTATGCTGTTCCTTGTGGACATTGCATATGGAATTTTAGACCCGAGAATTAAGCTTCACAAAAAGGAGGCGAGCTAATGGAACTGCGCAAACAGCATGATAACCGCAACCTTGCACCCGATATTCCGGATGACTGGTTTGTGCCTAAGGCCAAGGACCAGGATGCAGCGGAAGCAGTTGTAAGGCCGAGCCTTTCCTATTGGCAGGATGCATGGCGCCGGCTTTTGAAAAATAAGCTGGCAATGGCAGGGCTATTCTTTCTTATTGCTTTAGCCTTTATGTCTATTTTTGGACCCATGCTTTCCCCGCATAGTGTATCTGAGCAGTCTCTGACTAATCAGAACCTTCCGCCATCATCGAAGTATTGGTTCGGCACTGACGAGCTGGGCAGAGATGTATTCGCCAGAACATGGTATGGTGCAAGAATTTCCTTATTCGTGGGAATCGTTGCTGCCATGATTGATTTTGCAATCGGAGTCATCTATGGCGGGATTGCCGGCTATAAAGGCGGCAGAACAGATAATGCCATGATGAGGGTTGTGGAAATTCTTTATGGACTTCCTTATTTGCTTGTTGTTATTTTAATCAGCGTCGTAATGGGACCTGGTTTGTTCACGATTATATTTGCCCTTTCTGTGACGGGCTGGGTTGGGATGGCCCGGATTGTCCGCGGGCAGGTTCTGCAGATTAAGAACTATGAATTTGTACTGGCATCAAAGACTTTTGGGACAAAAACTTCGAGGATTATTAAGAAAAACCTGCTTCCGAATACGATGGGCCCTATTATTGTACAGATGACACTTACCGTTCCTTCAGCCATCTTTGCAGAGGCTTTCCTGAGCTTTCTGGGATTAGGCATTCAGCCTCCTTTTGCCAGCTGGGGATCCATGGCCAATGATGGGCTGTCTACAATTCTATCAGGTCACTGGTGGCGCCTGTTCTTCCCTGCCTTTTTCATCTCCCTGACCATGTTTTCGTTTAATGTGCTGGGAGACGGATTGCAGGATGCCCTTGATCCAAAGTTAAGGAGGTAGCAGCATGGAGAAAGTACTGGAAGTAAAAGACCTGCATGTCACATTTACCACTTATGGCGGTGAAGTCCAGGCTGTAAGGGGAGTAACATTTGATCTGTATAAGGGGGAAACCCTTGCAATTGTCGGTGAATCCGGCTGCGGGAAAAGCGTGACTTCCCAGAGCATCATGCGGCTGATTCCCTCCCCGCCCGGGAGAATAGCTGATGGCGCTGTCCTTTTTAAAGGGAAGGATCTGACCAAATTAAAAGAGTCTGAAATGCGGAATATTCGCGGTGCAGACATTTCGATGATCTTTCAGGATCCAATGACGGCTTTGAACCCTACTATTACCATTGGGGAGCAAATTATAGAAGGAATTATGCAGCATGAACCCATTTCCCGGCAGGATGCCCGTAAAAAGGCCCTGGAAATGCTTAATTTAGTTGGGATTCCAAATCCGTCCGAAAGATTGAAGCATTATCCCCACCAGTTCAGCGGAGGGATGAGGCAGCGGATTGTGATTGCCATGGCCCTTGTCTGTTCGCCCGAAGTGCTAATTGCCGATGAACCTACAACTGCACTTGATGTGACCATACAAGCACAAATATTGGATTTGTTTAAAGATATCCAGAAGAAAACTGGAGTATCCATTATCATCATTACCCATGACCTTGGTGTTGTCGCTCAAGTAGCGGACCGCATTGCCGTCATGTACGCAGGAAAAATAGTGGAAGCCGGAGAACGAAGGGAAATCTTCTACAATCCACAGCATCCCTATACGAAAGGCCTGCTGAATTCAGTTCCGCGTCTTGATCTTGACGGAGCCGATCTAGTTCCCATTGGCGGATCCCCGCCGGATTTATTCGCTCCGCCGGCTGGCTGCCCGTTTGCTGCCCGATGCGGCTTCGCAATGGAAGTATGTGACCGGGTTTATCCATATAAAACTCATATAAGCCGTGATCATCATGTAGATTGCTGGCTCCAGGATGAACGGGCACAGAAAATGCTTGCATCCGTAAAATAGGTTTTTCCTTTCACAGTGCTGGATCAGCACAGTGAAAGTTATGATTCTATCAGCTGTCAAACAGGCAGCTGATAGATAAAGAAATATATTTTAAGAGGGGGAAAAAGAATGAAAAAGTTTTTATCACTGCTGCTGGCAGGTGTATTGCTGTTTGTCATGGCAGCCTGTACGGCAAATGAAAATGCCGGCAAAGAAACAGACAGCAAGGATGATGGCAAGAAAGAAGAAGAAAGTGCTGAAAAAGTGCTTTATTTGAACAATGGCCAGGAGCCGACTTCGTTTGATCCTCCTATCGGCTTTGACTCTGTTTCCTGGAGCGCACTGAATAACTTGATGGAAGGTTTGACCCGTCTGGGGCAAGATCATGAACCAGAAGCAGCAATTGCTGAAAAATGGGATATCTCAGAAGATGGAAAGGTTTATACCTTTCATATCCGTGAGGATGCAAAATGGTCAAATGGTGATCCTGTAACTGCAGGTGACTTCGAATTTGCATGGAAGCGCCTTTTAAATCCTGATACAGGTTCTTCAGCCGCTTTCCTTGGTTACTTCATTGAAGGCGGAGAAGCTTATAACAATGGGGAAGGATCAGCTGATGATGTAAAAGTAAAAGCAGTTGATGACAAAACATTTGAAGTTACTTTAGTTAGTCCGCAAGCTTACTTCTTAAGTGTAATCACTAACCCTGCATTTTTCCCAATTAACGAAAAAGTTGCAACAGAAAACCCGAAGTGGTTTGCTGAAGCTGAATCTTTTGTCGGAAATGGTCCTTTTAACTTAACGGAATGGGAGCATGACAGCCATTTTGTGATGGAGAAAAACGATCAATATTGGGATGCTGAGACTGTAAAGCTTGATAAAATTCACTGGGCAATCATTGATGATACAAATACAGAATATCAAATGTATCAATCGGGAGAACTGGATGTATCGGATGTACCTTCTGAGCTAAGCGAGCAGCTGCTGGGAGAAGCAAAAGTTGAAGACCAGGCTGGAGATTATTTCTATCGATTTAATGTAAACATGGAGCCATTCCAAAATCTAAACATCCGTAAAGCATTTGCGATGGCAGTGGACCAGCAGCAAATTGTTGATTTCGTCACAAAGAATGGCGAAAAGCCAGCATATGGATTTGTTTCATATGGTTTTACTGATCCTTCAGGAAAAGATTTCCGTGAAGTGTCGGGAGATCTTGTAAAAACAAATGCAGAAGAAGCGAAGGCATTACTTGAAAAAGGCATGGAAGAAGAAGGATATGATAAGCTTCCAGAAGTTACCTTAACATACAGCACGGATGATACACACAAGAAAATAGCTGAAGCACTTCAGCAAATGTTCAAAGAAAACCTTGGCGTGGAAGTAAAGCTTGCCAACATGGAATGGAATGTATTCGCTGAAGAACAAAAAGCGCTTAAATTCCAATTATCACGAAGCTCATTCCTTGCTGACTACGCAGATCCTATCAACTTCCTTGAAAACTTCCAGACAGGTCATTCCATGAACCGCACCGGCTGGAGCAATGAGAAATACGATCAGCTGATTAAAGATGCAAAGAATGAAGCTGATGAAGCCAAACGCTTTGAACTAATGTATGAAGCAGAAAAAATCTTATTTGAAGAAATGCCGATTATCCCTATCCATTTCTACAACCAGGTTTATCTTTATAATGATGCTGTTTCAGGAATCGTCCGCCATCCGGTTGGATACATGGAGCTTAAATGGGCAGATAAGAAGTAATGCTTCTTCTGCTTGATTTGAAAAAAGGGGTGTTCGTGCGAACATCCCTTTTTTTCGAAATATAAACTTTTGAGAATTTGGATCTTTGAACTTTGATAACTGTCTAGCTCCGAGCGCCATCGGCTCAAGGTCTGAAGCTTGGCTAAATGCGGCTCCCTAAGCAGTCGCCTTCATTTTTCGGGCAATCACTTCTGAAGGCAAAGAACGCCTTCTGCCTAGCGCTTGTCTTAAGCTTGTCGCCGCTCTGCGCTTTTCAAATTATTTCCCGAAAAATAATACATTTTCTCGAATTTTAGCTTATATCCTCGACAATTATTTCATTTCCCAAACAATGCTTTTGCTGAAGGAGCATATAATGCTAATAAACAACTAAAAGGATGTGGCAGCATGGCAATGAAACCTCAGCGCCTGGAAAAAGGCGATGCGATTGGAATTATAGCACCGGCAAGTCCGCCCAATCAGGAAAACCTGAAGCGATCCCTGGCCTTTTTGGATGAGCTTGGCGTAAAAGTAAAAATGGGCGATCATGTGACTGATCAATATGGATACCTTGCCGGAAATGACGAGGACCGGCTGGCAGATTTACATAAAATGTTTTTGGATAAGGAAGTCAAAGCCATCATTTGCGCGGGCGGCGGCTATGGCACAGGGAGAATTGCGTCCCAAATTGACTACAGCCTGATTAAAGAAAACCCGAAAATTTTCTGGGGCTACAGTGATATTACATTCCTGCACACCGCAATCCGCCAGCAGACGGGATTAGTCACCTTCCATGGCCCGATGCTGGCATCCGATATTGGCAAGGAGGATGCGGATCCGCTATCAAAGCAATATTTTAACCAGTTATTTGAGCCTGTAACGCTTGACTATCCAGAAGGGATTTCAAATCTGGAGACAATGGTAAGCGGCAGGGCTTCGGGAGTCTTAACGGGCGGAAATTTGTCTCTCCTGGCCAGTACGATAGGGACACCCTATGAAATAGATACAAAAGATAAGCTTGTTCTTATTGAAGACATCAATGAAGAGCCCCGTGCGGTCGACCGCATGCTAAACCAGCTGCATATGGCCGGGAAGCTTGAGGATGCCGCCGGCTTTATCATCGGGGACTTTAATAATTGCGTCCCTGAAAGAGAACTTTCCTTAGAACTGGATGAAGTACTGGATACTTATATAAAAAGGGTGAATAAGCCGGCTGTAAAAGGCTTTAATATCGGCCATTGCTCTCCGCATATTTCTGTGCCTTTAGGTGTAATGGCAGAATTGGATGCTGCCGGTAAAAAGCTGATAATCGAAAGCGGCGTTAAGTAAAAGGGTGGTATAGATGAAAATAAACACGATCGAAACATTTAGAGCTGCGGTACCACTGAAAAAACCATTTAAAACAGCTTTGAGAACGGTTGAGACAGCAGAAACGATTGTTGTAAAAGTAACTTGCGATAACGGTATTGCCGGCTGGGGGGAGGCCCCTCCAACTGTGGTGATCACAGGAGACAGCCTTTCAAGCATCGAATCCGCCATTCATCATGTATTAAAGCCGATGCTGGTCAATAAGAGTCTTCTAAACTATGAGGATATCTTCCAGGGAATTCAGTCAGCTTTAATAGGAAATTCAAGTGCAAAGGCTGCGGTGGATATGGCATTGTATGATTGTCTTGCACAGCAGTGCAAACTGCCCCTTTACCAATTTTTAGGAGGACATAAAAATGAGGTGGAAACGGATTATACGGTAAGCGTCAATGGCCCGGAGGAAATGGGAG
>Ga0180215_1005074_pt1 | contig 11402 bp, 7 predicted proteins | sample eDN3rd37CBELigBY_FD_128871 | JGI IMG/M metagenome (GOLD analysis project Ga0180215, IMG submission 128871) | Enriched backyard soil microbial communities from Emeryville, California, USA - eDNA 3rd pass 37_C BE-Lig BY (version 2) (version 2) | ecosystem: Environmental > Terrestrial > Soil >...
CAGGACCGCCCGCCACAATCTATCACCTTCCTGCTCCCCTGCGCCATTATCCCCTTCAGTCAGGACCGCCCGCCACGATCTATCACCTTCCTGCTCCCCTGCGCCATTATCCCCTTCAGTCAGGACCGCCCGCCACAATCTATCACCTTCCTGCTCCCCTGCGCCATTATCCCCTTCAGTCAGGACCGCCCGCCACGATCTATCACCTTCCTGCTCCCCTGCGCCATTATCCCCGTCAGTCAGGACCGCCCGCCACGATCTATCACCTTCCTGCTCCCCTGCGCCATTATCCCCTTCAGTCAGGAGTTACGACTTCTTCTAAAGGTCTCCAGAGACACTATTAGGTCGATTTTTAGTCTTTTCATATTCTAACGGTCTCAGATGACACTATCAGACTGTTTTTAACCGTAAATCATCGCAAAAACGCACAATAAGGTCTTTGGGGACCATTAGATATTAAAACAGCTTAATAATAGTAAAATAAGGCCCGCTCGGACCGTTAGAATCGATTGAGACAACTACTCATCAAAGAGAGATGCCTACTATCGCCAGCTTTCCTGAGCGAAGGGGATAATGACCATAGGGATGCGAGACTTCCTTCTACTGCCAGGCTTCCTGAGCAAGAGGGATAATGACCATAAGGAGACTCAGCGACTTCCTTCTACTTCCAACCTTCCTGAGCAAAGGGGATAATGACCATAGGGACTCAGCGACTCCCTTCTACTGCCAGCCCTCCTGAGCAAAGGGGATAATGACCATAAGGGGACTCAGCGATACCCTTCTACTGCCAGGCTTCCTGAGCAAAGGGGATAATGACCATAAGGGGACTCAGCGATACCCTTCTACTGCCAACCTTCCTGAGCAAAGGGGATAATGACCATAGGGACGCGCGACTTCCTTCTACTGCCAGGCTTCCTGAGCGAAGGGGATAATGACCATAGGGACTCAGCGATACCCTTCTACTGCCAGCCTTCCTGAGCAAAGGGGATAATGACCATAGGGACTCAGCGATACCCTTCTACTGCCAACCTTCCTGAGCAAAGGGGATAATGACCATAAGGGGACTCAGCGATACCCTTCTACTGCCAGCCTTACTGAGCAAAGGGGATAATGACCATAAGGGGACTCAGCGACTTCCTTCTACTTCCAGCCTTCCTGAGAAAGGGGATAATGACCATAGAGGACATAGCGACAAATAAAAACCAGTTGATCCCCCTCATAGAAAAGTAGCTCTGCTGTGTAAAGTCAGGTGGTGGGTAGAATCTTCGTAGGATGAGTAAGGTTTCTGAGATGGCACTTCCCATCTGTTCCATTGTTACCACCAAATCCCCCCAATAGAAAAACCGCCCTACAGGACGGTTCGTGGTTTAATAGGATTATACAACTACAACGTGTGGAAAGGCTCCCTCCAGAAAGGAGGTTGAGGCCTTATGGGATACTCGTTCGCTGATGTTCTTTTGTTCGGTATGTTCCTTTTGGCGCTGCTGACTTACATCCAGAAAACGAAAGTAACCCGCCACAGGTTGACCGCCTGACGGGTTACTTCCTACTGACTTACTAAGGGAGGGAGTCTCACCCAAGTTGTTGTACATGGGAGTCGGTTGGCGTCCGGCTCCTTTAATTATCTTTATGATATCTCATGATGTTTATTCGTGCTAGGCTACTTCCATCTCCTCGTCTTATACATTTGATACACATTATCGAGAGAAACCCTGTTGCGAATCCCTCCTTTATGCGGGTGCTTGCCACACAAGTGACATTTCGCAAAAAGAAGGCAGCTCTGGTCTTTTCAATAATGATATCTACTATTTTCGGTCATTACTTTCTTTGGTCATTACTATCTTTGGTCATTACTCTCTGTTGGTCATTCGACTTCCGACTTTCGACTTCATATACTCTATTCCCACTCGATCGTCGCCGGTGGCTTCGATGTCACGTCGTATACGACGCGGTTGACGTTATCGACTTCGTTCACGATGCGCACGGAAATCTTCTCCAGTACATCCCACGGGATGCGCGCCCAGTCTGCGGTCATGCCGTCGATCGAGGTTACAGCGCGGATGCCGACAGTATACGAGTACGTACGCTCGTCACCCATCACACCGACGCTCTTCATATTCGGCAGGGCGGTGAAGTATTGCCAGATCTCACGATCGAGTCCAGCCTTCGCTATCTCATCTCTCAGGATCGCATCGGACTCGCGCACGATCTCCAGCTTGTCCTCCGTCACTTCTCCGAGCACACGGATCGCTAGTCCCGGTCCTGGGAACGGCTGACGCCATACGATCTCATGCGGCAGACCGAGCTCCTCGCCGACTTTACGTACTTCGTCCTTGAACAACGCCTTCAGTGGCTCGACAAGCTCGAACTTGATGTCTTCTGGCAACCCACCGACATTATGATGAGACTTGATCGTCTGCGCTGTTGCTGTGCCGCTCTCGATAATATCTGTATATAGCGTACCCTGCGCGAGAAAATCGAACTGGCCAAGCTTCGCAGATTCTTCTTGGAAGCAATAGACGAACTCGTTACCGATGATCTTCCGCTTCTTCTCTGGATCTTCGACACCACGCAGCTTGCCGAGGAATCGCTCGCGCGCATCGATCTTGATGACATGCATATCGAATTTGCCGACGAACGTCTCCATGACGCCTTCAGCTTCGTCCTTACGTAACAAGCCGTGATCGATGAACATACACGTCAGTTGATCGCCGATCGCGCGATGCACGAGCATCGCTACGACGGATGAATCGACGCCGCCGCTCAGCGCACACAGTACCTTCCGATCCCCTACCTGCTGACGAATGTCGCGAATCGTGTCCTCGATGAACGTCTCCATCGACCAGTCGCCTTTGCAGCCGCATACTTGGAACAAGAAGTTCTTGATCATATCATTACCATATTCGGTATGGCGAACTTCAGGGTGGAACTGCACCGCATAGAACTTACGATCCGGGTTACTCATCGCTGCCACTGGTGCATGTTCTGTACTCGCGTCGATGATGAACCCTTCCGGTATCTCCGCTACACGGTCACTGTGGCTCATCCATACTTGTTGCTTCGCGTCCATGCCTTGTGTTAGATGACAATGTGGCGCGAATTCGACGAGTGCTTTTCCATACTCACGCTTGCCAGCTCGTTCGACACGTCCCTTTAATTGATGGGACATCATCTGCATGCCGTAGCAGATCCCCAGGATCGGGATGCCTAGCTCATAGATTCCTTCGTCAACTAGTGGCGAATTCTCGCCATACACGCTGGCCGGTCCACCTGAGAACACGATGCCCTTCGGATTCAATTCTGCGATCTTAGCAGCTGAAGTTTGATAAGGCAGCAGCTCACTATATACTCCTAGGTCTCTGATACGGCGAGCGATCAATTGGTTATACTGGCCACCGAAGTCCAGTACGACGATCATTTCTTCCGGCTTGTTCATACGCGTCCTCCCATATATAAGTCCTCCGCATAGGAGGCCTCTGTCATCGAATGACATCATTATATAGAATGCCGTTCAACAACGTCAAGGAACGACAGATAGTAAGCATCAAGTGTCGCAAGTCGCAGAAAGTTGCAGAAGGGACCAGCCAACGTCAGCCGGGTAACGCATGCACTTGAAGCAAGCTCGTATCTCTAGGTGTATCAGTAGCCGTAGCACGATGTGTCACAGCTAAGCTGCCACAACCATGTCGTGTTGCGGCAGCCCGTGATGTGAGGCTCTTAGCTCTGATCGAAGCAGCTTGATTCTCAGATCGCCATAAGCAAGATGTGTCACAGCTAAGCTACCCACTACCATGTCGTGATACGTCAGAGCACACACATCTCCGTCAACCTAGTGCCGAACGCCATAGTCGGCTCATGCGTCCCCGGGATACCCGTTCCGGCAACCGTTCGTCGTAGCGAATCGATTCATACAGAGCAGCTAACTCGATGAGCGCTTCTTTCTGTTCTGGTCTATGCAGATCTAGTGTCAGCACATACTCTCGTAGCGTCTGCCCTGGCTTCATCGGCCCATGCTTCCTTAAGACATCCTGCCATAGCTGCTCCAGCATCATCGCCATCCCGCCGCGGCGCTCCATCAGGCGTACGGTCCGCTCAATCCGTCTTCTGCGGATCGTATGACGCAAGCGCCACAGGAGGATCAAGGTCGCTCCTGCTACGAGTGCGAAGCCTCCTGCCCATAACGATACAGCTAGCAGATTAAGCGAAGTCTGTTCCTGTAGATCGTTCAGCTTCTGCTCTGCCCAAGACATCCAATCTCCACCCATATCCTCTACCTCCTTATTAACTTGTGATAGTAATGTCGTCGCCGGACCATGCCACCAAGTGGTCTCCGTATGTCCGTCAGGTGACGAAGTTGTCGCAGCTTGTACGATCCCGGCAGATTCGAGACTTCCTGCATACGAAGGTGTCGGCTCGAATGCGACCCAGCCGATCTCTGGGATGTACACTTCGACCCACGAATGAGCATGCAGTGCACGCACTTCACTCACGACCTGACCAGATTCGTCCAAAGTCACCTCTCCCGGTGCGAAGCCTTTGACCCATCTGGACGGGATACCGTTCATTCGCAGCAGGACCGTCATCGATGTTGAGAAATGATCACAATAGCCGAACCTCTGCTCGAACAGAAAATGCTCGACGAACTCCTCATTTTCATCCGGCTTAACAGGCTTGGTCATATCATAGGAGTATGTCGCACGCAGATAGGCTGCGATCGCTCTAGCTGCAGCTAGCTCAGTATCTGCGTCTGCCGTGATACGAGTCGCGAGATCATAGACACGGGTGCTCATCTGATCCGGTAGCTGCGTATAGTAGGCATACTCTGCTGCTGGCAACGCCTCGCTCGCTCCCTGTTCAAGTGCCGTTCGATACAGCTGGTCAACCGCCCGTGCATCTAGCCCGTCGTGAGGAGTCGGCATGACCTCTACCCGATAAGACGTGAGGACCTGATCGCCCGCTTCGATCGAGTATCGTTGTGACGGATTGAGGCTTCGCAGCTCATAATCCCCCGCAGCTAGTTCGCCTTGACCCGCACTCTCGATCTGCTGCACTGATGTGATCTGTCCACCGACGAATAAGATATTATCTAAGAACAGAGCCGCCGTACGATCGAGCGTCACTTCCTGGATGATCGGTTCAAAGGCTCCCGAGTTCTTCGGCATGTCTCCGCGATCAAGAGCAGTCGCGTTGGGATTCGGCACGTCTCCGCGATCAAGAGCAGTCGATGCGTTGAGACTCTGTATACTCGATCGAGGGGTAGATTCGCCATCCGACCAGCCGGAGCCGTCATAATAAGCCTTCGATTCACCCCGCCAGTAGGTTAGCTTCTCAGATCGAGCCGTAAACACCGGCGTGTTCGACGGGATCACACTGCCACCGAGCAGGTAATCCTCAGACGGATACCCGGTCTGCGCCAGCTCTCCCCAGTCTTGCCGCACTAACGGCAGGCTGCCGCGCGCCAGCACCGCCATCTCGCTCACGAACTCGTGAACGTTCCAGCGCACCGGCTGTGAGATTCTCGGCTGCTCCATCGCAGCCATCCAGCCAGCTAGGATCGCCGCTGCGATGATGACGAGTGAGCCGATGAGCCCAGCGATTCGCCTGCCTGCTTCCCTCATGCTTGTGCCGCTAGTGGTGACCTCAGCGTCCTGCTGTTCATGTTCTGTGCGTTGATCGAGCCGACTGATGTTGATGGTTGCTGAGGTGTCTATGAGCGCGAGCTTCGAACGCCATCTCACAGGCTGCAGAAGTGCACTCATGATGAGTCCAGCGGTTAAGCTGACGATGACACCCCTCGTCGTATTCAGTCCGAAGCCGAGCTGCAGGATCGCTAGGTACGCGACCGTGATGGTGACGAACCACCCACATAGCTGGCGGCGGACGATGATGTTATGCAGCGCGTATACCATGAGCGACAGTCCGAACAGCAGCAGCATCGTCCGATTCTCGCCACTGATGAGTGTCGTTCTGCCGGTTAGCAGCAGCTCTATGTCGCGCCACGTCACCGCAGCGTACTGCTCCCACCACGACAGGTCGTAGATGTATGTATGATGGAAAAAGATGCTGATCAAGAGCCACGATATGACGATCTTCAGAGGCCATACGAGCCATACGTTCAGTCGCAGATAGTCCAAAGCAACAAAACCGAAGATCGCCAAGATGAAAGGCTCGATCACATAGATACCGGTCACCGCGGATAGCTGGGACAGTGGCCGGAGCCACTCGACTAACAGCACGAAGAGCAGGAATGAAGCCAGTCCGCTTATGATCCAAGGATAGTATTCTGCCTCCTGTGCGGCAGTGCGTGTATCGGGTTCGGTCCAGCGGGGAGTCTGCGCAATCTCAGCCATGGGTCGCGACACCTCCCATATCTCGACGACGGGATGCGGCTTGTCCACGACTTCCGTCCACGACGGCGACAGCGATGAAGTCAGCCCGGCAGCCCATCACGTCAAGCATCCGTAGCTGATGGGCTACTCGTTCACTCGGCTGTGTCCCTTCGCCGACGTAGAGGACGGTCACGCCGACACGGCGCGCACGCAGCATGCTGATGTGCTCCAGCAGCTGCTCGTCCAACCGCGGCGTGATCAGGATCAGCGGCTCATCTGCCGAGAGCCGCACCGCATGCTCGCGCAGTGTATCCACGAGCGGCGTCCGGCCGCTCGGCTCCGCTCGCGCGAGCAGCTCCAGCGCCCGGCGCTCCGCCGTGCCGGGCGCTTCTCCTGCGGCGGCCACAGCCGCACCGCCGCAGCGTAGCCGCAACGCCAAGCCTTGCCGCTTGGCGTCCATCACGACGGCGCATGCTGCGCTGGCCGCCGTCTCGAATCGGGCGCGCGCCATGCGCTCGCGCCCGTATGCGTCCGCCGCGTCGTCGAGGACGACGGTGACGCGGCGCTCCTGCAGCGCATCCAGCTCCTTCGTCTTCAGCCCGCCCGTGCGGGCTGTACTCTTCCAATGGATGCGCTGCAGCGGATCACCGTGCGCATACTCGCGCACGGTACTGACGAGCGGCGATGCTGCTGCCATCGCCGCAACAGCCGCGGCGCCGCTCTCGCCGGCGCGCCGCGGCATCACATCCGCCAGCCTCGCAAGCGGCTGCGGATAGATCGTCAGGCGGCGGCTGCGCATACCGCCGCCCGCCACGTCGGCCATCCGCCAGCTTCGGCCGACGATCCCTAACGGCTCCGTCGATGCGAGCATGACTTCGCCGAATGTATAGATGCCTCTGCGCAGCCGAGGCATCTCATATTCGTAGACGTAGTGCGCGCTCGCACCCAGAAACAACAGCTTCTGATGAACATACGCGAGCTTGCCGTCTGCCCCTCTTAGCTCGTCCCGCACATGCACCCATGCTAACGGGTATCGATGCTGCTGCCTGCGAATCGTCAGCCTTACCCGCACCGTATCGCCGGCATGTGCTTCGCCATCGCTCACGACGCGCGTGACCTTCGGCTGCGTCAGCCAGCCCCAGCGCACGATGACCGCGTACACGAGCAGCACACCTGTACATACCGCGACGAACCAAGCCGCCTGCCCGCCATATCCGAGCGCCCAATACCACGACGCGAGCATGACGATCACCCAGCCTATGAATCCCCCCATCCCGGGGAGTACACGTACGATTCGCTCACTGGTAGGCCGCTTCATCGCGCATCACCAGCTGCCTGACGAAAGTTCGGCACGGTCACATGCTGTAGCAGCTCGTCCACGATCTTCGCTTGATCCTTGCCCGCGGCCCTCGCATCTGGCTTCAGGATCAGACGATGCGCGAGTACATACGGCGCCATCGCCTTCACATCATCAGGCACGACGAAGCCGCGATCTGCTAACATCGCCTTCGCCTGAGCTGCTCGCATCAGCGCTGCTGCCGCCCGCGGGCTCGCACCGAGCACGAGCGCCGGATGGGTGCGCGACAGCTGTGCTAACGCCACGATATATTGGCGGATCGACACGTCAACATGGACTTGCCGCACCCGCTTCTGCAGCTCTAGCAGCTCTTCCTTGCTGATGATCGGCTTCAGCGTCTCGATCGGATGCTTCCTCACGACAAGCTCTAGCATATCCAGCTCGGCATCTGCCTCTGGATAGCCGAGCCTCAGCTTCATCATGAACCGATCCAGCTGCGCCTCCGGCAGCATGAACGTTCCCTCGTGCTCGACTGGGTTCTGCGTCGCCATCAGGATGAACGGCTGCGGAAGCTCATACGTCACCCCATCTACAGTGACATTCCGCTCCTCCATCGCCTCTAGCAACGCTGCCTGTGTCTTCGGTGACGTCCGATTAATCTCATCCGCTAACACGAAATTCGATAGGATCGGCCCCGGCCGAAACTCAAAATCTTGTAATTTCTGATTATAGATCGATACTCCCATAATGTCGGATGGCAGCAGATCGGGCGTGAACTGGATGCGAGTCATCGTACAGCTAACTGTCTTCGCGAACGCCCGCGCAAGCATCGTCTTCCCGACGCCCGGCACATCCTCTAGCAGCACATGTCCGCCGCATAGCATCGCGATCATCGCTCGCTCTATCGTCTCTCTTTTTCCTCTTATGACACGTTCAACATTCGCTATCAAGCTCTCGATAAGTTCATGATGCTGGTCAAATCCTATAACTGGTAACGGTGAGCGTTTCATCCTCATCCTCCTAACGCATACGATTCTCGCTACCAGTATTGACCGTTTGACGCTGTCTTAATCAAGAGATTGCTAATCTACCTCCACATTCCTAGCATCTTCTATATCGTTCTAACATGCTCTAGCATATCCATATCCGCTCCCTCTCACGATTCGATCTGAGTAGATCTGAGCGAGGCATTCATCTCGACACGTTCGCACTTCCTTCATCTCCCCGTACACAGTGTTCGCCGCATGACGTCCGACGACCAGACGGAGCTAGACTCGCAGATGCTGCCAGACGTTCGCGACGTATCTACCGGTGCTCATTAAAAGCCGCCCACGATCCGTATGCTTCTGCGCATAGACTTCCTTATCCGTCCCGGTGAGTGTGAATGACGGGATCGCTCCGCCGAGAGCTTCCACAGTTCCGCGAAGTGGTACATAGAGTCGACCCGACTGCATCATGATCCGGATCGAGGAGTATGTTCTGACACCTTCGCCTTGCTCTCGCTGGCTGATCGTCATCGACTTATCCGTGAGATCGTAGACGACCTGCTGACCATTCAACACGACGCGTATACGATCGCTTCTCCCGGATGCTCCTCGATCCAGCCGTCCTCCTAAAGCTTCTACTAATCGATCGAGCGGCACCTGAAAATGTCCCTTCACCACTTCATAATCCCCTTCATCCAGCACCAATCTGCGTCCATCCACTTTTAACACGAGACGTTCCTTGACAGGATGATCTGGATCTTCCGCCCATTCTCCTTCTACTTCTTTCTCATCCTCGTCTTTTGTATCCTCGCCATTCTTATCCTCATCTTTATCAGCCTCGTCATTATTCTTATCCTCATCTTTATCAGCCTCGTCCTGCATGTCCTCATCTTTCTCATCCTCGCCATTCTTATCCTCGTGTATCTCTATCCCTTCGCTCCCTTTCTCAGCCTTCTCTATCCCTCGACCCTGTTCCCCAGGCCCTTCCTCAGTCTTCTTCAACCCTCGCCCCTGTTCCTCAGCCTTCTCTTTCACTTCTATATTCTTACCCTTATCTGTCGCCGCGTCCTTCCCCTGCTCCCCCGTCACTTCCTCGGACGTCTCCCTAGCAGACACATACTGCTCGATCATCTCCATATATTGAAGGTGCTGCTGCGTGGAGCTCGTGCGTTTCCACTTTAATGTCCCCAGTGATAATGTCTTCGGTTCGACAGATGTATCGAGCGCTGCAAACTCATACCCCAGATCCTTGTAATAATGAATGATCTCAGGCAAAGCCTTCACTGTCTCTTCATGCCCAGCACTATCGTGCAGTAAGACGATCATCTCATGCTGGAGCCTCGTACCCGTCACCTGATCGATGATCACCGTGGCCGGTACGCCTCGTCTCCTCGCATCACCGCTATCCACATGCCAGTCGTAGATCGCGAACCCTGCTTCATCCATATAGTACTGATAGTACTGATCCAGATTGCCATGCGAACCTCCCGGTGCCCGGAATAGCTGCGTTCGACTGCCTGTCACTTCGTAGATGAGCTCATCCGTACGAGACACTTGCGCGAAGAATGCAGCAAAGTCCGTATACAGCTCCTCATACCGATGATCATACGTGTGATTACCGATCGCATGCCCCTCCTCCACGATTCGCTTCACCGTATCTTCGTAGCGCTCCACATGGCTCCCTAGCACAAAAAAAGTCGCAGCCACGCCTTCCTCCTCCAAGATGTCCAGAACACTCGGCGTCAATCTCGAAGGCCCATCATCGAAGGTAAGGTACACCGTCGGCTTCTCCGGACGCACGTACTTCTTCTCATCACGCATCTGTTGCAGCAGCTCCTCGATCGACGGCATCACGGCCGTTCCCTCCGCAGGTATGGGCTGGTTCTGGTCCGCCTTCGGCAGCCGCTTCTCACTCAGCACCATCGGTCTATTCGGACTATCGTGTCTCTCTGGTATGGGCTGGTTCTGGTCCGCCTTCGACAGCTGCTTCTCACTCGGCAGCATTGGTCTATCGCGATTCTCTGGTATGGGCTGGTTCTGGTCCGCCTTCGACAGCTGCTTCTCACCCAGCAGCATTGGTCTATCGCGATTCAGATGCGCCACCCTATCGTCTCTCGTCGATGTGGACCGGAGCTCTTCACTAGCTGCCATTCTATTCTCTACCCTATCTATTCGAGCTGTCTCTCCCGCTTCCGCATATATAAACTTGACATTGATCATAGTAAGTACAGACACCGCCAGGATCGTTAGAACAGCTTGATACCACCATCGATCCCCGTACCTACGAACCACATTTAGCCATCTCATCATATCCGACCCCTCTCTTACCGATTGCTAGATTATATGGATAAGTAGGATCAAATAGACCTTGGCCAATAAAAGAAACTTACTTGATAATAGGACACTCATAGAGAAGCCGATCTAATGCGGAAATAAGCGGGAAAATTCCTGCCCCTACGAGGATTCATCATCCAGCTCTATATGAACGGGAATTTTCCCGTTCATTTGTTCGTCCACTGCCACTTTCGCCTTTGCGAACGGGAATTATCCCGTTCATTCGTCCATCCACTGCTCCTTTCGCCTTTGCGAACGGGAATTTTCCCGTTCATTCGTCCATCCACTGCCACTTTCGCCTTTGCGAAGTAAGCGTCAAATCCTCCCCACCTTCTAAGTCAACTTCAAGCATGAGATCATAGGAACATCCTAGAATAAGGGTGGTCATGAGATGAAAAAACATGAAGCTACACGTGAGCTCTGGGAGTCGCGAATTCCAGATTATCTAGCCAGCGG
>Ga0180215_1005075_pt1 | contig 11402 bp, 8 predicted proteins | sample eDN3rd37CBELigBY_FD_128871 | JGI IMG/M metagenome (GOLD analysis project Ga0180215, IMG submission 128871) | Enriched backyard soil microbial communities from Emeryville, California, USA - eDNA 3rd pass 37_C BE-Lig BY (version 2) (version 2) | ecosystem: Environmental > Terrestrial > Soil >...
ACAGGCTAAGGGGAGCAAGATTGGGGCATTTGGTTTAACAGAACCAAATGCAGGATCGGATGTGGCAGCAATGACAACCACCGCAGTTAAAGATGGTGACTATTATATTTTAAATGGACAAAAAACATGGATATCCCTATGCGATGTAGCCGATCATTTCCTTGTTTTCGCTTATACGGATAAATCATTAAAACATAAGGGAATCTCAGCCTTCATTGTTGAGAGAGAATTTGAAGGGTTCTCTTCAAAAGCAATAAAGGGAAAAATGGGAATCAGAGCAGGGAATACCGGGGAGATTTTCTTTGACAATGTGAAAATACCAAAAGCAAATCTCCTTGGTGAAGAAGGGGAAGGGTTTAAAATCGCTATGTCTGCATTAGATAATGGAAGATTCACTGTTGCAGCTGGCGCTTGCGGAATTATTTCTGCTTGCCTTGATGAAAGTATCAAGTATTGTGAAGAGAGAAAAACGTTTGGAAAAGAGATTGGTCAGCATCAGCTTGTCAAACAAATGATTGCAAATATGGAAGCAAAGCTACAAATAAGCAGACTATTAGTATATAAAGCTGGTTGGAAGAAAAATGCAGGAGAACGAAACACAAGAGAAACATCACTAGCAAAATGGCAAGCTTGTAATTTTGCTAATGAAGCGGCAAATGATGCCGTTCAAATTCATGGAGCATATGGTTTTTCGAATGAATACCCTGTGGAGCGTCATTTGAGAAATTCTAAAGCACCAGTAATATATGAAGGAACAAGGGAAATTCACACTTTAATGCAAGCAGATTATGTCCTTGGTTATCGTGAAGATAAGCCACTTAGAAAAACACTTCCTGTATGGTCTGGGCAAAAGGTAGAAGTTGATACTTTTCAATAAAGAATTGCAATTTTGAAAAGTAACAGACTCTATTTATGGAGGAGATATAAATGGAAGAAAATATTGTAAGTCGGAGAAAGATATGGGAGGAAAACGTCCTCGAACCACATTTAAAAGAAAAGCCGGAACGAAGAAGAAGATTTAAGAACGATCTGGGTCATGAGATTGATCGTTTATATACACCTGAGGATTTAAAAAAATTTGATTTTAATTATTTGAAAGATCTAGGTTTTCCAGGAGAATACCCCTTTACAAGGGGGCATTCTCCAAATATGTACCGAAGTGAGCCGCCGATCCTACGTGTATATTCCGGCTTTGGTACACCGCAACAGTCCAATCAACGATTTAAAAGGTTAGTATCATTAGGTGCCGAGGAAATTCAAGTGGCAGTTGACCTTCCGACTCAGGTTGGGTATGACTCAGACCACTTAATGTCGACTGGAGAAGTTGGGAAAGTGGGAGTAGCCATTAATTCCTTGCATGATATGGAAGAGCTTTTTAAGGATATTCCATTGAATCAATTAAAACGCGTTGGAATGCTAGGTAATTCTTTTGGGCCAATCGCTCTTGCGTTCTTTATCGCACTCGGGGAAAAACAAGGACTAAGCACCGATGAGTACAGAGTAGATTTACAGAATGATATTTTAAAAGAATATGTCGCTAGGGGAACATTTATTTACCCAATCGAACCTTCTGTAAAACTAACAACCGATGTAGTCGCTTATTGTATTGACCATATGCCGCATTGGAATCCATTGTCAGCCTGTGTAAATCACATAAATGGTGGTGGCTCTGGGTCATCTGCTGGGACTGCTTTTGCCTTAAAAAATGCTCAGCATTACATAGATGACCTCCTAAACAGAGGATACCAGATTGATCAAATCGCTCCGATGATTTCAATGTTTTTAGATGATCGAGATGATGTATTTTGTGAGATTGCTAATCTCCGGGCTACTAGAAAAGTATGGGCAGAAATCATCCGTAGCAAATATGGTGCAACAAACCCTGATGCAATGGGATTAAAGATTACTGCGTATGGACATGGTCGTGAGACGCTTCAAGAGCCACTCAACAATATTGTGAGGATTGCTCTTGGAACACTAGGTTACTTTTTTGGTGGTGCTCATTCTTTATACAATGGGTCATACGATGAAGCCGCATCAACTCCAACAGAAGAATCGGTAAAAGTAGCAATTAGGACACAGCAAATTATTTATAACGAATTAGGCCTAAGCCACACGATTGATCCTTTAGGTGGTTCTTATTATTTGGAAAACTTAACTTGTAACATCGAACAAGACATTAAGGCTTGGATGAGCGAAGTTGATGATCAAGGTGGTCCTTTATCCGTGATTGATAACGGTTTCATTTCGAAGGTTATGACGGAAGGTGCCATCCGAAGACAGAAAGAATTCAATCAAAAAGACCGAGTGTCTGTTGGGGTCAATATTTTAAAGGATCCAGAATATAAAAATGAATCCAAGCCCTTTCGAGTCGACCCAAATGTAGAAAGAAAAATGATTGACTCCTTGAATGTTGTTAAGAATAAACGTTCGCAGGTGAAAGTTACCAAATGTTTAGAGGAATTAAAGGAAGCAGCCTTAAGTGGGGAAAACCTTGTACCAACTACATTAAATGCTGTTCGTGAATATGCAACCATCGGAGAAATAACTGATGTTTTAAAGTCAGTCTATGGTGAATATAAGCAAAAACCAAGTTTTTAGGGAGGCAAAGTCATATATGAAAAAGACTCGGGTCCTAGTTGGAAAAATCGGTCTTGATGGTCATGATGTCGGGGCAAAAGTGGTGGCTGCTGCTCTTCGTGATGCAGGCATGGAAGTCATATACACGGGGCTTAGGCAGACACCACATAATATTGTCAATACAGCGATTCAGGAAGATGTGGATGCTATCGGAATTAGTATCTTATCAGGTTCTCATATTCCTTTAATTACGAAATTAGTTGAAGTATTAAAGGAAGAGGAGGCGGAGGATATCAAGGTGATTGTGGGCGGGGTAATACCAGAAGAAGACATTCAGCATTTACTTTCGATTGGAACCCATAAGGTTTTCCCATCCGAATCAGAGATGAATGATATTATTGAATGCTTTCAATCCTTAACAAGAGAAACGAGTGATAATGGATGAATCTAAGGGCATTAATGGCGAATACTACGCATTTGTACGGAAATAAGATTGCTTTAGTAGAAGGAAACAACCAGCTAACCTTTCGTGAGCTGAATGAAAAGGTGAATCAAGTAGCCAATGGTTTGCTTCAAAAGGGAATAAAAAAAGGGGAACGAATCTCCTTATATTTAAAAAACTGCCATGAATATTTGATTTTTCGGATGGCAATGGAAAAAGTAGGGATTGTCTATATCCCGGTTAACTATTATCTATCTATTAGTGAGGTAGAGTATATCATTAAAAATTCTGGCTCGATTGCAATTGTTTGTGATAAGCAATCCTATGAGAATATAGGAAAAATGAATCTAGAAAACCAGGTCGATTTTTTATTTTCCCCTGCGCCATTGAACGATTCTGACACTCGCCTCGTTAGCTACTGTGAATTTACAGAGAAATACCGTAAAGAAGAGCCAGAAATTGACGTGGATGAGAATGACCTCTGTTCGATTAACTACACTTCTGGTACAACCGGAAAGCCAAAAGGTGTCATGCTATCTCAGCGAAATTGGATTGAAGTCTATAAAAATATGTTAATTAATCGTGAGATCAACCAGGACGATCGCCTTTTACACCTAGGTCCGCTAACTCATGCAAGTGGTTCCTATTTTATGCCTTTTTACCTTAAAGGAGCCCAAAGCATAATCATACCAAATGGGTTTGATATCGATAACTTTTTTAATCATTTAGAAACCTATAAAATCACAGCATTTACTTGTGTACCGACAGTACTTATTCGTATCATGAATGACCCGAGAATATTAACTATTGATAAAAGCTCTTTGAAAATGATTGGCTACGGAGCTTCCCCAATGCCGACGGATAAAATCAAAAAGGCACTAGAAATCTTTGGACCAATCCTGGTTCAAAATTATGGGCAAACGGAAGCGTATATGACAGTCACATACTTATCAAAAGAAGATCATGTCGAAGCAGTTCAAATGGGAAGTGAGAGATTATCCTCGGTTGGAAAACCTTATACTTTTGTCGAAGTTGAAATAGCTGATGATGCTGGTAATCCACTTGATCCTGGTCAAATAGGGGAGCTGATTGTCCGTTCTAATCACGTTATGCAAGGGTATTGGAACTTACCTGACGAAACGAAAGCAACCATACGGAATGGCTGGTTATTTACAGGAGATTTAGCGAAAAAGGATGAACAGGGCTACGTTTATTTGCTTGGTAGGAAAAAGGAAATGATCATTTCAGGTGGCTTTAATATTTATCCACTTGAAATTGAAGAAGTCCTTCATTCGATCCCGTCCATCCATGAAGCGGCAGTTATTGGGGTAGAAGACGAAGAGTGGGGCGAGAAGGTCGTTTCCTTTCTTGTGAAAGAAGACCAACAGCAAGCCTTTTCTTTAGAACATATAGCTCATATTTGTAAGAAATCATTAGGGTATAAAAAACCAAAAGAGTATATCTTGATTGATTCCTTGCCTAAAAACAGCATCGGAAAAATTGATAAAAAAAGACTTAAAGAAATTTATTATTCCAAAAAGGAGAGTGCCCAAATTGGATAATGTTGTAATTGTGGATGGCTTGCGGACTCCTTTTGGCAAGCTGGGCGGATCACTAAAAGAAGTGAAAGCAACAGAGCTGGGGGGATTTGTTCTCGATAAAATCGTCGAAAGAAACCGTCTTGAAAAGAGTGAAATTTCTGACGTTATTATGGGTCATGTACTTCCAACAGACGGGATGACTCCTACTCGACAGGCAGTATTAAATGCAGGATTCCCTATTACGACAAGAAGTTTAACGCTTGACCGTGCCTGCTGTTCGGCGATGAGTTCTATTGGAATGCTTCGACAATCCATCTTGTTAGATGGTAGCATCATCGGAATTGCTGGTGGGATGGAAAACATGTCACAAACACCTTATATGATTCCGCAATTACGATGGGGGAGCAGGCTTGGTGATGTCCAACTGCAGGATCCACTTGTCCTTCGAAATGAGTTCTTAAATGAACCAAGGGTCATCTATGTTGGCGAATCATCACTAGAATATGGTGTGGATCGTCATATACAAGATGAATGGGCCTTTAGAAGTCAGAAAAACTGGGAACAAGCTCAAAATACGGGATTGTTTACCGATGAGGTTGTTCCATTTAAAGTAGAAACTGATGGCCGTACTTATCAGTTAGACCAGGATGAATATCCTCGGCCAAATACATCATTGGAAAAATTAAATAATCTTAATACAGTTTACGGAAGCTTAACAGTAACTGCAGGAAATGCTTCCGGAATTAATGATGGGGCTGCTGGGGTGTTGATGATGTCGTCGAGAACATGTGTAGACAGAGGATTTAAACCATTAGCAACGATCGTCGATTATATGGGCATATCGGGAAATCCTCGGTTTTCTTGTTCTTTACCAGGTGAAGCAATTTCCGAATTATTGAAGAAAAACAATTTATCCATTGGTGATATTGACTTAATCGAGATAAACGAAGCCTATGCAGCAATGCCAGCTGTAAGTACAAAAATTCTTGCAGATGAATTTTCCACCGATTGGGAAGAACTGCAGCAAAAGACGAATGTCAAGGGTGGAGCTATTTCTATTGGGCATCCGATTGGCGCAACTGGAGCAAGAATCGTGATGACTTTAGCTTACGAGCTGAAGCGCCGGGGAGGTGGGCTCGGAATCGCATCGATCTGTGGAGGCATTGGTCAGGCGGATGTTACGTTAATAAAAGTTGATTAATGTAGGTGGTTATCATGAAAGTACGAGAATTGATTGAAGGAATTAAGAATAAAAAGAAACGAGCTCTGGCAAAGGCAATTTCGATGACAGAAAATCAAGATAGACTTTCTTTTGAGATTATAAATGAGCTTTTTCCTTATACAGGGAATGCTCATTACATTGGAATTACCGGGAATCCAGGAGCAGGAAAAAGTACATTAATTAACGCTTTAATCAAAACCTTTTTAGAAAAGAATCTTTCTGTAGCGATCTTAGCTATTGATCCATCTAGTCCTGTCACAGGAGGAGCCATCTTAGGGGACCGAATTCGAATTGATGATCGCCTTCTTCAAGAGAATGTCTTTTTTCGAAGCATTTCTAATCGCAACCATCTAGGAGGAATCTCTTCTACAACATTTGAATCAATGCTTCTTCTTGATGCATATGGATTTGATGTGATTTTGATTGAAACCGTTGGCACCGGACAGTCGGAAACCTCTATCAGCAAACTGGCACACACGAATATTGTTGTTTCAGTACCAGGATTAGGGGATGATATTCAAGCAGAAAAAGCTGGATTATTAGAAATTGCTGATATTTTTGTCGTCAATAAATCCGATTTATATGGTGCAGAGAGAGTGAAAAAAGACTTAGAAGCAATGCTTAGTTTACACTTGAAAGACGACCAAAAATGGCGTGTTCCAGTTCTCATGACCCAAGCAACAAAGTTAGAGGGAATAGAAGAATTAGTTAGGATGATTGGAAGTCATTCAGCACATATAAAACTCCACCCAAAACTAGCATCCTATGAATATCTTATTTGTCAAAAGACAAAAGATTTAGTTTTGAAAGAAATAGAAACGGCATTAGAAACCGAGCTAACCCATTTAATGGAAGATTCGGAGTTTATGAGGCTGCGTCAGCGCTCTCATATTGAAATTGCCGAAGAGTATGCTACCAGAATTTTGAAATCGCTTTCTTTTTAAAGAGAAGGATTCGAAAACAAGTAAATTAAATAAAGCAGGGGGATGAAAAAATGAAAAATGCAAGAAAGAAAAAGGGTTTCCTTGGTTTACTAATTATGATTTGCCTTTCATTCGTATTAGCAGCCTGCACTTCGAGTGAATCATCCAATTCTAATTCTGGTTCAAACTCTACGGATAGTAGTGGAACAAGCCAATTACGGATAGGGGGCTCTACAACAAGCACTTGGATTTATGGATTTACATCTTCTTGGTCAGAAGTAATGAAAGATAAGGTTCCTGATGTCACGATGAACGTCCAAGCGACAGCAGGTTCATCCGCCCACTATTTAATGGTTGAAAATGGCGATCTTGAAATAGCAAGTGGTTTTACTCCGAGTGAGTTTTATGCTTCAAAAGGAGAATTAAATTTTGAGCAACCCTTTGAAAACTTTAGAGCGATGATGCCTGTTACAGATTCTAGAGGACACGTCTTTACGCTGGCAGATAGCAAAATTGAAGCAGTGAAAGATTTAGATGGCGTTAAGATCGGCCTAGGATCTCGTGGGTCACCGACATCCATTGTTGCAGAAGTACATGCAGAAGCTTTAGGTTTAAAGCCTGAATACGTATATGGAGAAGCATCCGAATTAATGGATATGCTCCGTGATGGCCGTATTGATGCTATTTGGTATTATTCGGGGGCGCCATGGGCGACAGTTATTGATTTGGCTTCGCAAAATGAGTTAAAGTTTCTTTCCTTTACAGATGAAGAAATTGCAACATTACAAGAAGTTGCTCCTTACACAACAAAAACAGAAATTACACCAGATGATTACGATTTCTTAGATGAAGCGATTAGTGTTCCTGGTGCTGTTCAAACACTTATCGTGAGCAAAGATGTTAGTGAAGATGTTGTCTATGAGTTAACAAAGGCTTCATGGGAAAATTGGGATCAAATTTCCCAGCTAGTCCCTGCTGCTGGAGCAGTGAAAGTGGAAGATGCAGCAAACTTAATCGGAACAATACACCCGGGAGCATTGAAATATTATGAAGAGGCCGGAGTAGAGATTCCTGAGGAATTAAAACCATAAGAAAAATGGGTACCATTTTATTGTCTCAGTAAGGTTAAGGTAAATTATCGTAATGGAACAAATGTTTGATATTCCGTCATGCTAAAACGAGGTGACGGAATATTCGTACATTCATTCGGGAGGAGGGAGTTTATGGTAAACAAAGAAACTAAAGGGGCTAAAATCTATGACTGGATTTTAAAAGGAGTTGGGATTGCTTTTGTTCTTTTAGAAGTAAGTTATCTTTTAGGGATTCTCCCCCCAAATCTGTGGAGATTTGAAAGTGGAGCGTTAATCTTTCTGTTTATACTTGCTTATGGGCCAGTTCTACAGGAAAACATGAAACAAAGAACCTTTCCTAATCTCATTTGGAATCTATTCATTCTATTGTCCGGCTTAGGCGCATGTATTTATCTTCTAATCGAAATTCCAAGGCTTCAGTGGTATTATGGTTCGACTTGGACGACTTTGGATATTATGTTTGGAACTCTTTTGATTATTGTTTTAATTGATTTATGTCGGAAGAAATTTGGCTGGTCGTTACCCATTATTGCGATTACATTTTTATGTTACACCTTATTTGGCCAGCATTTGCCAGAAGGATTTTTCAACCATTCCGGTTTTAGCTTTGAAAGAACAGTCAGTTATTTATTTGGGCCAGGTGCAATTTTTGGCATTGTCATGAGTACATTTGTCAATATCATCTTTGTCTATATGCTATTTGGGATTTTCCTTGAAAAGACTGGCGTAGGTGAGTTTTTAGTCGACTTATCTTTTGCCTTAGCTGGCAGGTGGCGTGGGGGACCGGCGAAAGTTGCTGTTGTAGCAAGTGCGATCTTGGGAACAATCAATGGGAATTCTGTAGCCAATGTAGCAACAACAGGAGCCATTACGATTCCCTTAATGAAAAAATCTGGTTATAAACCAGCTTTCGCGGGTGCAGTTGAAGCTGCTGCATCAACAGGAGGGCAGATTCTACCACCAATAATGGGGGCAGGAGCATTCTTAATGGCAGAGTTCTTACAATTAAGTTATTCCCAAGTCATTATTGCGGCGACTATTCCTGCGATACTCTATTTTATTGGTGTCTTCTTTATGGTTGATTTAGAAGCCGTAAAGACGAATTTAAAAGGAGTCGATGAGCTTCCCAATATCAGGCAAGTATTAAAGAAAAGTTACTTACTGCTTCCAATTGTGATTCTTGTTTGGGCGTTAATTATTGAGAATATGTCAGTGACAAAATCGGGATTCTTAGCTATTGCCGCTTGTATTGTGATTTCTTGGTTTACAAAAGATCATAAAATGGGTCCAAAAAGGATTCTTGAAGGGATGGCAGAAGGAGCCAAGAGCACGGTTGGAATTGGTGGAATGTGTGCTGCTGCAGGAATTGTGATTGGAACGGTTTCGATGACCGGTCTTGGAAATATGTTTAGCTCAGTAATCGTCAATTTTGCTGGAGAAAATCTCTTGGTTGTAGCCCTTTTTACCGCGTTAATTTCGATTATACTGGGAATGGGTTTACCAACTACGGCTGCTTATATTATTAGTATGTCTGTGGCAGTACCTGCGTTAGTTGCACTAGATGTTTCTCCTATAGCTGCACATTTATTTGTCTTCTACTTTGCTGTTGTTTCAGCGATTACACCACCAGTTGGGGCAGCCTTTTACACTGGAGCAGCCATTGCCGGTGCCAATGTCATGAGTACGGGAATCAATTCGGTTCGAATTGGTCTAGGGGCTTTCACTGTCCCATTCTTCTTTATAATCAGTCCAGCGTTATTATTAGACGGAGATGCATTCGAAATAACTAGAGGTGTGATCACTTCATTGATAGGAATCGCCGCTGTTTCTATGGCACTTCAACGAGTGACCTTTATGGGAAGGAAAATTCCAATTTTGCAATCCTTTGTATTGGTTGCTTCATTTATATTCCTTATTTATCCAAGTTTGAATACCGATCTTTACGGTTTTATCCTATTTATCATCGGTATATTTAACCCTAGGTGGTTCACTATTATTTTTAGGGTAAAAGAGGAGAGAAACACGATTGATGAGAATGGGTGAAGAGAATATCAAGATAGGTGAATCTAAATTACGTAAACTTGTAGAAGAAATCTTTCAAAAATATGGGTTGTCGGAAGAAGAAGCTTCAATTGTTACTGATACCTTGGTGGTAGCTAATCTACGCGGAGTAGACACACATGGTGTGGTACTGGTAGATAAATATGTTCAGAGATTACAAGCTGGAAGCTTAAATCCTCAACCGAATATCAAGAAAACCGTGGACATTGGAGCTGTTGCCATGGTGGATGGGGACAATGGGTTAGGACAGCTAATTGGGCATAAAGCAATGCAGCTCGCAGTGGAGAAAGCAAAAGTTCATGGTGTAGGTGTTGTTGCCATTAATAATAGCAATCATTTTGGTACCGCAGCTTACTTTTCCATGTTAGCTGCTGCAGAGGGTTGTATTGGGATCGCTGCTTCTAATGCATCTCCTCGGTTAGCTCCTTGGGGTGGAATTACACCAACATATGGAAATAATCCATGGTCTGTTGCTGTTCCAGCGGAACCATTTCCGATTGTCCTTGATATTGCTAATAGTGTTGTAGCATTTTCCAAGATTTTGACCGCGAGAGCAAAAGGAGAATCGGTTCCAGAAGAATGGGCTTTGGATGTGAATGGACGGAAAACAACAGATGCACATTTAGCGGAAATTCTGCTTCCATTTGGTGGTCATAAAGGCTATGGCATCGCCTTTATGATAGAAGTTCTAACCAGTATTCTTTCCAATGCATCCATCGGGAAAGACGTGCTCAAGTATGATAATTTACAAGCTGGTCAAAATATTGGACATTTCTTTCTTGCATTAGATATTAGTAAATTTGCATCCAAAGAAGAATTCAATGAGCGGTTAGAGTTTTTTATAAAACAAATTAGAGAGTCTGAGCTTGCTGAAAATACAGTGAAAATATACCTTCCAGGTGAAATTGAATTTGAAAACAGTGTTAATCGGAAGCAGGATGGAATCACCCTCCCGAAAAAAGTAGTGGAAACCTTACTGGCTTATTCTAAGAATTATTAATAAATTTGGAGGTAGTTTTATGGCGGAAGAGACTCCTTTATGGAAAGTTAGTGAATTGAATACGCATCAACTGGTGGTAAATGAGTTTTCCTTTTCAGAGGAAATTAGAATTTCTGATTGTACGTTAAGGGATGGCGAGCAGCAAGCGGGAGTCGTTTTTACAAAGGAAGATAAGATTGAAATTGCCAAAAGTTTGGATAAAATAGGTATTCATGAGATTGAGAGCGGAATGCCAGCAGTTTCTCAAGAGGATCGTGAAGCCATCGAAGTACTAGCAAGCCTCGGATTAAATGCAAAGATTACTGCCCTGGCTAGAGCAAACAAATCTGATATTGATTTAGTAGCGGATATAGGGGCTTGGGGAGTATCGATCAGTTTTCCAATTGGTGATTTACAACGCAAATACAAAATGAAATTGTCAGATGACGAATATATACGTACATGCTTAGAGTTAACGGAATATGCCAAACGTAAGGGATTACACGTGATATTAAGTCCATACGATAATACAAGAGTGAGGATGGGATTTTTAGAAACACTTC
>Ga0180215_1005077_pt1 | contig 11400 bp, 15 predicted proteins | sample eDN3rd37CBELigBY_FD_128871 | JGI IMG/M metagenome (GOLD analysis project Ga0180215, IMG submission 128871) | Enriched backyard soil microbial communities from Emeryville, California, USA - eDNA 3rd pass 37_C BE-Lig BY (version 2) (version 2) | ecosystem: Environmental > Terrestrial > Soil >...
AAATTCCTCCCTGTGCACAGGCCGAGTCAATCAATGACGGCGGCATCGGCGCGCGCCGACTGATGTCGTGGATGCTGTTCGCAGCGGCCAACACTCCCGACACGGCGTTTGTGCACCTGACATGGATCCGGCAGCTGCCGCTGCTGCTCACGCACCTGACCGAAATGCTGGACAAGGACAAGTCCGTAGAAGAGTTTTACCGCGGCCTTGCTTGCATCAAGGCGCTCCTGATCCTCATGAACCGGCACTACCGAGCGTACGCCCGTGCGAGCAAAGCATTGGACTTTCTCGCACTAGGTCACGCACTCACACTCTGCACGCGGGGTGAACCGCGGTGCTGGGGTGCCCAGCGTGGTGGACCCGACCGACTTGTCGGACCGTACCATCAGCGAGCAGCGCCTGTGGAACTCGGTGTGGCCGCTACTGGTCGAGCGTTTCACCCAGCGCCGTGGCCGCGTACGTGACCACGCCGTGGGAGTACTGATTAGAGCGCGCAATATCTCTCACTGCCGCAGAAGGATTTTTATTTTTTTCGGTACCGCTGCGTCGGTGCAGGCCGCCAATGCAAACCGCGTGTCGGAAGACGCCCTGGTGGAGCAGAGCGAGGCAGTCCTGGACATGCTCGAGTTTGCGCAGGAGACGGGCTCGGCCGCGTTCAGCTCGTTTGAGCTCGAAGTGCGCGCGTGCGCCAACATCATCCACCCGGTACGTTGCCTCTCTTGGCCTTGACGTTTCATTCCCGGCCACTTCCATGCTGACACGCCGCTGCTCGCCGGCACCTCGACCGCTGTTCTCCAAGGACTGCCGCGCCAAGCTGCAAAAGCTGTTGGAGAACGCTGAGGTCGGCACCATCGCGTACAACGTCACGACCGATTCTCTGCTGGAGCAGTTGCACAGCGACATGATGGTCGCCGTCCGGCAGCAGGCCCTGTGAACGCTTTTTATGTTGCGCAAGTGCTGCCTTTTTGTATCCGGTGTGCTCGAATGCCGCCGGCTGTATTCTTACAGAATTCCCCCGTTCTACGTGCATGAAATGTATTGTACGACGTGCAAACTCCGTGTGTGCCTACGCGGCAGCGCGCGGGCACACTAGAGGTTGGGCTTGTACACGACCTTGCGGGACTTGAGGTACGCCCACTTGACGCGCTTCGAGTACCAGGTCAGGCCGGCGAGCATGCTGAGGAGCAGCATGGCGCGGAGGCCCATGAGCTTGCGGTCGTCGAGGTTCGGCTCGGCGGCCCACGCCAAAAAGTTGGTGACGTCCTTGGCCATCTGGCTCGCGGTGGCCGGGGTGCCGTCCGAGTAGTCCACCATGCCGTCGTAGAGCTGCTGCGCCATCGCGATGGCGCCGCCCGGGAAGTACGGGTTGTAGTGCAGGCCCTCGCGAACCTCGACGCCGGCCGGCGGCTCGCGGTAGCCGGTGAGCAGCGCGAAGATGTAGTCCTCGCCGCCGTGGCGCGCCTTGACGACCAGGCTGAGGTCCGGTGGGTACGCGCCGTTGTTGGCGGCGCGCGCCGCGTTCTCGTTCGGGTATGGCGGCTGGAAATAGTCCGAGAGCTTGCCTGGGCGCATGTACATCTCGCCGACGTCATTGGGCCCGTCCTGGACCTCGACCTCCTCGGCGAGCTCCTTGGCCTCCGCGGTGGTGTGGCTCACCCCGACCAGGTTGCGGTAGGCGACGCGGCTGAGCGCGTGGCAGGTCGAGCAAATCTGCTTGTACACCTCAAAGCCGCGACGGATGCTCGCGTGGTCGTACGAGCCCAGCAGCGAGCGCTGCGGCCACGGGTACTGCGTCGGGTGCAGTGCGTCCGACGCGTGCACGACGCGCGTCGGCTTGACGGCATGGTAGCCGACGGTCGCGGCCAGGACCGCGCCGGCGGCCGGCAGCGCCGCGCGTATCTGCGCCAGCTGCGCGAACATGGCGACAAAAGTCGAGCGGGCCTGAGCGCTGCGCGAACCAGGGCAAGGCGGCGAGGCACAGGCAGCGTGTTAGGTGCATATCACACCGGCGAGGCATGTGGGAAGAGAGAGAGGAACCATATGAGTGCCCTTCGGCTGGTTCGTTCGATTGCGTTAGGCGGCCGCCCTTCTCTACTGGTGCGGGACATGGGCCATGCCACAGGTCGTTCCGCCCGCGTGCCTGAAAGAACGGCACCATCCATGTACACCGGCCAACGTAGCGTCGTGTCGCAGATCGCGTGGTGGTCACGGCGCGAGGCGGCAGCGGCGTGTGGTGGCCGCAGCGGTTCCCCTCGTCCGCACTGGCCGCTTTCACCCGCAAAGTCGCCCCTCTCACGTGTTCCGCCACCACCAGCGCGGCTTATATAAATCCGTCCACCACGCTTTCACCATCCCCATCCCGACTATCCACCGACGCGTCTCGACGTGCTGAACACGCTAGTGTACTCAGTGGGGCCGTGTCGCACCGTTCCAGCGACGCTTCCTAGGCACGAAGGGGGCGCGGCAGGCGGTGGCGGCGCGGTTTTTCGGCGTACCCGAACGACGAACGAAGAAAAAGGCAGAATGACAGCAGAATCGGGTGGAACTTCCTAAGCGCCGCCGGCAGAACTGCGGCAGACGGCAGAGTGGGGTGGACAGCACTAAGTCAAGTGGCAGAAGAACGGAGAGTCCAGGGTGGAACAGCAGAAGTGTGGCAGAACGGCGGCAGAACAGGGTGGAACGGTAGACCGGGGTGGAGCTCATACAGCCGCAATATGAGATCAAAGTGGCAGAATAGGGTAGAATCGGGCGAACGGCAGAACTGCGGCAGATTCGGGTCGTACTAATACCAGCGCGATAGGAGAGCCCAGTGGCAGAATCGGGTGAGCGGCAGAATGGAAGGCGGAACTGGGTCGACACCATGGTGAGCCCATGGGACTGCCAAGGGTGGAATCGGGTAGAATTCGCTAGAACGCCACTGGAGGACGCTGGAGGACGCTGGAGGAGGTGGAGGAGGAGGCGGACGCTGGAGAGGCGAACACAGGACGCTGAAGGCGGAGGACGAGGAGGCGGAGGAGGAGGGCAAGGACCAGGGCGAGGAGGAGGAGAAGGCGGAGGAGGAGAAGAGGGTTGGCACTCTTTGAGGAAGACGCCGGAGACGGACGCTGGAACTTGAGGAAGACACTGAAGGCACATGCAACAGACACGAAGAGGATGCTGGAGGACGACGCTGGAGGACGACGACGCTGGAGAAGCCGGCGGGCTGGCAACGACAAGAACGTGGAGGACGCCAAGGCAACGGAGGAAGTGGAGTATACGCGAGGAAGCGGCCGAAGTCCCACCTACAAAGGACCCGGCCGCGAGCGAGCGGACATAGCTGGACGAGACCTACCAGAGCAAGGCGTCGAACTGGAGGCTTGGTGTTGATCCCAAGGCTAGTCACTGAGCACCAACCTGCTTCGAAGCCAGCGCGCTGGCTGGACGCCTCGCGTGGGGTGCCATGGCGACGCCGCGAAGACCAGCCAGCCACCGCTTGCGGCGCGTGCTGGCGGCCGCCGTGGCGCTGATGGCGGTGCTGGCGAGCACCGCGGCCGCCCTGGCCCTCGATCTGGGCGAGTTCGTTACGGGCACGCTGCACGCGGGCACCACCGACAGCATTGTGTACACGGTAACGCTGCCCAGCACGCCCGAGCTAGTACGGCGTCCCGCCCGTTCTTTGACCCTTGCCAAGGCGGGCTCGCTCGCTCTGACACCCGCGATCGCCCAACCCACACGCACATGCGGATGGCCAGGTGTACATTACGCTGGAGACGTGTGCCATGTCGGGCTTCCCTCTGTCGGCAGCCGTTGGAACGGAGGCCGCAGTGACCACGGCGAACTCGGGCTACGTGCGTACCGCGTTCCAGGCCACGACCAGCCCGTTCGACGTGACGGTGGGCTTTGGCGACATTGCCAGCGCGGGCGACGAGGTCACGTTTCGCATCACCGCCAACCTCGACGGTGCGCTGCAGGCTGTCTCCGGTTGCTGCTTGTGGGACGGTGTTAATTGTGTTGAACAAGCTCGTCCTTGCCCCAATCACATTACAGTACCGCTTATCACTTACCTGACGGACGCCTCCAACGTCACGGTGCTGTCCTCCTCCAGCGACGGGTATGGCCTTAAATTTGCTGGCCTGCCGGACCGTTTACCAGCCCTGTTGACTTTCCGTGCGCGATTTTGCGATTGGGCCCCATAGCGCTCGGCTGTCGGCGGAGCTCACCACGACGGAGTTGGCGTCCTTCACCGCATACGCCATGGAGGCCAGCACCACCATGCCGCCGTGCGCGTTGCAGTTGGCAGCGCCGACTGTGCCCTCGACGGCCGTCGTGACGTACGCCAGTGTACTAGTGCGCGCGCGCCTGTCGCCGCCGTCACTAAAGCCGTGACCGCGTGTATTCGTTCTCGCCCGCGGTTGCCGCTGCAGGGCGGGTGCCGATGACGACGAAGCGTCGGCGGTGCTGACGCTCACCGGCCTGGCCGACGTGGACACCACCTACCAGGCTACCGTCTTCAGCAACACGTCGGAGGGAGTCTGGATCTTATTCCCGACCGTCGCCTTCACCACCCTTCCCGGTACGGCTAACAAGCGCAATGGTTTGGGTTTCCACGGCGTTGCTGAGCCTATAGCATTTTTCTTTGTGTGGCGTCTCAACCCAGTGGCCGGCTGCGAGTACCTGCCGCCGGACTCGTTCTGCGAGCTGCTGCCCTTTCCGGGCGTCGTGTACAATGACTCGATTCGCGACGCGCTGCTGGCCAACGCGTCGGCCGAGTACACCGCCTTCCAACAGGCGCTGTCGCAGTTCAACTGCGAGAAGATCCAGTACTCGTTCGTGCGCAACTGCACCGACTGCCTCAACGCCTACAAGTATTGGGTACGGGCCAGTGCAATGCTCCGCGGCCGTCATGATCTGTTGTGTTGGGGCTAACCAAAATGTACGTAGTGATGCGTCCACGTCGAGGGGCGGCAGGTGTGCAACCTGTACTTCCCCGAGTGTGGCGCGACGGTGGTAAATCCAAACATCTCCGCGCCCGCCTCGTACGGCGAAAAGATTTGCAGCGGCACTTGTTGGAATGTCTTCCAGTCCTGCCCCACCTTCCTAGGGGTGCGTATCGGCCGTCAGCCCATGGCAGCCAAGGATCCGCCTCTCACGCTAGCGTCCCCGCTCAGGTTTGCGGCGCGGCTGGCGTAGTTTGATTGCCCGTTCCCGGACTCCGAATCATACTCCGTCGCCTACCGGGACTGCTCCGCCGGCAGCCGTGTGGCGGCGTGGACGACCGCCGCAACCGCCCTGACCGCGCTGACCGTCGCACTGGTGGTACTCTTCGGATGAGCAAGTTTATTTGCGGACGATCGATGTGCGAAGTGAAAGGCCAAGGACTTGGCTTTGGCCATTGTATGCTACATCAGGCCATGTATAATAGTGATACACATTGTCGGTTCATGCCTAGTTCATATTACATGTTGGGCGCAACACTGGTCGTTTTCGGCATGATTGGGCCTTCAACAGCCAGACGCTCGAGCATGGCCAGTGCTGTCTGCAGCGTCGCCAGCGCATAGCCTTCCTCGCCCATCAGCAGCTCCTCGTTGAGAAACTCGCTCAAGTAGGACCTGCCTGACAGAGAACAATAGAGGTGAGAGCACCGCCGGTGAGCGGCGGAGAAGCTATGCAGGGTCTATGATCGATCAGGGCGTACGTTTGGGAGACAAAATGCGGCGGGTTCGCTTGCACCGTGACATAGCACATGATGGGTAGCAGATCGTCCGCGCCGCTGTGTCCGCAAGACGCAAGAATCAGAATTGACGCCGTTAGCACAGGGCCTCCACCATCCGCACATGTAAAAACGAACACGTACACCAGCAGTGCGTCCAAAGTCGGGTCCACGCCACGCGCCTTCCAGAACCGTGCGATGCACGCCGCAATCTCGCGAGACACGTCCACTGCACCGCGTAATAAAACAGTACAACTCTGTTACGTCAGCCGCGATCAGAAGCCCACGCGTTTAACATTCGCAATGCACGTACCAACAACGCGCGCCTTGTCGGCGGGTGTCTCGGCGTCTGCAAAGTGTCCAAACGCGGCGATGGCGATGTCGTACGGCGGTGGTGTCTCCTCCGGCTCGAGCTCCTCCTCCTCTTGCGGCAACAAGCAGAACTGCGGCTTGATGCCGAACGCGGCCGGCGTCCAGTCGGCCATGCGCAGCATGATCTCGCCTAGGCGGCGGTCCTGGTCGTAGTACTGCGCCTGGTAGAGTGGGAAAATTATCCCGTAGATGTTTTGGAAGAGCGCGTCCTCCACCGCCACCATGGCCTGCCGCGAACTCTCCGGATGCGCCAGCGTCACGTGCGCCTCTAGGAGCGCCCGGTGCGTGTGGGCTAAAGAATCAACAACCGTAGAAAGGTCGGGACCGCAATTAGTGATACTCGCGATCATGGCGCTAGGCAGTTGCGACTGGTGGTACCGCAGTAGGCGTGCGCCTCTGGAAGGAGCTTCTCTAGCTGGGCTCGCGCGTCCTGGCGCCGCACGCCGCCTTTGCCGGCGCCAAAGGACTGCCGGATGCACGCCGTGTACTCCGCCAGGTGCTGGCCAAATGGGTGCTCCAGCGAGCTGTGCGTTGTTACAACGCAGTGTCGCATTTAAGGAGTGTGAGCATGAGCTACGTGCCTGATCGTTCTTCAGCTGTAGGGCAGTGTACTTGAGGAGCGCGCCCACGCTGCGGTAGACTGCACCAGGGTCGCTGGGAAGCGCCCTCTGCAAGTTGGCGTCCAGTTCTTTGGCGTGCTTGGTCTCGGCGCTGGGCACGAGAAGCTCCTTGAAGCGGTCCAGCAGCGGTGGCGCGCTGGAGCTGCCCGCTTGGGCCGACGTGGCGCGCTTGCGCTCCAGCAATTCGCTGGTCACGGCCATGCGCGATCCATGTAAAGGTTAATTTACGCGGGTCAGTGCGTAGCGTCGCGTCGCTATCCACGCAACCACCAGACAGGATCGTACCGTCGATGTTGCTCGCGTTCGGCGTCTGCTTGGCGCTGCGCGGCTAGCCGGGCGCGAATCTGGGCAGTGGCACGCACAACAAAGCGAAGGCAGCGCGACGCATCAGGAACCGGTGATTCTGCCACGTGGGTTGAAAACCGACCGAACCTCTTCTTGCTGCGTCTGCGCGACCTGCATGTTGGTTAGCATCTGCCGGTAGAATTGGGTGCGCTGCCGAGGCAGTCGAGCACAGCCTGCGCCACTCGCTTGTGTTAGCTCAACGACAGTGCTTTTCGTTTGTCCGGTGCGCCTCACCAGTTGGGCGCGCTCCGCGGGGGTGAGGCGGTCCTTCTTGGCCTCGTAGTGACGCATGAGCGCTTGGTTCTTGCGCTGCGCGGCGAGGATCGGCTGCATCGTCAGCAGGCGCTCCTCGTCCTCCGGCGTCGCTGTCGCCGCGCCGGTTCCAGAACCCGCAGACCCTGGCCGCGCTGGCGGCAGCGACGTGCTCGACGCTGACGCCGACGCCGACGCTGATGTTGAGGGGGACGTGGCCTCCGCGGAGGGCACCGGTGCAGACACGGCGCGCGCGCTGGTCGGCGCCTGCGGGTGCGGCGCCTGGGGTGAAGGCGCATCCACAGCTGCCGTTGCGGGCGCCCCACCCGCCGCCGGGTCGCTGGCTATCTCAAGCGCTGCCTCGGCACGCTCCACGCACTGATGCAGTAGTTTGAACAGCCGTGCCGCGTTGCGGACCATAATCACCTGGCGGTCCGGCAGCACTGTGTTGCCCACGTCTGCACAGCGCCAGAAACGTCTCGATCAGTGTTTTCGGCACATGAGTTGTGTTCGAAGGCAAGCAGTAGCGTACCCTGCTTGTTCTCCTCAAGTTTGCGGGCGATCTCGGCAATGCACTGCAGGTACGTAGAGTAAGCGCGCTGTTAAGGGTTGACAGACTGCGAAAGCACATTGAAAGTGACCGTCAGCCGATGAAGGCAGGTGCTATTGGTCTATAGCGTCAACGCACCGCGGCCGAGTTGGCGGCGTCCAGCGCCATGGCCTCTTCAATGAGCGCCGTCAGGGACATGATGCGATGGGGGTCGCAGGCGCCGAGGCGCCGGGCCCCAAGCTCGTCGAAAGGCTGGTTTTCTGGACGCACAGCTTCGTGCCTGCCCTTGCGTCCTTTCGGCGTCGCGCGCGTCCTTTGACTGCTTATCCGGTTTCCTTATCCGCCCACCTGCTTGCTCGCGTCTGCGTGCCTTACCTGTCCGGCTGCTCGGGCGCGGCCAGCAAACTCTTACTTGCCCGACTTCGCCACCTACCGGCTGCACAACGGGCCGCGCCCGCAATCTGCGTCCCGACGCGTCCTCCACTTCCTTGGCGGCCTTTGGCAGCTCCGCCTCCTTCTTCCCTACCACTTCCGAGTCCGCCACTCCCTCCTCTCTTCCTCCTACCTGCCTGCCTGCCTGCCTGTCTGGACTGCCTGCCTGCCTGCCTGGCTTCAGCGTCCGCCGGCGGCTCCTGCACAGCCTCTGCCGCCGCCTCTGATGATGTCATCACTGTTTGTCCACCCAGTTCCACCCTCCGCTCAGCCAACCTTCTGCGCTGACGCAGTGGCAGAACCGCGGCAGAATCGGATGAATCGCGCCAATATTCATTTGAGTGAGCATTGCGGACGTGCGGATCTACGGCCCGTCGCGGGTACGTTGCCGGGCTCTCTGTGGCCCTTTTGCAAGGCTCTTGGACACCGGCTGCAACTTGTGACGCCTTTGTGAGTGACGCTGGACCAGTGGCTCGAAGTGTGGATCGACGGCTGCGATAGGCAAGTCAGGCGACTCTCGGTTGCAACGGTGCTGTTAACACTTTGCATGTTGTAAGGATGCCGGATTCGGAGAAGACCGTGGACGGCGACGACCGCCCGGCGCCGCCGCCGTACACGGCGCACGCGTACAACGTCGCAGACACGGACGCGGCGTCGAACGCCGGGACGCCGGTCGAGGCGTGGCTGCACAACCGCCCTGAACCCACACCTCCGGGGGCGGCCGACAATGCGGATGCGTCGAGGGCCCCCTACCCGCTGGACGGCGGCGCACTGGGCCCAACGGTGGGGCCGGCCGTGCCGCCGTACTCGGTGGACGACCGTGCGCCCGGCATGCCGCCGTATCCGGTCTACCCGGCCGGCGCGCCGCCGTACCCCCTCCACCAGCTGGCCGGCATGCCGCCTTCGCCCGGCCTGGACTTGGAAGCCAAGTCCGCAGAGCGGCTGGCGCATCTCGAGGCGGTGGACGTCCACCGCGAGCTACCGATGACCCCGTCGCAGCTGGTAATGGCGGCGGGGCCAGGGCCTCAACGCGTCTCTGTCGTCTACGGCGATCCGACGCCGGCCTACGTGCAGATCGAAGCGGCCGTGCCGCGCGGGCCGTGGAACGAGGAGACTGACACCCGACATGGTACGAGACGAGTGGCAATCGAGAACAATGTGGCTAGGCTAACGCCAGAACTTCAGCGCAGTTACCTCCCGCTCTTCCACTAGCCTTTATCCGCAAGGTGTACATCATCTTGGCCATGCAGCTAGCGCTCACCACCACGTTGACGGCCGTGCTGCTGCTCATTCCCGAAGTCAAGGCGTGGGTGCAGACGCAGTACGTTCACCCCTTATGATCACTATTACATGAGACTTTGGACTCGTTTGCTCATCTGCCCGTGCTCGCCTCGGATAAGGCTATTGCAGGTACGGCATGATGATCGGCGTAATGGTCTCCAGCTTTGTCGTGCTGCTTTTTCTCTTTTGCGTGCGCAAGGCCGTGCCGTGGAACTACATCTGCTTGCTGGTGTTCACCCTTCTCATGTCCTACTCCATTGCCGTCATAGGTACGACACCTTAGCTGCCTGGTGGTTCGTATTGGCAGATACCGAAGACGTCGCACATGATATGGTCCGGTTGTGTGTGATCCACAGTGAGCTACTACAACGCGCTGGTGGTGCTACAAGCCGTCATCGTCACGTGGGCCATCTTTGTGGTGCTCACCGTCTTCACGATGCAGAGCCGGATCAACTTTTCCAGCTGGGGCCCATTGTACGTGCATCGCATCCGTGCTTTTGCGCTGCGTATCGCGGACAGACTGACGCTGCCGGAAGCTTTAAACTTAGAGCGACGCCTTCCCAGCCTGGGCGTCTTCCTGCTGTGCTTCATCTTCTCCGGAATCCTGTACGCGTTCCTGCCGTTCAACTCGGTGGCCGAGTACTTTTATTGCTCGATCGGCGCGCTACTGTTCTCGGCTTACATCGTGTACGACACGTACATGATCTGCAACCGGCTCAGCCAAGAGGAGTACATCCTGGGCGCCATCGATCTGTACGCATATTAGGACGCAGCAGGGTTATGGCCGTCCAACGGCCAGCTGCTCATCTCACCGCGTGGCACTGCCCTCCGTTTTGACCGGCGCAGGTACCTGGACATCATCAATCTCTTCTTGATGATTCTGAGGATATTTGGCAATGCAAGCGACTAAAGAATCGAGGCTCTCCTAAATATCCAATGTATTCTATTGGGGTTGAAGCTGTGTTCAGCTCAATGCACATGTATTCAAGTTTCATATCTGAATTTATGTATGATTCCTGTATGAGCATGCGAATGGGCTAATGTGCTCCCTTAGTTTGCCTGGACTTTCTGCGAACCGCTACGTGGGCACATTACAATGCGGCAACGAGGCAGCCAAACACGGACGAATCCCTGAGCGATCATGCATGATTTGATCGCCGCGTTTACGATCTTCTCTCGCTGTCTCTGCGCAATATAGGGGCTGCCGTACCTGTCTTGCACGCATGGCTATCCTTCGTCTGGCCTCCCTTTTTGCATGTCTGCGAACGCCTTCGTACGATGCCTGTGCCGTCACGGCATCCGGTCTGGAGCTACGGCAGCATAATCAAACAATGCTCCACGGCTCCCAGACCCTATGACGTCATCCTATGGAAGACCAAGCGGACGAGCCGGCGACACCGGGCGACACCGGCGAGGCCGAGGACGAGGAGGACGAGGAGGAGCAGGACGAACAGACGGGCAAGCGAGGGGCTGGTGCAGACGAAGAGGCAGAGGACGACCAGGAGCAGGAGCTGGAGCTGGAGCTGGGGCATGAGCTGCGCAGACAGTGTCGTCGGCGGCGGCGGCAGCAGGAGGCAGCCGCTACAGAAGCAACAACTGAAGGCAGGTGTGCCGTCAGCGGTAGCTGCAGAGGCGGCGGCAGGCGCGACGACAGCGGGTTATGTCGAGCAGGACGTGGGCCAGGACAGGTGGAGCCATAGACCCGTAATGGGCCGCCGTTCATCTGGGGCAAGTTCAGTCGTCCCGTCGATCACTCCTCCGCACCAATTCTTTCGCGGACCAGGACCATGGCGGCGGTGCGACTGCTCCGCAATGCGAGCCTGCTCGGGGCGTGGCCGCACTCGAGCCTGCTCGGCCGT
>Ga0180215_1005078_pt1 | contig 11399 bp, 21 predicted proteins | sample eDN3rd37CBELigBY_FD_128871 | JGI IMG/M metagenome (GOLD analysis project Ga0180215, IMG submission 128871) | Enriched backyard soil microbial communities from Emeryville, California, USA - eDNA 3rd pass 37_C BE-Lig BY (version 2) (version 2) | ecosystem: Environmental > Terrestrial > Soil >...
CGAGCGCGCCGCCATCCTCCAGCGCTTTCGGGCGGGTCAACTTCCTGTGCTGATCAACTGCGGTACGCTGCGCGCGTGTACCAAGCGAGTTTAGCGGGTGGATGTCGCTAACGGCGATCAGCACGGCCATAGTTGCACGACACCACCAGGGGTGCTCACGGAGGGCACCGACATCCCGTCGGTCGACTGCGTTGTCCTGGCCCGCCCCACGCGTTCCAGCGTGCTGCTGCAGCAGATGGTCGGCCGCGGTCTGCGGTTGTCGCCTGGTACGGCATCCAGACCGGGTTGAGAACAGGCTTTGAGGATGGTGCAGGTCTCATGGACTTCAGTTCGGTCATCTGTACGTGTTCTGGTGTCCAGGCAAGAAAGACTGTTTGGTGATCGACGTCGTAGACAGCTTTGCCAATAAGTCGCTCGTCACGATCCCGTCGTTGCTGGGCCTCGACCCTGAATTTCGTTTCGAAGGTGCCCAGCGTGATCCCAATTGTAGTTCGTGCCGACGACGTGTCGCTAACCGCTTTCTGATGCACCAAGTCCATTGTTGTTCTTTTAGGCGACGAGTTCTTGTCTGTGGCAGATCGAGTGTCATCGTACGTGCGCAAGACCGGGTTGGCAGCCACTGCCAAGAGCCTTGAGGAGGCTGCGCTGGCCGTCAAGGTCGCGGAGATCGATCCATTCGCGCAGCCTCCGGTGCACGTGCGGCAGATGAGCCGCTACGCTTGGCTTCCGGTGCCAGGTACAGCATGGCCGTGGCCGCGATGTGGTCATGTGGATCACGGCTCACTAGCACTTCGCTCTTTTGCTGCCGTTCAAGCGTCACAGGCGAGGCCGAGGCCTACGGCATCGACCTCGGCAGGTATGGCATGTTGCGGCTGGTGCGCGAGACCGCGGCCCAGTTCGCCTTGCTGCGGCGATTCCGCCCGACCACGGCTAAGCACTTTACACGCACGGAGCGGATCACCATCACCGCGGACACCTTGCTGGCCGCGTTTCGCGCCGCCGACACGATCATCGACCGGCGCTTTGGCGGTGCGGCCGGTTGTACACGTGACGCGGTGGTGCCACGCGTGTTGACCTGCAAGCTGTTGTACTGGAATGGTATGACATCCCAGGGATCTCGTCGTTCTTGCTGCGCACGGCGAGCTGGCGGCAAAAGCCGGCGTCGGAAGACCAGTTGGCGTTTCTGACGCGCTTAGGCATCCACCGCTACCGCACGCCCGAGCAAGTCGCTAGGCTGACCAAAGGTGGATTAAACTCGGCGTGTAGTGACGATGAAACGCGACGGCTGCGCTAACTCCATACGGAACACGTCCTGAACTCGGCCCGTTTTCTATGTGTCCAGGGGAAGCGCAGCACCTCATCTCGGCCATCCTGTCAGGCGCCGCCAAACAGGTGCCCACGCGCGCGCAAGTGTCTGGCCGCGAGCTGCGGCCATTGCTGGACAGCGGCAACGAGCTTGGTCCTACTGCACAGACTTTGTCGTCATAACGTACAGACGTAAATTGCACAGCACCTTATTGTACAGCAACTTATGCGCCCTTTTCGAGGCCACTGTAAATACAGTCCAAGTAGCGTTTCATCAATCCCCGCACCGACGTCGACGCTTCCGTCTGTAAACGGCCTCACCTCGAGAAGCCAGAATAGAAGTTGTGAGCCGGGGGGCACGACATGCGCCAAGACGTGGCAGTGTCCGTACCCGTTCGGATCCAAGGGCGCGCCGCTTGCGGTACCAGCGCAGCACGTCGGCCGTTGTAACCTCGCCGTCCCCTGGTGGGCGCAAGGCCAGTCTTCCACTCATTTGCCGTGTCAGGAAAGGTTTTCCTTTCGACGTACTTAAGCCCGTAACTCCGTACGATCGCGATCTAACAGGTGGTGCAAGGTCTGGGCTTGCGTGCGAGTGATGGACGACCCGGCAGCTCGGGACGCGGCCTCCACCAGATCATCTAAGGGGCGCAACACATACGGGGCACCGCGCGGTGCTGTGGTAAGGATCGCTGCGTACAACTCACAGCACAGCCGTCCGCAAAGCATACTGGGCGTGACGTGGTCATGCGTCGCGACAAAGTGTACGCCGACGCGGAGCTTGCCCAGGTGTTCCAGCATCTCCAAGTACGAGCGCGCCTCGGCAGCCGTGATCCGTTGCTGCACCAAATTAGAACACGCACGAAACTGCTGGGCCACGCATTGTGAGAACGTTGGCTGTCGCAGACCTCACGCGTTTCTCTCACAGTACCTCGGCCAGGCTGGGCGGGAGGTTGGCCAGCTGCGCGGCGCCGTCCGGCAGCAAGTTGGACGTGGCCACCGCCAGCAGGCCAAACTGGGCCAGCGACATCGTGCCATCCGCCGCCGTGAACAACCTAACGTAGGGGCGACGAAGGAAGAAGAGTCCACTCACTTGTTCGCTGGTTAGGCCATGATAACTGTGCCACCCAGCCCAACGGCACAGATACGTATCTGCATGTCGCGCACCAGGTCTTGCACCCGGGTGACCAGAGTACGAAACTGCTCCAGCGAGATGCCGCGCTTGCCCGCATCGACGCCAAACAGCTTGGTGACCACGCGGGTCAGGTCCTTGGACTTGGCGGCGACCTGTCCTTGCGTGATGACAGAGTCGTCGTAAACCCAGTGAGTCAAGGTGGAAAGGAGCCGCGGAACTGGGTCGCAATTTGGATCTGTTGATACCCGAACGGGGATGGACGGTCTGTCGCTGGGCCGGTGCGCCACGAGCACCGCGGCCAACTCCGAGCCTTCCAGGTGGCCCGAGCCGTCCTTGTCAAAGAAGCGGAAAGCGTACGTGAGGCGGTCGTGGGAGGCTAGGGATGCACACATCCCAGCGCGACTAGTCAAGGAGACTATATTAGTGCCCAGCATCATCGCCAGTGTGTTGCATTTTGTTATCATACTCCCAAGTAGTGTCAGGAAGAAGAGAAACTCGCGGTATGACACGACGCCGTCAAAATTGGCGTCGATCAGCGCGAGCACGCCTTCCACCTTCTGGAGCAGTTCCGGCGAAAGTGCCTGAATGGGGTGCATCGATGGCTAACACCAGCACGAAAGGGAAGTCAGCAGGTGTAGACTGTAGAATACCACATCACACGCGTCTTCCAGACCTCGCGTAGGGCGTCCTCCGATGGGAAGAGAGCGATGGCCCGTAAGAGGTCCTGTGAGGTCATGAAGCGGTCGCCGTCGCGCTGCACCGAGGCGAAGTGGTCGAACCACTGGCGAGTCGTGCGCAGCTTAGCCAGCTGCGTCGCCCACGCCCGGATGTCCACCTGAGACGGCGAGAACCGACGGATGACAAGGAGATTGCGCGCGGTTCAAAACGGTGCGCACAACATAGGCACAGATTGAGGCGTGTGGCGGCGGACCGCTGTGTGCGCCGCGGGCGAAGCGTCGGCACTGGCCACGGTGAGCCCCACCGCCGCTGTCGCGGCGCCCGCGGCCACGACCATGGTCAGCTGGCGGCGCGTCCCACCGGCTCGCGGAGCCGCCGTCGCTGCCAGCGCGGTCGCCGTGCGTGTACGGTCGTGGAGAAACCTGGCCGACGCGGCCCGGCTGGCACCAGCAGCGGCACCAGCCACGGCGCGCCGGGCCGTGGTAATCGCGGCCCTAACAGTGGCCATGGTGGTGCGCTGTCCTTACGAGGCCGCGGGGATGCCGGCAAAAATCTAACCGTCTTCCCACTAGTTCCTGAACCGCTGCCAGAGTTACATCTGTGTCGCCTTAAAACGCCCCATCCCCGTCCTGTCCCATCTGCAGGGCTTTTCTGCTCTCCCTCTACTCTGCTCTGCTCCGTCCTCTCTTCGTCTTCGTCCTCTTCGTCGTCTTCGTCCTCAGATTGGTCGGTCGGCGCTTCTGATGACGTCATCCACCACTTCTCGCGCCAAAATTCTCGAGTCCTTTTTTCGTAGTAGAAACGACGAAACGTTCGGGCTTTTTCAATGGCGGAAGTCCGTCTTCGTTGGTCTTTTTGCTAGTGGCGGTGCGTTGTTTTGGGCAGCAGAAGGATCCGAGTGAGAGCGAGACAGCGCGCGGAGGAGGAGGACGCGCGGAGAGGCCGCAGAGGCCGCAGTCGCCAAAGGACGAGAGAGAAAGACCGGCGGTCGGAGGCGCAGAACGGCCAGCGGGCGGGTAGAGCAGAGGGTCTAAGGAAGGAGAAGGAGAAGCACGCTTCAGTTGGCCTTGTCACCAGAGACTATGACGCACACGCAGGACGGGGACGATCGTCCAACGCTGCTGGGTGCCGTCGTCGTGGACCGCGGAGGGCTTGTACGGGTCGTCGTCGACTGCCTGCAGTAGGCTGTTCCAGGATGGCGTCGTCGGGATCCGGGCAGTTCTTCGCGATGCTCAGCACGGTGTCCGCGCTGGTGAGCGCTGGCGCGGCGGCGGTCGGCTTATATTACAACAACCAGGTCGCCGCCAAGACGGACGAGTTCAACCGGAACGTGCAAGCGACGCAGTGGCGGAAGGACTGGCAGGACGCGTACACCGTCTACAAGACCGCCCGGAACACTGCCAGCTACTACGAGTTGGAGGGCAAGGGCAAGTCCAAGGACGAGCTGCAGGAGTCAAACGCCGTCTACGGCGCGCGGGTGGGCCGCTGGTACGATGCCCACTGCTTCCCGCCCAGTGCTCCCGACAAGAAGCGCACATGCAGCGCGCTGGAGGACATGCGGTCCGCCGCCCGCCAGCTGCTGGTGGGCCTCAGGGATTCGCACCGCAACGAGGCGTACCTGGCCGAGCAGGGCTGGGCCGAGGCACTGAACGTGTTTTTTGTGAATGCCCCGATGGACGCGGTGAATTACAAGAGGATACAGCAACGGCAAGGCCACAGCCACTTCGGCGATGTGCAGCTGCACGACTTTGGCGCTGTTGTCATGCTACTGCTGGCCTCGGGCAACGACGCAAGCAATCTGCGGGCGCTGGACAAGCTGTACGCAACGGACAGCGGAGCGCTCTACAACAAAGTCGACCTCCACGAGCTCAGGACGCAGCTGGAGCAGGCCGTGACGACATACCCGGCGCTGCCCAACCACGGCGGCTTCCACGAACACGATATGCAACAACTTCAAACGTTCCTCGAGCAGCGCAGACGAGCGGTCGATTAGCAACTTTGTAAACAAAAGTTATGCACAGTTTACAAACCGTTCCAACCTCTGAACTAAAACCACTACCGCATTTCTACAATGCATGAGCTCGCAATTCGTTGCTATATCGTTACACACGAGGCGCCGATCCTGCCGACGAGTACTCCCGCCGAATGGCCTCCAGCCGCTGCTCGATCGACTCGATCGCGTTTTGCAGACGGATATACCTGAAGGTGAGAACAAGAGGCCAGCGTCGCAACGGCAAGGTTCAGCCCACGTCCACGTAGTTTTGTCCATGGTAGTAGTAAATTGCGCACTTGTCCAAATCCAGGCCGCGCCGGCGGTACTCGAGCCGCTGCCGCCGGTTGGAGGTGATGCCACCCAAGTTCTCAAAGGTGTACTCCTTGCGGGTCACCACGTAAAACATGTAGCCCAGGATGCCCGTACCTGGCGGTTTTGTACACAAAAGAGCAGATGATGTCGCCCGCCACGTGAGAGACCGCGTCGCTCCACATCCACATCGCGCTCGCCCGCGTACCGAACGAGATAAAGTAGGCGATCGGCTCCATGACGTCCCACGAGTATTCGTACCACGTGAGCCGCATCATGAGGCCCCACTGCGCACACAGCCCAAAGAAGCCGCCCCACATCAGCCGCGACGCGTGCTGTGCGCGAACGACCCACCATAAGAGAAGAAACAATCCGTCCCCAGTTAACTCCGCAGGTTTGTTCAAACAATGCGCTGCTGATGTCACGGTGCGCACTTTTTCTGCGGCCGTGTCCGCGACGTTCTTGAGCTCCTGCAGCTTGTCCATCTCGTTCCGGAGCGCGCCCAGCTCGCGCCGCATCGGCAGCGTTCGCTCGTCAAACGTGGGCAGCACGATCGGGTGCTTCGTCCCGTTGAACACCAGCACGAGGCCCGGCCGCAGCACGTCCGCCAGCAGCGTGCTCCGCGCGATCCGCATCCCGTCCGCGTCCAGCAGCGCTGCGGTGGGGCATACGTTACGATGATGTGCGACATTGGGTCAGGTTGACAGCCAGCACGGATGAGGGTCACCCACGGCGTGTGCGCCTACTTGGCGTGCTGATGCTGCGATCCTCGTCCTGCAGCTGCAGGAGCAGGTAGTTGACGTCCCGGTGCGGCTTGAGCGCAAACACACACGAAGGCGAGTTGGGCAGGTCGACGAGCAGCTTGGGCTGGTCGTTCTCGTAGTACACGCGCGCCACTGCACGTTTTGTGGGCATAGGGTCCAAGGGGGTGGCGTGGGTTAGCGATCAGCCGCCGGCGGCATTAGGACGTCGAACAAACGTTACCAGCAGAACCGTCCAAGAGCGAGGCGGACGCGCCTGATTTGGGCCCGCTGGGTGCCGCGGGCACGGGCGACGGCGGCGGCGGCGGCACCGTGGCGGCAGTCGCGGCGGCCCGTGCGGTGGGGGCCCCTGCGGCGGCCGCTGCCGGCGTCACGGGCACACCCGCGGTGCGCTGCACGTTGGCCGCGGCTGGCGGGGGTGATGGTGCCTGCCCAGGCGTCGCACTCGGCGACGCCGCGGCCGCGACCGCGGCTTTGGCCTTGCCCTTGCGGCGGTTCGGCATCATTGTCTGGCTGCTGGCGAGACGGTTCCATGACCGCGGGGTGACTGTCAGCGCCGGGCTGAGCAGTACAGAGAATCCCGTCCACAGCAAGGCCAAGACGCAGGCGGTTAGACGGTAAAAGAATGGTATCGCGTCTGCGACCCCACGTACCCAAGGCGCCGCGCCGGCGCCGCGAGGATACTTGCGGTCGCCACCGTGGGGCGGAGCGTTCGCCACACGGCCAACGCGCCTGCCATTTTGTCGTGTCTGTCCCCGCCGTTGAGCAGCAGGCCAGTTGCTCCACAGATCAGACGCACTAGTTGATTAGGCTGAACTTAATTTTTCTTTTGCTCCCTCGATCTCACGTCCTCGTTTCCGTCGTCACAGCTGTCCTCCCTTGCGCAGCAGCGTTCTCTGTCGGCTTCGGCGTCCACGGTGTGCGTCCGTGGTGTTCGTGCATCGTCGAAGCGTCCGCTCTCTGGCGTCCACTTCTCTGCCGGGTCTTCCTCATCCGCTTCGTCCACATGCTTCTCACCGTCCTACTTGTCCTTTCTCCTTCTGCGCCGGCTTCTTCGCTCCTCCTCCTTCGTCCTCCTCCTCCTCCGTCGTCCTCTGCCTTCTCCGACTTATTCACGGGGAAGCCTGAAAAAAAAACAGACGCGCATAAGTTTTTTGGCGCGAAAATTTTGGCGGCGGCGGCGGCGGCGGCGGCGGCGGCGGCGGCGGCGGCGGCGGCGGCGAAGCCGAAGGCGGCGGACGAGGAGGCGAAGGCAACGGAGAAGAAGGTGTAGGCGAAGGCGGAGGAGAAGAAGTTGTAGGCGGAGGCAGAGGAGGTAGAGAAGGAGGAGGAAGAGGGAAGCGGAGACGGCGACGGCGACGTTGAATGAGGCCCGGGCCGACAATGACCATGGGCGAGAAAGAGGAGGACAAAGTACCGAAGTAAGGCCAATACCGCAGCAGACAACGACTACAGGGCCACGACGAGGTAACAGCTGCTTTAAAGTTGCATGACCAGCGTAGATCTGCACCGATTTAGCGCCATCTCATTGCACGTGGTGGGCCCGGCTGGACGGTGTCCCCGACCCGCCCACGCGGACTGGTTACACACCGCCATGGCGGCCGATGACCTCCTGGAGCGCCGCCGATTGCTTGGCGCCGATGACGGCGACCTCGACGGAGGCGAGATCAACGGCGACGAAGCCAGCCACCTCGACGTACGGGCAGATAACCACGCGCCTCGTACTGCAACTGACCTAAGCTAAATCACCTTGTGTAGCTTCACGTGCTTCCTTCGCTGCAGGATGCCAAGGAGGCAGGCACGGCGGGCTTCTTTGAGAGCCGGCTGCGGGACGTCGTGGTCCTGGGTCTGGCCTTCATGCTCATCTTTTCCGCCTTTACCGTCGCCCAGGTACGCCGCCCCCGATCCACCCCGCCCGGGTCACGCACCTCAGCATGTGCCCAGCTCACCGCAGCGATGCCCTGGAGTTCGCAAGTCCCGCTCTAGAACCTGGCGTCGTCGGTGCTGCCCACCACCGTCGCCTACTGGAGCTTGGGCACCCTGTATATTGTCTTTGCCCTCGTCACCCTCGTGGCCAGCAGTATCGTCCGCGCTCTCGGGCTGCGGTACGCACTCTCCAGGTGGCTGCGCCACCAGGCAGCGCGATTATGCTCATCTGGCACATCCAGACAGCCCCACTTGCGTTGGACGACCCAGGGTTTCGCTCTTCTTGGGCGGCGCGACGTACGTGTGGTACACGGCGGCGACGTCGCTCTCCCTTAACTACGCCACGAGCGAGTCCACGCAGTTTGCAATCATGATCCCCTCCGCCGTCCTGCTTGGCCTCGGCGCCGGCTCCCTATGGACCGCACAAGGGTGCGTGCATGCTGCAAAACCGTGGTAACATACGCGACCCCGCCGATTAACGTCGCGATTGCCTGGTTCAACTATGCCTGGCGTTGCGAAGGTCGTACCTGACGCTCTGCGCGCTCAACCACAACTTAGGCCTGTACAACGGTGTGTTCTTCTTCCTGTTCATCATGAACCAGCTGATCGGCAATGTCGGCGCCGCCCTCCTTCTTGACTGGGTCGACCTCGTACGGCCCACCGCTGAGAGCAAATACTTGCAACGTCACGCTCAGCACTGCCGCCTTTTTCATTTTTCTTCAGTTTCCCATTCAGACGGTCATGTTCAACACCATGGCGGTGGCGGGCGCGGTCGGCGTGCTAGGCTTTCTGCTGCTGCGGCCCGTGGGCGCTGGCTCGGCGGAGGCCGCGGACCGGGAGGACCGCGAGACACTGCTGCAGGCCGGCGCCGACCCGGACGCCTTCCCAGACGCGGCCGCCCGCCGGCTCGCTGCCCTGAAGGCGCGCCTGACCGAAGTGCTGCGCCTGCTGGGCAAGGTCAACATGGTGCTCCTGGCGCCGGCCATTGTGTACACCGGTCTGACACAGGCCTTCTTTCCGGGCCAGATCCCACTCTTCATCCACGACTTTGCGCCGTCCTCCATCTCGGACGATTCAGTCAAACTTGTACGAGGTGGGCGAATGGCGACTGCAGCAGAGAGCTTGCGCACGCTGATATTCTGATCGCTCTGTGCTTGTTACGAGCGGAGCACGGCAGTACGTGATGGCCTGCCTCGGCGCCTGCTCGTCCTTTGGCTCGCTACTGTTTGGCCGGGTCTCGGACCGGTTCGGCCGCCTGCAGACCCTGGGCCTCGCCGGCGTATTTCATGGTTTGGGTGCGTAGGCAACCCAAAGGTCGCTTACTTCGTGGAATAATTCCGTCTCACATCATCTCCCGGGCCCTCCCTCTTGGCTGAAGTTTCCATCAGGGTACTGCTTGCTGTTGACGATCGACGCGTATAACCGCCTCGACGTGCTGCTGCCTGTCGCCTGCCTCTTTGGCCTCGGCGACGCCATCCTCAACACGCAGCTGTACAGCATCCTCGGCTTCGTCTTCCGTTTACAAGCGGCGGCCGCTTTTGCGTCGTTCAAGCTGCTGCAGTCCATGGCCACCGGCATCCTCTTCTTTTGTACGACCGCCCGGCTCGTGCGGCGATCACAGCATCACTCTAACGTGAAACTCTTGTCGTGCATGCACGCCGCGGCGCGCAGTGTCGGATGCAATGGCTGGCGAGTGCCCCGACGCGGCGCCCGGCGCGAGCGATGTGTGCCCCAACTTGACCGTCTGGATGCCGCTCATGCTCGCCAGCCTTGCGACCGCGGGCGCGGGCCTGCTGGTCCTGCGGCGGCGCGGGACGCCGCTGGAAGCGTCGGCCGACAAGGAGGCCGCACAGCCATCCTAGCATTAGAATGCGTGCGCGTGTAAAGATTGAGTGTACAAACAAAGTTCTACAGACTGCGAACAACAACAACAATGCAATAGCAAATGAAGAGCAGGTGCAAACGCCGCCGCGCATTGATAGTAAGACCTCGAGCATGTGTCGGGAGCGCCTGGCAGCACACTCAGTCGTCCTCCCCGTCGAGTTTGGTGAGCGAGAACGGCTTGAACTTGACACCGTCGCCAGCGTAGTATTTGCCGTTGAACTCGACCCTGAAAACGCGGCGTCCCACACCAGCGGAGTGCCATGACGCTCAGTTAGCGGGCGTCGAAATTCCCGGGGCTCGCCATCCCGGCGTCAGGACGGTCGTCGTACCAGTGAAGACGCAGCGCGTGCAAAAAGGCCGACAGGCCCTCCATGACGCAGAGAATGAACAGCGTCAACGTTAACCAGATCGCGAAGCCGACAAACCAGCCGAGTGGTGCGATGCCGCTGTGCAGATATGAACGACCCAGCGCGTGGGGACACGCAATGTTATCTTGCGTCACTGACAAAGGACGGTGCTAGTTAGTGGGCCATACCTTGGCAGCGAATACATCGTGCCGAGCGTCATCGACCATAGCACGACCGAGAGCTCTACAGCGATGCAACGACGGCAAGGAATGCACCATGCCACCGGCGATGTCAGCCACCGGCGACGCTTGAGTGCGCTGCTCCGGGCGTACGGCGTACGGTTGTGCGCCAAGGAGAGCGCCCACAGCCGGAGGTACGACGCGGTATTGGAGATGCAGCCTAGGCAAAACTCGATCGTGTGAATGATTTGGTGCACCATGATCTCGCCAAAGTCCTCCTGGACGCATTCAGGGCACACGGCGTGGGCGCAGCGCAACGTGATGAGTGCGGTGCTTTGTGTCCACGACATTAACTTGCGAATGCACGCACGTGCTCGCCATGATCGCCATGTGTCACGGCTGATGCGGCGTCGCCGCTGACGTTGGGCGCCTGGCGGACGGACGCACCGTCACTCATGGGCGCCATCTCGTGCAAGCTATGTGTGTCGCTGCCGTCGTGGTCGTCGCTAACGGGTACCATGAGCAGGCCCGCACCGGACTGGTCCGTCACCATTGGGTTGTACCCGACCGTCACGTGCTGAGCATTCGGGCCCCGCCACCGCAGGCACGACGCGGTGAGCGTCATCGGTCATCCGCTACAGGCAGACCATGCAGCCCACGGCCGTCCATGCGCGCGCGTACAGTGGTCCGCGGCTTGACGTATTTGTTCCACAGTGGCTTGACGAGCAGCATCCACGGAATGGCGATGATGGCGATCACCAGCAAAAACACTTGCAGCGGGCCCTGCCACGCGTCATACAGCGGAGCGGCACAAGACCAGTGCCCTGCGTGAGGTGAGCATTCACGCCTCTGACATCGGGGCGTGGTTCGTCCTCCTACCTGTCC
>Ga0180215_1005080_pt1 | contig 11395 bp, 9 predicted proteins | sample eDN3rd37CBELigBY_FD_128871 | JGI IMG/M metagenome (GOLD analysis project Ga0180215, IMG submission 128871) | Enriched backyard soil microbial communities from Emeryville, California, USA - eDNA 3rd pass 37_C BE-Lig BY (version 2) (version 2) | ecosystem: Environmental > Terrestrial > Soil >...
CAACGATCAACAACACCGAGACCTTCGCCGCGGTGCCCTGGATCATCCGCAACGGCGGCGACGCCTACCTGCAGGTGGGCAAGCCCAACAACGGCGGCACCAAGCTGTTCTCGGTCTCGGGCGACGTCGAATACCCCGGCAACTTCGAAGTGCCGATGGGCACGCCGTTCTCGAAGCTGCTGGAACTGGCCGGCGGCGTGCGCGGCGGCCGCAAGTTGAAGGCCGTGATTCCCGGCGGTTCCAGCGCCCCGGTGGTGCCGGCCCACATCATGATGGACTGCACCATGGACTACGACTCGATCGCCAAGGCCGGGTCCATGCTGGGATCGGGCGCGGTCATCGTGATGGACGAGACGCGCTGCATGGTGAAATCGCTGCTGCGCCTGTCGTATTTCTATTTCGAGGAAAGCTGCGGCCAGTGCACGCCGTGCCGCGAAGGCACGGGCTGGCTGTATCGGGTGGTCCACCGCATCGAAAGCGGCAAGGGACGCCAGGAAGACCTGGATCTGCTCGATTCGGTGGCCAGCAACATCATGGGCCGCACGATCTGCGCGCTGGGCGACGCCGCCGCGATGCCGGTGCGCAGCTTCGTGAAGCACTTCCGCGACGAGTTCGCCTACCACATCGAGCACAAGCATTGCTTGGTGCCCGAGTACCTGTAGCCGCAGGCCCGCCCGCGCAACGAAAGCATTTACCGAAACGCACACGCCCCGCCCGATGACGGGGCAAACGGAAATAAGATGGTTGAAATTACGATCGACGGCAAGACAGTGGAGGTGGCCGAGGGCAGCATGATCATGCATGCCGCCCAGAAGGTCGGCCTCTACGTGCCGCATTTCTGCTATCACAAGAAGCTGTCGATCGCGGCCAACTGCCGCATGTGTCTGGTCGACGTCGAGAAGGCCCCCAAGCCGCTGCCCGCCTGTGCCACGCCGGTCAGCAACGGCATGGTGGTCCACACCGCTTCCGAGAAGGCCATCAATGCCCAGAAGGGCGTGATGGAGTTCCTGTTGATCAACCATCCGCTGGACTGCCCCATCTGCGACCAGGGCGGCGAGTGCCAGCTGCAGGATCTGGCGGTGGGCTACGGCGCTTCCTCCTCGCGCTATGCCGAGGAAAAGCGCGTGGTGTTCCACAAGAACCTCGGCCCGCTGGTATCGGCCGAGGAAATGACCCGCTGCATCCACTGCACCCGCTGCGTGCGCTTCGGCCAGGAAGTCGGCGGCGTGATGGAACTGGGCATGGTCAACCGCGGCGAACATGCCGAGATCACCTCGTTCGTGGGCCGCGCGGTCGAGTCCGAGCTGTCGGGCAACATGATAGACCTGTGCCCCGTGGGGGCGCTCACGTCCAAACCGTTCCGCTACAGCGCCCGTACCTGGGAGCTGGCCCGCCGCAAGTCGATCAGCCCGCATGACAGCATCGGCGCCAACCTGGTGGTGCAGGTCAAGAACGACCGCGTGATGCGCGTCGTGCCGTTCGAGAACGAGGACGTCAACGAGTGCTGGATCAGCGACCGCGACCGTTTCTCGTACGAAGGCCTGAACACCGAAGACCGCCTGACCGCGCCGATGGTGCGCGGCGCCGACGGGCAGTGGAAGGAAGTGGAATGGGCCGAGGCGCTGGACGCCGTCGCGGCCGGGCTGCAATCGGTCAAGAACAGCTATGGCGCCGGACAGATCGGCGCGCTGGCCGCGCCGTATGCCACCACCGAGGAATTCGCGCTGCTGGCCCGCCTGGTGCGGGCCCTGGGTTCGGACAACATCGATTTCCGCCTGCGCCAGACCGACCCCGGTTTCGACGCCGCCCGCGGCGGCGCGCCGTGGCTGGGCCTGCCGCTGGCCGAAGTCGGCAAGCTCGACCGCGTACTGGTGGTCGGCTCGTTCCTGCGCAAGGATCATCCGCTGCTGGCCCAGCGCCTGCGCCAGGCCGCCAAGGCCGGCACCCAGGTGATCCTGGTCGACGCGGCCGCCGACGATCCGCTGCTGCCGGTGGCCGAGCGCATCACCGTCGCGCCGTCGGCGCTGCCATCCGTGCTGGCCGAGATCGCGGTGGCGGTCGCGCAAGCGAAGGAAACCGCCGCTGCGCCCGAGCTGTCGGGCGTGCAGGCGGGCGAAGCCGCCCGGCGCATCGCCGCGCTGCTGGCTTCCGGCGAAAACGCCGCCGTGCTGCTGGGCAACCTCGCCGTGCAGCATCCGCAGGCAACCACGCTGGCCGCCAATGCGCAGGCGATCGCGCAGGCTGCCGGCGCCCGTCTGGGCTTCACGACCGAAGGCGGCAACACGGTGGGCGGCTATCTGGCCGAGGCCGTGCCCGTGCGCGGCGGCAAGACCGCCGCCCGGATGTTCGCCGAGCCGCTCAAGTCCTACATCGTGGTGCATGCCGAACCCGCCCTGGACGCCGACGACGGCGTGGCGGCGATGCGTGCCCTGCGGTCGGCCCAGTTCAACGTCGCCCTGACGCCGTACCGCTCGGCGGCCGAGGACTGGGCGCACGTGATGCTGCCGATCGCGCCGTTCACCGAAACCTCGGGCACCTTCGTCAACGCCGAGGGCCGGGTGCAGAGCTTCAAGGGTACGGTGCGGCCCCTGGGCCAGACCCGTCCGGGCTGGAAGGTCCTGCGCGTGCTCGGCAACGCGCTGGAACTGCCCGGTTTCGACGACGAGACCTCGGAATCGGTACGCGATGCCGTGCTGGCCGGCGAGATCGCGCCGCGCCTGTCGAACGCCGTCGATGCCCGGCCGGGAGCCGGCACGCCGGCCCAGGGCCTGCAGCGTGTCGCCGACGTGCCGATCTATTTCAGCGACGCCATCGTGCGCCGCGCCGAATCGCTGCAGGCGGCGCCCGCCGCCGCCGCGCCCGAGGCTCGCGCCAACGCGGCCACGATAGCCGGCCTCGGCCTGGCCGACGGCGACCGCGTCCGCGTGAAGTCGGCCGCGGGCTCGGTCGATCTTTTCCTTGCCCTGGATGACTCGGTGCCCGACGGCGCCGTGCGCATCGCCGCCCATGCCTCGACCTTCGCCCTGGGCGGCGCATTCGAACAACTCAGCGTGGAGCGTGCCTGATGCAGTGGATCGACGTCCTTCAGGCTCATGGAACGGAGCTGATCGGCCCGGTGGCCTGGTCGGTGGTGTGGAACATCGTCAAGATCGTCTGCATCGCGGTGCCCATCATCCTGTGCGTGGCCTATCTCACGTACTGGGAACGCAAGTTGATCGGCTGGATGCACGTCCGCATGGGGCCGAACCGCGTGGGCTTCCGCGGCCTCCTGCAGCCCTTCGCCGACGTGTTGAAGCTGCTGACCAAGGAAGTGATCGTTCCCAGCAACGCCAACCGCGTGCTGTACGTGGTGGCGCCGACCGTGGTGCTGATGCCGGCCCTGGCGGCCTGGGCGGTGATGCCCTTCGGCCCCGAGCTGGTTCTGGCCAACGTCAACGCCGGCCTGCTGTACATCATGGCCATCACGTCGCTGGGCGTGTACGGCGTCATCATCGCCGGCTGGGCATCGAACTCGAAGTACGCGTTCCTGGGCGCGCTGCGCGCCTCGGCGCAGATGGTCTCCTATGAACTGGCCATCGGCTTCGTGCTGGTGACGGTGCTGCTGGTGTCCGGCAGCCTGAACATGAGCGAGATCGTGCTCAAGCAGGCCGACGGACGCTTCGCCGGCATGGGGCTCACGTTCCTGTCGTGGAACTGGCTGCCGCTGCTGCCGCTGTTCGTGGTCTACGTGGTTGCCGCCGTGGCCGAAACCAACCGCCACCCCTTCGACGTGGTCGAGGGCGAATCGGAAATCGTGGCGGGCCACATGGTTGAGTACTCGGGGATGGCGTTCGCGCTGTTCTTCCTGGGCGAATACGCCAACATGATCCTGCTGTCGTGCCTGGCCTCGGTCATGTTCCTGGGCGGCTGGCTGGCGCCGGTCGACGTGGCGCCGTTCACCTGGGTGCCGGGCTGGATCTGGCTGGCGCTCAAGACATTCTTTGTGGTGTCGCTGTTCATCTGGTTCCGCGCGACCTTCCCGCGCTATCGCTACGACCAGATCATGCGCCTGGGGTGGAAGGTCTTCATTCCGCTGACGCTGGTGTGGCTGCTCGTGGTGGCGGTCTGGATGCAGACGCCCTGGAACATCTGGAAGTAATGGCACGCCGCGCGCGAGCCGACGCAACGAATAGGCAGGACTGAATCATGCAAGCGATCAAGGAATTCTTCGGCAGCCTGATGCTGGCCGAACTCCTCAAGGGAATGCGCCTGACGGGGCGGTACATGTTCGCCCGCAAGATCACGGTGCAGTACCCCGAGGAAAAGACGCCGATGTCGCCGCGCTTCCGCGGCCTGCATGCCTTGCGCCGCTACCCCAACGGGGAAGAGCGCTGCATCGCCTGCAAGCTGTGCGAGGCGGTCTGTCCCGCGGTGGCGATCACGATCGAGTCGGAAGTGCGGGAAGACGGCACGCGCCGCACCAACCGCTACGACATCGACCTGACCAAGTGCATCTTCTGCGGCTTCTGCGAGGAAAGCTGCCCGGTCGACTCCATCGTCGAGACGCACATCCACGAATATCACGGCGAACAGCGGGGCGACCTGTATTTCACCAAGGAAATGCTGCTGGCGGTCGGCGACCGTTATGAGGCCGAGATTGCGCAGAACCGTGCGCAGGATGCGAAATACCGGTAACCGAAACCCAGACCATGACCGCCATACTGTTCTATATATTCTCCGCGATCCTCGTCGTGGCCGCCTGCCGGGTCGTCATCGCGCGCAGCCCCGTCACCTCCGTCATGCACCTGGTGCTGTCGTTCTTCACCGCGTCCATGATCTGGATGCTGCTGAAGGCGGAGTTCCTGGCCATCCTGCTGGTGCTCGTCTACGTGGGCGCGGTGATGGTGCTGTTCCTGTTCGTCGTGATGATGCTGGACATCGACAGTTCCCGGCTGCGCGACGGCCTGAAGACCTATCTGCCGCTGGGCATCGTGGTGGGCGTCGTCATGGTGGCCGAAATGGCCTTCGTGCTGGCCAATGCCTACTGGGATACGAGCGTGCCGCAGGCGCCGACCGACTTCAACAATACCCGCGCCATCGGCGTGGCGATGTACACCGAGTACATCTACGCGGTCGAGATCGCCGCCGTGATCCTGCTGGTCGGCATGGTGGCCGCCATCGCGCTCACGCTGCGCCGCCGCTCCGACACCAAGGTGACCCGGCCGTCCGAGCAGATCCGCGTACGCCGCGAGGACCGCGTGCGCCTGGTATCGATTCCGTCGCAATCCGAAAATTCCCAGGAAGGCGAGGGCGCCCCGGCGCCCGCCGCCACCGAACCGAAGGGAAGCCAACCATGACCCTGACCCTAGGCCATTTTCTCGTGCTGGGCGCGATCCTGTTCGCCATCAGCATCGTCGGCATCTTCCTCAACCGCAAGAACATCATCGTGCTGCTGATGGCGATCGAACTGATGCTGCTCGCGGTGAACATGAATTTCGTCGCCTTCTCCAGCTGGATGGGCGACCTGAGCGGGCAGGTGTTCGTGTTCTTCATCCTGACCGTGGCGGCCGCCGAGGCCGCCATCGGCCTGGCCATCCTGGTTGTATTGTTCCGCAACCTGAACACGATCAACGTTGATGAACTTGACCGGCTGAAGGGCTGACGGTCCGCGCTACGAGAAGATCAAGACATGTCGGTACCTAAGCTCTATTTACTCATCGCATTCGCTCCGCTGGTCGGAGCCATCGTCGCGGGCCTGTTCGGCACCGGCTTCCTGGGCCGCTGGGTCGGGCGCGCCGGCGCGCACTGGGTCACCATCCTGGGTGTGCTGGTCTCCACCATCGGTTCGGTCATCGTGCTCAAGGACGTCCTGGCGGGCCATACCTTCAACGGCTCGGTCTACACCTGGAGCGCGATCGGCAGCGTCAAGGTCGAGATCGGCTTCATGATCGACACGCTGTCGGCCATGATGATGGTGGTGGTCACCTCGGTGTCGCTGATGGTGCACATCTACACCATCGGCTACATGAAGGACGACCCCGGCTACCAGCGGTTCTTCGCCTACATCTCGCTGTTCACCTTCTCGATGCTGATGCTGGTCATGTCCAACAACATGCTCCAGCTCTTCTTCGGCTGGGAGGCCGTGGGGCTGGTGTCCTACCTGCTGATCGGCTTCTGGTACACCCGTCCCAGCGCGATCTTCGCCAACATGAAGGCCTTCCTGGTCAACCGGGTGGGGGACTTCGGCTTCGTGCTGGGCATCGGCCTCCTGTTCGCCTATGCCGGTTCGCTGGACTACACCGAGGTGTTCTCGCAGTCGGACAAGCTGGCCGGCATGATCTTCCCCGGCACCGACTGGATGCTGCTGACCGTGGCCTGCATCGCGCTGTTCGTGGGCGCCATGGGCAAATCGGCGCAGTTCCCGCTGCACGTGTGGCTGCCGGACTCGATGGAAGGCCCGACCCCCATCTCGGCCCTGATCCACGCGGCCACCATGGTGACCGCCGGCATTTTCATGGTGGCGCGCTTCTCGCCGCTGTACGAACTGTCGCCCACCGCGCTGTCGTTCATCATCGTGATCGGCGCGATCACCGCGCTGTTCATGGGCTTCCTGGGCATCATCCAGAACGACATCAAGCGCGTGATCGCCTATTCGACGCTGTCGCAGCTGGGCTACATGACCGTGGCGCTGGGCGCCTCGGCCTATTCGGTGGCGATCTTCCACCTGATGACCCACGCGTTCTTCAAGGCGCTGCTGTTCCTCGGCGCGGGCTCGGTCATCATCGGCATGCACCACGACCAGGACATCCGCAACATGGGCGGCCTGCGCAAGTACATGCCCATCACCTGGATCACCTTCCTGCTGGGCTCGCTGGCGCTGATCGGCACGCCGTTCTTCGCCGGCTTCTACTCGAAGGAAAACATCATCGAGGCGGCCAAGCTGTCGCACATCTGGGGTTCCGGCTTCGCCTACTTCGCCACCCTGGCCGGCGTGTTCGTGACGGCGTTCTACTCGTTCCGCCTGTATTTCCTGGTCTTCCACGGCAAGGAGCGCTTCAATGCCTCGGGCGCCCACGGGCACGGCCACGACGGCCCTGCGCACGGCCACGACGACCACGGCCACCACGGCGGCACGCCGCACGAGTCGCCGGCCGTGGTGACGGTGCCGCTGATATTGCTGGCCATCCCGTCGGTGGTGATCGGCGCGATCGCGATCGGTCCCATGCTGTTCGGCGATTTCTTCAAGGGCGTGATCGCCCGGTCGCCCGACCGCCCGGTCATGGAACACCTGGCCGAGCATTTCCACGGCTGGGTGGCCTACGGCCTGCATGCGTTCAGCACCGTGCCGTTCTGGCTGGCGCTGGCCGGCGTGGTCGTGGCCTGGTTCTTCTACATGGTCAAGCCCGCCATTCCCGCGGCCATCAAGACCCGCGCGGGCTGGCTGTACGACCTGCTCGACAACAAGTACTACATGGACCGGTTCAATGAACAGGTTCTCGCGCGCGGCGCGCGCGCGCTGGGCAGCGGGTTCTGGAAAGTGGGCGACAAGTCGCTGATCGACGATCTCGTGGTCAACGGCAGCGCCCGCCTGGTGGGCTGGGTCGCCGCGGTGGTCCGCCAACTGCAGTCGGGCTACATCTATCACTACGCCTTCGCCATGATCATCGGGATCATGGCCATGGTGACCTTCTTCGTCCTGCTGAACAATTGATGGCAAGCGATATGGCTCAAACTTCTTTTCCGTGGCTCTCGCTTGCGATCTTCACCCCGATCGTCTTCGGCATGCTGGTGCTGGCGGTAGGTCGCGACAGCAATCCCGGTCTTGCCCGCGTGCTCGCGCTGATCGGGGCGATCGCCGGTTTGCTGGTCACCATTCCGCTCTACACCGGCTTCGATGCCTCGACGGCGCAGATGCAGTTCGTCGAGAAGGTCACCTGGGTCGCGCAGTACGGCGTGTCCTACCATCTGGGCATAGACGGCATCTCGCTGTGGTTCGTGCTGCTGACGGCCTTCATCACCATCATCGTGGTGCTGGCCGGCTGGGAAGTCATCACCAGCCGCGTCGCCCAGTACATGGGCGCCTTCCTGATCCTGTCCGGGTTCATGATAGGGGTGTTCGCGGCGCTGGACGGGCTGCTGTTCTACGTGTTCTTCGAGGCCACGCTGATCCCGATGTACATCATCATCGGCGTCTGGGGCGGTCCCAACCGGGTCTACGCGGCGTTCAAGTTCTTCCTGTACACGCTGCTGGGCTCGCTGCTGATGCTGGTGGCGTTCGTCTACCTGTGGCATTCGGCCGGCGATACCTTCGACATCCTGGCCTGGCACAAGCTGCCGCTGGGGCACACCGAGCAGATCCTGATCTTCGTGGCGCTGCTGATGGCCTTCGCGGTCAAGGTGCCGATGTGGCCGGTCCACACCTGGCTGCCCGACGCCCACGTCGAGGCGCCCACGGGCGGTTCGGTGGTGCTGGCGGCGATCATGCTCAAGCTGGGCGCCTACGGCTTCCTGCGGTTGTCGCTGCCGGTCGTGCCCGACGCCGCGCATAGCCTGTCCGGCCTGATGATCACGCTGTCGCTGGTGGCCGTCATCTACATCGGCCTGGTCGCCATCGTGCAGGACGACATGAAGAAGCTGGTCGCCTATTCGTCCGTGGCGCACATGGGCTTCGTGACCCTGGGCTTCTTCATCTTCAACACCGCCGGCATGGAAGGCGCGATCGTGCAGATGGTGTCGCACGGCTTCGTGTCGGGCGCGATGTTCCTGTGCATAGGCGTGATGTACGACCGCGTCCATTCGCGCCGCATCGCCGACTATGGCGGCGTGATCAACAGCATGCCGAAGTTCGCCACGTTCTTCGTGCTGTTCTCGATGGCCAACAGCGGCCTGCCGGCCACCAGCGGCTTCGTGGGCGAGTTCTTCGTGATCATGGGCTCGGTCGCATACAACTTCTGGATCGGCCTGCTGGCGGCCGTCGCGCTGATCCTGGGCGCTGCGTATTCGCTGTGGATGGCCAAGCGGGTGATATTCGGCGAGATCGTCCACCAGCACGTGCGCGAGATGGCCGACCTCAGCCGCCGCGAGTTCCTGATCCTGGGCCTGATGGCCATCGCGGTGCTGTACATGGGTATCTATCCCGCGCCCTTCACCGACGTGATGCACGTCTCGGTCGACGCGCTGCTCAAGCATGTCGCCATTTCGAAACTGTAAGACGCCGGACGCCAAGAAATGGAATTCGCCAATTTGAATCTGTCCCTCGCCGCACCGGAGATCACGCTGCTGGTGCTGACGTCGGTCATCCTGCTGATCGACCTGTTCGTCAAGGACGAGGGCCGCACGCTGACGCACGTCCTGTCGCTGGTCACGCTGGTGGTGCTTACCTGGATGAGCCTGTCGGACCTGGCTTCGGGCGTTCGCGGCTCGGCCTTCGACGGCATGTACGTGGCCGACAGCTTCAGCCATGTGTTCAAGGTGTTCTCGTACATCGCGGTGGGCGTGACGCTGATCTACGGCAAGGCCTATGCCAAGGACCGCGGGATGCTGCGCGGCGGCGAACTCTACCTGCTGGCGCTGCTGGCGCTGCTGGGCCAGATGGTCATGATTTCGTCCGGCAGCATGCTCACGATCTACCTCGGCCTGGAGCTGATGTCGCTGTCGTTCTATGCCATGGTCGCGCTGCGCCGCGAGCACGTCGTGTCCACCGAGGCGGCGATGAAGTATTTCGTGCTGGGCGCGCTGGCCTCGGGCCTGCTGCTGTACGGCATGTCCATGATCTACGGCGCCACCGGCACGCTGAACCTGGCCGGCGTGGCGCGCGCCACCACCGGCATCGGCGACAACCACATGGTGCTGGTCTTCGGGCTGGTGTTCCTGGTGGCGGGCCTGACCTTCAAGCTGGGAGTGGTGCCGTTCCACATGTGGCTGCCCGACGTCTACCAGGGCGCGCCCACCGTCGTGACGCTGCTGCTGGGCGCCGCGCCCAAGCTGGCCGCCTTCGCCATCCTGCTGCGCATGCTGGTCGACGGCCTGTTCGGCATGGCGGCCGACTGGCAGCCCATGCTGGCGATCCTGGCCGTGCTGTCGCTGGCGATCGGCAACTTCGTCGCCATCATGCAGGCCAACATCAAGCGCATGCTGGCCTATTCGACGATATCGCACATGGGCTTCGTGCTGCTGGGGCTGATGTCGGGCGTGGTGGAAGGCAGTGCCTTCAATGCCCAGAACGCCTACACGTCGGCGGTTTTCTACCTGGTGTTCTACGTGCTGACCACGCTGGGCACCTTCGGCCTGCTGATGCTGCTGTCGCGCGAGGACTTCGAGTGCGAGAACGTGGACGACCTGAAGGGCCTGAACCGGCGCAGCCCGCTGTTCGCCGGCGTCATGCTGGTGCTGATGTTCTCGCTGACGGGCATTCCGCCCACGGTCGGGTTCTATGCCAAGCTGGCCGTGCTTCAGTCGCTGATCCAGGCCGACCAGGTCGCGCTGGCGGTGGCGGCGGTAATGTTCTCGCTGGTCGGCGCCTTCTACTATCTGCGCGTGGTCAAGGTCATGTATTTCGACGAACCGGTCGATCAGGCGCCGCTGCAAGGGTCGGCCAGCTTCCGCGCGGTGCTGTCGGTCAACGGCGCGCTGCTGCTGATCCTGGGCGTGTTCCCGGCGCCGCTGGTCGCCCTGTGCGCGCTGGCGGTCAACGGTTCGTTCGCCCTCTGAGTCTTTCCGGCGGCAGCGGCCGCGCGGCGCCGCGGCTGCCCCGGGCCGGATCCGCCGTGCCAGGAATACCGCAGTGAAGCAAACTCTCGCCATCTACGTTCTGATCCTGCTGGCCCTGGTGACCGCCAACCTGCCGTTCCTGTCGGAACGCATCTTCGGCACGGTGGCCTATCGGCGGGGCGGGGCGCCCGCCCGCAAGCCGTTCTGGCTGAGGCTGGCCGAGGTGCTGACGCTGTACCTGCTGGTGGGCGCCATCGGTGTCGGGTTCGAGGCCAGCCTGGGCAACGTCTTTCCGCAGGGATGGCAGTTCTACGCCATCACGCTGACGCTGTATCTCGTGCTGGCCTATCCAGGTTTCGTCTACCGCTACCTGTTCAAGCGGAGTGCACGATAACCCGCCCCAGCGCGCTCCGGGTGCCCGGCACAGCCGGATCCACGGTGCCCGGGATCAAGTAGCCGCTTCGTGCGGCGTTGGCGCATAACGAATGGGAAGATGGAAATGAGCACGGATCGAGCCCTGGAAGAACTGGCGCGCAGCTCCGACCGGCTGCGCGAGGAGCCGCTGTCCAGCGAACCGGTGTTCCAGGGCAGGCTGCTGGACGTGCGCCGGGATACGGTGCGGCTGCCCGGCGGCGCCACCGCCACGCGCGAATACATCATGCACCCCGGCGCCTCGATGATCGTGCCGCTCTTGCCCGACGGGCGG
>Ga0180215_1005081_pt1 | contig 11393 bp, 8 predicted proteins | sample eDN3rd37CBELigBY_FD_128871 | JGI IMG/M metagenome (GOLD analysis project Ga0180215, IMG submission 128871) | Enriched backyard soil microbial communities from Emeryville, California, USA - eDNA 3rd pass 37_C BE-Lig BY (version 2) (version 2) | ecosystem: Environmental > Terrestrial > Soil >...
CAGCCACCAGCGCGTCGCCCAGGGGACGGGAGACGACGAAGGGGATGTCGGAGAGGCACTCGGAGCCACCGGCGATCGCCACCTCCACGTGGCCCTTCTCGATCTGATCGGCGGCGTCGGTGGTGCTCTGGATCGAGGTGGCGCAGGCCCGGGACACGGAGAACGCGTCCACGTCCTGGGGCATCGCCGAGCCGAGGACGATCTCCCTGGCGATGTTGGGCGCCGTCACCGAGGGGATCACCTGGCCGAAGGTGAGGAGATCGATGCTCTTTCGATCGACGCCGGAGCGGGCGAGGAGCTCCGCCACCACGATCTTGCCGAGCTCCAGCCCGGTGAGCTTGCCGAAGACACCGTTCGCTCGCGCGAAGGGGGTTCGAAGACCCGCCACGATCGCCACGCGTCTCGTGCCGCGTCCTGCTGCCACGCCGCTTGCCATCTTTGGAGTCCTCCCGCTGAGAGCGGTGCGAAGAGAACTCAGGTTATAGGCACCATGACATCGCGCGGCAAAGGAAAATGAATTGTCATTCAGTTGACGATGAAGTGACGGACGGTAGAACCCTGGGGCCCTCCTCGGACCGGCTCAGACCAGGCGGGATCGATCGTGGGGATCGGGCTCGCTCGGTTGGGCGGTGAGCTCGCGCTCCTGATCGGCGGGCTGCCCCGGCCAGGTCTCGACCTCGTCCGGGAGGATGTCGTGGGGCAGATCGGGGGGATCTTCGATCGGCGTGGGGGGGCCACCTGCCAGATCGGCCCCGAAGGGATCGGCGCCGTTGCCTGCGTCGCCGATGGCGGCCTCGTCCATGTGGGCGTCGGTGCCGGTGAGCTCGCGGGTGACCTCGTCCTGGCCGCCGGTGGGCAGGATCGCGTCCGAGCGCCTGTTCCAATGCTTCATCTTCGTTGACCTCCTCGGCCTGGGCCGATCCATCCCCCAACCCCCAAATTGGGGCGGGGATCGAGGAGGTGCAAGGTGGCCGTCGCTCCTGCCGGTTCGGGGTGGGGTCGGAGAGGGGATCGCCAGGGGCGCGCAGGTAAGCGTTGGCGAAGGGAGCGCGGGGCGCGGATCGGCTCAGCCTTCACGCCACTTGGGCACGCGTTCGATCAAGGTGCGCTCGCCGACCCGGGCGCAGAGGGCCTCGAGCTCGTTGCGCCGGGCGCCCTTCCACTCCAGATCGTCGAGGGACTCGGGGAGGCCAGCGTCCAGCCGCAGGGTGGCGAGCTCGCGGTAGAGGGTGGCGTCGGCTCTGCGGGCCTCGAGGGTCTCGGCGAGCTTGGCGGCGCCGCGGACCTTGGCGCCCCAGGCTGCGGGATCGGCGGGGATCTCCTCGAGCTTGCCGTGGGCGGCGAGGATCGACGCTGCGGACTTGGCACCCCAGCCCGGCAGCCCGGGGATCCCGTCTGCGGTGTCGCCGACCAGGGCGAGCCAGTCGGGGATGGAGCCCGGGAGCACGCCGAACTTCTCGACGATGGCGGCCTCGTCGAGGAAGGTCTCGCGCCTGCGATCCCAGAGCACCACTCGTGAACCCTGCACGCACTGCCCGAAATCCTTGTCGGGGGAGCCGATCACCACCTGCCCGACCCTGGGGTCTTTCTCGAAGCGGGCGGCGGCGGTGGCGATGGCGTCGTCCGCTTCGAGCTCGACCATGGGCCAGGTGACGATGCCCAGGGCGCGGCTCGCCTCCTCCGCCAGGGGGAATTGCGCGAGGAGCTCGGGGGGCACCCCGGCGGAGGTCTTGTAGCCCTCGAAGAGCTCGTTCCGGAAGGACTCGATCACGTGGTCGAAGGCGCAGGCGAGGTGGGTGACCTCGGGCTGGCGCAGGAGCATGAGGAGGCTGCGCAGGAAACCGCGCACGGCGCCGACCTCGCTGCCATCGGGGGCCGTGGAGGGCGGCGCGCCGAAGTGGGAGCGGAAGAGCTCGTAGGTTCCGTCGATCAGGTGGACCTTCATCGTCGCCCTGGGGTTGAGGTCGCCTCCTGCTGGAGGCGCTGCGGTTCGGATCGGCGCTGGTGGCGCGGTCTCAGGATCGGGTGGCGGGGGACGCTATCACATAGCCGCGGGAGAGGATCCGGGCGACGAAGGAGCTGCGCAGGTAGAACGCGCGGGGCAGGGTGCGGATCGGCGCGCCGTCCTCGTTCACCCCCCAACGCACCGAGCGGGCGGAGGCGGCCTTGGGTCGCATCTGCAGGTGTTGGCCCATGTGTGCGGTGATCCGATCGATGTGTCCGCTTCGGATCCGCTCCGCGAACTCGTCCCAGTCCTGGGCGAGGGCCTGATCCTCGTCGGGCGAAGGGGTCCAGAGGAGCGGCATCCCGACCCTGCGACCGGTGAGGGGGATGGCGGGGTCCGCCTCGATGGGGACCCAGAGCACCCGCGCCAGCTTCTCTCTGGCGGGGGACTCGGCCCAGGCGAGATCGCCCATGGTCTCCAGCGGCGCGGAGCAGACGAAGGTCGACTCCTTGGGTCTGCCCTTCGCGTCCACCGGCACGGTCTTGAGCTCGATCCCCAGGAGCTGGAAGTCAGGCTCGCCCCTGCTGGACGCGGTGGCGCCCAGGGCGATCTCCAGGAGCCTGCCCACCCAGCCCTTGGAGCGGCGAAGGTCCGCTACAGGGACAGCGTGGCGCTCGGCGATGGCGCCGATCGAGTGACCCGCGAGGGCGCGCGCCCGGGCGAGGAGCTCTGCTTCGCTGCCGGGGGGAGAGACGAGGGCGAAGGGAAACATCACGGGCAGGATACACCACCGGCTGGGGGGCACGGGGGATCGGCTTCGGTGACGGTGTTCGTCGCTTCGCGGGAGCGACGATGGAGTGAGCAACCTTGGGTGGGCACGCGGGGCTCCCGCGTTCGCGGGAGCGACCACGAAGAGCAGCGGTGGGTGAGCACGCGGGCCTCCCGCGTTCGCGGGAGCGACCAAGGCGAGTCGCCCGAATGGAGTCAGGCGGGAGGTCCTTTAGATGGGGCCCTTCTTGCGGCCGACCTCCAGGTCGCGTTTGGCCTTCTTGCGGGTGTCTTCATCGCCCTTGTTCGGCGGACCGAGGTCGACCCCCGCACGGCGGGCCTTGGACAGACCGATCGCCACGGCCTGGCCGCGGCTCTGGGGACCATCCCCCTCCTTGTAGGAGCGGATCTCCTCCCGCACGAACTCTCCTGCCTGGGTGGACGGCGACTTTCCGTGCTTCTTGTCCTTCTTGGCTCTCTCGACCGCGCCTCGCTTGGGCATTGGGATCCTCCGCCTGCGCCTCCCCGGGGAGTGCAGGCGCTGGCGCTCCCGGAAGAAATCCGAGAGGCGCCTGATCGATGGAGACGGAGGCACCTCGGGAAAACCGCCCGGATGCGGAGGGGCCCCCGCTCCTCGGAGGCGATCGCTGCACAGGCCCAGAGACGAGGGCGGCGGGGCGCGCGGGCGTATAAGCTGCCGGGGAACCCTTCTCCCACGAGGAATCGATGCCCGGCGAGCCCAGCTATCCGATCCCCCCCGAGCGGCGCATCTACTGTAACCGGACCCTGAACCTGCGCGGGATCCGGGCGATCGGCTACGACATGGACTACACGCTGATCCACTACCACGTGGAGGCGTGGGAGCTGCGGGCCTACGAGCACATCAAGCAGCGGCTGGCGATGGAGGGCTGGCCGGTGGAGGACCTCCAGTTCGATCCGCGGATGGTGACCCGGGGGCTGGTGATCGACACCGAGCTGGGCAACCTGATCAAGGCCAACCGCTTCGGCTTCGTGAAGCGCGCGGTCCACGGGACCCGGGTGATCGAGTACGAGCAGCAGCGGCAGATCTACTCGCGCACCATCGTCGATCTCGCGGAGGAGCGCTGGTACTTTCTGCACACGCTCTTCTCACTCTCCGAAGCGTGCATGTATTCCCAGCTCGTGGACCTCCTCGATCGGCGGCTCCTGCCCGGCACCTTCGGCTACCGGGACCTCTACGAGAAGGTGCGCCACACCCTCGACACCGCTCACATGGAGGGGCAGCTCAAGGCGGAGATCCTGGAGGACCCCGACCGCTACGTGGTCCTCGATCCGGAGGTGCCGCTGGCCCTCCTGGATCAGCGGCGGGCGGGGAAGAAGGTGATGCTGATCACCAACTCGGATTGGGAATACACCCTCCCGATCATGCGCTACGCGTTCGACCGCTACCTCCCCGAGGGCATGGGCTGGCGCGAGCTCTTCGACGTGGTGATCGTCTCCGCGCGCAAGCCCGACTTCTTCGCCACCCGCGGCCCCATCTTCGAGGTCACCTCCGACGACGGGAGCCTGCGCCCTGCCCCCTTCGGCCTCCGCGAAGGCGCCGCCTTCCTGGGCGGGAGCGCCCGCCACGTGGAGGAGCACCTGGGGCTCTCCGGCGACGAGATCCTCTACGTCGGCGACCACATGTACGGCGACGTCCACGTGACCAAGAACGTCCTCCGCTGGCGGACGGCGCTGGTGCTGCGGGAGCTGGAGAAGGAGGTCCAGGCCCTGGCGGCGTTCCGCCCGCGGGAGCGGGTCCTCGAGGCGCTCATGGCGCAGAAGGAGGAGATGGAGGTGCAGCTCAGCGAGGCGCGCCTCGCCCTGCTTCGGCTGGAGGAAGGCTACGGTCCCCAGCCCCCTGCGCCGCGGGAGGAGCTGCTGGAGGAGGCGGACCGCTTGCGGGAGTCTCTCTCCCGACTCGATCAGCAGATCGCCCCGCTGGCGAGGGAGTCGGCGGAGCTGGGGAACCCGGGGTGGGGACTCCTCCTCCGCGCGGGGAACGACAAGAGCCACCTCGCCCGGCAGGTGGAGCGATATGCAGACATCTACACCTCGCGTGTCTCCAATTTGCTCTACGCCTCCCCCTTCCTCACCCTGCGGTCGCCGCGGGGCAGCATGCCCCACGATCCGCTCCGCAGCGACAAGAGCTGACGATCGCGGGAGCCCGACCCGTCCTCCGGCGAACGCGGGAACCCGGTCCGCACTCGCCGAACGAGCACGCGAGCTCCCCGCGTTCGCGGGGATGACGACGGCGTCGGATCCGGAGGCTGTCGACGAGCGGTTCCGCCGGCGGATCGCTACTCCGCCAGGGTGGGAGGGAGCATCCGCTTGCAGTCCTGCTGTCCGCGGGCGGCTTCGCGGATCCCGGGGAAGCGGGAGAGGATCTGGCTGTAGTTGGCGATGGCGGTGGCGCAGTCGCCGCGGGAGGCCGCGGAGCGGCCCCTGGCGAGCCGGGTGGTGACCTCCTCGATGTTCTGCCGAAGGGTGGCGACCCGCTCGGCGGTGGTCGGCTCGTCCGGGACGGTGTCCAGGATCTCGGAGGCGCTCTGCAGGTTCCCCGAGAGGAACTCGGCGTTGGCCTTGAGCCAGATCTCGGTGGCGAGGAGCTCCTGGCGCAGCCGCTGATCGTCCGAGACCGCCGGCTGCCGCGCAGGCGGCGTCGTCCCCTCCTTCGAGGCTGCCGCCGCTGCGGGCACAGCGCCGGCAGGGCCGGCGTCGACGGGGGACTGCGGTTCGGCACCGCTCACGATCTCCGAGGTCGGCGCATGGCCCAAGAGCCCGTCGAACCAGGAGGGCTGCACCGCGTAAGCGCCGCCCGCCGCCGCCGCGATCGCGATCAGGCCGATCGCCACGGAAGCGAGGGGGCTCCTCGAGCTCTGGGTCTCCCGCTCGCGGCGGGAGGGCGGCTCGCTCCACCCTTCATCGTCGAGCCCGGATCCCCCGCGCAAGCCGGCGGGACCCGCGTCCTTGGCAGGGGCGAGGTGCTCGCCGGTTCGATAGCGCACCAGGGTGGCGGTGGGATCGAGCTCCTCGTCCGCTTCGTCCGCCCCGGCGGATGTCTCGACTTTCTCCGGGCTCCCGAGACCGCCTGCGTGCAGGAGGGTCCCGGTCTTCCCGACGCCGGCGACGGCGACGGCGTCCCCACCGACGCCGACCCCGAGGCTCGTCTGGGAGGGAGCGCCCTCGGGCGGGAGCCCCTGGGCGTTGAGGATCGTGTCGGCGTGGGAGCCGGAGCCCGGATCCTGCGGCGCCCCCTCGTTCAGCAGGGTCTCGGAGACCTTCGCCGGCCCAGGGACCTGCCCGTGGAGGAGGGTGCCCTGGCTGCCCTCGGCAGCAGCGGAGCGCTGGTAGGCGCTCGGCACCGGCAGCCCGACGGAGGTGTCGCCAAGCGGGCGGCCACCGGACGGCAGGTCGCGGGCAGCAGCCAGGACGTCCGCCGCGAAGGCCGCCATCGAGGGCTGCCTGCCGGCGGGATCCTTGGATGTGGCCCGTTGGATCAGTCGATCGAAGGCGTCGAGGTCCGCGACGTACTTGGAGAGCGGCGGGACGGGGTCGTGGACCTGCCGGTAGAGCATCTCCGGGATGGTGGGGGCGGCGAAGGGCTGCACCCCGGTGAGGAGCTCGAAGAGCAGGATCCCGATGACGTAGACATCCGCCCTGGCGTCGACGTCCTGCCCGCGCACCTGCTCCGGCGACATGTACTGAGGCGTCCCGGCGATGCTCCCCGCTGCGGTCAGCCTGGCGGTCCCCTCCTCCAGCAGCCTGGCGATGCCGAAGTCGAGGACCTTGGCGTGGATCCCCCGCATCCCCTGGCGGACGATCACGTTCTCCGGCTTCAGGTCCCGGTGGATCACCCCGCTCTGGTGCGCGTGCTCCAGGGCGTCGGCGATCTGGAGCACGATCTCCACCGCCTCTTCCGCAGGCAGGCGCCCGCGCTCCACGAGGTAGTTCTTGAGGTCGGGTCCCTCGATGTACTCGGTGGAGATGAAGAGGTTGCCGTCGGTGTCCTGGCCGAACTCGTGGAAGGCGACGGCGTGGGGGTGGGCGATCCGCGCGTAGCTCTTCGCCTCGTTCAAGAACCGCTGGGTGATCTCCTCGTTCCCCGCCAGGTTCGCGTTGAGCAGCTTGAGCGCGACCCGATGGCCGATGCCCACCTGCTCCGCGAGGTAGACGGCGCCCATGCCGCCCTGCCCCAGCTTGCGCAGGATCCGATACCGCCCGGCGAAGATCTTGCCGAGCAGCGGATCCTTCGGAGCATGGGTGAGCAGGGTGTCACCGCAGAGGTGACACCCGACCCCCTGGAAGGACGCTCCGCAACGCTGGCAGACGGAACGAGACAAGGTCTCTTCCTACTTCGCCTCGACGTAGCGGGTCGAGAAGAGGACCCGCTCCATCTCGGCGGCGCCCTTCTCCGGCGAGGCGACGATGGCCTGGACCGCGGCGAAGATCGTGGTGCGGGGATCCTCGGGGAGGTCGCGCTTCAGCGAAGCGAGCGCGCCGTCCACGTCGCCGCGGCGGTAGAGGGCCAGGGCGCGGAAAAACTTGTACTCCCCCTGCTTGGGGTCCGCGCTCGAGGCCTGGGTGAAGTGCTCCACCGCCTCGAGGACCGCAGCGATCGACTCGGCCATGAAGGGATCCTTCTTCCCGGTCACCGACTCGGAGGCCACCTTCTTCGCGGCGGCCACCTCCAGGGCAGCGCGCCCGGCGAGGAACTCGGCCTTGGCCTTGCGGGCCTCGGGCTCGGGACCCACGTCTGCGGCGAGGTCGAAGAACTCGCGGCCGTCGAGGAGGCGCTGCAGCGAGACCTGCTCGTGGCTCAGGGCCTGGGCGTGGATCTCCTCCCCGCCTCGGATCGCCTCTGCGTGGAGCTTGGCGGCGATCTCCGCGAGGTCGACGCCGAGGTAGCCCCGCTCCACCAGGTTGCGCAGGGCCTGTCCGGCGCCCTCCTCACCCAGGATCAGCTTCTGCTCGAGGGCAGCGTAGAACGCCGCCTTCAGCTCCACGAACTCCCGGGCAGAGTCGTCCTTCACCTTGGCTGCGTTCAGCCGCCGCTCGCAGAGCTCCAGCTCGCTCTGTGCCTTGCTGCGCTCGCTCCCCTCGGGGGCGCTGCGCAGGTAGGCCCGGTACGCGCTGCAGGATTCGGCGAGCCGCTTCGCGTTGAGCTCGGCCCGCGCCAATGACAGGTAGGCCGGCAGCGCCGTGGGATCGGCCCGGGTCGCCGCCAGGAAGCGGGCAGCGGCCTGGGCGTACTGCTTGCGGTTGAAGAGGCGGTTCCCCTCCGCCTGGAGAGCGTCTGCGCTCCCCACCGACGGGCCGACCAGCGGCGCGGCGGCGGCGCTCTCGGGGAGGGCTGCGAAGAGGGACGCCGAAAAAATCGAGACGAGAACCAGGATCTTAGTACGCATAGCCGATACCTCCGCGGATCTCTTCGCTGCCACCCAGGTTGTCCGTCAGGCTCCAGGTGCGGCCGTAGCCGCCCTCGATGTAGAGCCCGCCGTAGATGTGGAACTGCAGGGTGCCCCGCGCCTCGGCTCCCGCATCGTAGAACACGTAGCTCTGGCCGCCGCCGCTGCCGCTCGCCACGCCGCCCCTGCCGAGGAGCCCGCCGCGAACGCCGACGATGAAGCGCCAGATCGGAAGCCGCAGCTGGGGCTGGAGGAGCCGCAGGGTGCCGCCGTCCATCGTCCCGTCGAAGGTGTCTGCGTCGTCGTTGTCGAGCTCGAAGGTCCAGGGCTCGGGGGAGCGGAAGTAGGAGCCGCTGAACCACATCATGCCGAAGTTCCTCCACCAGGAACCCAGCTCGACCCCGAAGCTCTGCACCTTCGCCTCGCTGGGCAGCCGATCGATCGTGGAGCGGAGGCCGTGGGCGACGAAGCGGTCGCTGCTGAGGGTGCCCTGGTCGTAGACAAAGGCGACGAATCCACCCTGCTCGTAGATCTCCTTGTGCGCGTCGGAGAAGCTCTGGCCCACCGACTCCCAGAAGGTCGGCTCGAGGGTGTGCTTCAGCTCCGTCACCCCCTCGGGCTTCACCTCCACCTCGATCTCGTGGGGCTCGTAGCCGTCGCGGACCAGCCGCACGGCGTGGGTGCCGGCGGTGGCGCCGATCTCGACCTCGTCGGTGCCGACCTCCTCGCCGTCCACCAGGATGGTCGCACCTGCGGAGACCACCCGCAGCCTGCCGGGGAGCTGACCCAGCGACTCCTGGACCTGGACCTGGCCGCGAACGGGGACGATCTGCGTCGTCTCCCAGGCCTTGTGGAAGGCGAGCTCGAGGCGGATCTTCCGCTCACCCGGCAGCACCTGGGCGTTGAGCGGGGTGACGCCGACCTTCTCGCCGTCGACGAAGACGGTGGCACCCGGGGGATCGGAGAGGACCTCGACCATGGCGGCGAGCGGCGCCACCCGGACGATGGCGCCCAGGAGCGCCCGCTCCATGTTGGCGTCCTCGCTCTCGGCGGTGGCGAGGGCGGTGTTCCCCGGCTGGAAGCTGGCGACGCGGAAGCGATAGCCGCTGCCCTCCTGGCCCACCTTGATCAGCACCACCCGCTGCACGCCGATGCTGCTGACCAGCGCCCCGATCGGATCGGCGCATTTGACGCTGCCGAAGATGCAGTCGAGGGTGGCCTTGGAGCCTTCGATGTTCTTGGCGAGCTCGCCGCGGCCCACCACCTCCTGATCGCGCTCCTCCTTGGGGAGGAGCTGGTTGATCATCACCTCGGTCCGGGAGACCAGGAGCTCCTGGCCCGGGTAGAGGGGCTGCACCAGCCAGAGGGTCTTCCCCGTCGGGACCGGTTCAGGGGCCGGCGCATCGGTCGCGGCCTTCGCCTCGTCCGCCGCCTCGGGAGCTGGCTCGGCTTCTGCCACCTCCGCTGCTGGTTCGGATTCGGGTGTCGCCGACTCCGTGGCGATTCCGGCATCGGTGGCTCCGACCTCCGCGCCTTCTGCGGCGGCGGGGGGAGGCGATGTCGAAAGGGATTGGGATTCGGGAACATTTGCCGCAGCGATCAGGACAAGCGCGGCGAAGGCAGATGCGATCATGGATGGAACCTCGCTAAGTGTGCGCGGTTGCGGTCGAATCGGCCCGCACGGATCGAGACCTCGGATCGGTCGAGCGTGCCTCGTCTATACACGCAGAAGAGCATGGGGTCGAATGTTTGGCCAGAAATGGCAGGAGGGGCCACGGGCTGCGTCGGGGCTCTCGCTGCCCGGGATCCAGGCGCCTCTCCTCGTCCCGGATCGAGGGCGGGCTGCGGGCTTTGTCGAGAACCGACGGCGCCGGAGAAGGACACGCGAGAAATCAGCCAGTGTTTCGCAGGCCGGCGGCGATCCCGTTCAAGGTCAGGAGCAGGGGCCTGTCGCACCCTTCCATACCTTCACGCTTTCGGCGCAGGAGCTCGATCTGGAGGAAGGACATCGGATCGACGTAGGGGTTGCGCAGCTCGATCGATCGCTGGAGGGGCGGGTTCTGATCGAGGAGCCGCTTGCTGTCCGTGATCCGCTTCACCCACCGCAGGGTCAGCTTCGCCTCCGCCTCGATCCGGGGCCAGACCGCCTCCCGCGCCGGCGGGCTGGCCAGGTCTGCGTAGCGGCTGGCGATGGCGAGATCGCTCTTGGCGAGGACCATCTCCACGTTGCCGATCACCGTGCGAAAGAGCGGCCACCGCTCGTACATCGCCCGCAGCTCCGCCTCCCCGCCGGGCCTGGCCGCGAAGCTGTCCAGGGCGCTCCCCACCCCGTACCACCCCGGCAGGATCGAGCGGTTCTGGGTCCAGGAGAAGACCCAGGGGATCGCCCGGAGCGCGTCGAGGCCGCCGGCGCTGCGCTTGGCGGGGCGGGAGCCGATGGGGAGTCCGGCGATCTCGTCCAGCGGCGTCGCCTCCCGAAAGAAGGTCGGGAAGAGGGGCTCCTCCCAGACCAGGGAGCGGTAGGTCCGCCGACCCACCTCCGCGAGCTCGTCGAAGATCTCCAGGAAGCGGGCCTCGTCCGCGGCGGGCGCGCGGGTCTGGGCGTCCATGCTGTGGAGGAGGGCACCGCCCACGATCAGCTCCAGAGATCGGAGGGCGAGCTGGGGTCTGGCGTATTTGTGGTCGAGGGCCTCCCCCTGCTCGGTGGCCTTGTAGCGGCAGGACACGCTGCCCGGCGGGAGCGCGATGATCGCCTGCTGCGCGGGACCGCCGCCGCGCGCCACGGACTCGCCTCTGCCGTGGAAGATCCGGAGGGGGATCCCCGCCTCTCGCGCCACCAGGGGGAGGGCGGTCTGGGCCCGCCAGAGGGCGGCGGCGGCGGCGAGCAGGCCCACCTCCTTGCCGGAGTCGCTGTAGCCGATCATCACCTCCTGCTGCCCGCGGCAGGCGACGTGCCTGCGGTAGGCGGGATCCGCGAAGAGCGCCCGCAGGATCTGGGGGGCGTCGTCCAGGGCCTCGAGGGTCTCGAAGAGGGGGACGATGTCGATGCGGGCGCAGCTCCGCTCCTCGTCCCAGAGCCCTGCGTGCCTGGCGCAGGCCAGGGCGGACATCACGTCCTCGACCCGCTCCGCCATCGAGAGGACCAGGGTTCGGCAGGCGCGCTCGCCGCCGATCTCCTGGGCCCGGGCGATCTTCTCCAGCGCCTGCAGGAGGCGATCGCTCGCGTCCGAGAGGGGACCTTCGCCGCGGAGCCA
>Ga0180215_1005087_pt1 | contig 11382 bp, 11 predicted proteins | sample eDN3rd37CBELigBY_FD_128871 | JGI IMG/M metagenome (GOLD analysis project Ga0180215, IMG submission 128871) | Enriched backyard soil microbial communities from Emeryville, California, USA - eDNA 3rd pass 37_C BE-Lig BY (version 2) (version 2) | ecosystem: Environmental > Terrestrial > Soil >...
AAGTGAGGATGGCAACCGTGATATAGGCCACCGGCGCAGCATCGCCGCGCCAGAAGTGGCGGACCAGCGTAGGTGCGTCCGCAAAGTACATGATCCACGCACCGCCGGTCCAGAAGCTGATGACGAGGTAGATCGTCCATTTCAGCGCCCGACGCGCGATCTTGCCAGGCCCCCATGGCGCGCGGGCTAGCCGCGCCTGCGCGTTCCGGTCGCCATCGACCAGCCGGTCGATATGCTGGAACACGTCGGTCCACACGGTTTGCGGGCAACTGTAGCCACACCACGCGCGGCCCACGGCGCTGGTCACGAGGAACAGGCCGATGCCCGCCATGATCAGCAACCCGGCCACGAAGTAGAACTCATGCGGCCAGATCTCGATGCCGAACATGTAGAAACGCCGGTTGGCGATATCGACAAGCACGGCCTGGTTCGGCGCGTAGGGACCGCGATCCCAGCGAATCCAGGGCGTGACGTAGTAAATGCCGAGAGTCACCAGCATCACCACGTACTTCACGTTGCGGTAGAAGCCGCTGACCGCCTGCGGGTAAACCGCGCGACGCTTCTCGAACAGGCTCGTTTGCGGTGGCTCGTGCGGCTCGTGCCGCACGGCGCCCGCGTCCGGTTCAGCTACAGTCAGGCTGACAGGTTCGTTGGTCTTGTTCCCACCCCGGTCATGGCTCTCAGGGTTGCTCATCGACATTCACGTTCGGATCCGCCGCCACTTCGACGAAATCCTCACCGCCTCCGAGTGAATGGACATAGGCCGCCAGCATCTTGATCGTCACCGGATCAAGACGCCCGCCCCAAGCCGGCATAACGCCGTGGCGAGGTGCAATGACCTGCGCGCGAACTTTCTCCGGAGTTCCGCCGTAGAGCCAGATGGCATCGGCAAGGTTCGGCGCGCCGAACTGCCGGTTACCCTTCCCGTCCGCGCCGTGACAGACCGCGCAGTTGTCCGCGAACAGCTTCGCACCCGCGGCCGAACCCTTCGCCTTCCCTGACAAGGAGAGGACATAATTGGTCACCGAGTTGACCTGCGGGCCCGTAAGAATGCCGTCCCGCCCGAAGGCAGGCATCAGGCCGATGCGGGTCTCGTCCCGGTTCGGTTGGCGGGCGCCGTGGGTAATCGTATATTCGATAGCCTTGAGGTCGCCGCCCCACAGCCAGTCGTCATCGTTGAGGTTCGGATAGCCCTCGCTGCCCGCGGCTCCGGCACCGTGGCACTGCACGCAGTTCACGCGGAACGCTGCCTCACCACCCGCGACCGCCGCGCGCATCAACTGGCTATCCTCCGGCAAGCGCTCGATCGGGACTTGGGATAGCGCGGTAAGAACCGGCGCCCGGCGCTCGGTTTCCTTGCGCATTTCCTCGGCCAGCTGGCCACGGCTGGACCAGCCAAGAAGGCCTTCCGTGCCGCGTTCGAGAAGCGGCCATGCGGGATAGAGAATGACGTAAATGATGCCCCACACGATGGTCGCGTAAAGCGACCACAGCCACCACCGCGGCATGGGCGTATCGAGCTCTTCGATACCATCCCATTCGTGGCCGACGGTTTCCGTGCCGGTGGGCTCGTCGATGCGCTTATTCGCCATCGTCGTCGTCCTTGAAAATCAGGTTCGCAGCTTCGTCGTTGTGCTTGCGCGCACCGGGCCGGAACGGCCACGCGACGAGGAACGCGAACATCACGAACATCACAAGCAAGCCCCAGCTGTCGGCGAGGTGGCGCAGCGTGTCATAAGTCGAATGGCCGCTCATCGCCCGGCCTCCCCGGCAAGTTCCTCCTGGGCGGCTGCGCTGTTCACGTCGACCAGCGTGCCGAGCACCTGGAGATAGGCCACCAGCGCGTCCATCTCCGTCAGGCGGCGCGGATTGCCGTCGAAGTCGCGAATCTGCGCCTTCGGATAGCGCTGGGCGAGATCGCCGGCGTCAGCCTCCGGATCAGCCTGTGCCTTCAGGTCAGCTTCGGCCTGCTCGATATCGGCGTCCGTGTAGGGCACGCCCACGCGCCGCAGCGCAACCAGATGCGAGGCGATGTCGGCCGGATTCAGGTCACGGTCCGCGAGGAACGAGTACGAGGGCATGACGCTCTCCGGCACCACCGACCGCGGGTCGATCAGGTGCTGGACGTGCCATTCGTCCGAGTAGCGCAGGCCGACACGGGCCAGGTCGGGCCCGGTCCGCTTCGAGCCCCACTGGAACGGGTGGTCGTACATGCTCTCCGCAGCGAGACTGTAGTGACCGTAGCGCTCCACCTCGTCACGGAATGGGCGGATCATCTGGCTGTGACAGGTGTAGCACCCCTCACGCACGTAGATGTCCCGACCAGCCTGTTCGAGGGGGGTGTACGGGCGCATGCCTTCCACCTTCTCGATAGTGTTATCGATCCAGAACAGCGGCGCGATCTCCACCACGCCCCCGATCACCACCGCGATGAAGGCGAAGGTGGCCAGCAGCGAGATGTTGCGCTCGAGCTTCTTGTGTTGCTTTGCGACGTTGAACATTTCGAAGCTCCCTATTCCGCCGGCGCCGCGACGATCGGACGATCGGCTGCCGGGTCGTAGGGGGCGTCACTCATGGGCAACTCGTCCCGCAGGCGACCATTGATGGTCCGCCACACGTTGATCACCATCAACACACCGCCAGCGAGGTAGAGCAGGCCGCCGAAGGCACGCATCACGTAGAGCGGATGCAGCGCGGCGACGGTATCGGCGAAGGTGTTCACCAGGTAGCCGTCTGCGCCGTATTCGCGCCACATCAGGCCTTGGGTAATCCCCGCCACCCACATCGAGGCGGCATAAAAGACGATCCCGAGCGTCGCGAGCCAGAAGTGCCAGTTCACCATGCGCAGCGAGTAGAGCCGCTCACGCTTCCACAGCCGCGGCGTGAGATAATAGACCGCCGCGAAGGTGATCATGCCGTTCCAGCCGAGCGCGCCGGCATGGACGTGGCCGATGGTCCAGTCGGTATAGTGCGACAGGGAATTGACGGCCTTGATGCTCAGCATGGGGCCTTCGAACGTGGCCATCCCGTAGAACGCCAGCGCGATCACCATCATGCGGATGATCGGGTCGGTCCGGACCTTGTCCCATGCCCCGTTGAGGGTCATCAGGCCGTTGATCATGCCGCCCCAGCTCGGCATCCACAGCACGACCGAGAACACCATGCCCAGCGTCTGCGCCCAGTCGGGCAGCGCCGTATAGTGAAGGTGATGGGGGCCCGCCCAGATGTAGAGGAAGATCAGCGACCAGAAGTGCAGGATGGAAAGGCGGTACGAATAGATCGGCCGCTGCGCCTGCTTGGGCACGAAGTAGTACATCATCGCCAGGAACGGCACGGTCAGGAAGAACGCGACCGCGTTATGGCCGTACCACCATTGCACCAGCGCATCCTGCACGCCCGCGAAGGCCGGATAGGAGCGCGATCCGAAGATCGACACCGGCACCGCGAGGTTGTTCACGATGTGCAGCATCGCGATGGTGATGATGAAGCTCAGGTAGAACCAGTTCGCGACGTAGATATGCGGCTCGTTACGGCGAGCCAGCGTGCCTACGAAGACGATGAAGTAAGCGACCCAGACGATCGTGAGCCACACGTCCACGAACCATTCCGGCTCGGCATATTCCTTCGACTGGGTAACGCCGAACAGATAGCCTACCGCCGCAAGGACAATAAAGAGCTGGTATCCCCAGAACACAAAGCGAGCGAGCGCGGGGAACGCCAGCCGCGTGCGGCAGGTCCGCTGCACCACGTAATAGCTGGTCGCGATCAGGGCGTTGCCGCCGAACGCGAAGATCACGCCTGAGGTATGCAGGGGCCGAAGCCGACCGAAATTGAAGTAGGGCTCGAAGTTGAGCGCCGGGAACGCAAGCTGGAGGGCGATATAGAGGCCCACCAGGAAGCCGACGATGCCCCAGAAGACCGTGGCGATGACGCCCCAGCGAATGGGGTCGTCATCGTACCGCCCCGGATCCGTCGGCATCCGGAAAAGGCCCTGCACTTTCGCCAGCGGATCAAATCGCGCAGCCGTCGCGCACATGAGCCCGAAGGTCACGGCGGCGACCACCATCATGCTAGCGGCGAACCCGGTGTCCCGCGCCTGCATCAAGGCGACCAAGGACAACACGAGCAGCACGAACCATAGGCCCACCCGCCCGAGAGTTCCCTCCATTTCTCAATTACCTCCGTTTGCGCCAGCGCCCATGCGCCAGCCGCATACAAGTTTGATTGATCCATCTCAAATTTCTGGATGGATAAAAAAATACTCAGGAAGTTTTCCGACTCGTCAGGGACCTATGCCACTTTTTGACAAAAGAACAACTTCGCGACGGGACGGGCATGAAATCAGTCCGGAACGTTTGAGTTCGGTCATGCACCTGCTGGTCGTTTCTATCGTCAGGCCCAGATGGTCTGCTATTTCCGCCCTCGACATTGGAAGACGCAATTTAACACTTTCTGCTTCGACGGCGCCATTTTTTTGCGCGAGTTGATTCAAAAATGTTACGATCTTCTCGCGCGCGTTGAGCCGGGCGAGCATGGCTCCGTGCCGCCTCAACTCGTCAACTCGCTGCGCCTGCGCCCGCGCCACGTTGTGAGCGGCGGCCCGATCTCCACTGATGATTTCGAGGAAACGCTCAGGGGGAAAAGCGACGATTGAGCAGTGGTCGAGTGCCGCCAGTTCTCCGCCGCGCTCCGGCGCATGGACGACGAGCGCCCCTGGCCAAAGGAACGCGGCCGCGTGTTCCTGCCCGTTTGGCAGCAGAGCCACGAACTTCGCATGTCCCCGGCCGAGAAAACTGATCACATCAGCGGGCATTCGGTCCCGCGGGGCAAGCTCGACCGGACGCGCCTCGCCACGCAGCTTGCGCTCGGTTTCCTTCGAAATCCCCATCATGATGGGAGACTTGAGGAAACGATCGAAGGGTGAGGCCAGCGCCATGACGCCGCGCCCCTAGCGCGTGCTGCGTCGCAGCGATTTGACATCCATCAAATGCGTGAATTTACCCCGGCGAACCCGTTGCAATCGGTTGCGCAGATCCGCGCGACAACCTATCCAACGCGGCCAACGAGCGAGGACAAGCGAATGCCAAAATCATCGGAACTCGGAACGATCGGGCGTCGGAGCTTCCTGCTCTCGACCGGGGGCTTGCTGATGGCAGCCCGAGCGGTTTCGGCCCAGCCGCGTTTCCAGATGCCTTCGCTCGAGGAATGGGATGCCGCCCAGTCTATCCCGCTGTGGCCGAACGGCACGCCCGCCGGCGGTTTCCACAAGGCGACCTTCGACACCCCTCCCCCGCCTATTTTCGTCCGCAATGTCGAGCAGCCGTTCATGCGAGTGTTCCGGCCGGAGAAGCCCAATGGCCGGAGCCTGCTTTCGATACCGGGCGGCGCCTACACGTTCGTCTCGATCGCCAACGAAGGGCTGGACGTCGCCCGTGAGATGACGGCGCGCGGCTACACCGTGTTCGTGCTCGTCTATCGCCTGCCCGGTGAAGGATGGACCGGGCGCGAGGACGTGCCCCTTCAGGACGTCCAGCGTGCGATCCGCCTCATCAAGGCGCGCTCGGCGGAGTTCGGGTGCGATCCGGAGCAGGTGTATGCTGTCGGCTTCTCGGCCGGCGGGCATCTGGCAGCTACGCTGGCGACGGGCTTCGCGGAGCCGGTCTATACGGCGAAGGACGCCGCTGACGGCGTTTCGGCCAAGCCCCGCGCCGTCGGCCTCATCTATCCGGTAATCAGCCAGGTCGAAGGCATCGGCCACGCGGAATCCACCCTGCGCCTGCTGGGTGAGAACCCGCCGATGGAAAACGTGATCCGCCGCTCGCCGGACCTGCGCGTGAGCGCGGAAACGCCGCCGATCTTTCTCGTCCACGCGGTGGACGATCCCGCCGTGCCTCTGCAGAACAGCATACTGATGCTGGGCGCGTTGCGCGGATACCGGCGGCCGGTGGAAGTGCATTTCTTCGAGCGCGGGGGGCACGGGTTTGGTACCGGTGTCCGCGGCCAGCCCACAGAGGCATGGCCGGGCCTGTTTGCCAAGTGGATCGACAGCCACGCCGCCTGAGCGTGGGCATGACAAAGGGGAGCGACAGCATGAAAGTTAACCGGAGAGACTTTGCGCGCCTCGGCGGCGCAGCCCTCGCTACTATGCTGGCGACACGCGGCAGCCTTGCGCTTGCGAGCGATGCCGCCCCGCTGACGATCGATCAGCGTCTGGCGCCCGTCGCCCCCGAACTCCGACCGGCAGCGCGGCAGATGCTGGAGCGCGGGTTTCCGCCGATTACCGCGGAATCGCTGCGCAACATGCCGGATTTCGGTCGCGGACCGATGCCCGCAGACCTGCTCGCCGATATCCCGACGGCAGAACGCGACATCCCGGCGGATGGCGCACTGCCGGGCGTGAAGGTGTTCGTCATCAACTCCGATGCGGCCAAGCGCCGCCCCGCGATCCTCCACATCCACGGCGGCGGGATGATCGTCGGCTCCGCGCGTGGCGAGCTGCGCTACCTGCAGGACATCGCGCAGGCGCTCGACTGCGTCATCGTCTCGGTCGAGTACCGCCTCTCGCCAAAGGCGCGGTACACCGAGTCCACCGAGGACACTTATGCTGGCCTGAAGTGGCTTTACGGTCACGCGGACGAACTCGGCGCGGATCGCACCCGCATCGCCGTGATGGGCGAGAGCGCTGGGGGCGGGCACGCCGCCATCCTCGCAATCAAGGCGCGAGACCGCGGTGAGATCCCGCTGGTGTTCCAGTCGCTCGTCTATCCGATGATCGACGACAGGACGGGCAGCTCGGTGCAGCCGCCCGCCCACATTGCGACGGTCGGCTGGAGCCCTGCCGAGAACCGCCTCGGCTGGGAGAGCTTCCTGGGCATGGAGCCCGGCGGCCCCGACGTGCCCGCCGCCGCAGTGCCGGCGAGGCAGGAGAACCTCGCGGGCCTGCCGCCTGCGTGGATCGGCGTCGGCAGCATCGACCTGTTCGTGAATGAGGACATCGAATACGCCCGTCGCCTTACGCAGGCGAACGTGCCGACCGAGCTGCTGGTCATCCCCGGCGCCTTCCACGGGTTCGATCGGATGGCGAGCGAGACGAAGCTTGCGCAGACATTCAACCAGTCAAAGCTTGAGGCGCTGCGTCGCGCCTTTACGCTGCCGGCCTAGCTTTCGAACACCTTGCCTGCCGCCGTCTGGGCGAGCGCGATCGCCCCGAGCGGTCCTGCATCGGCGCCCAGCGCGGGCAGGCGGATGATGTCTTGCGCGGACTTCTTGTCGAAGAACGGGAGATAGCCCTTAAGGCGTTCGATGGCGAAGGGGCGGGCCTGCCGCAGCAGCCCTTCCCGCGCCATTCCCACGCCTCCGCCGATCAGGATGCGCTGCGCCGAAGTCGTCAGCAGGATGGAGCAGCACAATTCCGCGAGGTCGCTGGCGACGAGTTTCCACCTCGGATCGGTGTCCGGCACGGTCGCGGGATCGGCGCCGAGCCGTGCGGCAAGCGCCGGCCCACTGATAAGACCTTCGATGCAATCGCCGTGAAAGCGGCACGCACCTTCAAAGGTGTCGCCCGGCGCGCGACGAAGTTTGAGATGGCCGATCTCAGGGTGCATCGCGCCGTGGACCGGCTGGCCACCGATCACCAGGCCGCCACCGACCCCGGTGCCGATCGTGACGTAGCAAACGCTCGCTCGGCCGAAGCCCGCGCCCCACAGGTATTCGGCGAGCGCGGCCGCGTTGACGTCCGTGTCGATCAGCCAAGGGCAATCGAGATTACCGGCGAACATGTCCGCGACGGGCGCCCCGCCCCAGCCTTCCTTGGGCGTCGGCAGCATGGTTCCGAAACCCGGCGCACTTTTCGAAAGCTGCAACGGCCCGAAAGAGGCGATGCCGAGCCCGGCAAAACCCGGCTCCCGAGCCCACGCAGCCAACCGCGCGGACAGTTCCCGCTGCGTCTCCCGGGGCGTGGTCGTCGGCACGACATGCCGTTCGATGATTTCCCTGCCACGCGCGAGCACAGCGATCGACTTGGTCCCGCCAAGCTCTATCCCGGCGAAATGCAGGGCCTGACCCATGCCGCTAGCCAGCGAGTCCGGCCTCGGCGCCATCGAGCCGTAGTTGCAGCGTTGGCGCGAAGCTGGCTCCGAACTGGCGCGGCTCATCCGGGCGGCGGCCCCAGTTGTCGACGAAGCTGATCACCGAGAGGTCCGGCAGCACGAGCCAGCTGTAGGCCTGCGCCGGCGCTTGCTCGGGATTCGCAAAGACCAGCCCGGTCCCATTCAACGGCTGCCAGCCTCCGTCGAGCCGGTCGGACACCATACCGTAAAGCCCCGTCGGGCCGACCGGACCATCCGGATTGAACACGTGAGCCTGCGTTGACCAGAACAGGTAATACAGGCCGCCGTGGCGAATGACGTGGGGCCGCTCGAGTTCGTTGTTCAGCCCATCCGCGCTGACCAGCGGCGGGAGAACGGTCCATTCGTCCTTGGCAGGATCCGCGCAGACCGCCGCGCCCACCACGCCGTTAAAGGCCGAAGCAGACTGGGCAAGCGATGCAGCGTAGAACACCCAATGCTCCCCGCTGGCGGCGTCGTAGAAATAGGCAGGGTCGCGAAAGGCCTTGATCGTTCCCACCGACCCGGTGCCTGCCTCGCTGGCCATGTACCAGGCCGGATCGCGCGAGACGAACTCGGTCAGGTCGCGCCAGTCATCGAAGGAATAGCCGGCGTTTTGCGACCGGAGCGTGGCCCGGGCGGAAAACAGGCGCTGCCCGAAAGTCAGCGTGTCCTCGCCCCTCACTCCGGTAACCGTGAAATAGATCGTCAGCGTTTGGCCGTCGGCGTCCAGCACGGCTGAGCCCGACCATTCGCGGCTCCCAGGCGTGAAGCCTTCGGTAAAAACCGGGCCAAGATGACGCCAACCCCGCTCGTCGCGGCCAAGCAGGTGAATGCGAGCGAGACCGTGGCGTTCATCGGGATCTTCCCGGTGCGGTGCCCCGAGGGCCATCCACAACGTCTCGCCTTCACCAACAATGGCAGGATAGCCCTCTCGGTCCTGCACCGGCCAGGCATCCCACACGTCGAGGTCTGGCGAAATCCGCGTAAAGTCGTCCGCTCCGATCAAGGGAGCGACGTTGATGCTGCCGGATACGATGCCGCGGACATGCTCGGGCTTCCAGATCGCGGCATCGTGCGCCGCGCGGACAGCTGGGCCCGCTTTCTGTGAAGTCTGTCCAACCAAGCTAATGCCTCACCCCTGCGCCGGAAATGGCCACATCAAAGCCCGGACATTCTCGGCCCGTTAGGGTACCGATCTCCCTGACCTTCAATTCAAAAGTGATAGAGGGAGCAGTTCCGATACGCAATCGATTGCACGCCTGTGTTCGAGATTTCTCGCTTCTGGCGATCAGGTGGAGGCCCGTACGATCAATTCGGGATTGAGAACCACCGAGCCGGTCGCCTTACCATCAATCCGCTTGAACAGGTTCTCGATCATGTGGCTGGCGCCGCCCGCGATGTCCTGCCCGATCGTGGATAGCGGCGGAATGCTGCTGCGTGCGATGGCGAGGTCGTCATAACCGATCACCCGTACGTCGCCGGGAATGGAGAGCCCGCGCGCCGTCAGCACCTGTATGGCGGTAAGCGCGATCATGTCCGACGCGGCAAAGAAGCCGTCCGGCATCTCGTCGCAATCGTCGAGATAGCTGGCAATGTCCTCTCCGCTCAACTCGGCAGCAAGGTGCGTGGGGATTTCGACCAGTTCCACTTGCCCCCCCGCTTCGGCAACAGCGGCGCGCGCACCCTGTAGTCGCAGGGTCAGCTCGATTGCCTTCGGATTGCCAAGGAACGCGATGCGCTTGCAGCCGCGCTCGATAAGGTGCTGTGTCGCCAGCTTGCCGCCCAGGTAATTGTCGGTGCCGACCGAGCAATGCACCTGCCCCGGCACGAAGGCGCCCCACGCCACCATCGGCAGGTAGTCCCGCGCAGCCTTGTCCAGCACCTCGGATTGGTCGGACTGACCGATAACAATCAGCCCATCGACGCGATCCGCGTCGATCATCCTTTGCAGCCAATCATCGCGGTCGGGAATGACGCGCGAAAGCACCAGGTCGAACCCGCGCTCGGTCAACTGGTCTGCGAGCGACCCGATCAGCGTCATGAAGAACGGGTCGGAGATGTGCTGCCCGCGTTCGTGCCCAAGCGGGATGACCACCCCGATCGCGCCTCTTTTCCGGGTGCGCAGATTGCGCGCGATCATGCTGGGCTGGAAACCGTGCTGCTCCGCCAGCTTGCGGATGCGCTCCGAGGTCTTGGCGCTGACGACCTCCTTGCCTGCTAGCGCACGGGAAACAGTGGCGGCAGAAACCCCCGCCAGTTTGGCCAGGTCGTAAATTGTCCTGACCTTAGCGGCCATTGAGTTTCCCCCCATTCGGGCCCCAAATACCCTTGCCCACCATCGATCGGTGCGACGGCGATGCAATGCGCTGGAGACCGGCCTCAATCAAGGGCTTACCCCGCCGAGTTCCGAACCGGCACGAGCATCACGACACGGCTCGCGCCGAACCTTCCGCGGAGGTCGTCGCGTAGTCCTCGGTGTCGCGCTGCGCCAGTCGAGCCGCGATCGGCTGGCGGACGAAGTTCCACAGGCACAGCACTGCCAGAAGGGTCGCAAACACGCCGCCCAGCGCCATGCTATAATCAGTGTTACCCGCGAGATCCCCGGCCGCACCCATCGCAAGCGGGGCAATCACAGCGCCGATGCAGGTGAAGAAGAGCTGGAAGCCGGCGATCGATCCGTGCCTGCTCTTGTCGAAGCAACTGATGCCGGTCGAATTGATGGTGGGATAGAGCACCGACATGAACAGCCCGGTCGCCGGAAGCGCGAACACGGCGACCTCCCGCCCACCGGCAACGCCAATCCAGAACAGCAGGGCCATCGCCCCGCTGCAGAACAGTAGCACCGCGGTCCAGTCGTAGCGCGAGAGCAGCCATGCGCCGAAGAAGCGCCCTGCTGCGCGCAACACGAAGAACACTGAGACCGACAGTGCGGCCAGCCACGCGTTGGGGCCTTCGTAACCCGCGAAGTAGGTCGGCGCCCAAACGTAGATCGCAGCTTCCGCCGCAACATAAAGCATCAGCAGGATCGCGATGAACAGCGCAGTCGGATCACCCAGCATGCGGATGGCATCGCGCGGATCGGCGCGCTCCTCCGCCGCTCGGGGCAGCGAGCGTGGAAACGGAGCCAGCGCGGTGCCCAGCACAAGCAACGCGCACAGGACGGCGGCGATCAGGTAGAGCCACTTCCAGCTCAGCCCGCCCTGGATCAGGAACGCGACAAGGGCCGGCCCCACGATTGCGCCAACGCCAAAGAAGCCCTCCACGAGGTTCATGT
>Ga0180215_1005088_pt1 | contig 11382 bp, 9 predicted proteins | sample eDN3rd37CBELigBY_FD_128871 | JGI IMG/M metagenome (GOLD analysis project Ga0180215, IMG submission 128871) | Enriched backyard soil microbial communities from Emeryville, California, USA - eDNA 3rd pass 37_C BE-Lig BY (version 2) (version 2) | ecosystem: Environmental > Terrestrial > Soil >...
CCGCCGCCCGGCGGAGGATCTCGACCTCCTGCTCGAGCAACTTCACCCGCTTACGAAGCTCACGGTTCTCGGCCGCTTCGCTCGAGCTGATACCGGGCCGCCGGGCACCGTCGACCTCGGCGATCTTGACCCATCGCTGCACGCATGACTCGGAGATCCCGAAGTCCTTCGCGATCTGCGCGAACGAGGACTCCCGCTTCAACGCGATAGCAACAACGTCGTCCCGGAACTCCTTTGGGAACGGCTTAGGCATGAGGACATCCTTCCAGCGGTGACGAATCACCACAGATCAGGAGTCACCGAAACCTTCAGCAGTCCCCCCCGATGCGCCGAGGCGGTTCGTTGTCGAGGACATTCGCGAACATGATGCCGGTGGCGGCCTGGATCACAGGATCGTATGCCGGATCGTCGTGTCGCGGACTGGTTGCCTCGAAGGCGCTGACCGAGGCGATGATCAGCTTCGGGTTGCTCGAGAGCAGCTGTTCCGCGCCGAGACCGATACGCGCCATTACTGACGGACGCATATTCTCGAGCAGCACGTCCGCCGTGTCGATCAGTCTGCGCGCTGCATCCAGGCCTGCGTCGGTCTTGAGATCCAGGACGACGGACTTCTTCCCATAGCCGGTCTCCGTGAAGAAGAGGCCGTCGCCGTCGAAGGCTGGATGCGCGTGTCGGCCGTCGTCTCCCACTATCGGGCGCTCGATCTTGATGACCTCTGCACCCAGAGAGGCGAGGTTGCGGCCCACCATTGGACCGCTGACGAAGTTGCAGATCTCGATGACTCTGAGGCCGTGGAGTGATGTGTCGAGTTCAATCATTCCGACACATCTCCTTCAATTCACTTGCTTCTCGAAAAGGCCGCCGCTTCGGCCGAATCCACGGTCGCGAGATGGCGTCCAGCGACATAGCCGAACGTCATCGCCGGACCAAGTGTGGAGCCGGCTCCGGGGTAGCCCTTGGCCAGTGGCCCCGCCGACACGTTCCCGAGCGCATAGAGTCCTGGAATCACTGTGCCATCTGGCCGCAATGCCTGAGCATTCCCGTTCGTAACAACTCCGCCGGCCGTGCCGAAGGCGCCGGGCAAGAACTCCATCCCGAAGAACGGTCCGACCTCGATCGGCGCAAGGTTCGAGTTTGGGAACGGATTGGTCTGGTCCCCGCCGTACTGGTCGTAGACCGTCTCTCCGCGGTGGAAATCCTCGTCGATGCCGGTGAGAGCGAACTCATTGAATCGACGAACTGTCTGCTCGGCGGCCTCGCCGTCCACTCCGAGTTTCTCGGCGACCTCGTGGACAGTCGGCGCCTGGACGATCCATGACGGAAGCTCGTCGTCGACGCTGTAAGTCAGGAAGCCGTACTTCTCAAAGAAGCGATGGTCAAAGAGCACGAACAGCCGAAGCGGTTCGTCGCCCGTCGACGCGATCGCCGAACGAATCAGGCTGTTGTAATCCTGCGCCTCATTGACGATGCGCCGGCCGGCAAGGTTGACGATGATGACACCGGGCGCCTGCCGCTCGGCACGCAGGTGACGCCCGACCGGCTGACCGTCGACAAGTTGCCCCGGGATCTGCGCCATCGGCGCCCACCACACCTCGTTCATGTTGCCCAGCGCGGCTCCAGCGCGCTCTGCCATCAGGTGCCCGTCCCCCGTGTTGTGCGGAGGGCTGCAGCGGATTGGGATCTTGTGGTCGAGGTACTGAGCCATGAGTTCTTCGTTCCATTCGAACCCGCCGCACGCCAGGACGACGCCGCCTCGAGCCGTGATCTCCCGCTCGCCAACGCGAACGCCACTCACGCGGCCACCGTCCGCCGTGATCAGATCCTCGGCCCGCGCGTCGGTCACGATGTGCACTCCCTTCGCCAGAGCGGCTTCGAGCACCGGTCCCACGAGTGCCGCGCCGCGAGCCACGATGCCCTGCTCGGCGCGCTCGCGGAGCATGTCCCAGGGGAACGCGTTCCACGAGCCCCACTCCTTGAACTCGCGCATCGTGTACGGCAGTACGGTCTCGTCGCGGCGAAGGAGGCCAGCGAGTTCGCCGAGGCGGCGAGTGTCGTAGATGCCTGGCTGCATCGATCGGCCGCCGGGCTTGGAGCCGGGGACGAGCGACTTGTAGTCGGGATAGTTCAGCGCGGGGGCGAGGTCGATCTCGGTTGCCTCGCGCACGTACGCGAGCATTTCGCGAGCGTGCTCGACAAAACTCCTGATTAGTTCCGACTCCCCCACGACCTCCCGCAGGTAATCAATCACCGTCGCGTCGTCGTCGTCGATTCCGGCAGCGATCATGTCGGGGTTCACGGGAATCCAGATCGTGCCGGCGGAGACCGCAGACGTTCCTCCGAGCTGACCCGACTTCTCGAGCACGAGGACCGATCGGCCGGCTTCCGCCGCGACCAGCGCGGCGATCATTCCCCCGACGCCCGAGCCCACGACGACCACGTCGTACTCGTCCCGGATGCCCTCAGAGACCAGAGGCTTCATTGACTATCTCCTCGTCAGTTGTTCATGTCTTGTGTCGCGCGCCAACGCGTCGATTCCTCCGTGGATCGTCGTCGCAGGCCGCGGAGAGCCCGAGACCTCTGCCGACTCTGCCGCTCCCGCGGACGACGCGTCAGCCGCTGATGGCGTCGACGAACCGGTGGTCGATCAGATCCTCCGGAGCAATCGGTTCGTCGTAGGCGAGGATCCCGCCGACCTCAAGCCAGATCTCCTGCATCCGCGTGAAGAGATCGTCCTTGAACTCCAGGTCGGGGGCGAACTCCAAAGACGGAGTGGCCGTGATCTCATCTTCCGTGCGGTCCAGCGCGGTCGCCAGGGCTGCCACGACCTCGGGGTTTGCCTTGTAATCGCCCTCCAGATAGTCCCGAACGGTTCGCGCCATGGCACGTGTGACGGCCGCCCCGACTTCCGGCCGCTCTGTGAGCAGGTCAGGACCGAAGATGTAGACGCACTGCGCGCTGCCGCCGTCCTTGGGCATCGTGTCGACCGGCTCTGCCACACCGGACGCCTCCACGGCGCGTGCGCCGGGCTCCGGAACATAGGCGGAATCGACGGCACCCTGGATCAGGGCGGTAGGGACATCGGCGGCGGGGAACTGCTTCACGGTGACATCCGTGATCCCGAGTCCGACCTCCTGGAGGTACGCATCCAGCCCGAGGATCGACGATCCGCCCGGGCCAACAGCGCTCGCCGCAGTCGTACCCTTGAGCGAGTCCGCCTGGTCCAGCTTGTCCTTGCGGACCCACCAACGGTCCACGCTGTTTGCGTAGCAGGGGATCGCCATCTTCACAGCAAGCCCCTGGTCGATTGCGTTGAACAGGGACCCATTGGGCGCCGCGCCCATGACCTGAATCTGGTCGAGACCGAGTCCCGGCAGCGCGTCGGCCGACCCGATCTGAGTGAACTCGACCTCGAGGTTCTCCTTCTCGAACTCGCCCATCTCGTCCGCGAGGAACAGCGCACTGAATGACTCGATCCGAGCCGCCGTGTTGATGGTGATCTTGGTCGTCTCGGCGAGGGGCTGCGGGTCGATGCCTGACGGAATGCCGCCACTCGCCGGCTCATCCGACGGCGTCGTCCCCTCAGATCCCGCCGACGAGCACGCCGAGAGTACAAGACTGCCCATTAGGACGAATGCGCCTACGCCACACATGCGCCGCGTGGTGCGCGGCTTGGTCGCTGTTGTCATTTCCTACTCCTCATTTGGTTTCGTGCGAAGTGCTGTTGTGATTTGGTGTCGTGCGAAGTGCTGTTGTGCGCTACGACGTCGATCAAAGGCCGCCAGCTCGCGAGTCTCTGCCAACGACCCACGGCGTCGCCCTGTGCCCGAGCCACGTGACAAGTCCCTGAAGGAGGACGCCGATGAGCGCCGCAGTGACGATGCCCGCGTATGCCTCCTCGAGTCGGAACAGCGACCTCGCGTTGAAGATGAGGTAGCCGACGCCGGAACCGCCCACGATGAACTCGGAAGCGATCGTGACCAAGAGAGCCACACCGACGCCGATTCGAAGCCCAACTGCCACAGCGGGCAGACTCGCCGGAAGGATCACGTGGTGGAAGAGCGTCCAGCCCTTGACTCCGAACGACGTCGCTGCATCCAGGTAGCCGTTCGGGATGGAGACGACCGCCTCCATCGTGTAGATCCAGACGTAGAAGAACACCGTCACACTCACGATCGCAATGATCGAAGCGCCGCTGAATCCGAAGATCGTGAGGAAGATCGGCAGGATCGCGAGCTTCGGCACCGTATAGAGCGCACTCAGCATCGGTTCGAGCGCCCGCCGCAGCATGCGTGACATTCCCATGCCGATGCCGGCGGAGAATCCGATCACGCTGCCGACGATGTACCCGACAATGACCCGGTACATCGTGACGCCGATGTCACTGAGCAGTCGGCCCTCCGCGATCATCTCCCAACCGCGGCGAAGCGTCGCCGATGGCGCGGGGAAGAACTGTCGATTGATCCAGCCGAGTTGGGCCGAGACCTCCCAAAGTATGATGAGTGCGAGCGGCACCGCGATTCCGAGTGCGATCTCGGTTGCCCTGCGACGACGGATGCGCTTGGGACGACTTTCGAGCGGAAGCCGGTTCTTGCGGGTGATGACGGACGCGCGTCCGGTGGCCGTGGTCATGAGTCAGCTCCCTTCGCGCCGATCTGCACCTGGTCTTTGAGATGGGCCCAAAGGGCGTAGCGCATCGCGCCGAACTCTGCCGACTCGCGGACCTCTGGAGTTCGCGGGCGACGGAACGGGACGGACTTCATGTCGAGCAGGCGGCCAGGACGGGCTGTCAGGACCATCACACGGTCACCGAGCACGAGCGCCTCCTCCAAACTGTGCGTCACGAAGAGCACGGTGCGCCCGTCACTTTCGTGAAGGCGGAGCAGTTCCTCCTGCAGGATCTCCCGCAGCTGAGCGTCGAGGGACGCGAACGGCTCATCCATCAGGAGAATCTCGGGTTCGACGGCCAGCGCACGGGCAATGGAAACGCGCTGCTGCATCCCGCCGGACAGGCTGGACGGGTAGCGGTCTTCGAAGCCCGATAGTCCGAGCTTGGCGACCCAGTGGGCGGCGCGGTCCGTGGCCTCGCGCCGGTCGACGCCATTCACGATGAGACCGAATCGCACATTATCGAGCACGGTCTTCCACGGGAAGATCCCGTAATCCTGAAATACCGTCGCGATCGGCGCGATGGACGTGCCGGCGAGGTGGATCACGACCTCTCCTGTGGTCGGTTCGAGCAGTCCAGCGATGATCTTCGTTAGCGTGGACTTTCCGCAGCCGGACGGTCCGACGATCGAGAGGAACTCGCCGTCGCCTACCGTTAGGTCGATCGGGCCGAGCGCCTGAACGGCGCTGTCTCCGACACCGAAGGTGAGGCTCAGGTCTCGCACCTCGATCTTGGGCTGCCGCTCCGACTCCGGAGTCACCTGGTTCTCACTGCCCGCTGTCGTCATTGGCCGCTGTCCGATCTCGGTGATACTCATCCGCGGCTCGCTTCCTTGCCCGGGTAAGGCATCGGTTCGAAGGCTGGTGCGCGAACATCCCGTGCGTCTACTGCGGCGCATACCTCGCGTGCCCACCTGTACCACCCGGGCAACGCACGGTCTGAACAGCGATCCATCTCGATCGTTCTCCTTCGAACTCTCGTACTTCATCGTCCACTCCACTATGGAATATATAATGCTCAAAGTCAAGCGGTGTGCCAGAAGATCCTCAGGCTGAGACGACTCAGAACATCGCCGCCGTTGTGGCGCCATCGATCGGGATCACCGCACCGCTGATGAATGCCGCATCCCGCCTGAGCAGGAAGCTCACGAGAGCCGCAATGTCGTCCGGCGTCCCGTAGCGACCGAGCGGTGATGGAGAGTTGGCGCGATACGTCGCCCCATCAAGTGGCGAGAAGTGCTCGTGTGTCATAGGCGTGTCGACTGTGCTCGGCGCCACGGCGTTCACGCGGATGCCGTCGACCGCGACTTCGGCGGCCAGTATCTTGCTCAACGCGACGACGGCGGACTTGCTCGCTGCATAGGCGCCGGTGTTGACCCGGTGGCGCAGCGCGGCGATCGACGCCAGGAATACAATGCCCCCGACCGCGGGTTCCTCACGTCGTCGGAGCAGAGGAAGTGCTGCTTTCGCCGCGAGCCAACTGCCACGCACGTTGACGTCGAGCACGAGGCTGAACTCTTCGTCGCTCATTTCTCCCAGCGATCCGACACGCAGCACGCCGGCCGAGCAGATGAGCGCGTCCAAGTAGCCGTGCCGACGTTGGATCTCGTCGAACGCAGCGTTCACGGACGCCGCCTTCGTCACGTCGCAGGCGATGGCGGCGATGCCGGCGTCGAGTTCGGCGGCTCCCTCTCGATCGGATCCCGCGCGATCGAGGACCACTACGTTCCACCCCTCGTCGCGCAGACGGAGGCCGATTGCGCGTCCGAGTCCGGATGCCCCTCCGGTGATCGCAGCCAGAGGTGGTCTCATGCCGCCGCGTGTTCCATGCTCGCCTTCGCGATGATCAGTGACCGCATGTTGGCGATCCCGCTCTGGTACCCGCCGCCGACCTCGAGCATCGCTGAAGAGTTGCCCGCGGCGTACAGACCGTCGATGGGCGACCCACCGTGGTCGAGCACCCTGCCCAGTGGGTCGGTATCGAGACCCGTTGTCGGGATGCCTGTGCCCACGAGCAGAGGACGCATCGCGAAGAACGGTCCTTCCGCGACCGGGCCCAGATTCGGATGAATCCCAGTTCCGTGATCGCCATACGACACGCGCGAGTACAGCCGCCCGCCGCGACCGAACTCCGAGTCGACGCCCTTCGCGCAGTCGGAGTTGTATCGATCGATCTGGTCACGGAACGCTTCGGCGTCCACACCCATGGCCTCGGCCAGACCCTCGATGGTCGGTGAGCTGACGACTCCCCACTCCTCAGGAAGCTCCGCCCCCGGCGTTATCCCCGAAAACGAGTACTCGCTTCGGAATCGTGAATCGAAAACCCACCAGCACGGCCAGTTCTCGAATCTCTGATGGCGCCCGTCGATGTGCTTGAGCGCATGGCCGATCGCGGGATAGAAGGATTCGTCACAGAACCGTCGCCCACTGCCGTTGACGATGATGGAGTAGGGGTACGAGACCGCCCGGAGGATGCCGGTCATGGGCCGATCGTCATCCGTCCGGTTGATTACTCGATAGCCGAGGCGCATGGGTTTCGGTTCCGAGACAAGTCGCGCACCCAAAGGCTGCGCCAGTCGGAAGTGATCACCGACGACCGAGGGCGGAGCCGCCGACTCGGGTCCGGGGATTCCTTCGAAACCTCGCATCGCGCGCGGATCCCAGTCATATGACCCGGCGGCGATCAGCACACCGCGGCGTGCTCTGATCATCGTTCCGTCCGAGAGCACGATGCCACTGGCACGGCCATCCTCGACCAGGATCGTGTCGATATCGACTGAGCCGGCGAGGTCGGCGCCCGATGCGATCGCGCCCGCGAGGAACGTCGCTGCGAGGCCGGTTCCCATGCAGAGCGCATCTTCCTCTTCGCGGCGCTCCACGAGGGTCCGATCCCAAGAGTGGCTGCGCGCGATCCCTCCTAGTGCCCACATGTCCTCGTGCGTGAGCCGGTACTGGACGTACGGCGAGACACGGAGTCGATCGCGCCATTCGCCCAGCCGCCCGCCCGGGAACGGATCGACTTCGATGAGACGCCCTTCGGGGCGAGCGTCCGGGAACTCCCCGTAGTAGTAGTCGGGAAGTCCCTCCACTATCCGCAACTCGGCAGACACGAGACGGCGGAAGTACTGAAGCGTGCTGTCAGCTCGATCCACATAGCCGCGCACATGCGCCTCTTCAGCGAAACCCATCCCCAGTCGAGTGAGGTATGCGGCGCCCGCGTCCGCTGAGTCCTCGATCCCAGCATCACGCTCGAGATACGAGCCGGGGACCCAGAGCTGACCAGCCGAGTATGCGGTCACTCCTCCGAAAAGCGGGGTCTTCTCCACGACCAGGGCGGTCATGCCCAGATCGCGAGCCGCGGCCGCAGCCGCCAGTCCCGCCAGTCCGCCTCCGACTGCGATCACATCGTATTCAGGCTCCATTGCTCCCTCTCTTCTTCGTAACGCCAGTTGCCTCGCGCAGCGCCGCGGTCCCGTCGGGTCGACCGCGCACACCGACCCGCGCCCCGCGCGAGTCTCTCGACTGCTCCATTTCGCCGAGAAGTCGCAGCACCGCAGGGAGGAGCCTGTCCAGATCTGCGAGGCGGCAGGTCGCCGCGACGTACCGGTCAGGGCGGACCACGTAGACCTCCTCCGCCGGCCGCGCGAGATACATGTCCCGCAGTCCGCCATCGAGATCGAAGACATCGATGACATCCAAAGGACCTTCATGCGAGATGCCCGCTGGGTCAGTCTGACCACTTCGGCGGTATGCCGGCATGACGTTCGATTGCACAAGGACGAACCCCCGGCTGGCGAGGCGCGCGCGCGCCTTCTGTGAAATGGCGGCGGCGACGCCGGGCACGACACTCACGATCGCGATGCGGTCGCCGATCACATCGTCGAGCCGAACGTGCGCCCCGTCCAGGCGCTGGACGAGCGGCTGAGGAAAGGCACGGCCTACCAGCGAGCCTTTGTCTTTCGCACGCGGCGCAAGCACAAAGCCTTCTCGATAGCGCGGCACCGGCTTGTACTTCATCTGCAGGATGTAATCGCGCCCGCCGGGCACCTTCTGAGCCCCGCGGAAGAAGGCGTTCCGCACGACCTCCGTGAATCTGCTCCGGGGGTGATAGAGCCTGCCGACTCCGGTCGCGAACTCCACCATCTCCCGTGCAGTATCCCGCCGCTCGGCGTCATAGGTGTCCAGCAGCGCGGTCCCCGCCTTACCCGTCAGAACGAACCCGAGCTTCCACGCCAAGTTGGTGACATCGCGCATCCCTGAGTTCATGCCCTGACCGAAGAACGGCGGCTGGAGATGCGCAGCATCCCCCACGAGGAACCCTCTCCCGGCCTGGAAACGCGACGCCGTACGAGAGTGATGCCAGTAGATCCGGCGACGAACAGCACGCGGCACATCGGTGTTCGGATAGAAGGGCTTCATCAGCTTGGCGACCCGGTCGGGCTCGGCCATCGTGTCGGGGTCCTCGCCGTCCAGCACCTTGAACTCGAATCGCCGGTACCCAAACGGCAGCGGAATCGTCATCGAAGGGCGCTCCGGCGACGTGTACACCGCCGAATAGGGCGCATCCCATGTGTCATTCTCGACATCAACCACCAGCCATTTCATGGGCGCGGTGTCCCCCTCGAGCTCAATCCCGAGTGCCCGTCGCACGAAGCTCTTGCCGCCATCGGCACCCACCACGTATCGGGCGCGCACTTCGAGTCGCTCGCCGGCCATGGTCGCCACGACTGAGGCGCCGTCAGCATCTTGCGTCAGCTCGACGGCCTCACACGAGGTCAGGAGCTCGACGTTCTCAAGCGTCGCGAGGTGATCGCGGAGCAGTCTCTCGAGGTTGGGTTGGAAGAAGAGATTGCGGCGCGGCCAGCCGTACGGGCGTCCGCTCGGCGCCACGTGCGCGAGGATGCGTCCCTTCGAGTCGTAGTAGCGGATGGGCGCGTTGCGTACCGCGTTGCCGAGGACGGGTTCGGCCATACCGAAGGATTGCAGTGTGCGCAGCGCCTCGTCGTCGATCCCCACCGCGCGAGGTTCCTCGACGACGTCCGGCTCGCGATCCATGATCACGACGGATACGCCGTACTGTGCGAGCAGACCGGCGAGAGTCACCCCTGCCGGGCCGGCCCCGACGATCGCGACGTCGCGTTCGATGATCTTCATGCTCTGTCCTTCATCTGTGTAGCAGGGGAAGCCGCGTCAAGCGGCGCGAAGCGGGCGACAAGCTCTGCACCTGCCCCCGCAAGGAGGGTCACGTCTGAGCCGACGGCGAGCAGCTGCGCGCCGACGGCGCGATATCGGAATGCGTCGTCGACGGCGAAGGCGTTGACACCCGCGATCCCGCCGCCATCGACGGTCGCCCGGATCGCGGCTTCGATGGCCGCCTGCACGTCGGGATGCCGAGGCTCGCCCAGGTGCCCGAGCGATGCAGCGAGGTCCGCCGGGCCGAAGAACACCCCGTCGATCCCGTCGACCGAGAGGATCTCCTCGAGCTCCCCGATGCCCGCCATGGACTCGATCTGGACGATCAGCGAGAAGGACTCTTCGGCCCGGCGGAGGTAGTCGGAGATCCCGGTCCAGCGTGTCGCCCGCGCGAATCCGCCTCCGACGCCGCGGCGTCCACGAGGCGGATAGAGGGTAGCGGCGACGACCGCTTCCGCTTCCGCGGCGGACTCGACCATCGGGACCATTAGCCCGCGCGCGCCGGCGTCGAGCAGCCTACCGAGCTCGAGTGGATCCTTCGACGGTGCCCGAATGACGACGAATGCCGACGAGCCGGTGAGCGCACGCAGTTGCGCGACGACGTCGGTGACGGTGTTCGGCGAGTGCTCGGCGTCGATGATCACCCAATCCGCGCCACACGACCCGACGATCTCCGCAGCCGTCGGCGATGCTGAGACCACCCACAGTCCAATGAGCGATTCGCCCGCCGCCAGTTTCCGGCGGAAGCCACGCGCCGACAAGTTCGGCGCGGCATCCTCGAACTGATCTAGACGAACCTGCACGTCACAGCTCCCATCCCTCCGAAGTCGCCGTGCACGACATCGCCCGCGCGCACCGGAACGGACTGTGTCAGAGAACCCGAAAGGACGACCTGCCCGGATTCGAGAGCCTGACCGTACTCTCCCAGCTTGTTGGCGAGCCACGCGACGGCCTGCGCCGGATGGCCCAGCACGGCGCTCGCCACTCCGGTCTCCTCAATGATCCCGTTGATATAGAGCAGAGCGCTCAGATCCCGCGGACGGAAGTCGGAAGGATCCAGGATGCCGGGGCCGAGGACCATACCAGCGTCTGCGGCGTTGTCGGAGACGGTGTCGACAATCGTTCGGCGGTGCCCGGTCGCGGCATCCGTCATCTCGATCCTGCTGTCGAGGATCTCGATCGACGGGGAAATGTGGCTCGTCGCCCGGAGCACATCGCCGGCTGTGACGCCTGGGCCCTCGATGCGATCGGCGAGGATGAACGCCAGCTCGATCTCGACTCTCGGATAGTTGAAACGGGCGGCCTCGATCTCACCGCCCGAGGGAAAGACCATGTCATCGGTGATCACGCCGTAGTCGGGCTCGGAGATGCCCATCGAGCGCTGCATCGGCATCGAAGTGAGCCCCACCTTCCGACCCACCACGGTCCGGCCCTCCGCCAGCATGCGCGCGACGAGCGACTGCTGAACGGCGTACGCATCGACGACCGTCATCTCCGGATGGCGCAGCGAGATCTGGCGGACAG
>Ga0180215_1005089_pt1 | contig 11381 bp, 9 predicted proteins | sample eDN3rd37CBELigBY_FD_128871 | JGI IMG/M metagenome (GOLD analysis project Ga0180215, IMG submission 128871) | Enriched backyard soil microbial communities from Emeryville, California, USA - eDNA 3rd pass 37_C BE-Lig BY (version 2) (version 2) | ecosystem: Environmental > Terrestrial > Soil >...
CGTGCCGCGCACCAGGAAGCGCCCGTCCTCGGTGTGGACGCGCACGTAGTCCCCGTGCGACTGCAGGTAGATCACGTCGTCGCGGCGGACCAGCCGCGTGCCGCCGCCGGGGACGTCGACCGCCAGCGTGTCCATCGCCTCCGCGGGCCGCTGCTCGACCCGCGCCAGCGCCTCCGCGACCCGCGCCCGAGAGACCGGCTTGAGCAGGTAGTCGAGCGCCCGCAGCTCGAACGCCTCGACCGCGGCGGACTCGTACGCGGAGACGAAGATCAGCGCCGGCGGCGTCGCGAAGCGCCGCAGCACGCGCGCGAGCCGGACGCCGTCCAGGCCCGGCATGCGCACGTCGAGGAAGACCGCGTCGTAGTGCTCGCCGCCCGCGAGCGCGTGCAGCGCCTCCTCGCCCGACTCCGCGGTCGCGACCTCGCCGACCGCGGGCTGGGCGCGCAGCACGCGCGCGAGGTCGTCCAGCGCGGGGCGCTCGTCGTCGACGGCGAGGACTCGCAGCGTCACGCGGCGCGCACCCCCGCCCGGAACTTCGGGACCAGCATCCGCACCTTCGTACCCTCGCCGGGCGCGGACTCGACCTCGAGCCCGTACTCGGGCCCGAACGTCGACTGCAGCCGCGCGTGCACGTTCGCCAGCCCGATGCCGGCGCCGCGCCCGGCCAGCGCCTCCTCGGCCTCCTCGGGGCTCATGCCCGCACCGCCGTCCTTGACGGTCAGCTCGACGTCGGCGTCGAGGTCGGCGCCGAGGATCTCGACCCGGCAGGGGCCGGCGGCGGACTCGACGCCGTGGCGGACGGCGTTCTCGACCAGGGGCTGCATCGAGAGCACGGGCACGACCGCGGTCAGGACCTCCGGGGCGACGCTGACGCGCACGTCGAGGCGGTCGCCGAAGCGGGCCTGCTCGAGCCGCAGGTACTTCTCGACGTAGTGCAGCTCGTCGGCGAGCGTGACGTAGGAGCGGTTGCCGCGGAACGCGTAGCGGGTGAACTCGGCGAACTCGGTCAGCAGCTCGCGCGCCTCCTCCGGGCGCGTGTGGATCGAGTTGGCGACCGCGGCCAGCGCGTTGTAGACGAAGTGCGGGGAGATCTGCGCGCGCAGGGCGCGCAGCTCGGCGCGCACGAGCCGCTCCTCCTGCTCGGCGAGCGCGGACAGCTCGACCTGGGCGCCGACGAGCGCCGCGACCTCGCTGACCACGCGCGTGTCCTCGGGGCGCAGCCGGCGCTCGACGCCGTAGAACGCCGCGAGCCGCCCGACCCGCTCGCCCTGGACGACGAGCGGGGCGACGACCGTGTGCCCGTAGGGCGCGGGGCCGTTGAGGACGGTGACGCGCTCGTCGTCGCCGAGCCAGTCGCCGGTCGCTTCGGGCAGGCCGTCGGCGGCCAGGACCTCGCCGCCGGCGTCGATCATCACGCCCTCGGCCTGGGTGAGCGCGTGCAGGTGGCCGATGGCCTTGCCCGCGGACTCGCGCGTGAGCCCGCGGCGCAGGTGCGGGAGCGTCGCGGCCGCCGCGTGCAGCGCCGCGCGTACGCCCTCCTCGCCCGGCGCGAGCACGCGCCGGGGCGCCGCCAGCCGGCTGATCGCCAGTGCCGACGCCGTCAGGACGACGCCGAGCAGCACACCGAGCAGGACGTCCACCCGGCGAGCATACGACTCGAGCCGCTACTGCACGCCGAGTGCGGCCTTCAGGGCGCTGTGGAAGTCAACGTCGGCGCGCCGCCGGCGAAGCTTGAATCAGCCGCGCTGCGCGTCCGGGTCGCCGCCGCCGCGCGTCGGCGCCCAGCGGCGGAACCCGCCCTCGCTGTTGATCACCTGGCCCGTGATCCAGCGCGCGTCGTCGGAGGCCAGCCAGGCGATCAGCCGCGCCGCGTCGTCGGGCTCGCCCCAGCGGCCGGCGGGCAGCCGGTCCGCGACCGACGCGAACAGCTCGGGCGTGGCCCAGCCCGTGTCGACCGGCCCGGGGTTGACGCAGTTGACCGTGATGCCGCGGTCGGCGAGCTCGTCGGCGAGCGTGGGCGTGATCGCCGCCAGCGCGCCCTTGGAGGCGGCGTAGGCGATCTCGCCCGGCATCGGGCCGAGGTTCTGGCCCGAGGTCATGAGCACGATCCGCCCGCCCGGGCGGCCGTCGTGCTGGGCGGCGAAGGCCTGGGCGAGCAGCAGCGAGGAGCGCGTGTTTACCGCCCAGTGCGCGTCGAGCAGCTCGGCGGTCAGCTCGCCGAGCGCGCCGTCCGGGCCGCTCGAGACGTGGTTGCAGACGAGCACGTCCACGTGCCCGAACGCGTCCACCGCCGCCTGCATGAGCTGCTCCGGGGCGCCGGGCTGGGCCAGGTCGCCGCCGGCGTCGGCGACCTCGCCGCCGATCGCCGCCAGCACGGCCTCCAGGTCGTCCGCGCCCCAGGCGCGCTCGGCGTCGTGCGGCACGTGGTGGTGGGCGAAGACCCGCGCGCCGGCCGCCGCCAGGCGGCGCGCGATCGCGAAGCCGATGCCGGCGCGGCGGCTGACGCCGGTCACGAGCGCGACCCGTCCCTGCATCGCCCCAGCGTACGGGTTCGAGAGAACTCCACCGCGGAGCGTCGGATTCCCGCCACGGGTTGGCGGCCCGCTGACCTGGGAGCGCGCGCGGGCGGTTGGGAGAGTCCGGCGCATGAAACTGCTGTCCGGCGTCCTCGCTGCCCTCGCCCTGATCGCCGCGCCCGCCGCCCACGCGGCGGCGCGCCCCGACCTTCGCGTCGCCGCGCTCTCGCCGGCGGCCGTCACGGCCGCGCCCGGCGCGTCCGCTCCGCTCACGTTCACGGTCGCCAACCGCGGCCGCGTCGCGGCCAGGCGCTCGACGCTGCGGCTGCTGCTGTCCGCGGACGCGAAGCGCGACCGGACCGACCGCGTGCTCGCGCGCGCGAACGTGCGCGCCCTGAAGGCCGGCAAGCGGGCGAAGCTGCGCGCGACGGTCACGCTCCCGGCGACGCCGGGCGCCTACCGCGTGCTGGCCTGCGCGGACGACCTGCGCAAGGTCCACGAGACGCGCGAGGGCAACAACTGCCGCAGCGCGAGCGTGACGCTGGTCGCGGCCGCCGCGGCCGCCGTCGCGCCGGAGGTCGCCGTCGTGCCGCAGAGCGCGCCGGCGCCGAAGCCCGCGGCGACCCCCACCCCGACGCCGGCGCCCAAGCAGTGCGCGGCCACGGACGTCCCCGACCTCGCGCACGTCGACGCCGACTGTGACGGCATCGACGGCACCGCGGCCGCCTCGATCTTCGTCGCGCCCACGGGTGACGACGCCGCGCCGGGCACGAAGGCGGCGCCCAAGCGCACGCTCGCGGCCGCGGTCGCCGCCGCGCAGCAGGCCGGCCGCGACGCCGTCCTGGTCGCGGCCGGGACCTACGCCGAGCGGCTCGTGGTCGCCGACGGCGTCTCGGTCTACGGCGGCTACGACGCCAAGAGCTGGCAGCGCCGCGACACCAACCTGACGTGGATCCAGGGCGCGAAGCTGCCGTCGGGCAGCGAGGGCGCCCGCGCCGAGGGCATCGGGACGCCGACGACGCTGCAGCGCCTGCGCATCAGCGCGCCGGACGCCGCCACGGGCTCCGCCTACGGCCTGGTCGCCATCGAGGCGACCCGCCTGCGGCTCGAGCGCGTCGACGTCAGCGCCGGTGCGGGCGCCAACGGGGCGCCCGGCGCCGCGGGCTCGCAGGGGTCCAACGGCAAGCCCGGGGCCAACGGCAAGGCCGGCGACTGCGACGACAACAACCCGGGCGCGGGCGGCGCCGGCGGCGGCACGCTCAGCGTCGCCTACGGCGGCGCGGGCGGCGCCGGCGGCTACGGCTCGATCAGCCCGACGGGCTGGGCCGGCCTGACCGGCTGGATTGGCGTGGCCGGCGGAGCGGGCGGCGCGACCGGGAACCCGGGCAAGGCCGGCCAGCCCGGCCAGAACGGGCCCAACGGCGCCACGGGCGCGCCCGGCATGGGCGGCGCGGGCGGCGCGATCGTCGGCGGCGCCTGGCGCAGCGCGGACGGCAGCGAGGGCGAGGCGGGCGGCCCCGGCCACGGCGGCGGCGGTGGCGGCGGTGGCGGCGGCCAGGACGTCTGGCCGTTCTACGGCGGCGGCAACGGCGGTGGCGGTGGCGGCGAGGGCGGCCACGGCGGCCGCGGCGGGTCCGGCGGCAAGGGCGGCGGCGGCTCGTTCGGCGTCTTCGCCGTCGGCTCGCACGGGCTCGTGATCACCGACTCGACCGTCCGCTCCGGCGCCGGCGGCCACGGCGGCACGGGCGGCCAGGGCGGCAACGGCGGGGCCGGCGGCGCCGGCGGCCAGGGCGGCAAGGCCTGTGTGAGCGAGGTCGGTGCCGGCGGCGCGGGCGGCAAGGGCGGCACCGGCGGCAAGGGCGGCCAGGGCGGCGGCGGGGCCGGCGGCCCGAGCTACGCGCTCTTCGGCACCAGCGGCCAGCTCACCGTCACCGACACGATCCTCGAGCACGGCACGGGCGGCCTCGGCGGCAGCTACGGCGGGTTCCCCGGCACCGGGGCCGACCGCTACGGCGTGTGATCACGCTGGCGGAAAACCGACACCCGCCCGGCGGGCTACCCCCTTTGCAGACCCTGGCCCGGGGGCATAATGGGCTCGTGACCACCGTCCTCATCGTCGACGACCACACCGCGTTCCGGCGTCGCGCGCGGCGGATGCTCGAGGCCGACGGCTTCGAGGTCGTCGGCGAGGCCGAGGACGGTGCGAGCGGCGTCGACGCCGTGCGCCGCCTCGAGCCCGACGTCGTGCTGCTGGACCTGCAGCTGCCCGACACGACCGGCTTCGCGGTCGCCGAGCAGATCGGCGGCGAGGCCTCCGTGGTCATCACGTCGACCCGCGACAGCGCCGACTTCGGGGCGCTCGCACGGCGCGCCGGCGCCCGCGGGTTCGTGAGCAAGGCCGAGCTTTCCGGCCCCGCGCTGGAAGCGCTCCTTTCCTAGCGCCGCTCTCGTCAGTAGGCTCGCGCGTCCGATCGATGACGCGCTCCCCGATTGACCTGCGAGGCCACTATCGCGCGCTGCTCTCAGCGTCGCTGGACTGCGTGGTCGCGATGGACCACCGCGGCTGCGTGACCGAGTGGAATCCCGCCGCGGTGCGCACGTTCGGCTACAGCGAGGCCGACGCCTTGGGGCGCGACATGGCCGAGCTGATCGTGCCCCGCGGGCTGCGCGAGCGCCACCGCGAGGGCGTCGCGCGCTACCTCTCCGGCGGCGACCCGGTCGTGCTCGACCGGCGGGTCGAGATCGTCGCCATGCGCCGTGACGGCTCCGAGTTCCCGTGCGAGCTGACGATCACGCGCATCGGCAACGACAACGACCCGATGTTCGTGGGTTACATTCGAGATATCACCGAACGTCACGCGACCGAGGCCGAGCTGCGGGCCTCGCGCGCGCGGATCGTGACGGCCGCCGACGACGCCCGCCGGCGGCTCGAGCGCGACCTCCACGACGGCGCGCAGCAGCACCTGGTCGGGCTCGCGCTGACGCTGCGGCTCGCGCGCCGCAAGGTCGCCGACGACTCCGGCGCGGCGGAGCTGCTCGACGAGGCGATCGAGGATCTGGCGGTGGCGACGGCCGAGCTGCGCGAGCTCGCGCGCGGCCTGCACCCCGCGGTGCTGACCGAGGGCGGGCTCGAGCCGGCGCTCGGCGGGCTGGCCAAGCGCGCGACCGTCCCGGTGACGATCGAGCACGCGCCCGCGGAGCGGCTGCCGGCGACGGTCGAGATCACCGCCTACTTCATCGTCGCCGAGGCGCTGACGAACGTCGCGCGTTACGCCGAGGCCTCGCGCGCGTACGTGCGCGTGCAGCGCGCGGGGGACACGCTGGTCGTCGAGGTCCGCGACGACGGGCGCGGCGGCGCCACCTTGGGCGCCGGCAGCGGCCTGCGCGGCCTGCTCGACCGCGTCAGCGCGCTCGGCGGGAGCTTGACCGTGGTGAGCCCAGAAGGAGAGGGAACCGTGCTGCGAGCGGAGCTGCCGTGCGGGTCGTGATCGCCGAGGACTCGCTGCTGTTGCGGCGGGGCACGATCCGGCTGCTGGAGGACGCGGGCTTCGAGGTCGTCGGGGAGTCCGGCGACGCCGAGGACCTGCTGCGCAAGGTGCGGGCGAACAAGCCCGACGCCGCGATCATCGACATCCGGATGCCGCCCACCCACGTCGACGAGGGGCTGCAGGCGGCAAGGACGATCCGGGAGGAGATGCCGGACGTCGGCGTGCTGATGCTCTCCCAGTACGTGGAGGAGAACTACGTCAACGCGCTGCTCGAGCACGGGGCGGCCGGCGTGGGCTACCTGCTCAAGGACCGGGTGGCGGAGATCGAGCGGTTCACGGACGCGATCCGCCAGGTCGCGGAGGGCGGGTCCGTGCTGGACCCGGAGGTGGTCTCACACATGTTGGGCCGCCGTGGCAACGGCGGCCCATTGGAGCGTCTGACCGAGCGTGAGACCGAAGTGCTCGGGCTGATGGCGGAGGGCAAGACCAACCGCGCGATCTCCCAGCAGCTGTACATGTCCGAACGTGCCGTCGAGCGGCACGTCACGGCCATCTTCACGAAGCTGGAGCTGCCGGTGACCGACCAGGATCACCGGCGCGTGCTCGCGGTGCTCGCCTACATGAAGAACGCGGCTTAGTCGACGTCGATCCCGGCGGCGGCGAGGTCGGCCTTCGCGCTCTCGGGCAGGTCCACGTCGAGCTCGTCGATCGCCTCCTCGGCGAGCTTGGTCGTGTCCTCGCGCAGCTCCTCGGCGACCTCCTCGGCGGACGCCTTGCCGGACTGCACGTCGGCCGCGCGGTCGAGCGCCTTCTGCTGCAGCTGCTGCGTCTGACGAGTGATGTCGGTCGCGGTCTTGGTCGCCTTGTCGGTCTGGCGGTCGATCGCCCAGAACGTGCCGGCGGCGATGACGAGGGCGAGGATCAGGGCGGGGATGCGGGCGATCTTGATGGTGGCCATTGGTCGTCTCTTTCCTTGGTGTGTTGGTCGGTTGCGACGCCGGGAAGACTCCCGGATGCGGGCCCGGCGATCTGGCCGGTTGCCTTGAAACTGCGGCGTCGGATTCCCGCCATCGCACGGCGGTTCGGCGCCTATGCTTCGAGGGTCGATCCGAGGAGGAGAGCCCGTGTCCGCGTCCTACGAAGAGGCCGTGGCGAGCCACGAGTGGCGCGTCCCCGAGCGGTACAACATCGCCGAGGACGTCTGCGACAAGCACCCGGCCGACAAGCTCGCGATGGTCCACGAGCACTTCGACGGGACCGTGCGCGAGGTCCGCTGGGGCGAGCTGCAGGAGCTCTCGAACCGCTTCGCGAACGTGCTGCGCGCGCACGGCGTGGCCAAGGGCGACCGCGTCGCGATGCTGCTGCCGCCGACGCCTGAGACCGCGGCCGCGTTCTTCGGCACCTGGAAGACCGGCGCGATCCTGCTCTCGATGTCGGTGCTCTACGGCGACGACGGCATCCGCCACCGGGTCAGCGACTCGCAGGCCAAGGTGCTCGTCACCAACGCCGCCAACCGCGACCGGGTCGACCCGTCGCTGGTCGAGCACGTGCTGGTGCTCGACGACGACCTGCTCGCCTCCGGCGATCCGTCCTTCGAGCGCGTGGACACGCTCGCCGAGGACCCGGCGCAGCTCTACTACACGTCCGGCACGACCGGGCTGGCCAAGGGGATCGTGCACGCGCACCGCTACCTGCTCGCGCACGAGGAGTTCATCTACTGCCACGACGTCCAGGACGGCGAGCGTTTCCACGGCATGGGCGAGTGGGCGTGGGCGGCGGGGATCGCGCCGCTGCTCGGCCCGTGGCGGCTCGGCGCGGTCCAGCTCGTCTACCAGCGCGAGGGTGGGTTCGACCCGCACAAGCAGCTCGATTTCCTGTCGCGCCACGCGGCCACGAACGTCTTCACCACGCCGACCGCGATGCGCTCGATGATGGGGATCGCCGACGCGGGGACGCGCTACCCCCAGCAGTTCCGGATCGTCTGCAGCGCCGGCGAGCCGCTGAACCCGGAGGCGATCCGCTGGTTCCGCGAGCAGTACGGCGTCACCGTGCTCGACTACTACGGGCTGACCGAGTCCTATCCGCTGTGCGCGAACTTCCCGTTCATGGAGGTGCGCGAGGGCTCGATGGGGCGCCCGATGCCGGGCTGGGACGTGCAGATCCTCGACGAGGACGAGCGGCCGGTCCCGCAGGGCGAGCGCGGCGAGATCTGCCTGCGGGCGCGGTCGAACCCGCACTACCCGCTCGGCTACTGGAACAACGAGCAGGCCGCGCGCGAGACGTTCGGCGGCGAGTGGTTCCACACCAAGGACGCGGCCCGCTTCGACGAGGACGGCTACGTCTGGTACGAGGGCCGCGCGGACGACGTGATCATCGCCGCGGGCTACCGGATCGGGCCGTTCGAGGTCGAGTCGGCCTGCCTCGAGCACGCGGCCGTCAAGGAGGCCGCGGCGGTCGCCTCGCCCGACGAGCGGCGCGGCAGCGTCGTGAAGGCCTTCATCGTGCTGGCGGACGGGTACGCGCCATCGGACGAGCTCGTGACCCAGATCCAGGATCACGTGCGTTCCAGGCTGTCCGCCTACGCGTACCCTCGGAGGATCGAATTCGTCGACGACCTCCCCAAGACCTTGACCGGCAAGATCCGCCGGATCGAGTTGCGCCAGCGTGAAGCCGAGGGGCGCTAAGACCCGCGCGCTGCTGCCGCAGACCGTCGCCCGCTTCGCCGGGCTCGCCGCGCTGGCGCTGATCGGCGCGCTCGAGTGGCAACGGATGGTGGAGGGGATCGGCACGGGCCGCGCGCTGCTGTGGGCGCTGGTGGCCCTGGCCGCCGCCGGCGGGGTGCTCGCGGTCGAGCACCTGCGCGACGGCTGGGGGCGCACGCTCGCGCTGCCGGGGGTCACGCTGTTGGCACTGTTCGTCGGCTACTGGCTGTCCGGCGCCGGGCTGGACATGCTGCGCCCGCGCAACTGGGACGACCTGGCCAACGGGCTCGGGACCGGCCTGCAGGCGCTCGGGACCGTCCGGCTGCCGTACTCCAGCGCCGACCCGTGGCCGGCGATCGTGCTCGAGCTGCTGGGCGCCCAACTGCTGATCCTCGCCGGGCTGCTGACGTTCTGGCCGCGCGCGGCGGGCGCGCGGGCCTCGCGCCTGCCGCTGACGCCGCCCGACCGCGGCTACCCGTTCGTGGCGCTGGCGGTGCTGCTGGTCGTCGTCGCCTCGCCGGTCGTCTCGCTCGGCGGCGCGGGCACGGGCTCGCTGCTGCTGGGGATCTGCCTTGCCGGACTGGCCGTCTGCTTCCTGTGGCTGGAGCGGCTCCCGTTCCGGCCGGGGATGGGCGTCGCGGCGCTGCTCGCGGTCGCGCTGCTGGGCGCGCTGCCGCTGGCCGCGCTCGCCGACCGCGGCGAGCCGTGGTTCGACTACCGCTCGTTCGCGGAGAGCCTCGGGCCCGACGACCCGATCCGCTTCTCGTGGACGCAGAGCTACGGGCCGATCACCTGGCCGCGCGACGGCAACGAGGTCATGCGCATCCAGTCGGGCTCGCCGCTGTACTGGAAGGCACGCAACCTCGACGTCTTCGACGGCGAGGCGTGGACGGTCCGCGAGGAGCCCATCCGCGACTTCAGCGGCATCCCGTACTCGCCCGACCTCCCCGACAACTGGGAGCAGCAGCGCGCCTACGGGCACACGATCAACGTCAGCGTCCGCCGCATGCGGATCGAGGACGTCGTCGGCGCGGGCACGATCCTCGACATCGAGGACGCCTCGCGCGACGTCCAGCCCGGGCTGTCGCCGGGCACCTACGACGCGCCGACCGCGCTGCGCCGCGGCGACTCCTATACGGCCGAGGTGCACGTCCCCAAGCCCGAGCTGGCGCAGCTGGAGGAGGCGACCTCGGGCGCGGACGAGAAGCAGGAGGGCATGCGCATGCTGCGGGTGCCGTTCCGCGAGGGCGAGGAGGCGCCGATCGGCGGCCGGATCCTGCGCGGCAGCGTCGACCCGTCGACGATCGAGGCGGCGTGGGTGCGCTTCGGGCCCTGGGACGGCCCGGACGACTCGCGCGCGATGTACCCCGAGGCGCGCGTCTCGGAGTTCGACGTGGACGCGGCGATGGAGCGCTCCGTGTACGCGCGCACGTGGGAGCGCGTGCAGGAGCTGCGCGAGGGCGTCGAGCACCCGATGGAGTTCGTGCGCGCCGTCGACACGTTCCTCTCGGATCCCTCGTTCCGCTACGCCGAGCGGCCCGCGCAGCCGCCGCCCGGGGTCGCGCCGCTCGAGTTCTTCATCAACGAGTCCCACGAGGGCTACTGCCAGCACTACGCAGGCGCGATGGCGCTGATGCTGCGGATGGCCGGGATCCCGGCGCGCGTGGCCACCGGCTTCAGCCCGGGCGGCTACTCCGACCGCAAGGACGCCTGGATCGTCCGCGACACCGACGCCCACGCCTGGGTCGAGGTGTGGTTCGACGACTTCGGCTGGGTCACGTTCGACCCGACGCCCGAGGCGACGCCCGCCCGCTCCCAGGTCGCCGCGCTCGCGCCCGCGCCCGGCTCGCCGGCGGCCGCCCAGCAGGCCGAGGAGGGCGACGACGACGCGGCCGGCTCGGGCGGCGACTCGCCCCTGAGCGTCCGCCCCGACCTGCGCGCCGACGGCGTCGGGACGGTGACCGAGGACTCCTCGGGTGGCGCGCCGTGGTGGCTGCTCGTGCTGATCGGCGCGGTCGTGCTCGGCGGCGGGCTGCTCGCGGTGCTGCTGTACGTGCGCCGCCCGCGCGGGCCGACGCCGATGGACCGGGCGATCGCCGAGGTCGAGGACGCGCTGCGGCGCGTCGGGCGGCCCGTGGCCACCGGCACGACGCTGCTGGGGCTCGAGCGGCGGCTGGGCTCGCACTCGCCCGAGGTCTCGGCGTACCTGCGCTCGCTCGCCGCGGGGCGCTACGCGCCCGTCCCGGGCGAGCTGCCGTCGTCGTCCGGGCGCCGCGCGTTGCGGCGCGCGCTGGCGCAGGGCCTCGGGTTCGGCGGGCGCCTCCGCGCCTGGTGGGCGCTGCCGCCGCGGCTGCCCGTCGGCGGCGCGCGGCGCCGGCAGCTCGAGGTCGAGACGAGCGTCCGCGCCTAGCCGCCCGCGCCGCGCCGGCGGGCGAGGCCGGGCCGCCACGGCGCGGCGCGCCGGCCGGCCGATGCCGGGCCGTCACGGCGCGCGCGGCGCGCCGCCCGGCCGGGCGGGGGCGGGCCGTCACGGCGCGGCGCGCCGGCCGGGCCCCTAACGCGCGAGGCGGGCCTCGCCGCGGATCTCGGCGAGGATCCGCTCGAGGCGCGGCTCGGTGCTGTGGTCGACGTGGATCATCGCCGCGGCCACGGCGGGGTGGCGCTCGGCGATCGCC
>Ga0180215_1005090_pt1 | contig 11381 bp, 7 predicted proteins | sample eDN3rd37CBELigBY_FD_128871 | JGI IMG/M metagenome (GOLD analysis project Ga0180215, IMG submission 128871) | Enriched backyard soil microbial communities from Emeryville, California, USA - eDNA 3rd pass 37_C BE-Lig BY (version 2) (version 2) | ecosystem: Environmental > Terrestrial > Soil >...
CGTCCTCGATGCCGGCGGGGATGTTGACCGAGAGCGCCCGCTCCTCGGTCGTCCGGCCTTGGCCGGCGCATTTCGGACAGGGGTCCTTGATCGTCTGGCCGCGCCCGCCGCATTGCGGGCAGGTGCGCTCGATCGAGAAGAAGCCCTGGCTCGCCCGCACCCGCCCCGAGCCGGAGCACATGGCGCAGGTGGTGGGCTGCGTGCCGGGCTTGGCGCCCGAGCCGGAGCATTCGTCGCAGGTCACCGCGGTCGGCACGCGGATCTGCGCGGTGCGGCCGCTGAAGGCCTCCTCCAGCGTGATCTCCATATTGTAGCGCAGGTCGGCGCCGCGCTCGCGCCCGCCCGACGAGCGGCGCCGGCCGCCGCCCATGATGTCGCCGAATATGTCCTCGAAGATGTCGGCGAAGCCGCCCGCGCCCGAGAACGGATGGCCGCCGCCCGCGCCCATGCCCTGCTCGAAGGCGGCATGGCCGAAACGGTCGTAGGCGGCGCGCTTCTGCGGGTCCTTCAGCACCTCGTAGGCGAGGTTGATCTCCTTGAAGCGGATTTCCGCCTCGGCGTTGCCCGGATTGCGGTCGGGGTGGAACTGCATGGCGAGCTTGCGGAAAGCCGCCTTGAGAACCTTCTCGTCGGCGCCCCGTTCGACGCCGAGCGTTTCGTAAAAGTCCGCCTTCGACAAGAATACCTTCTCCGAAACCGCGAGCCGGCCACCCGGCAGTCCGCCGTGCCGGCTGAAAGCCTGTGCCCCAGATGGCGATTCGCGCGCCCCCGCGCAAGATGGGAAAGGTCAATAGCAGGCCGCGCGCGCAAGGCAAAATCGTTCCTCGCGCCGTCCTGCTTGTCAGGCGCGGCGGCTTGACCTGATAATACTTGACTATGATAGTCGACTTATGTCGGACGATCCTGAGGCCGGGAAGATGAAGCTGCCGCGCCACCTCCTGCTGGGGAAGGGCGGACCGAGCATCGTGCTGCTCAACGGCGCCGGCGCGCGGCTGGGCTACTGGGACCGGGTGCAGCCGGGCCTGGCGGCGATGGCGGCGACGCTCGCCTACGACCGCCGCGTGCCCGAAGACCCCTCCCGCCCCGATTTCGGCGCCGCCACGGTGCGCGAGCTGCGCGGCCTAGCAGCCGCCCTCGGCCTCGCGCCGCCCTTCCTGCTGGTCGCCCATTCGATGGGCGGCCTCTACGCCAACCTGCATGCACGCCTGTTCCCTCGCGAGGTCGCGGGCATCGTGCTGGTCGATTCCACCCATCCCGAGCAGGAGCGGCGCTTCGCGCCCGGCGCCAACCTGTCCACGCGCGGCCTGCGCGCGGCGGTGGCGCTGTGGGACCGGCTGCTCGGCCCCGGCGCCATGACCGAGGTGGTGCGCATCGAGGCGATCGCCGAGGAGATACGGCGTGCGCCGGCTTTCCCGGCCGTTCCGCTCACGGTGGTGACCGCCGGCATCGCGCCGCCGCGCTGGCAGGTGCCGGCGCATCTGTGGGGGATCCATCTCGACAACCAGCGCGAGCTCGCCGCGCTGTCGCCGCTCGGGCTGCAGGTGATGGCCGAGCGCTCCAACCACTACGTGCCGAAACGCCAGCCGGAGATCGTCGTCGAGGCGGTGCGGGAGATGGTGTCCGGCCTGCGCGGGGACGCTCGCGGCTGAACCGCCGCGACTCACGGCGTCCGCACCACCGAGATCCAGGAATAGCCCCGGTGCAGCCGCTGCTCGCGCGCGGCGCCGCCGAGCGAAGAGGCGAGGCTGGACGCGACCTCGAACAGGTCCGGCCGCGGCGTCACATGGTACCAGCCGAGCCAGCGGTACATGGCCGTCCGCGTCCAGCCGGGCAGCCCGGCCATATCGCCGAAATCGGCGACATGCAGCTCGCCGCCCGGCGCCAGCCGCCGCACGGCATGCGCCATCACGGCCCGCCATTGCGGGATCATCGAGACCGCATAGGAGATGAAGATGCGCTCGTAGCTGTCCTGCCGGAACGCCCGCCTCGGGTCGAAGGCGGCGGCATCCGCATGGGCGAGCCGCACCCGGCCCGCCAGCCCCGCCCGCTCGACCGCCTGGCCGGCCGCAGCCAGCATCTCTGTGGAGATGTCGATGCCGTGGAAGCGGGCCCCGGGATAGCGCTGCGCCGCCAGCACCAGGTTGCGCCCGGTGCCGCAGCCGATCTCCAGCACCGTCGCGCCCTCCGGCGGGGCGAGCCCGGCGATCAGCGGGTCGCGGCCGAGGAGGTAGTATTTGCGCGTCGCGTCATAAAAACCCCAGCGCCGCTGCCAGCGGTAGACGCGGTTCATCAGGGCCGCGTGGTCGAGCCCGTCGGCCATGGCGGTCATCCCCTGAAGACGTGGAGGTGGAAGCCGCCATAGATGGAGGAGCGGTCGCGCGCATGCAGCGCCAGCGACTCGGCCTCGCGATAGTCCCAGCGCGCCAGCACCGCGGCATCCACCCGGCCCGGCAGCAGGTTCTCGGCCGCCGCCGTGCGGAAGATGACGCGGGCGCCGGGGGCGGCCGTGCGCGTGATCTCACGCCACAGCGCGTCGAGCTGGGCGTCCGACATCCAGTCCTGCGCGTCGAGCAGCGCGATGCGGTCGACCGAGCCGGCGGGCCTGGCGGCCAGCAGCTCCGTCACCGAGACGTTGTCGACCGAGATGCGGCCGACGCGGGCGCGCAGCGCCGCGTGGTTCTCGCGCCGCAGATAAGGCGGCAGCGGGCCGTCCATGCCGGCGGCATAGCCGCGGCCGAAGGCCTGCCAGGCGAAATAATTGTCGGCGAGCGGGAAGCCGCAGGCGAGCCGTTCGAGCCGCGCCCGCAGCACCTGTGCCATGTCGCCGCCGCCGGCCAGCACGTCGTATTGCTGCGGCGGGATGCCGAGGCCGAACAGCGAGGATTTGCGTGCCGTCGCCCATCGCACCAGCCGCTTCTCGAACAGCGGCGCCAGCACCTCGTCGAAGATGCGGCGCTGCTCCTGCGGCGTACGGGCGGCGAGCAGCCGGCGCGGGTCGACGCCGTGCAGCCGCGCCACCGCATGGCTCCAGCCGATGAAGCGGCCGAGCAGGCCGGTGCGGTAGAGCCCGCGGGCGAACGCCGAGATGCGGCGGCGGCCCGAGAGCGTGCGGCCCTCCCACCAGGCCCGGCTCTGCTGGTCGAGCAGTGGCCGCACGTGCCGCTCGTAGGCGTCGAGATTGGCCGGGTCGGCGCCGTGCCCGTAGAAGCGGAAGAAGGCGTCGTGATCGGGCAGGCCGGCGAGCGCGGCGAATTTCAGCCGGTTGAAGGCGATGTGGGCGGGGTTGAGGTCGACCGTCTCGACGCGGGCCGGGTCGGCGACCAGGTAGGAGAGCGCGTTGCAGCCGCCGGACGCGATGGCGACGACGTGGTGGCCCGGCCCGATCTCCAGCGCCTCAATGTCGACCTCCGGGTCTTCCCAGATCTGCGCGTAGACGAGGCCGTGGAAGATGCGGGCGAAGACGTATTCGCGCAGGCCGGCCGCCGTCAGCAGCGAGCCGCGGCGCACCGCCTCGTCGAGCCGCATGCCGACGCTGCGGCGTCGCGGCTGGAATTCGGCTGTTGCGGTGGCGTTCATCGTCGGGACCTCCTCCGGGAAAGGGCGCCGCGCCCGGCGCTCAGGCCGCGCGCCGCCAGGGCCGCCCGATCGCGATCGCCGCCCGGCTGGCATTGAGCATGCGGCTCTGCGCCGGCCAGGCGATGATCTCCATGCGGCCGTCCTCGTGCTCGACGACGGCCGTGCAGCTTTCGACCCAGTCGCCGGTGTTGATGTAGGTGAAGCCGTCGAAGTCGCGCATGGCGGCGCAATGGATGTGGCCGCAGATGACGCCGTCGACCGCGTGGCGCGCGGCCTCGGCGGCCAGCACCTCCTCGTAGCGGCCGATATAGCTGACGGCGTTCTTGACCTTCAGCTTGGCCCAGGCCGACAGCGACCAGTAGGTGAAGCCGAGCCTGCGGCGCACCCAGTTGATGCGGATCGACAGCGCCAGCGCGATCTCGTAGGCCCAGTCGCCGAGATAGGCGAGCCACTTGGCGTGGCGCACCACCATGTCGAACACGTCGCCGTGGATGACGAGGTAGCGCCGGCCGTCGGCGGCCTCGTGCACCGCCGTCTCGCAGACCTCGATGCCGCCGAAATGGGTGCCGTAGAAGCCGCGCAGGAACTCGTCGTGGTTGCCGGGCACGTAGACGACGCGGGTGCCCTTGCGCGCCTTGCGCAGCAGCTTCTGCACCACGTCGTTGTGGGATTGCGGCCAGTACCAGGCCGAGCGCAGCCGCCAGCCGTCGACGATGTCGCCGACGAGGTAGATGGTCTGCGCCTCGCATTCGCGCAGGAACTCCAGCAGCGCGTCGGCCTGCGCGCCGCGCGTGCCGAGATGCAGGTCCGAGATGAACAGGCTGCGGTAGCGCCGGGTCCCGGCTGGTTCGCTCGAATCGCTGGTCTGTCCCGTCGTCATGCGCAGCCTTTGAACAGGCGCCCATGACACGCGAATGACGGCGGGCGAGGGCCGGCAGGGCCCCGAAAAGGAAAAGGCCCGGATCGCTCCGGGCCTTCCTGTGTTCCTGCTGCGCGTTCGTGTCAGGCGGACTTCTTCTTGTCGTCGTCGTCGATTTCCTCGAAATCGGCGTCGACCACGTCCTCGCCGGCCTTCGCGGCGTCGGCCTTGGCATCGGCCTGAGCGGCCTCCGCCTGGCTCGCCTCGTACATCGCCTGGCCGAGCTTCATCGAGGCTTCGGCGAGCGTGTTGGTCTTGGCCTTCATCGCCTCGACGTCGTCGCCCGCGATCGCGGTCTTGAGGTCGGCGATGGCGTCCTCGATCGCCTTGCGGTCGTCGGCCGAGACCTTGTCGCCATATTCCTTCAGCGATTTCTCGGCCGAGTGCACAAGCGCCTCGCCCTGGTTGCGGGCTTCCGCGCTCTCGCGCCGCTTCTTGTCGGCCTCGGCGTTGGACTCGGCGTCCTTCACCATCTTCTCGATGTCGGCGTCGGAGAGGCCGCCGGAGGCCTGGATGCGGATCTGCTGCTCCTTGCCGGTGCCCTTGTCCTTGGCCGAGACGTTGACGATGCCGTTGGCGTCGATGTCGAAGGTGACCTCGATCTGCGGCACGCCGCGCGGTGCGGGCGGGATGCCGACCAGGTCGAACTGGCCGAGCAGCTTGTTGTCGGCCGCCATCTCGCGCTCGCCCTGGAAGACCCGGATCGTCACCGCCGACTGCGAATCCTCGGCGGTCGAGAAGACTTGGCCCTTCTTGGTCGGGATCGTCGTGTTGCGCTCGATCAGCCGGGTGAACACGCCGCCCAGCGTCTCGATGCCCAGCGACAGCGGGGTCACGTCGAGCAGCAGCACGTCCTTGACGTCGCCCTGCAGGACGCCGGCCTGGATGGCCGCGCCGATGGCCACGACCTCGTCCGGGTTGACGCCCTTGTGCGGCTCCTTGCCGAAGAACTGCTTCACGACTTCCTGGACCTTCGGCATGCGGGTCATGCCGCCGACCAGCACCACCTCGTCGATCTCGCCGGCCTTGACGCCCGCATCCTTGAGGGCCGCCGCGCAGGGCGCGATGGTGCGCTGCACGAGGTCGTCGACGAGCTGCTCGAGCTTGGCGCGCGACAGCTTCATGGTCAGGTGCTTCGGCCCGGAGGCGTCGGCGGTGATGAAGGGCAGGTTGATCTCGGTCTGCGTCGAGGACGACAGCTCGATCTTGGCCTTCTCGGCGGCTTCCTTCAGCCGCTGCAGGGCGAGCTTGTCGTTGCGCAGGTCGATGCCCTGCTCCTTCTTGAATTCGTCGGCCAGGTAGCCGACCAGACGCATGTCGAAGTCTTCGCCGCCGAGGAAGGTGTCGCCATTGGTCGACTTCACCTCGAACACGCCGTCGCCGATCTCCAGCACCGAGATGTCGAACGTGCCGCCGCCGAGGTCGTAGACCGCGATCGTGCCGGCCGTCTTCTTGTCGAGGCCGTAGGCAAGGGCTGCGGCCGTCGGCTCGTTGATAATGCGCAGCACTTCGAGGCCGGCGATCTTGCCGGCGTCCTTGGTAGCCTGGCGCTGGGCGTCGTTGAAGTAGGCGGGAACGGTGATGACCGCCTTCTCGACCTTCTCGCCGAGATAGCTCTCCGCCGTCTCCTTCATCTTCTGCAGGATCATGGCCGAGATCTGCGAGGGCGAATAGGACTTGCCCTGCGCCTCGACCCAGGCATCCCCGTTGGGGCCCTTGGTGATGTTGTAGGGGACGAGCTTCTTGTCCTTCTCGGTCACCGGGTCGTCGTAGCGCCGGCCGATCAGGCGCTTGATGGCGAAGAAAGTGTTCTCGGGATTGGTGACCGCCTGGCGCTTGGCCGGCTGGCCGACGAGACGCTCGTCCGAATCGCTGAAGGCCACGATCGACGGCGTGGTGCGGGCGCCTTCCGAATTCTCGATGACCCGCGCGTCCTTGCCGTCCATCACGGCGACGCAGGAATTGGTCGTTCCAAGGTCGATGCCGATTACTTTTGCCATTGTCTTCTCTCCGTCTAGGCAGGCTTTCAAGGACCCGATCCCGGCGTTCCGGCGAAAGCCCCCGTTCACACGAAATTCCGCCTCACCGGCCTGCTTCGGCCGGATCGCGGTGTCGCGGCGTATATAAGAAGCACCATTTTGCCGCGCAAGTCGGCGCGAGGCGGCGTTCCGCGATTCTCCGCGGCGCGGCAGGCGCGATCCGGGCCGCTTCCGTACGGCACAGAAAGCCTCTAGTCTCGCTGCCGTGCGGAGCGGCGGAAACCTGCGTGGCGGGCGTGAAGGTAAGGACACCGGTTGCGGCGCTGGGGCTGGCCCTCGCGCTCTTCCTGCTGATCTTCGTGATCGGCGGCCTGTCGGTCTGGCAGGGCTACCGTGATTCGCTCGAGCGCGGCGAGCAGCGCGCTGCGGTGGCCGCCCACACGGTCGCCGCGCACTTCCAGTGGATCGTCGAGGCGAGCCGCCAGGCCCTGCGGCGCATCGACGACACGCTGGATTTCCGCCCCGCGCTCTGGAACACCAGCGGCATCGGCGACATAAGCGGCGCCATCGCCGGCCTTCCCGACACGGTGGAGGTCCGCGTCTTCGACGCGCAGGGGCAGGAGGTGCTGACCACCAATCCCAGCGCCGGCGAGCTCAGCGTCGGCGACCGCAGTTATTTCATGGAGCTGCGCGACGGCCAGTCCTTCGTGATCTCGCCGCTTCTGGTCGACCGCGTCACCGGCAGGCACAGCTTCGTCGTCGCGCAGCGGCTGGAGCGCAACCGCGCCTTCGCGGGCATCGCTGCGATCGTCATTCCGTCAGACCTGATCTCGGGGTTCTGGGCCTCGCTGGGGCTGGGGCAGGATTCCACCGCCAGCATCATCCGTGACGACGGCTGGATCGTCGCGCGCCACCCCGCTCTTGGCGAATCCATCAACATCGCCAACAGCCCCCTGTTCACGCGACTGCTTCCGAAGGCGCCGGCCGGTTCCTACCGCTCGCCGGCCTCGCCGGCCGACGGGATGGCCCGGCTGGTCGGCTACTACCGCGTGCCGCATGCGCCGCTGGTGGCGATCGCCTCCGTCTCGACCTACACGACGCTCGCCGAGTTCAGGACGCGCCTGCGCCGCTCGGCGATCGCCGGGGTGCCGCTGCTGCTCGGACTGCTCGGCTTCGCCTGGTGGGTGGCGCGGCTGCTGGCCACCGACGAGCGCCGGCGCACCGAGATCGAGCAGGCGCTGGAGCAGAACAGGCTCCTGCTGCGCGAGGTGCACCACCGCGTGAAGAACAATCTGCAGACGGTGGCCTCGCTGGTGCGCCTGCAGCCGATGGCGCCGGAGGCCAGGCGCGACCTCTCCGACCGCATCGCGGCGATGGCCTCCGTGCACGAGCAGATCTACCGCTCGAATCGGTTCGGCGACGTCCAGCTCGACGGCTACCTCGAAAACATCGCGCGCAGCGTCGCCTCCGGCTACGACAGCAAGGTCGAAATCGTCTTCCGCGGGCATGACGTCGCCATCGATCCCGACCGCGCGATGATCCTCGGCCTGATCGTCACGGAGCTGGTCTCCAACTCCATCAAGCATGCTTTTCCGGACGGAAGGCCCGGCGAGATCCTGATCGAGCTGGAGCGCGGCGAGGACGGCAAGGCCGTGCTGACGCTCGCCGACAGGGGCGTCGGCTTCGACCCCAACGCTGCGTCGCGCAGCCTCGGCCTGCGGCTCGTCCGCAGCTTCTCCGAGCAGTTGGGCGGCGATTACAGGCTCGACGGCGCCGGCGGCCTGTCCTACCGGCTGACCCTCGCGGCCGCCTGACCGGGCGGGCGGCGCTCAGCCGTCCTTGCGGCCGTACTGCGCCCGCTCGAACAGCAGGATCGTGAACAGCGACAGCACGAACGGGATGATCAGGTAGAGCAGGCGGAACACGATCAGCGCCGCCAGCACGTCGGCCTGGTCCATGTCCGGCAGACCGGTCAGGAAGGCGAGCTCCAGCACGCCGATGCCGCCCGGCGCGTGGGAGATGAGCGCGATCGAGAACGAGACGAGGAAGATGCCGAGCACCATCGGGTAGCGGGGATTTCCCACCGCCGGCAGCGCGAAATAGACGATGCCCGCGGCCGCCGCGATCTCCAGCGGCCCGATCAGGAGCTGCCGCGCCACGATCGGCAGGCGCGGATATTGCAGCTCGAAGCGGCCGAGCTTCAGCGGCTTGAGGCCGAGCCAGCTCCCGGCGACGTAGAGCGCGACGAAGGCGAGCAGCAGGAAGCCGGTCGCGGCCGACGCCTCGACCGGCAGCAGGCCGACGAAGCGCTCCGTCACCTCCGGCTCGAACACCAGCACCAGCCCGGCCAGCAGCAGCGTGCCCAGCGCGAAGGTGAAGGAGCAGAAGGCGACCAGCACGCCGATCTCGCTGCCGGTCAGTCCGCGCGAGGAATAGGCCCGGTAGCGCACCACCGCGCCGGAAAACACCGAGGCGCCGATATTGTGCGACAGCGCATAGGCCGTGAACGAGGCGAGCGTGACGAAGACCCAGCTCACCCTGCGCCTGAGATGCATCAGCGCGATGTGGTCGTACCCGGCGAGCGCCGCATACGCCACCAGCGTGCAGCCCACAGCCAGCGCCCAGTGCCGGCCCCTGATCGCGGAAAGGCTGCGCTCGAGCTCCGCGAACGAGATGCCGCGCAACTCGTGATAGAGCAGCCAGATCGACACTGCGACCGCCGCGAGCCCTATCAACGGCCAGATCTTCTTGCTCAGCGATTCTTCCCCTTTTTGAATCGCGTTTTGCACATGCGGTGGGGACTGGCAAACCGATAATTTTGCCGCACCCGCATCCGGCGGCCCGCCATTCGCGCGGCCGGCCACCGTCTGCGGCCCCGAACTGCCGACCGGCCCGTCGGTTCCCTCGGGTGCGAATCGGGCAGCCGGCAAGGCTTCCGGCGGCCCGGGAGTTCAGCTCCGCAGCGTGCCGCCGGTCTGCTTGGCGACGTTGTCGACGATGCGGGTGGCCAGCGCCTCGAAATCCTCGTCGGTCAGCGTGCGCTCGACCGGCTGGATCGCGACCTCGATGGCGATCGACTTGTTTCCCGAGCCCACCGATGCACCTTCAAAGATGTCGAAGACGCGCACGCCGGTGATCAGCTTGCGGTCGGCAGCCGCTGCCGCGCGCGTCAGCGCGCCGGCCTCGACCGCGCGGTCGACCACGAAGGCGAAGTCGCGCTTCACCTGCTGGAAGGGCGACAGGTCGAGCCGCGGCTTGGTCCGCGTCGGCTTCGCCTTCGGCTCGGGGATGGCGTCGACGAACACCTCGAAGCCGCAGAGCGGCCCGCTCGCATCGAGCGCTTCCAGCGTCTTCGGGTGGAACTCGCCGAACGTGCCGAGCACGGTCTTCGGGCCGAGCCTGATCGTGCCGGAGCGGCCGGGATGGTACCAGGCCGGCCCGCCCGCCTCGATCGTCAGCTTGTCGACCGGAGCGCCGCAGGCCTCCAGCGCGGCGAGCGCGTCGGCCTTGGCGTCGAACACGCCGACGGCGGCGGCGTTGCCGGCCCAGTGGCGGCCCTGGCCGTCGGCGCGGGCGGTTCCCCTGCGCACGCCGGCCGCGACCCGGCGCTGCGCCTCGGGCGTGTCGCCCTCATAGGTGCCCGACACCTCGAACAGCGCGACGTCGGAAAAGCCGCGATCGGCATTGCGCTGCGCGGCCGCGATCAGGCCCGGCAGCAGCGAGGGCCGCATGTCCGACATGTCGGCGGCGATCGGGTTGGCGAGCTTCAGCTCCGGCTGGCCGCCGCCGAACAGCTTCGCATGCGCCTCGGGGATGAACGACCAGGTCACAGCCTCCATCATGCCGCGCACGGCGAGCGCCCGCTTGGCGTTGCGGGTGCGCACCTGCAGCGTCGTCAGGATCCTGCCGTTGACCGCGCCGAAGCTCGGCAGCGGCTGCGGCGCGATCTTCTCGACGCCGTGGATGCGCATCACTTCTTCGACGAGATCGGCCTTGCTCTCGACGTCAGGCCGCCAGGACGGCACCGCGACGTCGACCGTCGCGCCCGAGCCCTTCGGCGTGAAGCCGAGGCGCGACAGGATGTCGAGGCTCGTCTGCGCCGGCACGTCGAGGCCGGTCAGCCGCTTCACCTCCGAGGTCGGGAAGGAGACGATCCTCGGCGTGTAGCCGGCATAGCCGGCGACCTCGATCCGGGTCGGCTCGCCGCCGCACAGTTCGAGCACCAGCTTCGTGGCGAGTTCCAGCCCCGGCACCATGAACTCGGGATCGACGCCGCGCTCGAAGCGGTAGCGCGCGTCGGTGACGATGCCGAGCGTGCGGCCGGTGCGTGCGATGTTGAGCGGCTCCCACAGCGCCGATTCGATCAGCACGTCGGTCGTGCCTTCGTCGCTGCCGGTGCGCTCGCCGCCCATCACGCCGGCGATCGAATCGGCGCCGTTGGCGTCGGCGATCACGCACATGTCCGGGGTCAGCGTGTATTCGCGCTCGTTCAGCGCCAGCACCGTCTCGCCGTCGCGGGCGCGGCGCACGACGAGGTCGCCCGCGACCTTCTTCGCATCGTAGACATGCAGCGGCCGGCCGCGGTCGAAGGTGACGTAGTTGGTGATGTCGACCAGCGCGTTGATCGGGCGCTGGCCGATCGCGATCAGCCGCTGCTGCAGCCATTTTGGCGAGGGGCCGTTCTTCACCCCGCGGACCAGCCGCAGCGCGAAGCCGGGGCACAGCTCCGGCGCCTCGATCACGACCTTGACCGGCGTCTCGCCCGTTCCGGGGACCGCGCCGACATGGCCGTTGACCAGCCGCCCGAGGCCGGCGGCCGCGAGGTCGCGCGCGATGCCGTAGACGCTCGCCGCGTCCGGCCGGTTCGGCGTCAGGTTGATCTCGATGACCGGGTCGTCGAGATGGGC
>Ga0180215_1005092_pt1 | contig 11375 bp, 10 predicted proteins | sample eDN3rd37CBELigBY_FD_128871 | JGI IMG/M metagenome (GOLD analysis project Ga0180215, IMG submission 128871) | Enriched backyard soil microbial communities from Emeryville, California, USA - eDNA 3rd pass 37_C BE-Lig BY (version 2) (version 2) | ecosystem: Environmental > Terrestrial > Soil >...
ATGACCGGCACGCCGGCGGCCGCGCCCCAGCGCGCCGCGGCGGCGGCCAGCGAGCCGACCCCGACCGGGACGATGAGCACGTCGGGGCGGGGCGACGCGCCGGCGGGGCGGGCCGCGCCCGGGCCGGACGAGCCGCCGGCGGGGCGAGCCGCGCCCGGGCCGGCCGATTCGCCGCCGGGGCGAGCCGCGCCCGGGCCGGCCGATTCGCCGCCGGGGCCGGCGGCGCGCCACGCCTCCTCGATCTCGGCGAACAGCGTCGCGTAGCCGTCGATCACCCAGTGCGCGGCCTCCGAGGAGCCCACGTCGGCGAGCTCCACCACCCCCGGCTCCGCAGCGCACTCCGCGGCCTGGGCGACCGCGTCCTCGTAGGTGCCGTCCACGACGACGACCTCCGCCCCCTCCCCCGCGATCGCCTCGCGCCGGGCCGGGACCGCGCGGGAGGGCAGGAAGATCTTGCCCACGAGCCCGCGCCGCGCGGCCACGTGCGCGACCGCCCGGCCGTGGTTGCCGGCGCTGGCCGCGACCAGCGAACGCACGCCCGGATCGGCCCGCAACACCCGCTCGACCGCCCAGGAGACGCCCAGCACCTTGAAGGCCGGCAGGCCGAGCCGGGCGGACTCGTCCTTGAGCCAGACGCCGTCGCCGAGGTCGCGCAGCGGCGTGGGCGCGTAGCCCTCGAGCGCGCGGTGGAACGAAAGCGCTTCAGCGGAGGGCGCGGGGACGGCCCCGGGGTCGTACATCGGGTTGAGCATTGGTGGCATGATGCAGCGCCATGAGCAGTGAACCCGATCAGGGAGCGTTCCGGCCGCCCCGCTTCGAGGTCAAGGCGGCGCCGGACGCCGACGGCAAGGGCACGGTGCTGCGTCTCAGCGGCGAGCTCGACCTGGTCAGCGAGCCGCAGCTGACCGAGGCGCTGGCCGAGGCCGAGCCTCCGGTGCGGATCGACTTGACCGACCTGGCGTTCATGGATTCCACCGGCCTGCGGGCGCTGCTCGGCGCGGCGCGCGAGCACGAAGGGCTGAAACTGTCCGGAGAACTGCAGCCGGCGGTCCAGCGCCTGCTCGACCTGACGCAGACGCTGGCGATCCTGCCGTTCGAGAACCGCTAGTCCGCGCCGGCCTCGTCCGCGACGGACACGACGCGCTCGGCGACCTCGAGCGTCACCCCCGCGCGACGGAACGCCTCCACGGTGGCGGCGTCGATGCCGTCGTCGGTGATCACGAGATCGAGCGACTGGGCGGGCCGCACCGTCAGCAGCGACGAGCGCTTGAACTTCGAGGAGTCCAGCAGCCCGACCTTCTTGGCCGCCGCGTCGGCGGCCGCGTTGAGCGTGTCGGCGAGCGCGGAGCGCGAGGTGGTCAACCCGTGCTCGAGCGTGATCCCCGCCGCGGAGATGAACGCCACGGCGATGTTGAGCTCGACCAGGAAGTCGACCGTCCAGCGCCCCGTGAGCACGCGCATGTGCTGGTTGAGCTCGCCCGGCGGCACGATCACGTGGATCGTGTCCGCCGTCAGCCCGAGCGCGATCGCCGGCGAGTTGGTGACCAGGGTGAGCTCGGCCGGCGGGCGCAGCTCGAGCGCCCGCGCGAGCGCGAGCCCCGTCGAGGACGCGTCGATGAAGATCGTCGACCCGTCCTCGACCAGTTCACGCGCGCGAGCGGCGATCGCGTCCTTCTCGTCCGCCGCCTCGCGCACGCGCGCCGACCACGCCGTCTCGATCCGGGGCCGCGTGTCCGGCAGCGAGCGCGCGCCACCGCGCACCCGCTCGAGCAGGCCCTCTCCCGAGAGCAGCTCGAGGTCGCGGTGCACGGTGACCGGCGAGACCGCGTGCTCGGACGCGAGCTCCTGGAGCGTGGCGCCTCCGTCGCGCTGGACACGTTCGAGGATCCGCGCCCGCCTCAGGACCGGCGGTAGCGGGGCGTCGATCATTTCCGTGCGATCGCCGACTCCGTATCGGCATCGAACAGGTGGACGCGATCCAGGTCGACGGCGGCCCGGACCTTCTCGCCGATCTGCAGCGACGTGGTCGGCGGCGCCTTGATGACGATCCGCTGGTCGCCGACCTCGACGTCGACCAGCGTGCGATCGCCCAACGGCTCGACCGCGTACACGGTGCCGTCGAGCGCCGCGGACTCCTCGCGCACCTCGAGCGAGAGGTCCTCGGAGCGCACGCCGAACAGCGCCGGCCGGTCGCCGTGGATCCCGAACCCGGGGTTGGGCAGCGACCACCCCTCGCCCTCCAGGCGGCCGTTGGCGCGGCAGCGCAGCAGGTTCATCCGCGGCGAGCCGACGAACGTCGCCACCCAGCGGTTGGCGGGGTTGTCGTAGATCTCGGTCGGCGTGCCGACCTGCTGCACGGTCCCGGAGCGCAGCACCGCGACCTGGTCGGCCATCGACATCGCCTCGACCTGGTCGTTGGTGACGTAGAGGAACGTCGCGCCGAGCGAGCGGTGGATGCGCGTGAGCTCGGTGCGCATCTCCACGCGCAGCTTGAGGTCGAGGTTGGTCAGCGGCTCGTCCATCAGGAACGCGCGCGGCTCGCGCACGAGCGCGCGGCCGAGCGCGACGCGCTGCATCTGCCCGCCCGACATCTGGGCCGGGTAGCGGTTCATGAGCTCCTCGATGTGCAGCAGCCCGGCGACCCGGCCGACGCGCTCGTCGATCTCGGCCTTGCCCATCTTCCGCGCGCGCAGCGGGGAAGCGATGTTCTCGAACGCGGTCTTCTTCGGATAGAGCGCGTAGCTCTGGAAGACCATCGAGAGGTCGCGCTCGGCCGGGGTCGCGCCGGTGGCGTCGATGCCGTCCAGGTGGACGGTGCCCGTGTCGGGCTTCTCGAGCCCGGCGATGACCCGCAACGTGGTCGTCTTGCCCGCGCCCGACGGGCCGAGCAGGACGAAGAACGCGCCCTGCGGAACGTCGAGCTCGAGCCCCTTGAGCGCCTCGACGTCCCCGAACGACTTGGAGACGTTCTCTGCGACGATCGCGGAGGTCATTTGCTGATCACCTGCTCGGACTGGGGGTCGTACGCCGGCGGCGGTGCGCCGACATGGCGGACGGAGACGATCTGCTCCTCCGCGAAGCGGGCCGTCGGGGGCATGCGCACGTTGAGCAGCCCGGCCTCGGTCTCGACGACGTAGATCGTCTCGTCACCGAGCGCCTCGCGGGAGACGACGCGGCCGCGCGCGCCCTCGCCCTCGGCCGAGACCGTGAAGCGCTCGGGCCGCACGCCGGCGATCACCTTGTCGCCGCGCTTGAGGCCCTCGGGCGCGGCGATCTGCAGGCCGCCGGCCGCGGTCAGGTGCCCGTTGGAGACCTCGGCCTCGACGAGGTTCATCGGCGGCGAGCCGATGAACCGCGCCGCGAACAGCGTCGCCGGCCGGTTGTAGACCTCCATCGGGGCCCCGAGCTGCTCGAGGTTGCCCTTGTTCATGATCGCGATCCGGTCGCCGAGCGCCATCGCCTCGACCTGATCGTGCGTCACGTAGACCATCGTGGAATTCAGCCGCTGCTGGACGTGCTTGAGCTCGGCGCGCATGTCGGCGCGCAGCTCGGCGTCCAGGTTGGTCAGCGGCTCGTCCATCAGGAACGCCTTCGGGTGGCGCACCATCGCGCGCCCGAGCGCGACCCGCTGCTGCTCGCCGCCCGAGAGCTTGCTCGGCTTGCGCGTGAGGTACTGCTCGAGCTGCAGCATCCGGGCGGCCTCGTTGACGCGCTCGGTGACCTCGTTCTCGGGCATCTTCGCCGCGCGCAGCGGGAACGCCATGTTGTCGCGCACGCTCAGGTGCGGGTAGAGCGCGTAGAACTGGAAGACCATCGCGATGTCGCGCTGCGAAGGCTTCAGGCCGGACACGACCTCGTCGCCGATCACGATCTGGCCCGAGGTCTCCTCCTCGAGGCCCGCGATGCAGCGCAGCGTCGTGGTCTTGCCGCAGCCCGACGGGCCGAGCATCACGAACAGCTCGCCGTCGCCGATCTCCAGGTCGAGCTCCTCGACGGCGACCGTGCCGTCCGGGAACTGCTTGTGCAGGCGCTGAACGAGAACCTGGGCCATTAGCGACGCACCGCCCCGAGGGTCACGCCCGCGACCAGGTGCCGGCGCACGAGGAACGCGAAGATCAGCACCGGTATCGCGAAGATCATGGCCGACGCGGCCACCAGGCCCCAGTTGATCGTCGTGCCGCCGATCAGGCCCGCGATCGCGGACGGCGCCGTGCGCGTGTCCGGATCGGTGATCAGGAAGATCGAGAACACGAACTCGTTCCAGGAGAAGATCAGCGCGAACACCGCCGTGGCGGCGATGCCGGGGATCAGCAGCGGCATCGTGAAGCGCCAGAAGGCCTCGAAGCGCGAGTAGCCGTCGAGCATCGCGGCCTCCTCGTACTCGGCCGGGACCTCGTCGATGAAGCCCTTCATCATCCAGATCGTGAACGGCAGGTTGAACGCCGCGTAGACCAGGATCAGGCCCTGCAGGGTGTCCAGCAGGCGCAGGTCGCGGAACATCAGGAAGACCGGGATCACGACCACGACGGGCGGCATGAAGCGCGTCGAGAGGATGAAGAACAGCTGGTCCTTCTTGGCCTTGATCGCGAAGCGCGAGTAGGCCCACGCGGCCGGCACGCCGAGCACGGTCGCGATGATCGTCGACGCGGTGGCCACGATCACGGAGTTCTTGAAGCCGGAGAACACCGGCGAGTTCGAGCTGAAGACGTTCTTGACGTGCTCGAGCGTCGGGGTCCAGCCCGTGATCACCTTGGCCGGGACGGCGTAGATGTCCTTGGTGTCCTTGAGCGCGGTCTCGAGCATCCAGAGGACGGGGAACAGCATCACGATCGCGAGGATCGTGAGCACCGCGATCTCGATCCCGGAGCCGAGCTTGCGGCGTCGGCGGACGGGAGGCGGCGCCGCTGTCTCACCGACGATGCCCTTGTCGGCCACGCCGGCCGGTTGGATATGCGCGGCCATCGACTAGCGCTCCTGCAAACGGTTGAGGTAACGGAGATAGATGTTGGTGGCGATGATCACGACGATCACCATCAGGATTCCGTACGCCGACGCGCGGCCGGTGTCGAATCCGAAGAACGCGACCTTGTAGACGTTGAACGACAACGTCTCGGTCGTACCGCCCGGGCCGCCGCCCGTGAGGATGTAGACCAGGTCGAAGAGGCGGAACGCCTCGATCGCGCGGAACATGACCGCGATCAGCAGCAGCGGCCACACGAGCGGGAACGTGATCCGGCGGAACTTGAACCACTCCGAGGCGCGGTCGATCTCCGCCGCCTCGTAGAGGTACTTGGGCACCGCGGTCAGGCCCGCGAGCGCGATCAGCATGATGAACGGCGTCCATTGCCAGGTGTCCACGACGATCAGCGACAGCAGCGCCAGCCGCTGCTGGGTCAGCCACTCCACGCGCCCGAAGCCAAGGCTGTCCAGGAACGAGTTCACGACGCCGAACTGCACGTCGAGCATGAACTTCCAGAACAGGCCGACGACGACCGGGGAGAGCATCATCGGGATCAGGAACAGCGTGGTCAGCGCGCCTCGGCCCTTGATGCGACGGGAGATCAGGAACGCGATGGCGAAGCCGAGCACGGTCTGCAGTCCGACGGCGCCGACGACGAAGATCATCGTCGTGAGCGCGCGCTCGCGCACCACCGGCGACGTGAGCACGTCGGCGTAGTTCTCAAAGCCGATGAAGCTCGCCGGGACGTCACGCGTCACCGAGTAGTCGGTGAACGAGAGCCAGATCAGGCGGATCAGCGGCCAGATCGAGAGGAACACCAGCAGCGCCAGCGCCGGCGAGATGAAGAGGCCGGCGAGCCACCGGTCGGTCAGGAAGCGGAAGCGCGCCGCAGCGGGCGGCGCCTCGAGCTTCGCGGCGGCCGGTGCGGCCGTCGGAGGTGTTTTCTGAAGCGTGTCGGCCATGAGTCGTTGGGAGCGGAGGGGCCGGGCCCGTCCGTGGACGGGCCCGGCCTTCAGTCACTGCGCGGCTATTCGCCGCTCTCGTCGAGGATCGCCTGCTCGTCCGCAGCGAGCTTGTCGAGCGCGGCCTTCGGGTCCTGAGTGCCCGAGATCGCCGCGTTGACCTGCGTCGAGTGGACGTTGAGGAGCTTCGCGTACTCCGGCAGGTTCCAGAAGTCCTTCAGCCGCGGCACGGACTCCGTGAAGACCTCGTTGTACGGCTGGGTCTCCAGGAACTCCGGCGACGACAGGACGTCGTTACGCGCGGGGACGCCGCCGAGCTGCGCCCACTTCTTCTGGGCCTCGGGGGTCTGGAACCACTTGATGAAGTTCAGCGCCTCGGCCTGCTTCTCCTCGGGGATGTAACGCGAGACGTGCAGACCCATGCCGCCCAGCGGGACCTTGTCGGTCTCCTGCGGCGGGATCGGCGCGAACGCGAGCTTCTCGAGGATCTCCTCGCGGGTCTCGCCCAGCTCGGAGCTGGCCGGATCCAGCAGGCCGCCCATGGCGGCGATCCACTGCATGCCGACGCAGACCTTGCCCTGGCTGATCGCGGCGTTGACCTCGTCGATGAACCAGTTGCTCGAGCCCTTCGGCGCGAGCGGGACCATCTTGTTCACGAGGACGTCCATCGCCTTGTGGCCGGCCTCGTTGTTGATGATGCCCTCGATCTTGCGCTCCTTCTGATCCCAGAGCTCGCCGCCGTAGAGGGCGTTGACGACGTTGTAGGTCACGGCCGCGGCGTCACCGGTGCCGGCCTGGTGGAACGCGAGGCCGCTCATGCCCTTGTTCTCGTCCTGGCACTTCTTGGCGGCGGCCAGCATGTCCTCGAACGTGGCCGGGGGCTCCTCGCCCATCAGGTCCTTGCGCCAGATCAGCGACCAGGTGTCACCGAGCAGCGGCAGGCCGTAGGTCTTGGCGTCCGGCTCGGGCTGACCCGTCGTGTTCTGCGGGTACTGGCCGTACGCCGCGAGGAAGTACGGGTCGTACACCGACGTGTCGATGTTCTCCTTCACGAAGTCCGTGAGGTCGAGGATGCTGCCGTTCTCGACCGCCTCGCCGATGTTCTGCGAGTCGAGGATCGGAAGGTCGAAGTTCGTCTTGCGCGCCGCGAACTGGGTGAAGATCGCGTCGTGCCACTGCGGGTTCGGCACCGTGTTGACCTTCACGGTCACGTTCGGGCGGGTCTTCGTGTACTCCTTGCCCAGTTCCTCGAGCGCCTGCGCAGGCGGCCACTCGAACCACAGGAACGTGAGCTCCATGGGCTTGTCGGAGAGCTTCGACGTGGCGTCCTTTGCCGCCGTCGTGTCTCCCCCTCCTCCTCCGTCATCGCCGCCGCACGCGGCGACCGTCAGCGCGGCCGCAGCCACGGCGATTGCTGCCGAGACTTGAAGTCTCCCCTTCATTGCTCCTCCTCCAGGAGTTTGGTCCTGCTCCGATTGAACGGCGCACTACGAACCTTGCACGAGGCTTGCAAAAAGCTACGCCCTCTTTGCATTCGTTGTCAACACCTCTGCCAATTTCTTGCATCGGCTATCACCCGTGCAATACTGTCAGACAATGTTGATCGCCACCGAGCGGCGTCGCTTCCCTGTGCTCGATCCTTCCGACGGGTCCGTCATCGACTCGCTCGGGTCGGCAACGGCCGACGACGGGATCGCCGCCGTGGACGCAGCCGAACGCGCAGCCCCTGGTTGGGCCGCGCGCCCCCCTCGTGAGCGCGCCGAAACCTTACGGGCCGCGTTTGAACTTTTGACTGAGAAACGTGAAGCGATCGCGAAGTCGATCGTGCGCGAGATGGGCAAGCCGCTCGCGGAGGCGCGCGGGGAGGCGGCCTACGCCGCCGAGTTCCTGCGCTGGTTCTCCGAGGAGGCGGTGCGCATCGACGGCGACTACGGCGTCGCGCCGTCCGGGGCCAACCGGATGCTCGTCGGCCACGCGCCCGTCGGCATCTCGCTGCTGATCACGCCCTGGAACTTCCCGGCCGCGATGGCCACCCGCAAGCTCGGGCCGGCGCTGGCCGCGGGCTGCACCGTCGTGCTCAAGCCCGCCGAGGAGACGCCGCTGACCGCGGTGCTGATCGGCGAGCTGCTGCTGGAGGCCGGCGTTCCCGAGGGCGTCGTCAACGTCGTCTGCACGGACGAGCCCGCGCCGCTGGCCGAGGCCATCCTCGCCGACCCGCGCGTGCGCAAGCTGTCCTTCACCGGCTCGACCGCGGTCGGGCGCCGGCTGCTGGAGCTGTGCGCGCCGCGCGTGATCTCCGCGTCGCTGGAGCTGGGCGGCAACGCGCCGTTCATCGTGCTCGAGGACGCCGACCTCGACGTCGCCGTGCGCGAGGCGATGGCCGCCAAGATGCGCAACGGCGGCGAGGCCTGCACGGCCGCGAACCGCTTCCTCGTGCACGAGTCGGTGGCCGAGCCGTTCACGGCGGCGCTGACCGAGGCGATGGCCGCGGTGCGCGTCGGCCCCGGCTTCGAGGAGGGCGTCGGGCTCGGCCCGCTGATCAACGAGGACGCGCGCGAGAAGGTGGAGCGCCTCGTGGCCGACGCCGTCGACCGCGGCGCGCGCGTGCGCACGGGCGGGGAACGGCTGCCGGGCCCCGGCTACTTCTACCCGCCGACCGTGCTCGACAACGTCCAACCCGGCAGCGCGATGCTGCAGGAGGAGGTCTTCGGCCCGGTCGCGCCCGTGATGACGTTCGCCACCGAGGCCGAGGCGATCGAGCTCGCCAACGACACGGAGTACGGCCTGGTCGCCTTCGTCATGAGCCGCTCACTGCGGCGGGCGATGGCGGTCGGCGAGGCGATCGAGACCGGCATGGTGGGCCTCAACCGTGGGATCGTTTCGGATCCGGCGGCGCCGTTCGGCGGCGCCAAGCAATCCGGCCTGGGTCGCGAGGGCGGCGACTACGGGCTCTACGAGTTCCTCGAGCCCAAGTACTTCGCGTTCGACTGACATTTCAAGTTCTTACAAGGAGGAGAGCAGTGTCACAGCAGAAGGTGCTCGTGCTCGTCGGCGATGCCGCCGAGGAGCTCGATGCGATGTACCCGATCTACCGCCTGCGTGAGGCGGGCTACATCGCGGACGTGGCCGCGCTCACGCGGCGTGACGTCCAGCTCGTCATCCACGACTTCGACCCCAACTCGGACGCCTACACCGAGAAGAACGGTCGCAAGCTGCCGGTCGACATCACGTTCGCCGAGGTCGACCCGTCCGAGTACGTCGGCCTGGTGATCCCGGGCGGGCGCGCCCCCGAGTACATCCGCACGGACGCCGACGTGCGCCGGATCACGGAGTACTTCTTCGAGCACGACCTGCCGGTCGGCACGATCTGCCACGGCCCGCAGGTGCCCGCGGTCTACGGGCTGCTGCGCGGGCGCAAGACCGCCGCGTTCCCGCCGCTGACCGGCGACATGGAGAACGCCGGCGCCACCGTCGTCGACGCTCCCGACTGCGTCGACGGGAACATGGTCTCCTGCCGTGGCTGGCCGGACATGCCCGAGTGGTCGCGCGCGTTCATGAACGTGCTCGAGCGGGCCGCGGTCCCGGCCTGATCCGATGCCGTCTCCGGTGCTGTTGCTGCACGGCTCCGGCCCGGGGACGACGGGCGCAGCCTGGGCGCCGCTGCGAGCGGCGCTCGAGCCGCGCTTCGAGGTGATCGCGCCGGACCTGCTGGGGTTCGGCGCGAGCCCGCCGCCGTCGGGCTCGCTGCGCGAGGCGTGGACGGCCCAGGCCGCCGCGCTGGTCGACGAGCTCGACGCGCCCTGCGCGGTCGTGGGCAACTCGGCGGGCGGCGCGATCGCGCTCTCGCTCGCGCACGCGCGCCCGGGCAAGATCACCCGCGTCGTCGCCGTCGGCTCGATGGGCCACCCGATGACGCTGCCCGAGGGCCTCGATGCGCTCTGGACGCCCGCCGACCCGCAGACGATCGTGGAGCTCATCAGCCCCGGCCCGGCGGCGCCGGAGGCCGTGGAGGCGCGGCGCGCCGCGATGGAGGCCCAGCCCCACTATCCCGAGCTCTTTCCCCCGCCCCGGCAGCGCTGGGTCGACGACCTGTCGCTGAGCCCGGAGGAACTGGCCGCGATCGACATACCGGTGCTGCTGATCCACGGCAGCGCCGACCGCATCGTCCCGCTGCGCGACGGGGCGCTGGCGCTGCTGGACGCGCTGCCCGACGCGCGCGCGCACATCTTCGGCGGCGCCGGCCACGGCACGCCGCTGGAGCGCACCGCTGAATTCAACCGACTCGTCACAAGCTTTCTGGAGACCGACCGATGACCGACTTCGCCGTCCTGCGCGCTCCCTCTCAGGTGTTGTTCGGAGCGGGGATGGCCGCGTCGACCGGCCGCGTCGCCGCCGGCCATGGGCGCCGCGTGCTCATCGTCACCGACCCCGTGATCGCCGAGACGCCCGGGTTCTCGACCGTGCTCGAGTCCGTGGCCGACCTCGAGGTCGCCGTCTTCCGCGACGCCGTCGTGGACGTCCCGCGCTCGGCGGTCGACGCCGCGGTCGCGGCCGGCGAGAGCTTCGGGCCCGACGTGATCGTCGCGGTCGGCGGCGGCAGCGTGATCGACCTGGCGAAGGTGACCGCGCTGCTGCTGGCGCACGGCGGGCCGCTCGAGGACTACTACCCCGTCCAGTCCGTGCCCGGCCCGATCGTGCCGCTGATCGCGCTGCCGACGACCGCCGGCACCGGCTCGGAGGCCACGCCCGTCTCGGTCATCACGGACCCCAAGACCGAGATGAAGGTCGGCGTGGCGTCGCCGCACCTGATCCCGCGCCACGCGATCTGCGACCCGCTGCTGTCCGTCGGCGCCCCGCCCGTGGTGACCGCGCACTCGGGGATCGACGCGCTCTCGCACGCGATCGAGTCCTACACGGCCGCGCGCGAGGAGCCGTCGCCCGAGCTCGTCCTCGGCCGCCCGCAGGTCGGCAAGAACATGCTCTCGGACGCGCTGGCGCTGACCGCCGCCGGCCACATCTACCGCAACCTCGAACGGGCGGTCAGCGACGGCTCGAACGTCGAGGCCCGCACCGGCATGCTCTACGGCTCGCTGCTGGCCGGTATCGCCTTCGGCAATTCGGGCGTCTCGGCCGCGCACGCGCTGCAGTTCGCGGTGGGCGCGCTGACGCACACCTCGCACGGGCTCGGGACCGGCCTGCTGCTGCCCTACGTGATGGAGTTCAACCGCCCCGCGCGCCCGGCCGAGCTCGCCGAGCTGTCGGCGCTGATGGGCGGCGACTGCGTGGAGCGGGTGCACGAGCTCGGGCTGAAGATCGGCCTGCCGGCCTCACTGGAGGAGATCGGCGTCACCACCGCCGACCTGCGGCCGATGGCCGAGGCCTCCGTGGGCATCAAGCGCCTCGTGGACAACAACCCGCGCCCGCTCGACGTGGACGCGCTCGAGGCGATCCTG
>Ga0180215_1005093_pt1 | contig 11375 bp, 9 predicted proteins | sample eDN3rd37CBELigBY_FD_128871 | JGI IMG/M metagenome (GOLD analysis project Ga0180215, IMG submission 128871) | Enriched backyard soil microbial communities from Emeryville, California, USA - eDNA 3rd pass 37_C BE-Lig BY (version 2) (version 2) | ecosystem: Environmental > Terrestrial > Soil >...
CGGCGGACGCGGGAAGCGGCCGGATCGATCCGGCGATCGCCACCACCGACGCGGCGGGCGTTGCGTCTGCCACCTGGACCCTCGGCACCGCCGCGGGTGCACATGCCGTGGAGGCGTCGATCGGCGGGCTCCCGCCGGTTCGCTTCGGCGCCACGGCGCTCGCCGGCCCCGCGCAGGCCCTCGTGGCGGTCGCCGGTGATGGGCAGAGTGGCACCGTCGCGACGACGCTTGCGCAGCCGCTGCAGGTGCGGGTCGAGGACGCGCACGGCAACCCGGTGGCCGGCGCCTCCGTCTCGTTCGCGGTGGTGGAGGGCGGCGGTACCGTCGGAACCCCCACCGCGATCGCGGGCGGCGACGGCGTGGCGGAGACGAGCTTCACGCTCGGGACCGCAGCCGGCGCTCACGCCGTGGAGGCGCGCCTGGGGGCGCTCCCCGCGATTCGTTTCCAGGCCAGCGCGGAGCCGGATTCCCCTGCCGCGCTGACGAAGGTCTCCGGCGATGGCCAGAGCGTCGATCTCGGCCAGTCGGTCCTGCTCTCGGTCCAGGTCACCGACGCGCACGGCAACCTCGTGCCCGGCGCCGCCGTCGACTTCGCGGGTCCGGTGGGCGCGGGCACCGTGACGCCGACGCGGGCGATCGCCGACGCCGCTGGCGTCGCCACCGCCAGGTGGGCCGCGGCGACCGCCGGGACCCACGCCGTCACCGCGACCGTCGGCGCCGTCTCGGCCACGTTCACCGTCGTTACCCGGCTCCAGGGATCCCTCGTCCGCGCTGCCGGCAACGGCGCGGTCGGCCTGCTCGGCTCGATGGCGGACGTGCCGCTGGTCGCCCGCCTGGTCGACGCGCAGGGAAGCGGCGTGCCCGGCGTGGAGGTGGAGTTCGAGGTGACCGACGGCGCGGCCACGCTCGCCGAGCTCACGTCGATCACCGACACGGCGGGCTACGCGTGGACCTGGGTCACGCCGACCGGCGCCGGACCGGTGACCGTCTCCGCCTCGGCAGCCGGTTACCGCGTCGACTTCGAGGTCGAGGCGCTGCCGCGGGTCAACCAGCTCGGGTGCCATTTCCAGCCAGGAGCGGGGATCCACACCTGGGACGGCGCCGCGATCCATTGGGCCGCGACCGGGGTCTGGCGGCTCCTCGCCGACTGGTACGAGCTCGATGCGATCGATTTCACCACCGAGGTGCAGTTCCGCGCCGAGGAGCGCGCAGCAGGGGTCCCCGCGCTGTCGTCGGCCGTCACCGCAGCGGCCATCCGCCTGAAATCCTGGGGAGCGAGCGGCGGCCGGAACCTGCGCTTCCACGCCGACGGCACCGTCGAGGTCGACGGCACCGTTCATCCGCTCGCCCCGGGCGGCGCGGTGCAGATCCCGCTCGCCGAGGGCACGGTCGACGTGACGCGGATGAGCGCGACGCGCTGGCACGTGCGGTACGACTGGGGCTGGACCGGACAGGACGAGTACTGGATCACGGAATCGGAGGGCACGATCACCTCCATCGTCTCCGATCTCGTCACGACGACGGGATGGACGATGTATGGCCTCTGCGGCGACAACGACCAGAACCCCGCGAACGACGCGGCGTTGATCGCCGCCGAAGTCCCGCGGACCGGCTCTCGCTCGCTTCTGGACTGAGGCGGCCGTCGCGGCAACGGAACCCTGCCGTCCGCGCAAACCTGCGTGGCGGCAGGGTTTCTTGTGCTTGTCAAGCGCCTGGAAGAGGAGGATGATGCGCGCCGTCGAAACGGAGCCGCCTCCGGGAGAACACAGATGCGTTTCGAGCTGACCGACATCCAGCAGATGCTTCGCGATACGTGCCGCGAGTTCGCGGCGCGAGAGCTCACCCCCAACGCCCGGAAGTGGGACGAGGAGCACCGTTTCCCGAAGGAGGCGGTGGCCCAGCTCGGCCAGCTCGGCCTGATGGGTGTGGCCATCCCGGAGGAGTGGGGCGGCGCCGGCGCCGACACCGTGGGCTACGCCCTCGCCATGGAGGAGATCAGCCGCGGCTGCGCCTCCACCGGCGTGATCATGAGCGTGAACAACTCGCTCTACTGCGACCCGGTGATGCGCTACGGTACCGACGAGCAGAAGGAGCGGTTCCTCAAGCCCTTTGCCAGGGGCGAGAAGCTCGGCTGCTTCGGCCTCACCGAGCCCGAGGCGGGCTCCGATGCGGCGGCCCAGAAGACCATCGCCGTCCGCGACGGCGACCACTACGTGATCACGGGCTCCAAGAACTGGATCACCAATGGCCCCCAGGCCGACGCGATGGTCCTCTTCACCATGACCGACAAGGAGAAGGGCCACAAGGGCATCACCGCCTTCCTCGTCGACATGGAGACGCCGGGCCTCGTGCGCGCGCCGCCGGATCGCAAGCTGGGGATCACCGCCTCCGGCTCCTGCTCCCTCTTCTTCGAGGAGATGCGGGTGCCCGCCTCCCAGCGGCTCGGCAACGAGGGCGACGGCTTCAAGATCGCCATGAGCACGCTCGACGGCGGCCGCATCGGCATCGCCGCCCAGGCGGTCGGGATCGCGCGGGCCGCGTTCGAGGAGGCGCTCGCCTACGCGAAGGAGCGGAAGACCTTCGACAAGCCGATCGCCAACCACCAGGCGATCCAGTTCATGCTCGCCGACATGGCGACGGAGATCGACGCCGCCCGGCTCCTCGTCCTCCGCGCCGCCGCCCTCAAGGATCAGGGCAAGCGCTGCAGCGCCGAGTCCTCGATGGCCAAGCTCTACGCCTCGGAGATGAGCCACCGGGTCACCCACAAGGCGCTCCAGATCCACGGCGGCTACGGCTACTCGAAGGAGTTCGACGCGGAGCGCCACTACCGCGACTCCCGCATCACCGAGATCTACGAAGGAACCAGCGAGATCCAGCGCATCGTGATCTCGAACGCGCTGCTCAAGGGGTGAACCCATGTCCGCACGGCTCTTCGCGCTGATCCTCGCCGCCCTGCCTGCAGCCGCCCTGGCGCAGGCGCCGGGCGCCACGCCACCGGGGCAGGAACAGCCGAAGAGGCCGGACGTGCGCGACCTGCCCTTCAGCAAGCAGGCGGTCCTCGACGTGGTCTCCTCCCACCGGGAGGAGATCCAGAAGTGCTACGAGGACGCCATGAAGCAGCGCGGCGCCACGGCGAAGACGGCGCCACGGGGCAGGGTGGTGTTGGCGTGGGAGATCACGCCGGAGGGGCTCACCGCCAACGTGCGGATCCAGCGGACGGAGATCCGCGACGAGCTGGTGACCGACTGCATGGTCAACGCGATCCGCTACTGGAGCTTCCCGCGGCCGCAGACCCGGCAGCCGGTGGAGTTCCCCTTCGATCTGCAGCCCGCCGAAGGACCCGCCGACGGCAAGAGGAACAGCAAGTAGATGGACTTCACGCCCAACGAGATCCAGGCGGCGGTGCGCGACGCGGCCCGCCGCTACGCCCAGGAACGGCTCGCGCCCGGCGCGCGGGAGCGCGATCGCAACCATGCCTTCCCGAAGGACGAGCTCCGCGAGATGGCGGCCCTCGGCCTGATGGGCGTCAACGTCCCCGAGTCCCTCGGCGGCGCCGAGGCGGGGACGGTCGCCTATTCGCTGGCGATGACCGAGATCGCCGCCGGCTGCGCCTCGACCGCGGTGACCATGGCGGTCACCAACATGTGCGCCGAGCTGATCTGCCGCGCGGGCAACGAGGAGCAGAAGAAGAAGTACGTGCCCCGGCTCACCTCCGGCGAGTACGTGGCGGGGGCCTTCGCCCTCTCCGAGCCGCAGGCGGGCTCGGATCCCGCGGCGATGGCCACCTTCGCCGAGAAGCGGGGCAACCGGTGGGTGCTCAACGGCGCCAAGCAGTGGATCACCTCCGGCGCGTACGCGGGCGTGATGGTGGTGTGGGCCCGCACCTCGCGGGAGCCGGGGGCGAAGGGGATCTCCTGCTTCCTCGTGGAGGGGGGGACGAAGGGGCTCGTCGTCGGCAAGCCCGAGAGCAAGATGGGCCTCAAGGCCTCCAACACCGTGCCGCTCACCTTCGAGGCGTGCGAGATCCCCGAGGAGAACCTCCTCGGCAACCTGGGCGAGGGCTTCAAGTGGGCGATGGTTGCGCTGGACGGCGGCCGCATCGGCATCGCCTCCCAGGCGATCGGCATCGGGCGCGCGGCGCTCGAGGCGGCCACCGCCTACGCGAAGGAGCGCAAGGCCTTCGGGCAGCCGATCGGCGAGTTCCAGGCGATCCGCTGGAAGCTCGCCGACATGAAGACCGAGCTGGACGCGGCGCAGCTCCTCGCGCTGCGGGCCGCCTGGCTCAAGGAGAACGGCCGTCCCTTCACCCGCGAGGCCTCCATGGCCAAGCTCTTCGCCTCCGAGGCGGCGAACCGCGCGGTGGCGGAGGCGGTGCAGATCCACGGTGGTTATGGGTTCGTGGACGAATTCCCGGTGGAGCGGCACTATCGCGACGCCCGGGTGACCACCATCTACGAAGGCACGAGCGAGATCCAGCGGCTGGTGATCGCGCGCGAAATCCTGCGCGCGGGCGGCTGATACGACGACGACGCGCATCGAACGGGGACACGGATGAAGAACGGCAAGTCCGACGCAAGGAAGCGCGCCACGGGCGCCCGAACGACCACCTCCCGCACCAGCGGCGCCAAGACGGCGGCCCGCAAGGTGGCGGGGCGCACCGCGAGCGGCCCGGCGAAGAAGACCGCCGCCGCGGCGAAGAAGGCGCCGGTGGCGAGGAAGCCCGCGGTGGCGGCGAAGCAGGCGGCCGCCGCGAAGAAGCCCGCGGTGGCGGCGAAGCAGGCGGCCGCGGCGAAGAAGCCCGCGGTGGCCAGGAAGCCGGTGGCCGCGGCGAAGAAGGCGGTCGCCGCGGCGAAGAGCGCGGTGGCGAAGGCGACTCGGAAGCCCGCCGCCCGCAAGGCGGCGAAGGCGAAGCTCCAGCCGACGTACGACAAGGCGACCCTGCGGAAGATCGCCGCGGCGAAGAAGAAGTGGGAGCAGAACGAGCTCGCCCGTTCGCTGGCGAAGATGCCGCTCCGCCGCCCGGCCTACGAGACGGACTCGGGCATTCCCATCCCGGACGTCCTCACCCCCGCCGACCGCGCGGGCGAGGACTACCTCCGCGACATCGGCTTCCCGGGCCAGTTCCCCTACACCCGCGGGCCGCAGCCGACGATGTACCGGGCCCGCCACTGGACCATGCGCCAGTTCGCCGGCTTCGGCACGCCGGAGGACACCAACAAGCGCTTCAAGTACCTGCTCTCGCAGGGGATGACCGGCCTCTCCACCGCCTTCGACATGCCGGCGCTGATGGGCTACGACGCCGATCACCCGATGAGCCGGGGCGAGGTGGGCAAGGAGGGCGTGGCCGTCTCCTCGCTGGCCGACTTCGAGATCCTCTACAAGGACATCCCCCTCGACAAGGTCACCACCTCCATGACCATCAACGCGAGCGCCATCTACGCGCTCGCCTGCTACGTGGTCACCGGCGAGAAGATGGGCGTGCCCCCGGAGAAGCTGGGCGGCACCATCCAGGCGGACATCCTCAAGGAGTACATCGCGCAGAAGGAGTGGATCGTTCCGCCCCGACCCGCGGTCCGCATCGTCATCGACATGATCGAGTGGTGCTCGAAGCACATGCCGAAGTGGAACCCGATCTCGATCTCGGGCTACCACATCCGCGAGGCGGGTGCGACGGCGGTGCAGGAGGCGGCCTTCACCCTGGCCGACGGCTTCGGCTACGTGGAGGAGTGCATCAAGCGGGGGATGAACGTCGACGACTTCGCCCCGCGCCTCTCCTTCTTCTGGGACGTGCACAACGACTTCTTCGAGGAGGTCGCCAAGTTCCGCGCCGCCCGCCGCATCTGGGCGCGGCGGATGAAGGAGAAGTACGGCGCGAAGGATCCCCGCTCGTGGATGCTCCGCACCCACGCGCAGACGGCGGGCGTCTCGCTCACCGCGCAGCAGCCGTACAACAACGTGGTCCGCGTGGCGCTCCAGGCCTTCGCCGCGGTGTGCGGCGGCACCCAGTCGCTCCACACCAACTCCCTCGACGAGACCTACGCGCTCCCCACCGAGGAGGCGGTGACCATCGCGCTGCGCACGCAGCAGATCATCGCCCACGAGTCGGGCGCCGAGCGCGTGGTCGATCCCCTCGGCGGCTCCTACTACGTGGAGTACCTCACCGACGAGATGGAGAAGCGGATCGTCGAGTACCTCGACCGCATCGACGAGATGGGCGGCATCATCCGCGCGGTGGAGGAGGGCTACCCGCAGAAGGAGATCGCCGAGTCGGCCTTCCGCCACCAGAAGGAGGTGGAGTCGGGCGACAGGATCATCGTCGGCGTCAATGCCTGCATCTCCGAGGGCGGCGACGACATCGAGCTCCTCAAGATCGACGACGCGCTCGCGGAGCAGCAGATCGCCCGTCTGCGCGAGGTGAAGGCCAGGCGCGACAACGCCGCGGTTGAGGCCGCCCTCGCCGCGGTGGAGCAGGCGGCGCGCGACGGCTCCAACCTGATGCCGCCGGTCCTCGACGCGGTGCGCGCCTACGCCACCCTCGGCGAGGTCTGCGACGTCTTCCGCAAGGTCTTCGGCACCTACCGCGAGGCAGGCCGGTTCTGATTGCAGGACCGCGCCGGTTGCCGGAACGGTCCGATTCGGGCAAAAGGCGGCGGCGACCCGGGGCATCGAGGCCGCCGGGCGTCGCCGCGTCCAGGAGAGACAACGATGGCTGAAGCCCGCAAGATCCGCATTCTCGTCGCCAAGCCCGGCCTCGACGGCCACGACCGCGGCGCCAAGATCATCGCCCGGGCGCTGCGCGACGCAGGCTTCGAGGTGATCTACACCGGCCTGCACCAGACCCCCGAGATGATCGTCGCCGCCGCGATCCAGGAGGACGTGGACGCGGTCGGTCTGTCGATCATGTCGGGCGCCCACATGACCCTCGCCCCCGCGGTGATCGACCTCCTCCGCCAGCAGGGCGCCGGCGACATCGCCGTCTTCCTCGGCGGCATCATCCCCGCCGACGACATCCCCAGGCTCAAAGAGGCGGGTGTCCGCGAGGTCTTCCTCCCCGGCACCTCCACCGAGAAGGTGATCGCCTGGGTGAACGAGAACATCGGGCAGCGCTCCGAGGCGGCGTGATGCTAGAGTCCCTCCCCGCGGAGGTCTCGATCTACGAGGTGGGGCCGCGGGACGGCCTGCAGAACGAGGCCACCGTCGTCCCCACCGACGGCAAGCTGCAGCTCATCGAGGCCCTCGCCGACGCGGGGCTGCGGCGGATCGAGATCACCTCCTTCGTCTCGCCGAAGTGGATCCCGCCGCTGGCGGACTCCGCCGAGGTGGCGGCGCGGGTGCGCCGCCGCCCGGGCGTGCGCTACAGCGCGCTGGTCCCCAACGCGAAGGGGCTCGACGGGGCGCGCGCCGCCGGGCTCGAGGAGATCGCGGTCTTCCTCTCCGCCTCCGAGACCCACAACAAGAAGAACGTCAACAAGACCATCGCCGAGACGCTCGAGGCGTTCGAGGCGGTGATCGGCCCCGCGCGCGAGGCAGGGATGCGCGTGCGCGGTTACGTCTCCACGGTGTGGGGCTGCCCGTACGAGGGGGACGTCGATCCGAAGAAGGCCCGGGAGATCGCCCAGCAGCTCATCGGCATGGGCTGCTACCAGGTCTCCCTCGGCGACACCATCGGCGTGGGCACGCCGCTCCAGACCGAGCGGATCGTCGACCTGATGCTCGATCGGATCGCCCCGGAGGCGCTGGCGCTCCACTTCCACGACACCCGCGGTACCGCCCTCGCCAACGCGCTGGTTGGCATCGCCCGGGGGATCGCCACCATCGACGCCAGCATCGGCGGGCTGGGCGGCTGCCCCTACGCCCCCGGCGCCGCGGGCAATCTGGCCACCGAGGACCTCGTCTACATGCTCGACGGCCTCGGCGTGCGCCACGGCGTCGACCTCGAGAAGCTGGTGGACGCGGGCGAGCTGGCGCAGCGGCTCGTGGGCCGCGAGCTCCCCGGCCGTTTCCTCAAGGCCCGCCTCGCCGAGCGGCGCGCCGCCGCCGCCCGCTGAAAGCGCCCCGGGCGCCGCGCGGCGCGGGGGCCATGGGAGCGCGCGCGGGGCGCGGACGACTTCTTCCCTACGAACCCCGCTGGTCGAGACCGCCCGGTCGCCCGCAGGGGAAGCGGGCGATCGCTTGCTCGCCCACCTGCCCGCTGCCAGCTTTCTCTCACCGCACGCGACCAGTCGCGGCGGCTGGGGAGGGTGACGATGGGTATGAAGGGTTGGCTGGTTCGTTCGTTCGCGATCGTCGGCGCTCTGGCGGTTTCCGCCTGTGGCGGCAGCGACGGGAGCGATGGTGGCTCGATCGACGACATGTCCTCGACGACCGAGTTCGCCTCCGCCGAATTCAGCCTCCAGCTGAGCCCGGACTTCAGCAGCAACTCGGTCAAGCTCAAGGGCAAGCGGATCAAGAATGCGGACAAGAAGTATCCCTGCAAGAACGAGATCCCCGAGGCGTGCTACGCCTTCGACGCCTACGGTGGTCTGATCGAGTGGGACAACCACTCGAAGTCCTGGAAGGAGGTGAAGTTCGAGGACCTCTGCCCCTCGGACAACGCGCCCGAGGCGGACTGGAAGTTCGAGTTCACGCTCTACACCGACGACAAGTGCGGCAGGAGCGGTGGTGAGGCGCTCAACGGCGCCCACGACAAGAACTTCACCTGCTTCGACTCGAAGGACCTCTTCGATCAGCGGCATCCGAACATGTCGATCGACGAGCTCCGCCGCGGCAAGAACAAGAACGAGATCGTCTGCGTGACCCAGAACGCGTCGAAGACCTTCGACTTCGACGTGTGCGTGGACGAGACCGACAGCTACTCGCACTACGCTTCGTACGGCGGCGAGAAGGTCTTCGACTGCGGCTGCAAGTGGGACGAGTACGACCAGAAGTGCAACTGCCCGCAGGGCATCCACGGCCTGCCCTCCGAGTGCAGCATCGATCCGTACGACTACTGCAACGTGGTCTGCGAGCCGAAGCACCCGCCCGTCAAGAAGTAGGCCGGACGGAGCTGGCGGGCGCCCGGCGATCGCGAGGGCGCCCGCGGACGAGGACGGCGGTTCCGGATCGCTCCGGGCCGCCGTCGGCCGTTCCTGCGCTGCCGTTGCGGCGGTGCCCTCCTTCGGGCAGAAGGGAGCGCAGACGATCGACCAGGAGTTTCGAGCGATGGGCTTCTTCCGGGTGGAGAGCCGCGCGGACGGCGCGGTGGAGATCTGGACCCTCGACAGCGAGGCCAACCGCAACGCCATCTCCCGCGCGATGCGCGCCGAGCTGGAGGAGCTGGTGAGCGGCACGCGCGAGAGGCGCGCCTTGCGGGCGGTGGTGCTCACCGGCGCCGGGGACAAGTCGTTCTGCGCCGGCGCCGACCTCAAGGAGCGGGCGATGATGAGCGACGAGGAGGTGCGCACCTTCCTGCTCGACCTGCGCCGCACCTTCCGCGCCCTCGAGCGCTCCCCGAAGATCTTCGTCGCCGCGATCAACGGCGCCGCCTTCGGCGGCGGCACGGAGCTGGCCCTCGCGTGCGATCTGCGGGTGATCGCCCCCCACGCCCAGATGGCGCTGACCGAGACGCGGCTGGCGATCATCCCCGGCGGCGGCGGGACCCAGCGGCTGCCGCGCCTGGTGGGCCCCGGCGTCGCCAAGGAGCTGATCCTCACCGGCCGCCGCGTGGGCGCGGAGGAGGCGCTCCGGCTCGGCCTGGTCAACCGGATCGCCCCGGACGGCGACGTGGTCGGCGCGGCGGTCGCGCTGGCGGAGGAGATCGCCGAGGGCGGACCGGTCGCGCTGGGCGCGGCCAAGGCGGCGATCCAGGAGGGGCTGGAGCTGCCCCTCGACGAGGCGCTGGAGCTCGAGTTCCAGAAGTACCAGGCGGTCATCCCGACGCAGGACCGGCTCGAGGGGCTGCGCGCCTTCCGCGAGAAGCGCAAGCCGGTCTACCGGGGCGCCTGAATCAGAAGAAATCGCTCATCGCCGGGGCGGGCCCGGCGAAGAGCGACGCCGCCAGGCGGCGATCCGCCTCCGGCCCCTCGAGCAGGCCGGTGAGGGCGAGGGCGTCGGGCCCGAGCCAGCCGGTGTAGAGCGGCGCGAGGCCGCGCACGTGCACCTTGAGCCGCCCCTCGCCGCCGGGGCGGACCCTGCCGGTGCCTCCGCCCACCTCGAGGAGGAAGCGGCCGCGGTTCTCCGCCACCACCTCGTCGAAGATCTCCAGGTGGAGCTCGCCCGCCGCCGCTGCCGGCCAGCCGCGGGAGGCGAGGGCGGCGGGCACGTCGACGATGCGGAGCATCCACGCCTGCTGCAGGCGCACCTGCGCCTCCTGCTCCCGGACCAGGGTGAGGAGGGGATCGGACCCGCCGCCGTGCCAGACCACCTCGCGCACCTGGTGGCGGTGGTCGGCGAGGAAGGTGAGGAGGCGGGTGGCGGCGGCGGGGGTGCTGGCCACCAGATCGTGGAGGCGCATCTCCACCGCACTGCCGTTGCGCTGCTGGCAGGCGACGACGTAGCCCTCGATCCCGCCGGGCCCCAGCACGGCGGTGCCGATGCCGTCGCCGCCGAGGACGCGGCCCCAAAGGAGGCGGTTGCGGTCGAGGCCGCCGGCGCGGACCGCGGCGCAGGCGCGGTGGAGGGCGGCGAGTTCCTCCGCGTCGCCCGGCTCCACCCGCCGGAGGGGCAGGGTGCGATCGCGCAGGTCGAGGGAGGCGGCAGGGGCGCGGATCTCCCAGCGGCCGCCCGCCTGCTCGAAGCCCGCCCGCCGGTAGAGTGGCTGGGTGGCGGGGTAGAGGATCGCCAGGGGAACGCCGCCAGCGTGGAGCTCCCGGACCGCCGCACGCAGCAGCAGGGTGCCCGCGCCCCTGCCGCGGATGCGCGGATCGGTGGCGACGCCGGCGATCCCCACGGCCGGCACGCGCCGCCCGCCGTACCACTGCCCCAGCTCGGTGAGGAGGGCGAGGCCCGCCACCACCGCGCCGCCGTCGCGGAGGAGGCGGAGGTGCTGCGGTCCGTTGGCGTCGATGTGGCGCCGCTCCTCCTCCACGGAGACGGCGAAGCTCTCCGCCGCGAAGCGGGCGAAGGCGTCGACCTCCGCGGGGGTGGTGGCAGGTCCGTAGCCGGGCTGCGAGGCCATACCGGGGCTCCCATGGGCAAAGGGCGGCAGGCTGCCAGCGGCAGCGGTGGGCCGCAAGAAAAGGCCGCACGCGTGTAGGCCCTCCTCGTGCGGGGTAGTAGGCCCAAGTGGGGCGCGCATGGTAGAAATGGCGCGTGTCCACCACCGCGCCCGCCAACCGTCTCCGCGAAATCGCGCAGCGTCGCCTCGATGCCCTCGGTGTACCCACGCGTCCCAGCCA
>Ga0180215_1005094_pt1 | contig 11375 bp, 11 predicted proteins | sample eDN3rd37CBELigBY_FD_128871 | JGI IMG/M metagenome (GOLD analysis project Ga0180215, IMG submission 128871) | Enriched backyard soil microbial communities from Emeryville, California, USA - eDNA 3rd pass 37_C BE-Lig BY (version 2) (version 2) | ecosystem: Environmental > Terrestrial > Soil >...
CATTCCATATGTAATATATAATAATGGTAAAGATTCTATACTTATCGCATACCCTGCTCCTGCCATTCCGATTCCAAATAGAAAAGCACTTAAAGTACCAGATGCACGAGGTCCATACTTTTCAACAAAATGTCCAAGAAATGCCGCTGATAATCCGAGAAAAAGAATAGCGATACTAAATGTCCAAGAAATGCTTGTTAAACTCCAGTGAAATTTTGCTTCTAATGGTTTAGTAAAAACACTCCATGCATAAACAGATCCTATTGAAATATGTATTCCCACTGCTGCTAATGCAATTAACCAACGATTTTTCATTTTCATGCTGTTCTCCCCTGATTATATAATTTTATTATTATTTCATTTATTAGAAATAAGAGATGGACAACTTTTCCGCAGATTTTCTAACTCCTTCTATTGCCAATTCAACTGTTTCATTTGTATGTAATACCACTGCCATTCTTCTTCCATTAGAAGTAGTAGGCTTCCCAAAAATTCTGACTTGTGAATTTGCGATTTCTAATGCTTGTTCTATCCCTTCAATACTATATTCATTGCTTTCTTTTGTTGCTTTTAACGTTTTACTCGCACCTGCATGATATAATTTCACTCCAGGTATAGGTAAACCAAGAATAGCTCTTACATGTAAAGCAAACTCCGATAAATCTTGTGTTATAAGGGTAACCATTCCCGTATCATGTGGTCTAGGCGAAACTTCACTAAAATAGACACCATTATGTGTTAAGAATAGCTCCACTCCAAATAATCCAAATCCACCAAGACTATCTGTTATTTTTTTTGCAATATCTTGTGCTTCTTGTAGCTGTTCTTCTGACATAAAGTGGGGTTGCCATGATTCTATGTAGTCACCATCTTTTTGTGTATGACCAATTGGAGCACAGAAGCTTGTCCCACTTACAGAACGAACTGTTAATAAAGTAATCTCCGATTGAAAGCGAATAAATTCCTCTACTATCACTCTCGTTTTCTTCCCTCTACCCCCTTCTATTGCCTCATTCCATGATTTTTCTACATCATCCATGCTACGACAAATACTTTGTCCTTTTCCTGAAGAACTCATAACAGGCTTTATAACACATGGAATCCCTATTTTCCTAATAGCAATCTTTAATTCTTCTAAAGTATTAGCAAATTCATATTTAGCAGTTGGCAATCCTAATGTTTCACTTGCAAGTCTTCTTATACCTTCGCGATCCATTGTTAAATAAGTTGCATTAGCGGTAGGAATGATATTGTATCCTTCTTTTTCTAATTCAACTAAAGTACTAGTAGCGATCGCTTCAATTTCAGGAACAATATAATCAGGATTTTCACTTTTAATAATCTCTCTTAATCGCTCTCCATCTAACATATTAATCGTATAAGAACGATGTGCTACTTGCATAGCAGGTGCATCTTGATATCGATCAACCGCAATTGTTTCAATTCCTAAACGCTGTGATTCAATAATAATTTCCTTTCCTAATTCTCCAGAACCTAATAACATTATTTTCTTTGATCGTGAAGTAAATGGAGCCCCTTGCATATTCAAACAATTCCTCCTATTCCAAATGTAAATACCTTTATTCTGCATAATAACGTAATTTTATAGTTAATTCAAGAAAAAATTAGCTATTTTACGAACATTATTTAAATATAAAAACAAAAACATTCGTATTATAAAGGATGCAACTACTCAATAATTCCACAAAAAAGCTGTTTACTAGCAAAAAATTAGTTCTTTTGCTAATAAACAGCTTTTTACTTACACTTAAATTGGCATTTCCACTTTTATTCGTTATCTGTATAAACGATTTTTCCTCGAGATACAGTTCTTTTCACTTTTCCTCTATAGGTTTTACCAATATATGGACTTATTTTATTTTTATAAAATAAATCTTCTTCCTTTAAAACAAACTGTTCATTTAAATCAACAATAGCTAAATCCGCATCGCTGCCTATTGCAATTTTCCCTTTTTGTGGATATAACCCAAATCTTTTTGCGGGATTTTCACTTGTTATTTTAGAGATAAGCTGTAATGGGATAGTTCTTTTCCAGTAGCCTTCTTCTAGAAGAATAGAGAGGGTTGATTGGCAACCAGAGATTCCACCCCATGCTTCCAAAAGATTGCCCTTTTTCATGGCTGGCAAAGAAGGTGAATGATCGGATCCGATTACATCAATTTCTTCCCTTACAATCGCTTCCCATAAGAGATCTATTTCACTTTGATCTCTCAATGGTGGGGCACATTTTGCAATACTTCCTAACTCATTCAAATCCTCTAGATTTAATGACAAATAATGTGGGCAAGTCTCTACAGTTATATCGATACCTTCTTGTTTTGCTTTCCTAATCGGATCTAAAATTTTCGAGCTAGAAATATGTACAATATGAACTTTACATTTAGTAGCTTCAGCATAGGAGATAATTCGTTGAACAGCTTCAATTTCAGAATAGATTGGCCTTGATTTTGAATAAGAAACAGCAGAATAGTCTTTTTTCTGCTTGTTTTCATTCCCTAAATTTTCAGTTATGATGTCACTTTCTGCATGTACTGCGAGAATACTATTTAATTCTGCAATTTTTTTCATAGATTGAAAGAGAGTGTGATCATCAGAGGAAGAAAAGTCATCAATTCCGCTGTTAGACATAAATGCTTTAAAACCAATGACCCCACTCTTATGTAAAAGCTCTAATTCTAGTATATTTCCAGGTACGACTCCACCCCATAAACGATAATCTATAATAGACTTTTCTCTTGCAAGACTATCTTTCTCTTCAAATGCTACTTTTGTAATAGTTGGAGGGTGACTATTTAATGGCATGTCAAAGAATGTAGTTGATCCACCTGCAGCTAAGCTTTTACTTCCAGTTTCAATTCCTTCCCAATCTGATCTTCCTGGTTCATTAAAATGAACATGTGAATCGATTAAGCCTGGAAAAATATGAAGACCCTTTGCATCCATTATTCTTTCTGCAGATTCATTCATCTTTGACTGAATAGCTACGATTTTATCCCCTCTTATTCCTATATCAGCTTGTTTTATTTCATCGCTAAAAACAATTAAACTATTTTTTATCAACAAATCGAATTTTTTCATTTTCCAACTCCTTCCCTTACTTTCTAGGTATAAGTAAAATTAACTTCCTCGATAGGTTTGGAATCCAAAGCCAGATAACAGTAATGGTATGTGATAATGACCCTCTGTTTCTTCCATGCGGAATCGAATTGGAATAATAGTAAAAAAACTATTGGTAGTATTCACCTTATTTACGTATTCTTCTACATGAAATAATAGTTCATATTCGCCTGCTTCAACTGTTTCTAATAGCGGTGTTTCCAGTCTGCCGTCTTCATTAGTAAATCCAGAAGCTAAATATATTTTACTTTGTGTTACCATTTTCCATAGCTCCACTTTTATCCCTTCTGCAGGTTTTCCTCTTGTAACATCCAATACATGTGTGGTTAATCCTTTTTTCATTATTAGCTCCTACCTTATTGTTTTATAATTCCTAATAATCTAATTTCAGAAATTGCATAAATTTCTGATAATGCTTTCTGAAACTCTTCATTCTCTGTATGATAAATCCGCTTTTGCATTTCTTGGTAAATTGTCTCTTTTGTATGTCCCTTAACTGCTAGTATAAAAGGAAAGTGAAATTTTTCTATATATGCTTTATTTAATGATTGAAATTCCTTATATTCTTGTTCTGTTAAAGAATCTAACCCTGCTCCTTTTTGTTCTTTTACAGAAACATCTGTCATCTCTATTCGACTACCTAAATCAGGGTGTGCCCTAATTAAGTCAAGCTGATCACTGATAGATGCTTCAACCACTACATCTACCATTAGTTGATGTAGCATTTCTACATTCTTAAAGGGTTTATAAAGCCAAGCTTTATTTGCTACCCATGGGCTATGTTCAAACACCCATCCTACTTTTTCAATAAAATCTTCTCGACTCATTTTATTGACTTCTGCTATTGAGTACATATGAAATTCCCTTCTTTTCTTATCTATTTTCTAATATTTCTACAGCTCGTAAAATCCCTTCATATCCCGTACATCGACATAAATTACCACAAAGTGCATTTTGAACTTCTTCTCTCATAGGATTGGGATTTTCATCTAGTAAACTCTTAAGTGCAATTACCATCCCAGGTGTACAGTATCCACATTGAAGGGCTCCTGCTTGTAAAAAGGCTTCTTGTATTGGATGAAGAGTCTCTTTCGAAAGTCCCTCTATTGTAATTATCTCTGCTCCATCTATATGAAAAGCCATTATTAAACATGAATTTACTAGCTTTCCATTCATAATAACGGAACAAGCTCCACATCTACCAACTTCACAGGAAATTTTCGTTCCAGTCAGATTTAAAACATCACGTAATATATTAACAAGGCGATAGGTTGGAGGAAGAGATAATTCATATTCTTGCCCATTCACAGTAAATTTTGTTGTTTTTTCAGCAGCTTTTTGATTATTCATACTGTACCTCCATCCCTTTTAACAATTGATCCTCCACTGCCTTTAATATTTCTGCTGGTTGTATAGGCAATTTTGTAACCCAAAGATTTGTTGCATCATGTATGGCAGATACAATAGCTGGAGCTACTGCCACTGTACCAATTTCCCCTACACCTCTTGGTCCAAATGTATCTCCGAGAGAAAGTTCTTCAAGTGCTGTGACTTGAGTTTCATTTGGAATATCTAAAATAGTTGGAATTAAATAGCTGTCTAAGTTTTCCGTCATATATCTACCGTATTCCATCACTGCATCTTCCATTAACGTAAATCCTAACCCCATACTAGCTCCACCTTCAATTTGACCTAAATAGCCCATTGGATTTACAGCTGGTCCAGCTGAAATAACATGATCTATTTTCGTTACCACAACTCTTCCTGTTAATAGATCTACTTCTACTTCACAGGCAACTCCAGCAAACGTATATAAATAATGGCCACCATCAATTGCATTAGGTGTTGTTGGAAAATGATAAGTAGTTGCTACTAATGGTAATTCTTCACACTTAGCAGCTAATTCTTTATAAGAAATAACCAAATTGGTTCTATCCTTATTTTTATTTTGCTGCCAAATTCCTCCTTTACCAAAGGTTAATAAATCCTTATCCATGTTTGTATAGTACTCTGCTAAAGTAAGAAGCTTTTCCTTAAATGTATCTTTTAATTTATTTATTCCTAGCCAGACCATATTTGTTGCTCTTGATGCTGTGGAGGAACCAGAATGAGGAACCTTAGAAGTATCTCCGATTAATATGGCAACATCTTCAGAACTACAATCAAATGTATCGACCATGATCATTTCAATACTAGTTATTAAACCTTGACCGCACTCTTCAAAACCAAAGGATGCTTCTAACTTACCTTCTTTAGTGAGAGACAACCTTGCTCCAGAAGGATCTGGTCTACCAAATCCTAAACCACCACCATGCATAGTGATACTGTAGCCAACACCCTTTACTTTAAATTCTTCTCTTTTATTTTGTTTATTTTTTTGTAATAGAATAGGAGATTTTAAGATTTCTTTCAGAACAGCATTTGCCCCATCTGTGGGAACTATTTCTTGTTCTACTGGTCCTAAATCATCCTCTTTTCTTATATTTTTTTGTCGAATAACGGTGCTATCCATATTTAGTTTTTCTGCCAATCGTTCCATTTGTGTTTCTAAGGCAAAAGTAACTTGGTTTCCACCAAAGCCCCTAAATTCACCTGCAACACCATTATTCGTATAAACCGCATAACCTTCTATATTGACATGGTCTATTCTATACGGTCCTGTACTGTGTTCCACTGCAAAATCTAGCACTGCCGCACCTAAAGTAGCATAGGCACCTGTATCTGCCATAATTTTGACTTTATGTGCCACTATTTTCCCTTTATCATCTGCTCCTGTTTTCATATAAATCTTCATAGGATGTCTTTTAATACCTGATTTAATTGACATGCGTCTTGATTGATGGATTTTTACAGGTTTACCTGTTTTTAAAGCAAGAAGGCTAATATATGGCTGAATATTTAATTCATCCTTACCGCCAAACGATCCACCAATGGGACTAGATACAACTCGAATATTTTCTTTTGGAATATTCAAAATTCTTGAAAGCTGTAACTGATCTTTAAACCCATGTTGGGTCGGCGCATAAACAGTTAACTTACCAGCTTCTTCTGGGACAGCTACCCCACCTTCTGTCTCCATATACGTATGCATCTGCCTTGGCGTTAAATAGACATCTTCTACTACAGCAGAACAAGAAGAGAAAATATCCTCCAAATCTGATGTCCCTTTTTTAAATGAAGCAGAATGCAAAAGATTTCCTTTTTCGTGTAATGGAATAGCGGACGCATGTAATCCTTCTTCTGGATCTATAATGGGTGGTAATATTTTATAATTTACTTTAATTAAAGTAATAGCTTTCTCTGCGATTTCTTTTGAATTCGCTGCAACAGCAGCAATTGCATCTCCCACATATCTTACTTTATCTTTGCATAAAACTGGCTGATCTTGGATTATAAGACCAAATCCATTTAGACCAGGGATATCTTTATGGGTTATAATTGCAGCTACACCAGGAAGATCTTCCGCTTCTTTTGTATCGATTGAAATAATTACAGCATGTGGGTGTTTACTTCTAAGTACTCCTGCATATAACATATCTGGAAAAGACAAATCTGTTAGGTATTTTAAATTACCAGTTACTTTTTGTTCACCGTCTCTTCGAATTTTCCAACGATTTTCTAAATTATTAATATGAAGAGCCATATCCTTTCCTCTTTTCTATTCACTATTTATTTATCCTTTTTCTTAAATTCGCGACGAATAAATTAGCTGCTACTTTTTTTCGATATTCAGCTGTAACAAATGGATCCGTATAGGAGGAAAATCCCTCCATAATGGATTTGTGGATGGTAAGCCAATCGTTGTTGTCTATCGCCTTCTGGCTTAACTCCTTTTCAACCTGTAATAATCGACAGGGCTGATGTGCTCCTCCTCCAATCGCTAGTCGAACTTGTTGAACCAGGTTATCTTTATATTCTACATATCCAGCTATAGAAATTATGGCAGCAGTGAAGCTTTCTCTTCTGCCCACTTTCTGAAAAAAGGTGACCTTATTCTTTGATGTTAAATCTATGGGTATCAATATATTTGTCAATAATTCCGGGGTTCGATTAGAGGGTTGCTTTAACCAATCTACTAAGGGAAATGAATAATTTTGTGCGCCATCTTGAAATTGTAATATAGCATCTAAAGTTAATAATGCAGGTATGGTGTCTCCAACTTTACTGCAAACATTACCGCCAATTGTCCCTCGGTTACGAACTGCTGGCGCTGCAATTTTAAGACATGCTTCAGCAAGTATAGGTGTAAAAGTTTTTATTGCGTTATTTCTTAAACATTCTGCAATAGTTACACAAGCACCTATTTGTAGGTACCTCTTACTACCTATCTCTACTTCCTCAATTCTCTGTAGTGTAGGAATATGTTCCACGCTAATTAAGTGACTTGGCTTTTCTCCTCCCGCTTCCCAATTAATTTGTAATAAAGTACCTCCTGCGATAATCACACTATTTGAGTTTACTATTTCTTTGAAGGCCGTTATATCCTTTGGAGTATCCACAACGGTGGAATATCCTGCTGAATCTATCTTCATACATCGTACACCTCCATTTACTTCCATTTTAAATAATCCTCTTCCGTATCAATATCAACAAACCAATCATCTTCTGAAAATTCAATCTTTTTACCTTGTAAATTACCCTTTTTTATTAATGATCGAGCACCAGTATCACCAGCAAGTTTTTCTATTTTCTCATAGGCTTTTTTATGAAAAAGGATAGGAGGTTTTATCACACCTTTATGAACACTGGCAATATATTCGTCCCCCTCCTCCATTTCTGCACTATATAAAGTTTCGATCATTTTCTCATTTATAAATGGCTGGTCTGCTAAACAGATTAAGATTTTCTGTTCTGGTCTCTTTACCGCTATGGAGAATCCCCTTTTCAACGAAAACGATTGACCATTAAAGGATTCTTTACAAACTAGGATTTGGCCCTTCTTCCCCTTTAGCCATTCTTTATTTTCTTTTGATATCCAGTGTAAGGAATCATCTTCCTGAACAATAACGAATACTTCATTAATATAGGAACTTTGCATTAATACAGATAAAGCTAAATTTCCTACAGTACTGTCCCCTAATTCAAGTGAAAGTTTATGTCTACCCATTCTGCTACTTTTCCCTGCTGCTAAGTAGATTGCATTTATCATAGACTAACCTTCTTTTTACAGTTTTTTAATTGAATTAGCTCAGCTACTATACTAATTGCAATTTCCTCTGGACTTTCCGAGAATATTGGCATTCCAACCGGGAATTTCACCCAATCAGGCACCATTCTATCCTGTAATAGTCGTATCGTACGTTTTTTTGAACCTAATATTCCTAAATAAGTTAACTGTTTATTTAAAAGATAATCGACGAGCTCTTGATCCTTTAAATAACTATGTGTCATGACTAAACAGTAATCCTGACTTGTTAGTTTAATTTTTTCCATCGCTTGAATAGGATGACCTACTATATATTCTTTCGCATAGGGAATATTTTCTTTTGTACAAAGCAATGGTCTCCAATCAGCTAGCACGACATAAAAACCTACTTTTGTTGCAGATAATACAATTGGTTTAACATCTGGGCCAGCACCATAAATAATTAATCTAGGTGGAGGATTAAAGGACTTTTTATATTCATATATATGTTTACCTTTCCAGCTAGACGGAATCAATTGGGCATCAAAGATAACATCCTCATAGAAAGATTGGCCAATTATCTCTCCTTTATCGGAGTAAAAGAAACTTTCCACTTTTGCTGATAGCTGATTGAACTGTATAACATGTTGAACAGAAGATCTTTGTTCTAACTGATGTTTCACCTTTACATATTGATTTCGCAACTTTTTATTTATGGGTTCAACAAAGATAGAAATACTGCCATCACATCCTACGCCTTGCCCCCAAGAAAGATCATCTTCTGAGCGAAGGTCATATATCATGAAAAAGGCTTTCGGGCTCTCTAGTTGTTCTATTCTCGCTAATAAGTCTTGCTCTATACAACCCCCACTTAACAAACCACTTTCTATTCCGTGTTCAGAAATAAACATCATGGCGCCTTTTTTCCGATAAGACGATCCTTCCACATGGACAATTGTAGCAAGGTAGCAGCAATCATTACTTGAGAGGATGGAATCAATAACTTCATACTGATCAGAAGACATTTTCATACCTCCCTATTCTCTTATACTCATAATCTTAAGAAGGACTTAGTATAGTTTATTTATAAGGTTGTTATGAATATAGTTACTTTACAACCATGTTACTTTTCATTACATATTTTGTTATTAAAAACATATTAATTGTTCGCTAAATTTATGTCATTGGAATAATTGTATAATATAATAGGATACTTTTGGTTATTTTATACAAAAAAATAGTTTTTTAGGAGGAAAATTTAATTTCTTAATAAAAAATGAAAAAATGAGGTAATAAAAGTTGACAGAAAGCGCTTAACTCAATATTTACATGCTTTTTATATTTACATTTTGAAATTATTAATCTATAATTCTTCTATCAAATGGAAAGAAAATCTTTATAAATTGTTTTTGTAGAGGGGATACCATCCCTTAACTAGGAGTACTATTTTAAATACCATTTTGGAGGTGGAGTATGAACAAAGAAATTATTAAATTCATCCGAAAAAATTATGAAATGACGCAAAGAGAATTTGCTCGTGTTGTGAATTGCAGTTTTGCACTTATTGCATTAGTAGAAGTAGGAAAAAGGAATGTAAGTCAAGATTTAGAAAACAAAATCAAACAATCATTTAATTTAGATGATCAAGATATTGAGTCTATTACCTCAATATTGACTCAGTTCACGAACGGAATACCTCCTTTTATGTAAAAAATAAATAGAAGTAAATAGAAAGTAATTACCAACTCTTTCCTATGTGTCTTCTCCTAGTGTTTTGTGTTTATTTTCTAATTACTTCTCTCTTTTCTATAATTATGCACTCTTTCTCCCCTTCTTTTCATATGATACGAAAGAAAGGAGGAGAAAAATGCCTAAACAGAATCATCCTAACAAATCCTCGAAAATTTACTTTCCAACCAATCCAACAACTATTTCCAACAACCAAACACATTATCAGCAAAATTATTTAAAAGCTTATCTTATAGACCAACAGAAGAAAAATGAAGAATTAACAAATATTATCACTGACTTTCATGAGCATACTATTCAATCACAAGACAGCCAATTAGCACAGATTCATACTATTAATGATAAACTACAAGTTAATGACTCTATAACAAAAGATTTACTTCAACATTTATCTAACCTAAATGAGCAAACAAACAATTTATATGAACAAATACATGTATTAGAGAATGCTTCTAATGAGCAAAAGAAATTAATTCTAGAAGAGGCAATCCGACATACTGCTTTATTTGATCAAATTCTTTACCAAGATAGAGATATTTCTATTTTAACGGATAAAATGAAAGAATTTAACGAAATAGCAGTTGAAATGAAAGAAAAGCTTAATCACATTGATTCAGCTTACGAAACTGTTGAGGAAAAACTTACTTTACAGGAAATATTTCATGAAACGATTTTAGAAAATCTTGAGGAAACGAATGGAAATGTAAATAAATTAAGAAGACAAATGGATTATTTAAAAGAAATTATTTTTGAACGAGCAAATTATTTAACAAAAAAATTAGAAGATTATATCAATAGTTTAAAGCAACCAGTTCAACGTTTTTTTGTAAAATTAGATAAAGAAGAACAGGAAAAGCCAAAGAAACTTTAAATGGTAACTGAAAATGTTAAAAAGAAACTTATCATGCACAACGTTAATTTGCATGATAAGTTTCTTTTTTTGTAGATAACCACTAATGATTAATTAGCCGATGGAAAAGTCATATGAAAGCTCGTTCCCTTTCCTAATTCGCTATCTACATACACCTTACCATTCATATTTTCGATAATTTTAAAACTAACCATTAAACCGAGACCATTTCCATCCTTTTTCGTGGTATAGAATGGTTCACCTATTTTTTTCAATTGTTCTTTAGACATGCCTATACCTGTATCTTTTATAATAAGATGGATTTCCTTTTCTACCTTTTTTACAGAAATATTTAGGGACCCTCCCCCATTTGGCATTGCTTCAATGGCATTTTTTATAAAATTTAATAATACCTGTTTCAGTTTATTTTCATCACATTCTATTACAAAATCTATATTTTCATGCATTTTATGAACATTAATTTTATTTTTCCGTAATTGATAATCTAAAATA
>Ga0180215_1005096_pt1 | contig 11370 bp, 10 predicted proteins | sample eDN3rd37CBELigBY_FD_128871 | JGI IMG/M metagenome (GOLD analysis project Ga0180215, IMG submission 128871) | Enriched backyard soil microbial communities from Emeryville, California, USA - eDNA 3rd pass 37_C BE-Lig BY (version 2) (version 2) | ecosystem: Environmental > Terrestrial > Soil >...
CCGGGCAGGCCGGCGTGCCTGACCTGATCGCCCGCACGGGGCTGATGTACATCTACCCCGACCGCGCCACCTATGAGGCGGAGGCGATGGGCTACCGCGTCCGCAAGGCAGTCGGCCTGAACTGGCGGGAGGTCGGGGCGGAGGAACTGCGCCAGCGCGAGCCGGAACTGGACCGGCGCTACACCTTCGCCACGCTGTTCGAGGACGCGGGCCATGTCCGCGATCCCGGCGCCTATGTCGCAGCGCTGGTGGCCCTGGCCGAGCGGGAAGGGGCGCAGCGGGTCCGTGCCGGCGCCACGGGGTTCCGCATCGAGGGTGGCCGGCTGCGGGCCGTCACCACCACCCAGGGCGAGATCGCGGCCGACCGGGCAGTGATCGCCGCCGGTGCCTACTCCAAGCAGTTGGCTGCCATGGTCGGGCACAAGGTGCCGTTGCAGACAGAGCGCGGCTACCACGCCGTGATCGAAAATCCTGAGGCAGGCCCCCGCATTCCGCTGATGCCGTCGGACGGCAAGATGGCCGTGACCATGACGAACACCGGTCTGCGCGTGGCGGGGCAGGTGGAGATCGCCGCACTCGGCGCGGCGCCGAACTGGAAGCGCGCGGAGATCCTGCGCGACTATCTGCTGCGCACGTTCCCCGGCCTGCCGCGGGACCTTCCGGCGGAGCGGGTGAAGTTCTGGATGGGCAACCGGCCGAGCCTGCCGGACGGCCTGCCCTGCATCGGCCCGGCCCGTGGCTGTGCCGACGTTGTGCTGGCCTTCGGCCATGCGCATGTGGGGATGGTGGCGGCACCCCGTACCGCACGGCTGGTGGGCGCGATCCTGGCCGGGCGGGAGCCGGAGATTCCAATGGCGCCTTACGATCCCTGCCGATTCGGCTAGCTTTCGGGACACGGGAATGCAAGGATGGAGTCTGCCGGCCCTGCATCCCGTCGGGCCGTGTGTTTTTTACGGATACGAGACGCAGTGTTTCCGGATAACGATTCGCAGGGCGGCACCGGGCCCATCGAGGCCGAGGTTAAGTGGTACAACGCCCGCAAGGGGTTCGGCTTCGTGCTGGGACCCGATGGCCAGGACGTGTTCTTCCACGCGTCGGCCCTGGCGGATGCGAGGATTGAGCCGCCCGAGACCGGTGACAAGCTGGTTTGCGAGATCGGCACCGACCGTCAGGGCCGCCGCCTGGTGACGCGGATCCATGAGCGGCAGGCTGGCCCTGGCGCTCCGGCTGGCAGCGATCGCCCGCGCCGCGACTTCGGCGCCGGCGGCTTCGGTGACCGCCCGCCGCGCCGTGACTTCGGTGACCGTCCGCCCCGCCGCGACTTCGGTGCCCCTGGTGGCTTCGGCGATCGTCCGCCGCGCCGCGACTTCGGCGCCCCTGGTGGCTTTGGCGACCGTCCGCCGCGCCGCGACTTCGGCGACCGCGGCGGCTTTGGCGCCCCGCGCAGCTTCGGCGACCGCCCGCCCCGCCGTGATTTTGGTGGTGGCCGCGACGAGGGTGGGCCGACCTACGCCGTGAACGGTACGGTGAAGTGGTTCGACCAGGTCCGCGGCTTCGGCTTCGTCACGCCAGATGATGGTGGCCAGGACGTGTTCCTGCACTCCTCCGTCCTGCAGCGTGCCGGCAAGCATGACGTCCAGCAGGGCGAGAAGGTCAACCTGGAAGTGCGCGACGGGCAGCGCGGCCGGCAGGCCGTGGTGCTGAAGGGCGGCTGAGCCCCGCGCTTCCCTCCGCAGGAAGCAGGTTTTTGAGAATGCCCCCGGCGCCTCCCGCGCCGGGGGTTTTTTATTCGTCTTAGCGATATCTTCAGCACTTGGCGTTCAGACTTCTTTCCCGGTGCCGGCCCGGTCCGGCTGAAGGGAAAAATTCCATGGCACTCGATTCCGCTGTCGCGGCTGGACCCTCGCCCGCCGTGCCATTCACGGTCAGGCCGATGCCACCCGCTGGCCTGCTTGTCTCCGACCGCCTGCTCGGGGGTGCGAGCGCGCTCTTCGCGCTGGTGCAACGCCTCCTCGACACCACCGCCGGCCGGCTGTGCGGAGCGCAGGCTTATCTGGAGGTGCTCGCTCAGCCCGGCACCCCGGCCGCGGACTGGGCGAATATCCTGCTCCGGTACCGGCAGCTTGCCGCCGATATCCGGGCTTCCCTCATCGCCACCCACGACATTGGCCAGAGCCTGCTGGAGGCCGGGCTGGAGGATGAGTTCGGCCTCGCGAACTCGCTCGCCCTGCTGGAGCAGATCGCCGCACAAATGCCGTCCGTTCCGCCGGACAGGAGCGCTGCGCAGGAGGGTATGGTGGCCCTCAGCGAAATGGTGGCCGGCTTGACCACGGCGCAGGCCCGGTTCTCCGCCGGCCACGGCCGGCTTGAGGCGCGGTTGCCGCTTCCGATGGATGAAGCCGCCGAGTCCGAGCCGGCTCTGCTGGAGGGGACGGACCTGCAGAAGGAAGCGTTGCGGCTGCAGGCGCTGCAGGTGCGGCAGCAACTGGCGGGCCATGCCATTGGCCTGCTCGCGGTGATGCCGCGCTGTCTGTTGGAACTGGATGAAGACTGAAGCGCCGTCGTTACGGTTCCGGGTTCTCGGCGCGGACGGGGAAAGCTAGCCTTGCCGCGACCGCGTCAGAGGACAGATCCGCCGATGCCCATGCGCCGCCTTCTGCTGACCCTCGCCACCGCCAGCCTCCTTGCCTCAACTGCCCTGGCGCAGACTGACTCGTGGCCCAACCGTCCGATCACGCTGATGGGCGGCTTCCCCAACGGCTCGGGGGTGGACATCTACCAGCGCAAGCTTGCCGAGCCGCTGACCCGGGCACTGGGCGTGCCTGTGGTGGTGGATAATCGCAGCGGCGCTGGCGGCAACATCGCGAGCGAGATCGCGGCCAAGGCGCCGGCAGATGGCTATCTCTTCCTGTTCGGCACGGCGGGTACGCATGCCATCAACGCCACGCTCTACCGCAGCCTGCCCTTCGATCCGGTGAAGGATTTCACCCCCGTCACGCATCTGGGCGACGTGCCGAACGTGCTGACCGTCAGCGCCGAGAAGCGGCCGCAGTACAAGACCTGCGCCGACGTGGTGGCGGCCGCCCGCGCGAAGCCCGGCATGCTGAACTATGCCTCCACCGGCAACGGCGCCTCCACCCATCTGGCCGGCGCGCAGTTCATCCAGGCGGCGGGGCTCGACATGGTGCATGTGCCCTACCGTGGCCAACCCGGCGCGCAGACGGCGCTGCTTTCCGGCGATGTGGACGTGTTCTTCAACCAGTCCGGACCCGCGATTGGCTATATCGGTCAGGGGCAGGTGAAGGGGCTGGCGGTCACCACCGCCAGGCGCCTGCCGGCGCTGCCCGATGTGCCCACCGTGGCCGAGGCCTGCGGGCTGCCGGGCTTCGACAGCAGCACCTGGTACGGCATCTTCGCGCCGCCGGGCCTGCCGGATCCGATCCAGGCGCGCATGAACGCCGAGATCCAGCGCATCATCACCGCACCTGACTTTCAGAAATGGCTGATCGAGACGCAGGGCATCACGCCGAGCACGATCAGTGCGCCGGCCGAGTTCCGTGCCCTGCAGGAGCGGGACATCGCGCGCTGGGCGGAGGTGATCCGCCGGTCCGGCGCACAGGTGGACTGACGGCTGACGGCGCTGTCCGGGGTGATATTGTCACCCCGGCGGGGTTCCAGGGGGCAGCGCCCCTGGCCCCGGCTGGAACGGCCAGCAATGGCGTTGCCATTGCTTGATCCAGCTCCCCCACCCACACGGCGCAGGCGGGCAATCCGCCCGGTCGTCGTGCCTCAGCCGCGGCCGATGAAGGGCATCTTGGTCGCCATGATGGTCATGGACTGGATGTTTGCCTCCAGCGGCAGGGAGGCCATGTGCAGCACGGCCTCGCCGACATGGCGGACATCCATGCGCGGCTCGACCATCATGCTGCCATTGGCCTGCGGCACGCCCTGGGTCATGCGCTGCGTCATCTCGGTGGCGGCGTTGCCGATGTCGAGCTGCCCGCAGGCGATGTTCCACTTGCGGCCGTCGAGGCTGATGGACTTGGTGAGCCCGCTGATGGCGTGCTTGGTGGCGGTGTAGGGCGCGGAGCCTGGCCGCGGCGCATAGGCGCTGATCGAGCCGTTGTTGATGATGCGGCCGCCCTGCGGGTCCTGCTGCTTCATCATGCGGTAGGCTTCCTGGGCGCAGAGGAAGGCACCGTTCAGGTTGGCCGAGACGACACCGAACCAGTCGTCATGGGTGATTTCGTCGAAGTCGACGGCGGGACTGCCGCGCCCGGCATTGTTGAACAGCAGGTCGCACCGGCCCCATTTCTCCTTCACCGCGGCGAAAAGAGCGGCAACGGAAGCGGGATCGCCCACATCGGTCGCCACGGCGAGGCAGTTCGCCCCATTCTCGCCGGCGGCGGCGATGGTGGCCTCCAGCGCATCGGCACGCCGGCCCGCCAGCGCCACCTTCCAGCCGGCGCCCAGCAGGGCGAGCGCGGCGGCGCGGCCGACGCCGCTGCCCGCGCCGGTCACCACGGCGATCTTGTTCATGGACCTCTCCTCCTCAAGTATCCGGTCTGCCGCAGCCTGCTTCCGCCCGGGCGGAAGCGCAAGGCGTTGCCGCGTCGTGTCACGCCGGAAGGAGATTGCATGGAACGCCTCTCACGCCTGCTGCCCCGGTTCCTGGCGCTCGGCCTCCTCTGGGGTGGCGGAGCGGCGCGCGCGGAGCAGGCTCCTGCCCATCTCCGCCCGGTGCGGGACGTGGCGGTAACCTATCGCGTGGAGGGGGGCAACCAGGCGCCGCGGATAGTGCCGGTGGCCTGGCTCGCGGCAACGAAGCGCATCCGCGCCGAGCCGCCGGGATTGCCTGGCTGGGTACTCGTGGACCTGCCGCGCAACGAGGCGCTGCTGGTGATCGAGGCACAGGGCATGGCGGTGCGGCTGCCCGCGGGCGACATGTTGCCGCTGCTGGGTGGCATCCCGCCTGGCACCCGGATGGCTCCTGTGGGCAGTGGCACGGTGGCTGGACAGCGCTGCGATCTGTGGCAGGTCAACCGGCAGGATGCGGCGGGCACCGTCTGCCTGACGAAGGATGGCGTCATCCTGCGGGCGGAAGGTGCACGCGGCGGCCGGCGCGGCCAACTCCAGGCAACCCGCGTAACCTATGGCCGGCAGGATCCGGCACGGTTTCAGCTTCCGGCCGGCGTCTCGGTGGTGAACCTGCCGCCCGCCCTGCTTTCCGGCCTGTTGGGCGGCCACTGAGCCCTCATGCCTGCAGTGAACGCTCAAAGGCGGCAAGGCGCGCCAGAAGGGTGAGAGCGGCGGCGTAGTAGCTCTGCGCCTCCCTGACGTGCGTCAATGCGGCGGGCCGGGCGTCGGGGTCCTGCACCAGACGGGCGACTGCCCGGATGCCGGAGTCCGCCGCATAAGGTGCGACGCTGTTCGAGACCAGTTCCGTCCAGGCGGGCATGTCCTGCGGCTCTGTGGCAGCCCAGAACTGCGCGGCTGCCTGCGCGGCCGGCTCGTGTGGCAGGCCTGCCCAGGCGAGGTAGAGCGGCACCCGCACGGCATCATAGGAGAAGCGCGGCGGCCAGCCCTGCGCCGGCCGAGGAGCCTCGCCCAGGCCGCCGGATGAAAGCTGTACCCAGTCAGCAGGCAGGCCCCAGCGCCCGAAGCGCGCCTGGCGCAGCATGGCAAGCCCGTCCCGCCGCAGCGCCAGCCAGCCGTCACCCGGCATCAGGTTCGCGAACTCCGCAAAGGCGGGGAATACGTAGTAGGAGGGGTTCACCACCACATAGCCCGGATGCTCGAAGCCGAAGGCGGCGGGCAGCAGCACTTGCTGGCCGCCAATGGTCCGCACGCAGGCCTGCTTCAGATCCTGGAGTATCCGGAGGCTCAGTTCCCGAAGCTCAGGGCGGTCCCAGCGGCGGGCCCCACGGGAGGCGGCCCAGGCGATGAAGATGTCGCCGTCCGTGGCGTTGTTCTTGTCCTCCACCGGTGTGGCGCGGTCAGGCCGCCAAGCCCAGGCATGCAGCGAATCATAGGGTCGCGCCAGTTCACGCCGCGTCCAGGCCAGGATGCGGTTGAACGCGCCCTCGTCGTCGAAAGCTTCGGCGAGCAGCAGCCCCCAGCCCTGACCTTCGGAATGCGAGTTGTTCTGGTTCCCCGTATCGACCACGCGGCCGTCCGGCTGCAGATAGAGGCGCTTGAAGTCCTCCCATTCCTCCATGCCCTTGAGGCGAGGCAGGGGGGAGAACTCCACATTGCGGGCCGGGCGCGGGAGTCCGGCGAGCAAGGCTGCGCTCAGCACAACCAGTCCGCGCCGCCTCGTTGTAGCCGACATGAAGAAACTCCCAGTCGGGGCGGCCTAGAAGTCGCCGTCGCGATGGGGATGATTTACCTTTGCTCCTAATGCGCGCACAAGTTGAGTAACAAACATTTTATGGTTGAGACAAAGCTTTAGCTCATAGCGCCTGCGTTGTGCCGATGCATGGCTCTGAACGGTGGGGAGGCAGGAGAGCGGCTGCGAAAGCCGCCGCCAGTGCCATGGAGCAGAGCCACCAGCTCTGCCACACCCCGAAACTGGCCAGGAAGGTGACGAAGGCGGAGGCCAGGACGCCACAGGCCGCCACGGCGGCGGCGAGCCGGCCTGCTGCCAGCCCCAGCAGCAGGAGTGCGGCAGCCGCCAGCAAGCTGCCCACCCAGCCCAGTTCCAGCCGGATCTGCAGGGGGCCGTTGTGTGGGTGCAGAGGCAACAGTTCCAGATGCGGGGCAGCGAACCAGACCTGCAACTCCGGGCTGTGCACACCGAGCCGCGCCAGCCGCTCCGGTTCGGGATGGTCCCTGCCACCCGGCAGGGCGCGCGCTGCCTCCATGCCCCAGCCCTGAAGCGGCTTCCGGGCAGCGGCCTCCAGGCCGAAATCCCAGATCACCAGCCGGTGGATGGCGGAGGGCGGGAGACGCTCCACCATCGGCGTTGCCCATGCCAGCGCGGCCGGAAGGGCGAGGGGCGTGGCCATGACCGTCAGCGCCATCGCCGCGCCGAGGATGGCCGGCACGGCGCGGAGTGCCGGCCTGCGCCAGCTCTCCAGCGATGCGAGAGCCACCACCAGCAGCCCGGCCAGCATGGCGATGCGTGCGGTGTCCCCCGGCAGCCAGAGCACGATGCCGCCGCCCAGGGCCAGCATCGCCACCCGGACGCGTGGCGGCAAATTGGCGCCGGCCAATAGCGGCAGCAGCAGCGCCATCACCGAAACCGCGGGCTTTAGGCCGAAGGCCAGTTCCGGAGGGATCGTTCGCAGGCCGCGCACCGCCGCGCGCAGGCCAGAGTCCGTGGCATGGTCGAGCACCGCCGCGCCAAGGCCGATGATAAGGCCAGCCACCAAGGCGCGGCCAAGTTGACGGCGGTTCTCAGGCGTGTCGGCGGCAGCGGCGTGGGCGGCGGCGCCAGTCAGCAGCACCAGCCCAAAGAGGGCAAGGCCGGAGGTCAGCGTGCGGGTAGGCTCCAGTGCCCAGAGCGCCGAGGCGGTTCCCCAGGCACCGACGGCCAGCCCGGCCCAGAGGGCACCGCCACGCGGCCAGGGCCAGGCTCCCTGCGCGCGCCGCGCCAGCAGCACGCAGGCCGCCAGGGCGACCAGCGCCACCGGCGCCATCGCCTTGGATTGAAGGACCGCCGCCAGCGGTGCCACCAGCGCGGCCATGGCAAGCGGAGCGGTCGGCGCGCCCCAGTCGAGACGGGGGCGCGGGACGCGGTGGTTCAAACGACGGTCAGCCCCTCGCGGCGGATCTGGGCGGAGAGGTCGTCCACGGCGCGGCCGAACTTCTCCACCATCTCCTCGACTTCCGCCGGGGAGATCACCAGCGGCGGGGAGAAGGCGATGCTGTCGCCCGGCAGGGCGCGCAGGATCAGCCCATGCTCCTCGCCCAGCGCGACCAGTCGCGCCGCCATCTTCCGGCTGGCGTCGAAATTGCGGCGCGCCGCCTTGTCCTCGACCAGCTCGACGGCGGCCACCAGGCCGACACCGCGCACCTCGCCGACCAGCGGATGGTCGGTCAGGCGCTCGCGCAGGCGGCGCTGCATCAGCGCGCCCACCTCGGCGGCATGGGCCACCAGGTTCTGCTCGTCATAGATCTTCAGCGTCTCGACCGCGACAGCGGCGGAGACGGGATGGCCGGAATAGGTGAAGCCGTGGCCCCAGGTGCCGATCTGGTGGCTGCCCTCGGCCAGCGCCTCGAAGACCCGGTCGTTCACCATTACCGCCGAAATCGGCAGGAAGGAGGAGGAGAGGGCCTTGGCGCAGGTGAGGATGTCCGGCTGCATCCCCATGGTCTGGCTGCCCCAGTAGTTGCCGGTGCGGCCGAAGCCGCAGATGACCTCGTCGGCCACCAGCAGCACGTCGTGCTTCCGCAGCACGGCCTGGATCTTCTCGAAATAGGTCGCGGGCGGCACGATCACGCCGCCGGCCCCCATCACCGGCTCGGCGAAGAAAGCGGCAACCGTCTCCGGGCCTTCCGCGACGATCATCGCGTCCAGCTCCTCGGCGAGGCGGGTGGCGAAATCCTCCTCGGACTCGCCGGGGCGCCCCTCGTGGTAGTAGTGCGGCGTCTCGGTGTGCAGGATGCCGGCGATCGGCAGGTCGAACAGCTTGTGGTTGGCCGGCAGGCCGGTCAGGCTGGCCGAGGCGATGGTGACGCCGTGATAGCCCTTCTTGCGGGCGATCACCTTCTTCTTCTGCGGCCGGCCCAGCGCGTTGTTGACGTACCAGATCATCTTCAGCGCGCTGTCATTCGCCTCGGAGCCGGAGTTCGCGAAGAACACCTTGCTCATCGGCACAGGCGCGCGCTCGATCAGCATCTCCGCCAGCTCGATCATCGGCATATGCGAGCGGCCGGTGAAGGCGTGGTAGAAGGGCAGCTTGCGCATCTGCTCGGTGGCAGCCTGCACCAGGCGCTCGTTCTCGAAGCCGAGCGAGGCGCACCACAGGCCGGCCACCGTCTCGATATACTCGCGACCCGCCTCGTCGGTGACGCGCACGCCCTTGCCGCCCGTGATGATCAGCGGGCCCTTCTCGCGGTGTGCCTTCTGGTCGGTGTACGGGTGCAGCACATGGGCGATATCCCGCGCGGCCGGCGAGTTGGCGCCGTGGGCGGGAGAGGCGGGAGGCGGAGGAGTCATGGCGGCGATCCTGCGGTGACGTACAGGCCGACAGACTACGCCTGCGGCACAGGAGCGCAACCATGCCGCCGTGCGGCGCATCGGCAGGCGGTGCCGGCGGCATTCGTCAACCGCCTGTCATATGGCGGTCACGGCAGTGTCGCATCCGTTCCCTATTGGGCGATGCGGATGCAACCCTCCGGGCGAAGGCAGAATCGCCACCGGCCGGGGATCAGCCGAGGGACGCCGAAATGCCCCCCAGCCACGCCCAGCGCCGCTACCGTGCCCTGTTCCTGTCCGACACCCATCTCGGCATGCGCGGTTGCCGGGCCGATCTGTTGCTGGACTTCCTGAGCCAGGTGGACTGCGACCGGCTTTACCTGATCGGCGACATCGTGGATGGCTGGCGGCTCCGCCGCTCTTGGTACTGGGACCCGTTGCACGACCAGGTGATTCGCCGCGTGCTGGCGATGGCCCGCGCCGGCACCCGCGTCACCTACATCCCCGGCAACCATGACGAGGTGTTCCGCGACTGGGCGGGGCCGGAATTCGCGGTGGCGGGTGTCCGCCTCGTGCGGGAGGCCGAGCATGTCGCCGCCGATGGACGGCGCTTCCTGCTGATCCATGGCGACGAGTTCGACAGCGTCGTTCGCTATGCCACGCTGCTCGCCCATCTCGGCGACTGGGCCTATGACGCGGCCCTCATCGCCAACCGCTGGTTCAACGCCGTCCGCCGGCGGCTGGGCTACCCGTACTGGTCGCTCTCGCAGTGGCTGAAGCGGCAGGTGAAGGGGGCGGTGAAGGCGATCGACCGCTTCGAGGTGGCGCTGGCCGAGGAGGCCCGCCGCCGCGGCTTCGACGGCGTGATCTGCGGCCATATCCACCATGCCGAGATGCGGGTGGTGAACGGCATCGCCTATATGAACGACGGCGACTGGGTGGAGAGCTGCAGCGCCCTCGTCGAGCATGCCGATGGCCGATTCGAGCTGATCGACTGGGCGGCCGAGCAGCGGCGGCGCCATGCCGCGTCGCCGGCCCTCCCGGCGCCCGCCCTGGCCGTGGCGCCCTGATGCGGCTGCTGCTGGTCTCGGACGCCTGGGCGCCGCAGGTGAACGGCGTGGTGCGCACCCTCACCATGACCACGGAGGCGCTGCGTGCCGGAGGCGATGAGGTGCTGGTGCTCGGGCCGGACCGCTTCCCGGCCTTGCCGGCGCCGGGCGAACCCGCCATTCGGCTGGCGCTCTGCCCGCGCCGGCGGCTCTCCGGGATGGTGGCGGAGTTCGCGCCGCAGGCGGTGCATATCGCGACCGAGGGGCCACTGGGCTGGGCCATGCGCGGGCTCTGCCGGGCGCGTGGCTGGCGCTTCACCACCGCCTTCCACACCCGCTTCCCCGACTACCTGCGGCTGCGTTTCGGAGTGCCGGCGGCGCTGTCCTGGCGGGTGCTGCGCCGTTTCCACGCACCCGCCGCCGGTACCTTCGTGGCCACCGAGGCGCTCCGGAAGGAGCTGGCGGCGCAGGGCTTCGGCCATCTGCGCCGCTGGTCGCGCGGGGTGGACACGGCGCTGTTCCGCCCCGGCCTGCCAGACGCCTTCCCGGGCCTGCCGCGCCCGATCTTCCTGCAGGCTGGGCGGCTTGCCGCCGAGAAGGGGGTGGAACGCTTTCTGGCGCTGGACCTGCCCGGCTCCAAGGTGGTGGTGGGCGACGGCCCCGAACGCGCCGCCCTGCAGCGCCGCTTTCCGCGGGCACATTTCACGGGCTTCCTGCGCGGCGGAGCACTGGCGGCGGCCTATGCCTCCGCCGACGTCTTCGTCTTTCCCTCGCGCACCGATACCTTCGGGCTGGTGCTGCTGGAGGCGCTGGCCTGCGGCACGCCGGTTGCCGCGCATCCGCAGCCTGGTCCGCTGGCGGTGACGGCGGGCACCACCGAGCCGGTGGGCGCACTGGATGAGGATCTGCGTGCCGCCTGCATTCGTGCGCTGGGGATTTCCCGCACCGCCTGCCGCGTCCAGGCGGAGCGCTTCTCCTGGGCAGCCTGTGCCGCGCAGTTCCGCGCCCAGCTTGTGTCGCTGCGCAGCTGAGCGCGGCACGGGCCACTCAGTCCGCCGCGATGTTCCAGGGAGCGCAAGCCCCTCGCCGAGCCTGGAGGTTCAGCTTGCGCCAGGGAACGGCGAGGTGACGCAGTAGCTCTGGAGTGGGAAGCCACGCTCCTCAGCCGCCGGCCGCACC
>Ga0180215_1005098_pt1 | contig 11368 bp, 12 predicted proteins | sample eDN3rd37CBELigBY_FD_128871 | JGI IMG/M metagenome (GOLD analysis project Ga0180215, IMG submission 128871) | Enriched backyard soil microbial communities from Emeryville, California, USA - eDNA 3rd pass 37_C BE-Lig BY (version 2) (version 2) | ecosystem: Environmental > Terrestrial > Soil >...
CGACCATATCATCGCGCAGAGCGCTTCGCTGGTCGGCTCGATCGGCGTCCTGATCCAGTACCCGAACTTCACCGATCTGCTGAAAACCGTCGGCGTCAAGGTCGAGGATGTCAAATCCTCGCCACTCAAGGCCGCCCCGAACGGGTTCGAGCCGACCTCGCCGGAGGCACGTGCGGCGCTCGCCGCAATCGTGATGGACTCCTATGACTGGTTCAGGGACCTGGTCGGCAAGCGCCGCGGCCTGGAAGGCGAGGCGCTGGCAAAAGTCGCGGACGGCCGGGTCTTCACCGGCCGCCAGGCGCTGGATCTGAAGCTCATCGATCAACTCGGCAACGAACAGACGGCGCTCGCCTGGCTGGCGAAGGAGAAGGGCATCGATCCGAAGACACCGGTTCGCAACTACAACCTCCGCTCGCGATTCTCCGATCTCTCGTTCCTGCATCTGACGGCGGTCACGTTGCTCAATGCGGCGGGACTTGACGGGTTCGCGCGCAGCCTCGAACAGTCCGGCGCCTTTGCGGCTGTGGAGCGGCTCAATCTTGACGGTCTGCTGGCGCTTTGGCACCCTTCACCGGTCAATTGAGCGGCGGACGAGGCCAGCCGGTAGTGCGGCCGGACATACCGACGCGCATACTGGGCGGCGCGGATGATCAAGTCGGATTTGGTTGCGAAGATTGCGGCGCAGAACCCGCATCTTTATCAGCGGGACGTCGAGAACATCGTCAATGCGATCCTGAACGAGATCACGGCGGCGTTGGCGCGCGGCGATCGGGTCGAACTGCGTGGCTTCGGAGCCTTTTCGGTGAAGCATCGCCCCGCCCGTACGGGACGCAATCCGCGCACCGGCGAGCATGTCTCGGTCGAGAAGAAATCGGTCCCGTTCTTCAAGACCGGCAAGGAGATGCGCGAACGCCTGAACCGGGACGACGCGATCTGAGTTGCCGTTTTCGTCATTCCGGGGCGCGACTGAAGGTCGCGAGCCCGGAATCCGCTAACGATCTCGCATGTATCTGGATTCCCGGTTCGCTTGCCTTTCGGCAACCGCGCCGGAATGACCATCGTTAGATTGCCGGACGATACCCAATCATGCTCCGCAGGCTTGCCTTCTGGCTGATACTTGTGCCGCTCGCGATCGTGATCCTGATGTTCGCGGTGGCGAATCGCGAGGTCGTGACCGTTTCTTTCGACCCGTTCAGTGCGACGGCGCCGGCTGCTTCGGTCAGCATTCCGCTCTTTGTGCTGATTTTTGTGCTTGTGATCCTTGGGGTGGTCATCGGCGGCGTGGCTGCCTGGCTGCGCCAGTCCGGCTATCGCCGCGCAGCGCGGCAGGCCGATGCTGACGTGAGGGCTCTTCGCCGCGAGATCGAGACGCTGAACGCGAAACTTGGCGACACGTATGAGAGGCCGGCCAGCGCCGCGCGACTGCCTTATCGTGCGCCAGCGAGCGGATGAGCGCACCCGGTCATGCGCATCGTCGCCGCAGACGACATCCAGAAAGTGCTTACCTATCGCGCGCTGATCGAGGCGCTGGGTGATGCCTTTCGCTCCGATATCACGGTGCCGGTGCGCCACCATCACACCGTCCCGACAGCGGGCGCGGACGCCACGCTTCTCCTGATGCCGGCCTGGCGAGAGGATGGCGAGCGCTTCATAGGCTGCAAGATTGTCACCGTGTTTCCGGACAATGCGAAGGCGCAGCGCCCGTCCGTCTACGGCCAGTATCTTCTCATGTCGGGCGATACCGGTGAGCCGCTGGCCATGATGGACGGCCGCGCGCTGACCGTCTGGCGAACCTCCTGCGCCTCGGCGCTGGCGGCGCAATATCTCGCGCGCGAAGATGCCTCGCATCTGGTGATGGTGGGCGCGGGCGCGCTCGCGCCGCACCTCATCCGTGCCCATCTCAGCGTGCGTCCGATCAAGAGGGTGACGCTCTGGAACCGCACACGCGCCCGTGCGGTGGCGCTCGGCTTCGGCATCGCCGTCGCTGGCATCGAGGTGGATATCGCCGAAACGCTGGAGGAGGCGGTGCGGGAAGCGGATATCGTATCCTGCGCCACCCTCGCGCCGGCGCCACTGATCCAGGGCGCCTGGCTGAAAAAGGGCGCGCATCTCGATCTGGTCGGAGGTTTCACGCCGAAAATGCGCGAGGCCGACGACCGGGCGGTCAAGCGTGCGCGCATTTTCGTTGACACCCGCGCGGCCGCCAAGGAGGCCGGCGACATCGTCGTCCCGCTGAAGAAGAAGATCATCGAGCCGAACGCGATCAAGGGCGACCTGTTCGATCTGACACGGGGCAAGGTGAGGGGCCGAACCTCGGCGGGCCAGATCACGCTGTTCAAATCGGTCGGCACTGCGATCGAGGACCTCGCCGCCGCCATGCTGGTGTGGAAGGAGCTGACCGCCTGAGGGCAGACAAATCCGACTGCCGTCCTATATAAGGACCGGATTGACGGTGAAGAACGCGCCCGGCTTCAACCGCGTGATCCTGCGATGCTCCTTGGCACGACTTGGGCCAAAGGATCTGGGCCAAAGGATCTGGGCCAAAGGATCTGGGCCAAAGGATCTGGGCCAAGGATTTGCGCCAAGTAGCCGATTAGGATCGTCGGGCTGCTGGCGCGCAGCAAACCTGGTCACGCTTGATCCGATGCCGTTGAACGTTGCGATATCAGATTAAGGCGAATTTTCGAGTGCGCGGACCAGTGACCACCCTGACCAAAATCTGCGGCCTCTCCACGGCCGATGCGCTCGATGCCGCGCTCGCCGAGCACGCGGATTTCGTCGGCTTCGTGTTCTTCCCGCCATCGCCGCGCAACGTGCCGCTTGATCTTGCGCGGGATCTGGGAACCCTTGTGCAGGGCCGCGCGCACAAGGTTGCGCTGACCGTCGATGCCGACGATGCGTTTCACGCGGCGATCGTTGAGGCAATCAAGCCGGATGCGCTTCAACTCCATGGGCAGGAGACCGCGGAGCGGGTCGTGGCGCTGAAAGAGAGGTTCGGCCTGCCAGTGATCAAGGCGATGCCGGTTGGAACGCGGGATGATCTCGGCGCTGTGGCGGCCTATGCCGGCGTCGCCGACTGGCTGCTGTTCGATGCGCGCGCCCCGAAAGACGCGACTCGTCCGGGGGGGCACGGAAACACCTTCGACTGGACCCTCCTGAAAAACCTTGATCCGAGGCTCCGCTTCATGCTTTCCGGGGGGCTCGGGCCGGGCAATGTCGGGCAGGCGCTGGCGATGACGGGGGCGCCTGCGGTCGACGTCTCATCCGGCGTCGAAGTCAGGCCGGGCGTGAAGGATCCATCGAAAATCGCGGACTTTATCCGCGCTGTGCGCGAGGCGGATGCGGCGCGAGTTGGGGCGGCAAGCAGCGTATGAGCATTCCACAGCCGAATTCCTTCCGTACCGGTCCGGACGAGACCGGGCACTTCGGCATCTATGGCGGCCGCTTCGTCGCGGAGACGCTGATGCCGCTGATCCTCGACCTGGAAAAGGCTTATGCCGCAGCGAAAAAAGATCCGGCCTTCCGGAAGGAAATGGATCACTATCTCGCGCATTATGTCGGCCGGCCGAGCGCGCTGTATTTCGCCGAGCGGCTGACCCAGCATTTCCGCGATGCGGCAGCTGCCGGAGGCGGTGACGGCGGTGCGAAAATCTACTTCAAGCGCGAGGAACTGAACCACACCGGCGCGCACAAGGTAAACAACGTCCTCGGCCAGATCATGCTGGCGCGCCGCATGGGCAAGACGCGGGTCATCGCGGAGACCGGGGCGGGCATGCACGGGGTTGCTACGGCGACGCTCTGTGCGCGTTTCGGCCTGCCCTGCATCGTCTATATGGGCGCCGTCGATGTCGAGCGGCAGAAGCCAAACGTGTTCCGCATGAAAATGCTGGGCGCGGAGGTGGTGCCCGTCCAGTCCGGTTCGAAAACCCTGAAAGACGCCATGAACGAGGCGCTCCGCGACTGGGTGACGAATGTCGCCGACACCTTCTATTGCATCGGCACCGTTGCCGGCCCGCATCCCTATCCGGCGATGGTGCGTGACTTTCAGTGCGTGATCGGCAATGAAACCCGCGAGCAGATGATGGCGGCGGAAGGCCGGCTGCCGGATTCTCTGATCGCCTGTATCGGCGGCGGTTCGAACGCCATGGGCCTGTTCCATCCCTTTCTTGATGACAAGGACGTGGAGATCTACGGCGTCGAAGCCGCGGGTCATGGCATCCCGTCGGGGCTTCATGCAGCCTCGGTCTCGGGTGGCCGTCCGGGCGTGCTGCACGGCAACCGCACCTATCTCCTGATGAACGAGGACGGTCAGATCAACGAGGCGCATTCTATTTCAGCCGGGCTCGACTATCCGGGCATCGGACCGGAGCATGCCTGGCTTGCCGATATGGGCCGCGTGAAATTTCTCTCGGCCACTGACGATGAGGCGGTGGAGGCGCTGCAACTCTGCTCGAAGCTCGAGGGCATCATCCCGGCGCTGGAAACCGCGCATGCGCTGGCAAAGGTCGGGGATATCGCGCCGGCGAAACCGAAGGATCATCTGATGGTGGTCAACATTTCCGGCCGCGGTGACAAGGACCTTGCGAGCGTTGCAGAGTATCTCGGGACCTCGATCTGATGGCCACACGTATTGACCGCCGGTTTGGCGAACTCGCAGGCGAAGGCCGCGCCGGCCTTGTCACCTTCCTGATGGCCGGTGATCCCGATTACGACACCTCGCTCGCCATCATCTCCGCTCTGCCGAAAGCGGGCGCGGATGTCATCGAGATCGGCATGCCGTTCACCGATCCGATGGCGGACGGGCCAGCGGTCCAGGCAGCAGGTCTGCGGGCGCTGAAAGCCGGCCAGACACTGACCAGGACGCTCGCGCTTGTGCGCGCATTCCGGACCCGTGACGCTGATACGCCGATTGTTCTGATGGGTTACTACAATCCGATTTATATCTATGGCGTTGACCGCTTTCTTGCCGACGCGATCGCGGCCGGCGTCGATGGGCTGATCGTGGTCGATCTGCCGCCCGAGGAAGACACCGAGCTTTGCATTCCCGCGCTGAAGGCCGGGCTCAACTTCATCCGTCTCGCAACACCCACCACAGACGACAAGCGCCTGCCGACGGTGCTCGCGAATACGTCGGGCTTCGTCTATTATGTGTCGATCACCGGCATCACCGGAGCAGCCACGCCGGATGCGGCGCGCGTCGCCGATGCCGTCGCCCGGATCAAGCGCCACACCGCGCTGCCGGTGGCCGTCGGCTTCGGCGTCAGGACGCCGGAGAATGCGCGCGAGATCGCGCGGGGGGCCGACGCCGTGGTCGTCGGATCGGCGCTGATCGACCGGTTGCGCGACACCCTTCAGGCCGACGGCCGCGCCTCGGCGGACACGGTCAAGGCGGTCACCGCACTCGTTGCCGAACTTGCAAACGGTGTCCGCTCGGTGCGCCGGGTCGCGGCGGAATAACGCATAACAAATATCATCTCGGTGGAGGATTGCTTCATGCTGACACGTCGGACCTGGTTGCTCGGAGTAGCCGGCGCATTGACCGCAAGCCAATTGCCTCTGTCGCGCGGCGCGGCTGCGCAGGTGATCCAGCAGACCACGCGGGTGGTGGTCCCATTCCCGGCCGGAGGCAGTACGGATACCCTTGCCCGCATCCTCGCCGACAAGCTCAAAGGCGTCTATGCGCCGACCACGATCGTCGAGAACAGGGTCGGGGCGGCCGGCCGCCTTGCGGTCGATTACGTGAAGGGCGCCGAAGCCGACGGCAGTGTCATTCTGTTCACGCCGGACTTCCCGATCACGGTATATCCGCACAGCTTCCGTTCGTTGAATTACGATCCGGTCCGCGATTTCACTCCCGTTGCGACGATCGCGAAATCGGCGCTGTGCCTGAGCATTGGCCCGTCCATTCCCGGCTCGGTCAAGACGCTTCAAGACTTCCTCGCCTGGTGCAAGGCGAATCCGGACAAGGCGACTCACGCCACCACGGCGGCCGGCGGCACCCCGCATTTCGCCGGCCTGATGCTGTCGCAAGCCTCGAAAGTTCCGATGACGCCGGTTCACTACAAGGGCGGCGCGCCGGCGCTGCAGGATCTGATCGGCGGACACGTCTCGTGCGGCGTCAACCCGGTTGGGGAGGTGTTGCCGTTTGTAAAGGACGGAAAAGTCCGTGTGCTTGCGGTGACAAGTGCGAATCGGTCGAGCTTCCTCCCGGACGTGCCGACGATGAAGGAATCCGGCTACGACGTCGTGATCGAGGCTTGGCTCGGTGCGCTGGTCCCGTCAAAGACGCCGGACGATATCGTATCGAAGCTTAATGTTGCCATTAAAGATGCGTTTGCTGCCCCGGATGTGAAACAGAAGCTTGCCGTGCTGGGCAACGAGCCGGACTACAAGACACCTGCCGAATTCGCCGCGACGGTGAAGGCGGACATTGAACGCTGGGGGCCGGTGGTGAAGGCGTCCGGCTTCGTCGCGGATTGAGCGCCCGGAAGGCCCGGGTGCGGATGAGATAGTCGAGACGCATGAACTGGATCTCCAACGTCGTCCGACCGAAAATTCGGTCGTTCCTGAAGCGCGAGACGCCCGAGAATCTCTGGATCAAGTGTCCGGAGACCGGGCAGCTCGTGTTCTTCAAGGATGTCGAGGCCAACCAGTTCGTCATTCCCGGCTCGAACTATCATATGCGCATGGGCGCGACCGCCCGCCTGAAGTCGATGTTCGATGGCGAGACCTGGCTCGATATCGGCGTGCCGGAAGTGCCGGCCGACCCGCTGAAATTCCGCGACCAGCGCAAATACGCCGATCGCCTGAAGGACGCCCGCACCAAGACCGGCATGAACGATGCGATCAAGCTCGGCTTCGGCCGGCTTGAGGGCATCCCGGTGGTGATCGGCGTACAGGATTTCGATTTCATGGGCGGCTCGCTCGGCATGGCTGCGGGCGAGGCGATCATCAAGGGACTTCAGACCGCGGTCGAGCGCGGCACGCCCTTCATCCTGTTCGCGGCGTCAGGAGGCGCACGCATGCAGGAGGGCATTCTGTCCCTCATGCAGATGCCGCGCACCACGGTTGCGGTCGAAATGCTGCGCGAAGCCAGGAAGCCCTACATCGTGGTTCTCACCAATCCGACCACCGGCGGCGTCACCGCCTCCTACGCGATGCTGGGCGATGTGCAGATTGCCGAGCCCGGCGCGCTGATCGGCTTTGCCGGCCCGCGTGTCATCGAGCAGACCATTCGCGAAAAATTGCCGCCAGGCTTCCAGCGCGCTGAATATCTGAAGGACCATGGCATGGTCGATATGGTCGTGCACCGTCACGACCTGCGGCCGACGCTCGCCCGGCTCTGCCGGCTGCTGACCAAGTTCTCGCCGGATGCCGGCCGGGCCAATCTTCCGGCGACCAGCGATGCCGTCGCAGCGGACTGAAAGCACGGTAATCATCCGCACACGGCGATCATGCGTATATTGCGTGCAACCGGCTCCGCGCGTCTTAGCGGGGCGGCCGGCTCGTGATACTGATTGAACGCAATGTCAGCGCTTGACGATACATTGACGCGCCTGCTCGCGTTGCATCCCAAGCTGATCGACCTCTCGCTCGATCGGATGTGGCGGCTGCTCGCCCGGCTCGATCATCCGGAGCGCAAGCTGCCGCCGGTGATTCATGTCGCGGGCACCAATGGAAAGGGATCGGCCATCGCCTTCATGCGGGCGATGCTGGAGAGCGCCGGACATCATGTGCACGTCTATACCTCGCCGCATCTCGTGCGATTCAACGAGCGCTTTCGCATTGCAGCCGAGGGCGGCGGCCAATTCGTCGATGACGACGAATTGCGTGCGATCGTGGAGGAATGCGAGCGCGTCAATGCCGGCGCGCCGATCACCGTATTCGAGATCACGACGGCAGCCGGCCTGCTGCTGTTTTCACGCCATCCGGCGGACGTGCTGCTGCTCGAAGTCGGACTTGGCGGGCGGCTCGACGCCACCAATGTGATCGATGCGCCGCTCACCAGCGTTATCACGTCCGTTTCGCTCGACCATGCCGAATATCTTGGCGATACGATCGAGAGCGTTGCCGCCGAAAAGGCGGGAATCCTCAAGCGTGGCGTGAGGGCCGTCATCGGCCCGCAGAGGCCGGAGGCGCTGGCGGTGATCGAAGCGGCTGCGCAACGTGTCCGCGCGCCGCTGCGCGTCGCCGGCGAGCACTGGAACATCAGCGAGGAGCATCGTCGTTTGGTCTATCAGGACGATGATGGGCTGCTCGATTTGCCAGGACCGAAACTGATCGGCCGGCACCAGTTCGTGAATGCCGGCATTGCGGTCGCCGCGTTACGCGCATCCGGCTTGAAAATCTCGGCGGAAGCCTACGAGGCTGGCCTGCTTCGGGCCGACTGGCCAGCGCGCATGCAGCGGCTCACATACGGCCGGCTTCTCGATCTCGCGCCAGCCGGCAGCGAGTTATGGCTTGATGGCGGGCACAATCCCGATGGCGGCCGCGCCGTTTCGGTGGTGCTCGCCGATCTTGAGGAGCGGGCGCCGAAGCCGCTGGTGATGATCGTCGGCATGCTCGGCACCAAGGATTTCGAGGGCTATCTGCGATCCTTCAGCGGGCTCGCGCGCAGGCTTTATGCCGTGCCGGTACCCGATGCGGACCGCAGTCTGACGCCAGGCCAGATCGCGGACGCAGCCGACCGGATCGGTATCCCTTCCGAAAGCGCAAGCAATGTTGAGGCTGCGCTGTCTGCGGTGAAGGCGCTGGCGCTGGAAGCGGCCCCGCGCATCCTGATCGCCGGGTCGCTGTATCTCGCCGGCGATGTCCTCAGGCGCAACGGCACCCCCCCGGTTTAGCCCCGTCTGCTGGCCTCGAATTTGCAAAAAATGGTCGCCTGCCGGCGGCCCTAGCTGGAGAGTGAAAATGCCGAAAGAAATTGTCGTCCCCGCCGGTTCGCCGCCGCCGCTCGCTCCGTATTCTCCAGGCACCAAGGCCGATGGCGTTGTCTATGTTTCGGGCGTGCTGGCGATGGACACGGACGGCAAGACTGTTGGCATCGGCGATGTGAGAGCGCAAACACGCTGTGTGCTCGAGGCGATCAAATCGGTCATCGAGACTGCCGGCGGAACCATGGCGGACATCACTTTCAATTCCATCTTCCTCAAGGATCTCGCCGATTACGCCGTAATGAACGAAGTGTATCGTGAGTATTTCCCGAGCCAGCCGCCGGCGCGCTATTGCATCCGGGCCGATCTGGTCCGGCCGGAATTCCTGGTCGAAATTTCGTCCATCGCGCACGTTGGGCGCTGAGAATGCCGTTTGCGCATCGTGACGGCGCCGACCTGTATTGGGAGAGCACCGGAGAAGGGCCGCCGCTGATCCTCGCGGCGGGCCTTGGCGGCGTGATGGGATATTGGCTGCCGAACCGCGCCGTTCTTGAGAAGCATTTCACGCTCTATCTGTTTGATCAGCGCGGCACCGGGAAATCCTCGCGCATCCCGGTCGAATCGATCGAGCAGCTGTCGGCCGATCTTGTCGCGGTGATGGACGCCGCCGGACTCAAGTCGGCGCATTATCTTGGTCATTCGACCGGCGGTGCGATCGGTGTCGCGACGGCGCTCGATTATCCGGACCGTCTCTCGTCGATGATGATCTATTCCAGCACGACGCATGGCGACCCCTATCGCCATCGCATTCTCGGCTTGCGCAGCCTGATCCACGCCAAGCTCGGCGCGGAGCCCTACGGCAAATACACATCGCTCCTGCTCTACCCGCCGTATTGGATCAACGCCAACGACGAAGCATTGCGAGAGGCGGAAGCGCAGGCCGCAGCGCAGCTCGGCGACCCCGCGGTACAGGCCAGCCGGCTCGATGCAATCCTTGCGTTCGACCGGCGTTCCGAACTGAACCGCATCAAAATCCCGACCATGATCCTCTGTGCCGACGACGACATCCTGACGCCGCGGTATTTCTCGGAGGAATTTGCGCGGTACATGCCCGAAGCGCGTGCGCATTTCGTATCGCATGGCGGACACGCGCTTTCGCGAACTGAGTCCGATCTGTTCAACAACCTCGTCATCGATTTCTTCAGCGGAGTATCAAAGTCATGAGAGTCTTCCGTATTTTCATCGCCGCGGCCGTCCTGGCGGCGTCCTCGGCTATGGCGATGGCGCAGGAATGGCCAAGCAAGCCGCTGCGCATTGTCGTGCCGTTCCCGGCTGGCGGCAGCGCCGATACGCAGACGCGGGTGATCGCCGACGAATTGTCGAAGGCGCTTGGGCAGGCGGTCGTGATCGAGAACAAGCCGGGCGCCGGTGGCAATATCGGTGCGGCCGAGGCCGCACGTGCGGAGCCGGATGGCTACACGCTGTTCATGGCGACCACCGGCACGCATGCGAGTAATGCGTCGCTCTACGACAAGCTGCCGTATGACCCGGTGAAGGACTTCGCACCGTTGACGATGGTGACGATTTATCCGCAGGTCGTGGTCCCAAGCCCGAAGATGAAGGATGCGTCGCTCAAGGACGTGGTCGCGCAGCTCAAGGCGGGGGGCGACAAGGCCAATTTCGGATCCTCCGGCACCGGCTCGCCGACCCATCTTGGCGGCGAATTGTTCAAGCGCGCGACCGGCACGCAGATGGTGCATGTGCCTTATCGCGGGCAGGGCCCGGCTCTGAATGACATGCTGGGCGGTCAGCTCGACGTGATGTTTCCGTCGATTTCCGACGTGCTGAGCTTTCTTCAATCAGGCAAGCTGCGCGCGATTGCCGTGATGAACGACAAGCGATTGAAGCAGATCCCCGATGTGCCGACGATGGCGGAGCTCGGCTATCCCGGGGTCACGTCGTCGATCTGGACCGGCCTCTACACAAAGGCCGGAACCCCGCAGCCGGTGATCGACCGCCTGCACAAAGAGCTGGTGAAGATCGTGAACTCGCCGGCATTCAAGGACAAGTTCGAGGCGCTGGGCTTCGAAGTGCGTTCATCGACGCCACAGGAACTCGCCCAATTTACCGAGGGCGAGACCAAGCGCTGGGGCGAGATCATCAAGTCGCTCAACATCAAGGCGCAGTGAGTCTGGCTCCGCCATCGACGCGACCGTTAGACGAAAAATGCAAACAGCCGGCCGTGCGGCCGGCTGTTTGTACAGGTCCAAACAGCGCGGCTTGGCCGCCCTGCAGATTGCGGAGGCAACCAGTCGGATCGGCATGCCCGTCAAATCCGCGTGGGTGAATTGCTTCGCTTGTGCCGCTGAAAGCCCCGAAGGCCTCGATCATTTCAGCAGCTTTTGCAGCTTCGCGCCCTTTTGCTGCAGCTGGTCCATCGTGCATTGTCGCGGCGCCTTGTCAGGTCGCCAGCGCATTAGCGTGGTGCCGTGGCG
>Ga0180215_1005099_pt1 | contig 11368 bp, 10 predicted proteins | sample eDN3rd37CBELigBY_FD_128871 | JGI IMG/M metagenome (GOLD analysis project Ga0180215, IMG submission 128871) | Enriched backyard soil microbial communities from Emeryville, California, USA - eDNA 3rd pass 37_C BE-Lig BY (version 2) (version 2) | ecosystem: Environmental > Terrestrial > Soil >...
CATCGATGGGGCCAGACTCTCAACCGCAGGCTCGCTGTCCGGTGCTGTCACAGGGTTCCCGCCGATCAGGTCGAAGAGCGCCGGCAGCCACTGGTAGGTCAGATCAGCGATCGTGTTTACAACCGTCTCGAAGAGCCGGACGATGGTCGTCGAGTCCACGCCCTCGGACTCCGACCAGTTCACCCAGCCGCGGAACACGCCGAGTCCGACCGCCACCCACAGCACGTACTTCAGGATGCTCACTCGCCGTTCCCTTCCGATGCCGGTGCGGTGGTCGACAGCTGTTCGCGGATCGTTTCGCCGAGCTGCGTCCCGGCGCCGTCGGTGATCTCCTCGAGCTGTTCCTTGGCGGTGTCACTGCCCCGATCGAACAGCTCGGTGATCTTCTGGTTCCCGATGCGGAACCATCCATCGTCGCCGACCTTGGTTCCGCCGGTCACGGTCTGGAAGATCCCGAACACGATCCCGATGACGACGACGAAAAACACGACCCGCGAAACGATTCCCTCGCGTGGTCCCTTCCGTGGCGGCGCCATCAGCGGTGCCCCTGTGTCGCGTCGCTGATACCGGACGATCCATTGTCCAGGTCCTGACAGGTGCAGCTCAGGGAGTGGCGTGACCGGCCCGTCACGATCACGCACAGTAGCCAGCTGAGCATCGCGGTTGCGGCGATGCAGAGCATGACGATGGCTGCTCGACCCAGACTGTCCGCCGTCTGCCACGCAGCGTGGACAGTTCCTCGTTCACGTGGTGCGAGCATCATCCACATCGCAGCGGCGAGCGGAACGCCCACCACGATCCCCGACCGCACCCTGGTGCAGAACGGGAGCGTCCGCCAACGCTCACGGGCGTGGACGAAAACACCTGGCCAGTCTCCTGTTTCCTGTGCAGCAGACATCGAAGTCCTTTCGATCGAAGTCACGTCAACGTACGAGAGGCCTTCGCCACATCGATCTGGTGAAGCATGCGGCTCGCCCTGTGATCGGTGACGACCTGCCACGTTCGGTACAGCAGTGGCGATATTCGAGGTCGCCGCCCGCCAGAAACCCTCCTGGTTCACCACTCGTCGTCGTCCCACTCGTCCTGACCGGTCCCCGCAGCGGCGCCCACCGAGGCCGGCACAGGGGCAACCACAGGTTCCTGCACGGGCTTGTCCACCACCACCGGTACGGCCTGCACCTTCGCCGGAGCGACGGGCTCGTCGGTCAGCACCCAGCGCGGCTCCCGCCCACCATCAGAGTTCGGGACCATCACCTGCTGGTAGCCCTGGGCAGCGAGCAGTGCACGCAGGCGGTCCTTCGACCCGGTGATCGGATGCGGCGGCCGCGGCGCCACCGAGGCCGGCCAGGGCGCGTCCTCGGTCGAGTTCGGCAGATACGGCACCTGCACCACGCGGAAGCCGAGTTCGCTGGTGGTGGCCCAGGCCCGCCCCTTCGGTGTTCCCTCCTCTGGGAAGCGGGTGCCGTGATTCGTGTCGAGAATCTGCTTCGAGGTGTACTCGTTGACCGGACCGACGCAAAGCCGGAACTCGCACATCTCCTTGAGCTGAGTGGACATGCGGTCCTTGTCGGGCTTCTGCGCCGCCAGGATCATGTTGATCTCCAGGGCGCGGGCGAGCTGTCCGAGCTCCTCCATCTGCGTCCGGGCAGTCACCTTCTGCGCCTCGATGTCCTCGTTGTCGGACTTCATCCAGAAGTTCGCGAGCTCGTCGAAGAACAGGATCAGCCGCTTCGGGGCCGGACCGTCCTCGGCTTCGAACTCGGGATGCTCGGCATACAACTTCCGCAGGTAACGCAGGTTCCGCACGCCCCGCTTGTTCAGGATCGTCTGGCGGCGGTCCATCTCCTGGCGCACATATCCGACGGCATCGACGATCTCGAGCGCTCCGGCGGCGAAGCGGATAACCGAGGGGAACTCGGGAGTCCACGTGAAGTCGGTTCGCTTCGGGTCACAGACAATGATCTCGGCGACGTCGCTGCACCACAACGTCAAGAACAGGATGATGTCGAGGCTGACACTCTTGCCGGCACCGGTGCGGCCGCCGATAAGACCATGCGCGCATTTATTGAGATCCCAATAAAATTCGCCACCACCCTTCTGCGGACCGATGAAGATCTTGCCCTCGCGGAACTTCTCCACCATCTCCTCGAACAGCGGGGTCCCGTTCTCGGGGAAGGCGATTGCATTGGCCAATCGCGGCACCGCAGTCAGATTGACCAGCCCCTCGGCCGAGCGCCAGTCGTAATTCCAGTCGCACGCGGTGTACAGGCCGTCGTAGTGCTGCTCGAACGCATCCTTGGTCTCGGACTTCGAGACGTCCAACGCGCCGAACCGCACCCGGACCTGCGCCGGCAACGCGACGGGCGCCTCGTCATCACAGGGCTCCCACGAGATCACCTCGACGTCGACATCGCTGCGACGGCCGCCGAACTTCTGCTCGACGACACTGCGGAGGCGCTTGAGTTCGAGCTTCCTCAGCGCACCGATGTGGTTGGACGGGAAGGCACGCGCCTCAACGGTGGTCGTCGCACCGACCGTCCACTCGTAGGCCCACACCACGCCGGCAGTGGACGCGGCCATGGCGTCGTCGATCACGTTCTCCACCGCCCGCTGGTCGCGGCCGGTCGTGAACGCACCGGACCCGAAGTCCGCGGTGAACGCGATCGGCACCCACGGATCCCCGTGGACTTCCTCCTGCCAACCTGTGACGCGCGAGGTGGCCGAGTCCTTCGTACGCGCAGCCTTGGCCTGTCCGGCGATGAGATCGGCAACCCACCGCGCGGACCGCTTGCGCTTGGCGCCGATGGAGTCAGGATCGACACCGGTGATCTCGAGGGTCCCGTCGGACCAGGTATAGATCCATTCGACCCCGCGCAGATACTCGGCGTCGCAGGACCGTTCGATGCCGTCACGGGTGTCCTGGGCAGCGACGTTGTGCGACCCGAACGCGAACGCGATGGCGGCGGGGACGGGGACGGGTCCTTCGGTGGGGTGCTCTCGGGTTGCCCAGTCGGTGACCTGCAGGTCGTACATCCCGTCGGTGAGGTGCTTCGGCGTCAGCTTGAACCAGTCGGTGAATTTGCTGCGTAGATATGCGATCTCGCGCTGCTGATACAGGCGCTCGTCCCCTGCCGGCACCGCCTCGGCGCGGAGCTGTCCAGTCTTGGGATCGGTGGAGTACACCCACCCACCGCCGCTTTCGGTGTAGGGGCTGGGGACCTGGTCCAGTGCCTTTTCCAGTAGTCCGCGGGCCAGGGGTGGCGCCGCGGGAGCGGCCTTCGCGAATGTCACGTCCATCACGAGCGGCCGGTTCTTCGCACCCCATCGCGACACCTTGATCCGCGAGGAGGCCGGCACCCGTACCGCAGTGGTGGAGCGGGGATGCCCGGCGACCTGTCGGGTGTCCTCCACCAGGCCCTCGACGAACCGCCGACGGGCCGGCATCACTCGCATAGCCCTCCCGACAGTCACCGCACCGCCGAGGAGCAGCAGGCCTGCGATCAGGAGCGGCATCGTGGCACCGGATAGGTAGCCGGTCGCTGCGGTGGCGACGAGTAGAAGCCAGTTCCACACTGACCGGCGCAAGCCGAGCAGGGGAGTCGAGTCGGTGAACCAGGTCAGGGTCAGCCAGTCTCGTAGGACTTCGGTTCCCTTCTGCTTCGCCTTCGCCTTGGCGGCGGCACCCGCGCGGGCACCGAATTTGGATCGGGTGGGCATCGGCTCCGGCCTCCCAGTCGACGAACAGGACGGCCACACCGTACGAGGGCAGTTATCCGCCCTCCTCGACATCGTCTGAACGGTCTCGGCGGTGACGTGGCCGCCGTGCGAGGAGGTCTACTTCGGGCTGTACGTGCCGTCCTGGAGGTCGCGGCGATCGCGGTTCAGGCGGGAATCAGCGAGGCCACTCGTCCATGAGGATGGTCGTCGGGGAAGCTCCGGTACCGAATGCCGCGAAAGTACGTAGCCGGCGATTCGTTCCGCCACCGCCGGGCACGTGGCGCCGTCATCGTCTGGTGCAGCACCTCCGTTCGGGAGAGCCAGAACACCGGTTGCCGCTTACCTCGTGGTGTCTCTGTTGCCGGAGGAAGGTCGGTGTCTGCGAATGAAGCCCACTACGAGCCAGGACACGGCGACGACGCCGAAGCCAATCCCGGGGCCCACGGAGTCGGAGGCGAGGTTCCAGATGCACAGCAGCCCGAAGAGCGCCGCGAGTAGCAGATGCGTGCCAAATCCGGGTCGTTCCCGGCTGCTCCGGGTCGTGGGGGTTCGCGCTTGCATGCCCGGCACCGTACGGCAGGACTCAGCCGGAAGTTGCGTTCCTGCCGGTCACAGGTGGTCCGTAGCGCGCCGCAAGTCCTGCGGACGCCGACAGTCCGGTCGATTACGTCGCTACCCCGGCTGCAAGCAACGTCTCGTTGGAGGTTGACGTCGCCACTTGCGTCAACAGTGCAATCCACCTCGCGGCACGAACGGCACCGCGGTGATGTTCGAGCACCTGGGCTCGCGTGCTGACTGCATTGGCGCGGTGATCGCCAGGGGGCGAGGGTGTCTGTGCGGGAACGGTTTTCGGCTTGAAACACCTTCTCGTCCGGTTCATACCTTCGTCGCATCGGATCTGCTCTGCGACAAGGACACACACCCATGCCGATTTCATGCACTGCAATGCCCATCGCTGAAGGCCCAGCACCCAAGGTCGTGCTTTCTTGGGGCCTTGGCGAAGATTCGACGGCCATCATCCTGCGGTGGCTCGAGGATCCGACCAGCCGCGATTTCGACCTTGACGAATTGGTCATCGTGGTTGCGATGACCGGTAACGAGTGGGAAGCCAGTCGGGCCGTCCTCGAACAGCACGTCCTGCCCCGGATCGCGGACGCACAGGTCAGGCTCATCCAGGTTGCGCGATCGCAGCGCCACACCACCATCGCCGGTGATGGTGTTGTGATTCTGGACGATTCCCGTACGCCGACACGGTTGTACCTCGAGGGTGACTATTCCCTGTGGGACGAGATGACTTCTGCTGGAACGATTCCGCAGTCTGGCGGGGCGAGGCTTTGCTCGGTCCATTCCAAGGGTGATGCGCTGGACCCGGTGATTTCCCGTGTCACCCGAGGCAATCCATACCGCCACGTGATCGGATTCGAAGCGGGGGAGACCGCACGGGCGGCTAAGGATGCGTTGCACAACACTTCGCTTCGGATCGGCGAGTACCCCTTGATCGAGTGGGGCTGGGATCGAGCGGCCGCTGTCGCGTACACGCAGTCCGTTATCGGGACCAGCCCAGGTAAATCGGCCTGCACTTTCTGCCCGTATTCTCTGCAGAATCGCGTGAGTCGAGCTGCGGTACTGAGTCGCTACGCGGCCGAACCTGCAGTCGGGGCGCACGCACTGCTCATGGAGCACCTAGCGCTGGCCCTGAATCCCACCCAAGGACTCGTAGGCGGACGCCGACTGATCGACGTGGTGCGCGCGCATGGCGAACTCGACGTGGTCCTGGACGCACTCGATGCCGATCTCGACGAACGCGAACATGCCCTCTACGAGGTGCGGCGCATCCTGCGGCCCCGCAAAACCGACCCGACGAAGCTGGGCAACGCCGCACGTTCGGTCCGGATCCGTTGCCGAGGATCACGTAGTGCGATGGAGGGCATGCTGCGTCGGCTCGCCGATGAGGGCGTTCGCAGGGGGCTGATCGAGGCAGAGACCGGCGAGGATGGCATTCTCCGCATCTATCAGTACCGCCGCGGCCCGGTGTTCCCGACGGTCGAACGCTTCTTCGTAGTCGCCCCCGCCCTCGCGCACGAGAAGGAACACGAGCGTTTCGATCAGTGGTGGGCCGACGCTCGCCGCGGTGGCAGGCGCGCCGTGGCAGCCTGACGCCGGCCTCGGACGGCCGCCCGGAGCATGGGTAGCAACGACGAGCTCGGCCCCCCACTTGGTGGTGGGCCGAGCTCGTACGCCTATCCAGGGCAGATCCGATGATTCCTCTGTCCGGCGAGCCGAGGCAGAGGACCGGCGCGGTCGCTGCCGGTGACACCGGCAGGTCTTCTCGCTGCCCAGCGAGCGCTTCGTCCCGGCGGACTGTGAGCGGGCTTGCCTGTGTCGTTAGGTAAGAGGTGCGAGAAGCCGGAATGGTTCCCGCGAACGGGCTGATTTCTTCCATTCGGGCCTCTCCGGTTTGGGCCCATGGTCGATGCCTCCCTGCGAGCCGTCGGTCGGACGGGAACATGGACGGCATTGACCGTGTGATTTACCATGTGATCAGGAGGTGGATGCTATGACAACCGCACACCCACGCCCCGACCTCGCCGCCTACAACGACGCCGCCCGCATGACCCAATCTGAGCTTGTCACCGCGCTGCGCGATTTGCTCGGCGCCAAGCTGGTCGCCTACCTGGGGAAGGTGAAGGAAACCCGCGCGGTGCGCCAGTGGGCCGAGGGCACCCGCACCATCAACAACGACACCGACGTCGAACGCCTGCGCATCGCCTACCGCGCCGCCCGGCTGATCGCCGAACGCGACACCCCCGCCGTGGCGCAGACCTGGTTCCAGGGTCTGAACCCGATCCTCGACGACCGCCCGCCGGCGCTGCTGCTGCGCGAGGGCGAGCTGTCCGACGTCGGCCCGCAGGTCCTCGCCGCGGCCCGGCAGTTCGCGGCGGTCGGATGAGCGCACCGGATCGAACGCTGATCTCCACTCCGCGCGGTGATGTCCGCTGCGTCCACGTCGACGGCGCGGCCGCCTACCGGGTGGGCTACCCGCCGACCTCGTGGGAGTGGACACCGTGGGAGTTCGCCACCGACGGGCGCTTCACCGGCCGCTGGGACGACCCGGCGGGAGTGTGGCGAACCCTGTACGTCGGCGCGACCCGCCTGTCCTGCTATCTCGAGGTCCTCGCCTACGCCCGCACGAGCGACGAGCTCAGTGCCGCGCTCGACGAGATCGACGACGACGACGAGGGTGAGTTCCCCACCATCGCGCCGGGTCGTGTCCCACGATCGTGGATGTCGTCCCGGGTGACCGGCAGCGGCACGATCACCGGATGGTTCGTCGTGCCCGGCGACCCCGAGTCGGTGGCCACCCTGCGAGCCCTGTTCCGGCCGCATGCGATCCGGCTCGGTCTGCTCGATCTCGACACCGCGGCGATCCGCGACGGCCGCCCGCGTGCCCTGACCCAGGCGATCTCGCAGTGGGTCAACACTCTTCCCGATCCCGACGGTGAGCCGGTGGCCGGCATCGAGTTCGAGTCCCGGCACGGTGACGGGCTGGTGCTCTGGGCGCTGTACGAGCGTCCCGGTGACGGACCGGTCAGCAAGAACGTTACGGTGCTGGACTACGGCCCGGTCGAGGAGCACGACCCCGATCTGATCGAAGCGATGCGTCTGCACAACCTGGTCTGGGAGGACGACTGAATCTGTCCGTCCAGCGGCCGGCGACGTCTCCTTGTCACATGAGGAGATCGGTTGCTGACCGAACACGCCAGGGGAGTGCAGCGCTGACATCCCGGCGAAGCGAGCCCTGGTTATCCGTTGGACGACCGGGGCTCGCTCATCGGGGCGGGTTGTCCGCTGGGTGGTTCACCGGCGGTTTCTGGCGGCGAGGTCCACGGCCTGAGCGGCGGCCAGCCTCTCCATCGCCTCCGCGCGGAGCGCGTTCGCGGTGGTCTCGACGCCGTGGATGTACACGGCCGGTCCCCAGGGCCCGGTGTTGTCGACTCTGATGTCGCCGTCGGCGAACCAGGTCTGGCCGTCCTCATCGTCGATGCCCTCGGGCAGTGCCTGGACCGTACTGCCGCAGTGGAGGCACCCGGTGTCGGTGTTGGTGGTGCGTGTCACGACTGCTCCTTTCGCATGGAAAGGCGGCAGACACCAGGATCGGCGCCTGCCGCCTCGCAATGGCTGGTCGGGTCAGAACGGCGGTTCGTCGCTGCCACCGGCGTTGGCGCCGGCGTAGTTGCCGTTCTGCGGGGAACTGCCCCACGGATCGTCGGTCGGCGCACCGCCACCGGAGTGGGACTGCCCGCCGCCGAAACCACCCCCGGTTCCGCCGCTGCGGCCGGACTTGGTGACCTTCGCGGAGGCGTAGCGCAGGGAGGGGCCGATCTCGTCGACCTCGAGCTCGACGACGGTGCGCTTCTCACCCTCCCGGGTTTCGTACGAACGCTGCTTGAGGCGCCCCTGCACGATCACCCGTGAGCCGCGGGTCAGCGTCTCGGCGACATTCTCGGCAGCCTCACGCCAGATGGTGCAGCGCATGAACAGTGCCTCGCCGTCCTTCCACTCGTTCGACTGCCGGTCGAAGTTGCGGGGCGTGGACGCCACGGTGAAGTTCGCGACTGCGGCGCCCGCAGGGGTGAATCGCAGCTCGGGGTCGGCTGTCAGATTGCCGACGATGGTGAGGACGGTGTCGCCTGCCATGGTGGTGCCTTTCGTGTGATGGTGCGGTGGTAGTGGGTCGAGCGTCCCGGGCGCAGGTGGCGGGTGTTTCAGATCCGGCGACCTACGCCCGGAAGGTGCTGCTGTCAGCTGGCTTTGCGGTTCTCCGGGTCGTTGTTGAATGCCTGGCCCGCCTGCTGGCGGAAGGCCATCGGGTCGGCGGCCCACTGCGCGACCTGGCGAGTGAAGGCGCTGGCCTCGATCTCGCGGAGCACGCCGGTGGGTACCTTGAAGGTGGCCTTGAGGATGAAGCGCAGGTCGTCGATGTAGTCGCTCATGCCGCACGCGTCCGCCAGGTTCTTCCACGCGGTCACCGCGTCCGGATCCTCACCGGCGGTCACTGGCCGGGGCTGCTGGATCTGCTGTACCGGTGCGCTCTCGCCGCCGCTCGGCTGCCGCTGCGCAGGCGAGTCGCCGCCATTCTGGGACGGCTGTGCCGCGGTGTTCTGCGCGCGCCCTGCACGTGGATTCTGTGGCTCCGTGGCCGGTTCGAGGTCAATCTTCAGGTAAGCCGCCATCATTCGCTGCGTGCGCGCGAAGTCCTCTGTTGCCGCCTTCCCGACGACCTTCACCCACTCACGGCGTGCGCGGTCGTCGGTGATGTGCTCGACCGCGTACGGGTAGCGGGTCGTGATCACCTGCTGCACCCATTGGCCCGCTTCCTTGTGGGACGTCTCGTTCCGGTTGACCGCGCCGACGACGTGCTTCTGCACCTGGTCAGCGAGCCACAGCAGCAATTCGGTCAGCTGCCATACGTGTTCGAGGGACTCCTCCTCGGTCAACTCGGGCTGCTCGGGCTCCTCGACCGCGGTCAGAGCGTCCTGGAACAGGTACACCGCCGACTGGTGGGTGGCCCGCAGCTTCGCCGCGAGGTACGAGCCCATGTTCGGGCGACCATCGCTGTTGACCGGCTCCCAGGCCTTCGCCTCCGCGACCAGACCCGGCCGACCGCGCACGACAGGGTTGGCGGCAGACGACGACTGTCGGGTCTGGGCACTCTTCCCACCGGCGATCTTCCCGGCGATCGCCTCGGCAATCGCGTCAACATCGGGAGCGCTACCGGACGGAGTCGCGTTGGTGATGCCACCGGTGCGCTTACCGTCGGCCACCAAGCATCGCCAGCCCTCCGGCGGCAGATCCCCGAGTTTGTTGCCGCGCAACTGCGTCCACTCACTGATGTCGGAACGCAGGTCCTTATCCGACGCGATCGCTGTATCAGCGGGATCGTCGACGGAACCGGCCGCGACGATGACTTTCACGCAGTTCGCCCTGGTCGCCTGGGGCTGCCCCGACAGGGATTCACCCGTGGCGCCACGCAGGGTGTGGATCGGGGTGCGCGGATCGATGGGCTCGTCCCGCTTCTTCTCCACGTGCTTACGGCGGCGGGTCTCGATCGCCACATACACCGGTGTGCCCGTCTCGTAGGCCTGGCGCAGGCGGTGGGCGAGCGGCCCACCGGGTTCGGCGGAGGCACCGAAGTCGTGCTGCATGCCCTGCGCGCCGCTCGAGGCGTCGAACTTGACGTACACGGTGTCGAAGCCGTCACCAGTGGACTTTTCGACGAACTCCTTGATCGCGATCGAGGCGTACTCCTCGACGAACGTCTCGGCTCGGACGGTGATGGCGGTGCCATCCTCCGGGTTCCCGATCCGCATCGGGTTGCGATCGTAGGCAACGAAACGAGCGACGTTGGCGCTGGGTCGAGACGCGATGGGGGACATGGAGCTCTCTCCTGGTGCTCGTCGTGAACTGGTGACTGCAACGCTAGAGACGCTCACCGACAGTGTTTCACTCGTTGCGCCACTGGTGGCGGACTCCGCACCGCGCAGTGTGACCGCCGCGTTCTCCACCGAACCCGAGAGGCTGGAACCGCTGTGCCTTCCAGCCAGCGCCCGAGCACCTGCGCGCGACGATGCCCCACCCCGAAGGTTCGGAGCGGGGGCACCAATGCCCGAAGGCGTGGCCGTCGACCTGTCAGCAGTCGGGCAACCGGTTGATGACCCCCTTGAAGCTGCTGCCGGCGCTCCACCCCTCGACACCGGTGACGTGGTTGCGGGAGAAGATCCAGAAGTTGGATTGCGGGCCGCTGGTGTCGGGTCCGTATGTCCCGCAGATCATCGTGACGCCCTGTCCGATGTAGCCACGGCCGATCACCGCTGAACGGCCGTCCGGAGCAGAACGGATGTTGACGCCGTTGCTCTGGTAATCGGTGACGGTCTCGGCCGATGCCGGTGCGGCGGTCGCAACCGCCCCGAGGGTAAGAGCGGTGCCGGCCATCGCGGCGGCGATGATCCTCCTGCAGTTCATGTGTTCTCCCACGGTCGGGCATGCCACGCATGGCATGCGCTGAATCGCAGCGTTGAGTGCCGCTCCCTAATTCGAGTGCGCAGGGATGGCGAATGTTCCGGCGAATCGACAAGTCGGTGAACAGCCACATATCCGGAGCGACGTCTGAACTGGTCATCAGCGAACTGACATCACAACGTGCGCGGCCGTAGCGGAGAAGCAGATCCCTAACGTCAGCCGCATGACGCACTTCTCGGCGCAAGACCTACTCGACAGCGGTGCCCGCGTGATCTGCCCGGGCTGCAACTGGCTCGTCGTGGCAGGTCCCGCGTGCCGCAAGTGCGGACGCAGTCTCACTCGCGACACCGCGACACCGACCAGATCCGCCCCTAGGACATCGGATCGTCAACGACCCCCCGCCAGTAAGACCACCACCGCCGACGACCACCGCGGTGACGCTGTCCTTACCGACGCCGCACTCGGCGGCATGACCGGGCGCATCGATCGCACCATCTGGCTGGTCGTCCACGGTGACCCGAAATCGCAAGGTTCCATGGTCGCAGTCGCCCCAGGCCGGGTGACGCCTGGCGCGATAACATCACCGGTGAAGCGCTCGGAGAACTCGGTGTGCAGTGGCGACCGATCGACG
>Ga0180215_1005101_pt1 | contig 11367 bp, 11 predicted proteins | sample eDN3rd37CBELigBY_FD_128871 | JGI IMG/M metagenome (GOLD analysis project Ga0180215, IMG submission 128871) | Enriched backyard soil microbial communities from Emeryville, California, USA - eDNA 3rd pass 37_C BE-Lig BY (version 2) (version 2) | ecosystem: Environmental > Terrestrial > Soil >...
AGCGACCGCGTCACGCCGCGCAGGTCGAGCGTGAGCTGGGCACGCTCGGCCACCACGCGGTGGTCGACCGTCGGGTGCGCGGTGACGATCAGCGCCAGGTCCACGCTCTCGGCGGCCGCGGGCAGCTCGCTCGAGCGCAGCCCGAAGTCGGCGAGCTCGGGCACGTGCGGGTCGTGGTAGCTGACCTCGGCCCCGCGCTCGCGCAGCAGCCGGATGATCTTCAGCGCGGGTGACTCGCGCAGATCGCCCACGCCCCCCTTGTAGGCCACGCCGACCACGAGGATGCGCGACCCGCGCACGGGCTTGCCGGCGTCGTTGAGGGCGCGCTCGGCCTTCTCCAGGCAGAAGTACGGCATCTGCTGGTTGACCTTGCCGGCGAGCTCGATGAACTCGGTCGAGAGGTCGTACTCGCGCGCCTTCCAGGTCAGGTAGAAGGGGTCGACGGGCAGGCAGTGGCCGCCCATGCCCGGCCCGGGCTGGAAGGGCATGAACCCGTACGGCTTGGTCGAGGCGGCCTCGACGACCTCCCAGATGTCGATCCCCATGCGGTCGGCGAGCATCGCGAGCTCGTTGACGAGCGCGATGTTCACGGACCGGAAGATGTTCTCCAGCAGCTTGGAGAGCTCGGCGACCTCGGGCGTGGACACGCGCACGATCTCGTCGCACACCGGCTCGTAGACCGCGACCGCGGCGTCCGTGCAGGCGTCGGTGAGCCCGCCGACGACCTTCGGCGTGTTGCGCAGCGTGTAGTCCGTGCGGCCGGGGTCCACGCGCTCGGGGGAGAACGCCAGGGCGAAGTCCTCCCCGGCGCGCAGGCCGGACTCCTCCAGCAGCGGCACGAGGTGCTCGCGCGTCGTGCCGGGGAACGTCGTGGACTCGAGCACGATCGTCTGCCCGCGCCGGATCACGCCCGCCAGCGAGCGCGAGGCGGCCAGCAGCGGGCCGAGGTCCGGCTCGCGGTTGCGGGTCAGCGGCGTGGGGACGCAGACAAGGATCGCGTCGGCCTCGTGCAGCTCGACGTAGCGCGTCGTGAACTGGCAGCGCTCCAGCACGGCGGCGAGCCGCTCGTCCGGGATGTCCTCCACGTGCGAGCGGCCCTCGCGCAGCGCGCTCACCTTGGCCGCGTCGACGTCGAGGCCGACGACGTCGCAGCCCGCCTCGGCGAACGCGACCGAGAGCGGGAGCCCGACGTAGCCGAGGCCGACGATGCCGATCTTCATGGCGCTACTTCGATAGCAGTTCGAGGTCGGCGCGGACCATCAGGCGGATCAGCTCCTCGAAGGTGGTCTTGGGCTCCCAGCCGAGCAGCTGCTTGGCCTTCGACGGGTCGCCGACGAGCAGGTCGACCTCGGCCGGCCGCAGGAACTGCGGGTCCAGCCGGACGTACTTCTGCCAGTCCAGGCCGGCCTCGTCGAACGCGATCTCCACGCAGCGGCGGACCGTGTTGGTCTCGCCCGTGGCGATCACGAAGTCGTCCGGTGCGTCGTGCTGGAGCATCAGCCACATCGCCTCGACGTAGTCCTTGGCGTAGCCCCAGTCGCGCTTGGCGTCGAGGTTGCCGAGCGCGAGCTCGTCCCGCAGCCCGTGCTTGATCGCGGCCGCGTGCCACGTGATCTTGCGCGTGACGAACTCCAGGCCGCGGCGCGGGCTCTCGTGGTTGAAGAGGATGCCCGAGGTAGCGAACAGGTCGTAGGACTCGCGGTAGTTGACCGTGATGTGGTGGCCGTAGACCTTGGCCACGCCGTACGGCGAGCGGGGATAGAACGGCGTCTTCTCGGTCTGCGGCGTCTCCAGGACCTTGCCGAACATCTCCGAGCTCGACGCCTGGTAGAAGCGCGCCTCCGGGCAGACCTCGCGCACGGCCTCGAGCATCCGCGTGACGCCGACGCCGGTGAACTCGGCGGTCAGCGTCGGCTGGATCCACGAGACCGCGACGAACGACATCGCGGCCAGGTTGTAGACCTCGTCGGGCTTGGCCGCCCGCAGCGCGTCGACCAGCGAGCGGTGGTCGAGCAGGTCGGCCTGGTGCAGGGTGATGCGGTCCCGCAGGTGCTCGATGCGGTCGAACTTCTCCGTCGAGGCCCGGCGCACCATCCCGTGCACGTCGTAGCCCTTCTCCAGCAGGAGCTCCGCGAGGTATGACCCGTCCTGTCCGGTGATCCCGGTGATCAGCGCGCTCGGCAAGTTTCAGTCCTTGTGTTCGGCGTGGTTGGGAACGTGTACCGCGGCGCCCGTCGTCGGCGCGTCGCGGGGCAGGAAGCGGTTGCCGGCGTCGCCGTCACCGGGGCCCGGGGGCAGCTGACGGTCCTCGCCGAGGGCGACCAGCTCGCGACCCGAGTCGACCAGGCCGCCGATCGCGGCCATGATCGCACCGGCCAGCGCCACGTAGACGCCGAACTGCGTCGTCACGGGCGAGGAGATGTCCGGCGGGTCGATGATCCGGCGCAGGATCAGCGCCGCGACGACCAGGCCGAGCGCCGTGCGGGCGACCAGCACCCAGCGCGTCTGGGGCACGAGCGCGCTCGCGAGCAGCAGCAGCGCGCCGCCGCCGACGATCAGCCGCAGGCGCGGGAACGCGTCCCAGCCCGTCGAGTCCTCGATCCCGGTCGGGCGCTCGACGTGGTACCAGACGAGCACGAGCGACACCAGCAGCAGGATGGCGCCGGCCGCGCTCAGCGCTCGACCGGCGTTCGGCTTGAGCATGAGCGGTTACCTCCCGTCTTGGAAGCGTTCGAGGCTAGCGAGCCATGCGACCGTCGCCGCGATGCCTTCTTCGACGCCGATCCTCGCTTTCCACCCGAGCACCCGCTCCGCCTTCTCCACCGACGGCCACCGGCGCACGACGTCGACCTCGAAGCTCGGCAGGTGCTCGAACTCGAGCTCGTCGGGGTCGTTGCCCGACAGCCGCCAGCAGATGCGGGCGATCTCCGCGACCGTCAGCTCCTCGGAGGCGGAGATGTTGAAGTCCTCGTTGAGCCCCGCCGGCGAGGCGGTCGCCGTGACGATCCCGTCCGCGATGTCGTCGACGTGCGTGAGCGTGCGCGTGTGCTCGCCCGTGCCGAAGATCGGTAGCGGGCGCAGCCGCTGCAGCGACTTGCGGATCAGGTCCGGGACGGCGTGCGCGATCCCCGGCTCGTTCTCGGGCATCTCGCCCGGCCCGTAGGCATTGAACGGGCGGCAGATCGTGTACGGCAGGCCGAACTCGGCGTGCGCCGCGCGGCAGTAGACCTCGCCCGTGAGCTTCGAGAACCCGTACGCCGACGTCGGCACCGGGCACTCGGGCAGGTAGTCCTCGCGCGTCGGGTACTGCGTCGCGTTCTCGAACACCATCGAGGAGGAGACGTACGTGAAGCGCTCCACGTCCGCCTCGATCGCCGCCCGGAAGATCGCGTTGTAGAGCGCGCTGTTGACCTCCGACAGCGTGTACGGGAGCTTGTGGAAGTTCGCGATCCCGCCGACGATCGCGGCCAGGTGGATCACGTGCGAGCAGCCCTTGATCGCCTTGCGCGCCTCGTCGAGCTCGCGCAGGTCGCCGCGGTGGATCTCGCAGCCCTCGCGCATCCAGTCCGGCGCCTCGCGCTGGTCGGACACGCGCACCTCGAAGTCGGGGTCGCGCAGCAGCCGCCGGACGACCGCGGCGCCGATCGTCCCCGCCCCGCCCGTGACGAGCACCCGGCTCATGCGACCGCCTTCATGATCCCGGGCGGCTGCGCGACCGGGCCGCGCACGCCGCGCAGGTGGCGCATCAGGCCCGGCGGGAGCCGCCCGTCCGTCGACAGCCACGAGCCGGCGAGGATCAGCAGGAGGCCGGCGACGGCCCCCGCGCCCGGGCGCTCGCCGAGGATGATCACGCCGAGCGCGACCGCCACCACCGGGTTGACGTAGGTGATCACGAGCGCCTTGCCGGGGCCGACCTCGCGGATCAGCACGCTGAAGACGACGAAGGCGAGCGCGGTGCAGACGAGCCCGAGCACCGCGATCGAGCCGACCGCGTTGGCCGGCGGGACCGCGCTGGGCCACGTGGTCGCGGCCGGGATCGCCAGCATCACGGACGCGATCGCCAGGCTCGCGCCCATCATCGCGCGGGCGTCCATGTGCGCCAGCTTGGCCTTGAGCACCAGCGGCCCGATCGCGTAGCCGACCGCCGCCAGCACGATCAGCGCCGTGCCCCACAGCTCGTCCGGCTTGCCCGCGACGTCGATCCCGACCAGCGCCACCACGCCGGCCAGGCCGACGAACAGGCCGACGAGCCGGACCCCGGTGGCGCGCTCGGAACGGTCGACGCGCAGCGCGATCAGCGCGACGATCAGCGGCACGCAGGCGATCAGGATCGCCGCCAGCGACGACGAGACGTGCTGCTCGCCGGCCGCGATCAGCGGGAACGGCAGCGCGATCTCCGCCAGCGCGTAGGCCGCGACCCACTTCCAGGCCGAGCGGACCTGGGTCAGCACGCCGGCCTTCCAGGCCAGCGCGAGCAGCAGCACGGCGGCGATCACGCAGCGCGCGAACGACAGGAACGCGGGCGAGACGCCCTCGTCCACCGCGACCTTGATGAACAGGTACGGCAGGCCCCAGATCAGCGACATCGCGGCGAACGCCGCCCAGCCCCGCGGACTCATGCGCGCAGCGCCGCGACCTCGGCGACGTAGGCGAACACCTGCGCGGTGCCGAGCGCGTTCCACGGGTCCACCAGCAGGCAGTCCGGGCCTGCCAGCTCGGCGATCGAGCGCAGCGCGTCAGACGACGCGTACGCGCTGTGGTTGGTCGCCACGACGACGACGTCCGCGCCCGTCACGGCCTCCTCGAACTCCGCCGTCGGCGTGGCGACGACCGGGTCGTGGACGACCACGTCGGCCAGCTCGCGCTCGAGCATCCGGATCAGCTTGTGCGCCAGCGAGTCGCGCTCGTCGTCGGTGTCGGCCTTGAAGGCCAGCCCCAGCACCGCCACGCGGCGGTCCCGCAGGCTGCCGCCGAGGCGCCGCTTGACGCCGTCGACGAGGAACAGCGGCACGGTCTCGTGCACGCGCGAGACCGCCAGCAGCATGCCCGGCGCGCTCGAGCGCTCCTCGGAGAACGTGAAGTCCTTGCGCAGGCACGTGCCCGCCGTCAGCCCGGGCTGCGCCATCCCGCCGCGCGGATAGTCGCGGTTGATGAGCTCGATGACCTCGAACACGTTGGCGCCGTGGCGCTCACAGTCCATCATCAGCAGGTTCGGCAGCGCGAACGTCGCGTAGCGCAGGATGTTGGTCCAGATCTTCGCCAGCTCGGCCTGCACGGGCGACGTCTGCACGATCGGCGCGCCCAGCGGCTCGAACAGCCGCGCCGCGCGCTCGCCCGAGGCCTCGCCGACGCCGCCGACGATGCACGGCAGCGTCCCGATCTCGGCCATGAAGCGGTCCGCCGCGATCCGCTCGGGCACGTGCGCGACGAAGATGTCCTCGCCGACGCGGAAGCCGCGCTGCTTCTCCAGGTAGCCGGCGACGAAGTCCGTCGTGCCCGGCGCGACCGTCGAGCGCAGCACCAGCACATGGCCCTCGCGCAGGTGCGGCAGCAGGTCGTCCAGCACGGCGCGGATGTCGCCGATGTCGATCTCGATGTGCGGCAGCGCGGGCGTGCCGAGCGTGAGCACGATCGCGTCGGCCTGCGCCGCGTCGGCAGCGCGCGCGGACAGCCCCAGCTCGACGCGCGCGATCAGCTCGTCGGTGCCCGGCTCCTTGAACGGCATCCGCCGCTCGCCGATCGCCGCCAGCCGATCCGCGTCCTTGTCGACCCCCAGCACCGAGAACCCGGTGTCGGCGAACGTGAGCGCGAGCGGCAGGCCGATGCGGCCGAGGCCGATGATCGAGACGTCGTAGCCCATTGACGCCTCAGGAGGCTAGCCCACGCGTGCTGCGGCCGGTCATCGCTCCGTCCGCGGCCGGCGCAGGAGCTGCCGCAGGAACCCGACCACGAAGCGTGGGTTGTAACGCAGGTAGCGGCGCCACAGCCGGCGCGGCTCCTGCCAGAGGCGGAAGAGCCATTCCATGCCGTTGCGCTGCATCCAGGCGGGCGCCTGCGGGATCAGCCCGGCGTGGAAGTCGAACGCGGCGCCGACGCCGACCAGTACCGGCGCGTCCAGCCGGTCGCGCATCTGGGCCATCCACTTCTCCTGCTTCGGGACCCCGATGCCGACCCAGACGACGTCCGCCTCCGAGCGGTCGATGTCCGCGGCGACCTCGTCGAGCTCTGCGTCGCTGAGCGCGCGGAACGGGGGCGAGTAGGCGCCGACGATCTGCAGGCCGGGATAGCGGCGGCGCAGCCGCCGCACGAGGTCGTCGAGCGCCTCCGGTGTACGGCCGCCGTAGAGGTAGAAGCGCTGGCCCGTGGCGGCGGCACGGGCACACGCCCGGTCCATGAGCTCGGGGCCGTACACGCGATCAGGGAGCGGGTGGCCGAGCGCCCGGATCGCCCACACGAGCGGCTGGCCGTCAGGAACGGTGAAGTCCGCGCTCGCCACCGCCGCGCGCAGCTCGGGGTCGTCCTGCGTCGCCACGACGGTGTGGACCGCCGCCACGCAGATGTAGCCCCGGTGGCGCTCCTCGACCGCCGTGTCGATCCAGTCGAGCGCGCGCTCGTAGTCGATCAGCGCCAAGTCGACGCCGAGCACCCGCACGCTGTCGATCGCTGGGATCGACCGGACCGTCGGCGGGCTGAGCGGGTGCGGGAGAGACATCTCTTGAGCGCGTTCAACGCGCGGATGGAGCGGAAGTCGCGGTGATGCATGAAAGCAGCCGTCGCGGCGGTCGGCGTTAGTGTCACTGCGCGATGGCAGGCTCGATCCCTCCTGTGCTGCGCGCGCGCATCGCACTCACGCGGGCGTTCACCGCGGTCCTGAAGGCCACCGGGCAGCGGGAGCGCGTGCTGCAGGCGCGCATCCGCCGCGCCCGCCGCCGGCGCCTCGCTGCCGGGCCGGACGATCCGCTTGCACGCCCGGCGCTGCATGACATGGACCGCAAGCTCGACGAGATCCTCGACCTCGACGGCGGGTTCTACGTCGAGGCCGGCGGCAACGACGGATACACGCAGTCGAACACGTACTGGCTCGAGCGGTTCCGCGGGTGGCGCGGGGTCCTGGTCGAGCCGATGCAGGAGCTCTACGAGCTCTGCCGCGCGGAACGACCGCAGGCCACGGTGATCCGTGCCGCGCTGGTGCCGTTCGACTTCGAGGGAGACCACGTGCGGATGCGCTTCGGCGACCTGATGTCGACCGTCGTCGGCGCCCACGAGGACCGCTGGCGGACCGAGATGGGGACGGCAACGGGCTGGCGCGACGCCTACGAGGCCGAGGTCCCGGCGCGCACGCTGAGCTCCGTCCTCGACGAGGTCGGCGCGCCGGAGGTCGACCTGCTCTCGCTCGACGTCGAAGGCTTCGAGCCGTCGGTCCTCGCCGGGCTCGACCTCGAGCGGCACGCGCCGCGCTGGATCCTCGTCGAGGTCCACGATCTCGAGGCCGGGCGGCCGCCGATCGAGGCGATCCTCGGCGACCGCTACGAGCTGCACTCGGCGCTTTCGCCGCTGGACCTGCTCTACCGCCGGCGCTGACGGCTACGGGACCAGCAGCACGTTCGTGTGCTCCGCGAACGCGTCCGTGGCGTAGGCCTCGGCGAGGCCGGCGAGGTCCGCCGCGGGCAGCACGCGCGGCGGCGCGCCCGGGCTGGGCCGGAGGTCGACCGCGAGCGAGAACGAGCGGGCGACGAGCGCGTGGAAGCGGTCCAGGCCGCCTGCCCGCCGCAGCCCGTACGGCCAGTACTCGGTCATCACGGGGATGTCGGACTCGAGCAGCCGCTCGGCGCCCGCCAGCACATGCCCCTCGTGGCCCTGGACGTCCATCCACACGACGTCGATCGCATGGAGGTCGATCTCGCCCGACGCGACCAGCGTGTCCAGCCGGCGGGTCGCGACGCTGGCCGTCGCGCGCCGGTCCTCGCCGACGACCGACGGTCCCGAGGGCCGTTCGACGCGGATCCGGTGGTCGCCCCAGTTGTCGTCGGACAGCTCGAGCTCCAGCGTGCCGTCGGTGTCCGAGAGCGCGAGGTGGTGGACTTCGACGAACTCGCGCAGGCCGTTGAGTTCGACGTTGGCGCGCAGGAGGCTCACGTTCGAGACGTCCGGCTCGAACGCCACGACGCGCGCGGCACCGTGCCGGACCACGAGCGACACGGTCTCCGTGCCGATGTTGGCCCCGACCTCGAGCACGTTCCGGCCGCGCAGGGAGTCGATGCCCGCATGCTCCGCGAGCGCGGCGACGGTACGGCGCATCGTGTCAGCCTCGAAGTCGCCGTGGACGAAGGCGGCGATGCCCGCGCCGGCGGTGTCGTCGGTGCTGACGACATAGCGGAGGTCGCCGGCGTCGACGGCGACGAACGGCGTCACCCGGCGGGCGAGGCGGAAGGCCAGCAGCCGCAGCGCATGCTCGCGGCCGCCCGCGCGATTGGTGACCGCCCCGGCAAGGATCCCGGAGCGCGCCTTGAGCGTGTTCCAGCGCACGCGGGCAACCTACGAGACCGCGGCGCGGCCGGCGGCCGATCGGTAAGCCGAAGAACGCTTCCGCCTGGAACCTAGCGCTGCACGCGGCGCTGCAGCTCGGTGACGGCGCGTTTGGCCGCGCGCCGGGCGAGCCGCGTGGGCGAGCGCCGCAGCACGCGCGCGAGCTCGTACTCCGGCTCGCCGAAGATCGTGTCGCGGCTGCGGACGGCGGTGACGTCGACGTGCAGGTCGGCGTCGCGCGGGTCCAGCGAGGCGGCGATCAGCCCGTCACCGCTGCACGACTCGAGCACGGAGTGCTCGGCGATGATGTGCGCGCCGGCCTGCTGCAGCAGCGCCACGCAGCGCTGATGCGTCAAGGGGTCGCCCGTGATCGAGTGGTGGTGCGTGGAGACCACGAGGAAACGGACGCGGCCGGAGCGCAACGTCGCGAGGGCGTCCTGCAGCAGCGCGACCTCGGCGCCCTGCGTGTCGCAGAGCAGCAGATCGACGCGCTCGAGGCCTTCGTCGCGCATCAAGCCGTCGAGCGTGACCAACGGCGTCAGCCGCAGCGCATTGTCGCTCTCGGTCCGGATGCGGATGCCGGCGCCGTGCGGCGAGCCCACTGCGGCGCGGATGAAGCGCCCGTCCACGCCGTTGAGGGCGAAGTTCCGGCGGCCGACCTCGAGGTTGTTCGGGTCGGGCTCGACGCAGATGTTGCGCGCGCCCGGGATCGCGGCCCGCGCCCACAGCGAGTAGTAGGCCCAGAAGCTTCCGAGCTCGACGACCGCCGGCGTGGGCGTGTCGGAGGCGAGCCGGTCCACGACCGCGGCGAACGCCATCTCCTCCTGCGGCTCGTGATGGCCGCGCAGGCGGCGGATGATCTCCGTCATCCAGGCGCCGTTGTAACAACCCTCCTCCACGACCACGCCGTTGTGCATGACCTGCACGCGCTGCTCCCCGCGCGTGACGACCTCGCCGGCGTCGGCGACCTTGGGCAGCGCGTCGGTGTCGCGGACGGCGGTCGTGAGGTCGATCCGCCGTTGCTCGTCGGGGGTGAACGCCGTCATCCGCGGCGCGTGACGGTCGCCATCAGCATCAGCGGCCGCCGCAGTCCGCGCGTGCCCCGGCGGCGGGCGAAGAAGTACGGGCGGACCTCGACGTGCCCGGCCGGCTCGAGGATCGCGCCCCAGGCCGGGGCGTCCATCAGCCGCTCGTTGCCGAAGTCGCGGTGACCGTACCAGCGCGACGGCACGCTGAAGATGAACCGCGGCGCGACCGCGAGGCTCTCGCGGGCGAGGGACACGATCTGCTCGTCCTCGAAGTGCTCGAGCACGCCCTGGGAGAACACGACGTCGGCCTCGAGCTCGAGCTCGGTGAGCTTGAAGATGTCGTGCTCGACGAAGCGCGGCTGGGCGGGCCAGCGCGCGGCGGCCTTGCGCGCGACTTCGAGCACCTGCGGATCGTTGTCGACGGCGACCGCGTCGACGCCCGTCAGCGCGAGGAAGCTCGACTTCACCGCGGTTCCGCAGCCGGCCTCGATCGTGCGGCGGGGCTCGGCGGCGAGGATCGCCTCCATGAACGGCGCGTGGTGCGAGAGCGTCGTGAAGTACGTCGACAGGTCGACCTCGCCCGCGTAGAAATCCCCCCAGCTGCCCATCAGGCCGAGCAGCCTAGCGTCGCTAGGCTGCTCGCTCGTGCCGCCGCGATGGACGGATCCCGAGCAGTACCGCCTGGCGCCCACCATCCCGGGGCGCGTCCTCGACCTCGGTTGCGGCAGCAAGAAGTACCCGGGCGCCTTCGGCGTCGACATCTCCGCCGACACGGACGCCGACCTCGTCCGCGACCTCAACGACGTCCCGTACCCGCTCGAGGAGTCGAGCTTCGACTGCGTGCTGCTCCAAGACGTCATCGAGCACGTTGCCAACCCGTACGACGTCATGGCGGAGGTCCACCGGGTGACCCGACCCGGCGGGCGCGTGTTGCTGCGGACGCCGCACTACTCGTCGGCGCTGGCCTACGGTGATCCCACCCACACGCACTATCTCTCGGCGGCGGCGGTCCGTACCTTGGCGGAGCCTGGCTTCGCCCACTACACGGCGTCCCGCTTCCGCGTGATCGACGTGCACATCGACTTCTGGCTCCCCTTCCGCGCGCTCGGCATCGAACGGCTCGCAAACCGGTTCCAGGAGCCCTACGAGCGCTACTTCGCGTTCCGGTTCCCGGCGATGAACCTGCGAGCGGAGTTCGAAGTGATGAAGTGATCCCGGTCCGGCCCGCGATCAACGCCGTGTTCCTCGAGCCGGGGATGGGCGGGCTCGAGACCTATGTGCGCGAGCTCACGCCGGAGCTCCTGCGCGCCGCGCCGGGCATGCGCTTGACGATCGTCTGCAACCCGATCGGCCGCGAGCTGCTGGCGGCCGAGCCGTGGGCGGACGAGGTCGAACTGCTCGTGCACCCCCTGATCGGGCGTCGCGGTACGCGCGCGATCTCGGAGCTGACCGTGCTCGGCGCACTCGCCTCGCGGCGCTTCGACGTGCTGCACAGCGTCGCCCTCACCGGTCCCCTGCGCACGCGCGCCGCCCACGTCGTCGTGCTCGCCGACGTCACGTGGATCGTCGAGCCGACGTACGGCAAGGGCCAGTCGGCGACGGTCCGGCTCTGGCAGGCGCTGGTGCCGCAGGTGGCGCGCCGCGCCGATCGTGTGATCGCGATCTCCCGCGCCGGAGCGGCGCACGTGCGGGAGCACCTCGGGCTCGCCGCCGATCGCATCGACGTCGTGCCGCTGGCGCACGGCGTGCGGGTCACCGCGCAGCCGCTGGCCGAGGACGAGCTTCGCCGCCGGTTCGGGCTCGGCGAGGGGCG
>Ga0180215_1005103_pt1 | contig 11364 bp, 14 predicted proteins | sample eDN3rd37CBELigBY_FD_128871 | JGI IMG/M metagenome (GOLD analysis project Ga0180215, IMG submission 128871) | Enriched backyard soil microbial communities from Emeryville, California, USA - eDNA 3rd pass 37_C BE-Lig BY (version 2) (version 2) | ecosystem: Environmental > Terrestrial > Soil >...
AGAGTAATGTGATAGTTCTCGGGCTCGATCCAGCGCGCGCCGGGAAGCGGTTGTCTCAGGCGCGCCAGGGCTTCCCGCAGATGGTCCGGAATCTCGATCCCGGTGAACAGCCGGGGCATGTCTACCTCCCCGCGTGTTCTTCGCGTCCGATCTCCGCGAAGATCTATAGAATGAACTTGCTCAGATCGGTGTTCTTCGCGAGATCCCCGACACGATCCCTGACATACTGCGCGTCGACGGTGACCGTCTGGCCATTGCGGTCCGAAGCGTCGAACGAGATCTCGTCGAGCACCCGCTCCATTACCGTCTGCAACCGCCGCGCGCCGATGTTTTCCACGGTCGAGTTCACGAGTGCCGCCGTATCCGCGATGGCGTCGATCGCGTCGTCAGTGAACTCCAGAGTGAGGCCTTCGGTTGCCATCAGAGCGATGTACTGTTTAATGAGGCTCGCCTGCGGCTCTGTGAGAATGCGCCGGAAGTCCTCGCGCGTGAGCGGTTTGAGCTCGACTCGGATCGGCAGTCGGCCCTGCAACTCCGGCAGCAGGTCCGACGGCTTGGCCACGTGGAACGCGCCTGAGGCGATGAACAGAATGTGGTCGGTCTTGACCGGGCCGTACTTCGTTGAAACGGTGGTGCCCTCGATCAACGGAAGAAGATCGCGTTGCACACCCTCGCGGGAGACATCCGCGCCGATCCGGCCTCCCTCGCTGCGTGAGCAGATCTTGTCGATCTCATCGAGGAACACGATCCCGTTGTTCTCGACAGCGCGGATGGCCTCCTGAGTGATCTGATCCTGGTCGAGAAGCTTGTCGCTCTCTTCGGCAATCAGGACCTCGTAGCTGTCCTTCACGGTGACTCGACGGGTCTTCTGCCGTCCACCGAATGCTTTGCCGAGCATGTCGCTGAGATTGATGGCGCCGATGGAGCCGCTCGGCACGCCGGGCAACTCGAACATCGGTATCCCGGCCCCCGTATCGGTGACCTTGATTTCGATTTCCTTGTCGTTGAGCTCGTTGGCCCGCAGGCGCTTGCGGAAGGCCTCGCGCGTGGCCTGGGACGCATGCTCGCCGACCAGAGCATCGAGCACACGTTCCTCGGCGGCCTTCTCCGCACGCGCGCGAACTTCTCGGCGCTTGTTCTCGCGCACCAGCGCCAGACCCACCTCGACGAGATCGCGGATGATGGACTCGACGTCGCGCCCGACGTAGCCAACCTCGGTGAACTTGGTTGCCTCCACCTTGATGAACGGCGCGTTGGCGAGCTTTGCGAGACGCCGGGAAATCTCCGTCTTGCCGATGCCGGTCGGGCCGATCATCAGAATGTTCTTCGGCAAGACCTCCTCTCTGAGATCGTCGCTGAGCTGTTGACGGCGCCAGCGGTTGCGCAGGGCGATCGCGACCGCCCGCTTGGCATCGCTCTGCCCAACGATGTAGCGGTCCAGTTCGGAGACGATCTCGCGCGGTGAAAAGGTGGTCATCGAATCTGCCTCAGTTGGTCGACGCGAGCTTCAGGCCCAGGATGGAGCCGATCAACAGCACCAGGAAGAACAGCCGCATGGTCGTCGTCGGTTCGTCGAAATACATGACGCCGAGAATGGCCGTGCCGGCAGCTCCTATGCCCGTCCAGATTGCGTACGCTGTGCCGAGCGGAATGCCGGAGAGGGAAAGCTGGAGTAAAATCAGACTGGCAAGACCGGATGCCGCGAAGGCCAAGCTCGGTCCCAGCCTCGTGAACCCCTCGGCGTAACGAAAGGCCGTTGTCGCGAAGACTTCGCAAATCCCCGCCGTCAGTAGGTATCCCCAAGCGATCATCTCGTTCGTATCCATCGTTCTGCGCGAGCTGGCGCTTGTTCCCGGCCGCGCCGCGTGTCGGTCGGCATGGGCTACCGGCCAGCTATTTGTCGCTTTCCAGGCTCTCCAGGATGAGGTTGCGGTTTGTGAATACGCAGATGTCGGCCGCGACTTCCATGGCCTTGCGCGCAATCGTCTCGGCGTCGAGTGGCTGATCCAGAAGGGCTCGGGCCGCCGCCAGTGCGAACATTCCGCCGGAGCCTATGCCCATCACGTGGTCCTCCGGTTCCAGCACGTCGCCTGTGCCGGTCAGAACCAGGGTGGTCGAGCGGTCGGCCACGATCATCATGGCCTCGAGCCGGCGGAGATACCGGTCGGTGCGCCAGTCCTTTGCCAGCTCGACCGCGGCGCGCATGAGCTGGCCGGGGTACTGCTCCAGTTTGCCTTCGAGCCGTTCGAAGAGCGTGAAGGCGTCCGCAGTCGCGCCGGCGAAACCGCCGATCACGTCGCCGCGGAGCACAGAGCGCACCTTGCGCGCCTTGGATTTTATGACGGTATTGCCAAGGCTTACTTGGCCATCGCCAGCAATCACCACCCGGCCGCCCTTACGGACGGTCAGAATCGTGGTGCCGTGCCAAGCTGAATCGTGAGGGATAGAGGAATTACGCATGGTCAACACGCTAGGTTGGGTTGGCGGCCGGAGAAAGCAAGTGCGCGCTGGAGCCGATCCGGCCCAATGACCACTACCCCGGCGGCGCGCAAGCTGATAAACGCCTGTTTTCGAACAATCAACCCGAGGGGTTCTGCCACGTGACGCGGACCGCCACAATCGAGCGCAAGACGAAGGAAACCGAAATCAAGGTCACTGTCGACCTGGACGGCACCGGTGCCTTCGATATCAAGACGGGGATCGGCTTCCTCGATCACATGCTCGAGCAGCTCGCGCGGCATTCCCTCATAGATCTGACTGTGCGCGCGAAGGGCGATCTCCACGTCGACTTCCACCACACGGTCGAGGACACCGGCATTGCCATCGGACAGGCCGTCGCGGCAGCACTGGGCGACAAAAAGGGAATCACCCGCTACGCCGACGTGCACCTCGCAATGGATGAGGCTTTGACCCGTGTGGCCGTGGATGTATCAGGGCGGCCCTATCTCGTCTGGCATGTCACCTTCTCGCGGCCGAAGCTGGGGGACATGGATACCGAGCTCTTTCGTGAGTGGTTCCAGGCCTTTGCCCAGAACGCCGGCATTACGCTGCACATCGCGACGCTTTACGGCGAGAACAACCACCACATCGCAGAGACCTGCTATAAGGGATTGGCTCGGGCCCTGAGAGCCGCCATTGCGGAGGATCCGCGGCAGGCCGGAAGGATCCCGTCGACCAAGGGCCGGCTTTCCGGGTGAGAGCGTAACGCCAAGAGGACAGCTTCTTGCAAAGCTACACCGTCTACGAGCCGCCGAAGCCAGCCCCCAACCGATTGGCGCGCGCCGAACGGTTCGTCTTCGTACGCGACGGCTTTTCCTGGACGGCTGCCCTTCTGGCGCCCCTCTGGATGCTGTTCAACCGGATGTGGCTGCTCCTCATCCTGTATCTCGTGCTCGTCGCCGGGCTGAACTTCGCCGTGGCCGCAGCGGAGATCGGCCCCCAGTGGTCGACGATCGCGATGATCGCGCTGCACCTGGCGATCGGGTTCGAGGCGGGCACCTTACGGCACTGGGCCATGCACCGACGGCGCTGGCGCGTGGTCGGATCAGTGGTCGGCCATTCGCGCCTGGAATGTGAGCGGCAGTTCTTCGAGAGCTGGCTCGCACAAGTGGACCGAGAGGACAAGGAGGAGCGGCCGGAACCGCCGCGCCCTGCTCCCAGACAGACAACGAGCGATCAGCCAGGACCGATGGTCGAGCCCGGGCCGGGTCCTGTCGCGTCGGGTGTGAGCTGAGCTGATGCAACGCGTCGTCATAGTCGATTACGGATCGGGCAACCTGCACTCCGCGCGGAAGGCCTTCGAGCGCGCCGCTCTCGAGGTGTCGCTGGACGCGCGCATCGACGTCAGCGCGCGGCCGGAAGACGTCATCGCTGCAGATCGCATCGTTCTCCCAGGGGTGGGCGCGTTCGCCGATTGCAAGCGCGGGCTCGATGCCGTTCCCGGCTTGAGGGATGCGCTCGAGTCAGCTGTCGTCGGCGCGGGCCGACCCTTCCTGGGCATTTGCGTAGGCATGCAACTCATGGCGACCCGCGGGCTCGAGTTCGGCGAGACGCCGGGTCTTGGCTGGATCGCGGGCGACGTGAAGGCGCTCGAGCCAAGCGATCCGTCGCTCAAGATCCCTCACATGGGCTGGAATACGCTGGTGACCGTCAACGATCACCCGCTGCTCAACGGCATCAAAACCGGTCCGGACGGCTTGCACGCCTATTTCGTGCACTCCTACCACCTGGTTCCGCGGGACCGCAGCGTCGTCGTTGCCGAGACTGACTACGGCGGGCCGGTTACAGCGATCGTGGCCAAGGGCAATACCGCTGGCACGCAGTTCCACCCGGAGAAGAGCCAGTTCCTCGGCCTCAAGCTGATCGCCAACTTCCTGAGCTGGCGCCCGTAACCCTCCCCGACGGCTGATGACCGCCGGGCTTGTCCGCGCAATCAAACCGCTTCGGCAAATGGCATTTCGGACTGGAAGATCGGAGCCGGCGATCCGCCCGGGAAGGCGATCACATTGTCGAGGCGATCGGCTTCCGGCCTACGGCGGCGAAACCACCGGAGCGCCGTATTCGCCATCACGGCATTCTCGCTGACCGGTTGCACGATGAGCCCGTCCTCCGGGTCGAGCAGTCCTGACAAGCTGTGCTGGATCTCACCCTCGGAGCTCTCGGAACGCACGTACCATGTCGTCTCCAGCGGCCGCGCCCAGGCCTGACCGAGGTTCATGATGGCTGTCGCCAAGGCGTGCTTGTTGGGGCTTGATCTCGCGAGGTCGTAGGCGATGAGGAATAGCCGCATGATCGATCTCTCTCTGTCGAGTGGGGCGCGGTACGTGGGACCTGATCCGCTGCCGGGTGGTTAAGAGAACGTAAACAGAACATGCAGCGAGTCGCTGTGGCTGTCCAGCAAAAAGTTCGTTGTTTGTTCCAGACTCTCGTTTGCGGAGTGCCTGGACGGACGTAAATTACGCGTGGGCTGAACATCGAAAAGCAGGAAGCCAGGCGACTTGGTGGTGGGCATCCCAGTATTGTACGCCGTGACGGATTGCTAACTGCCGCGTGTTAGCCTGAGAGTCTTAGGTAAGCGTTGCGGCTGAGACACTGGCGTCGGCTCGCTTGTCAGCTTTTTCTGAGGCAACCTTCGCACGCTTGATGGGAGCTTCCGCTCTGGCTACATCTAGAGACGAATCGGAGCGCCGCCTAGCGTAGACAAATGAGATAGTCAAGGCGCGAGATAAACTCGTTGATGGATGCTCAAGTGAAGAAGCTCGACTATCAGCTGATTGCCGATGCTGTCGCGACTAGGCTTCAACGTGACTTCCGAAACGTTCGCATATTGAGAGTCAACGTTGCGGAGGATGTTGACCGCGACGGTGATGATATTTTGCTTATTGAGGTTGTTTTCGAGGGTGACCTGAAGGGACGGGACGTGGCGAGTGCTGCTCGACGCCTTCGGCCTGCGCTCGAAGAAATCGACGCTGATATATTCCCACTTCTATCTTTTGTCTCGAAGGTCGATTACGACCGGGGGCGTGCAAGGGGTGAAGCCCACTGATTTTCTATCGACAGCCCGAGAGTTATTGAACGCGGGGCGAAACAGACCGAGACAGACCAACTTAAGAAGAGCGTGCAGTACCGCATATTACGCGCTATTTCACGCTCTTTGCTCGTCTTGTGCTAGCGCTTTGACGAGCAAAGCAACGCGTCGCGCATGGATACACGTCTATAGATCAGTTGAACACGGTATCGCCAAGAATAGCTGCACCAACAAAGAAGTAATGCGTCACTTTCCTGACGAGATTAAGGATTTCGCCAACATGTTTGTTCAAATGCACGAGAAGAGACATCGGGCAGACTACGATCCAGATGAAAAGTTTTTAAAATCTGCGGTTTCAAACGATATAGATGCAGTTGAATCCGTCATTGAAGCCTTCAAGAATACACCACTTCGGCACCGGCGCGCATTCGCTGCGCATGTTCTTCTCAAGCCGCTTCCCAATGACCGCAAGCCGCGGAAAGGGCAAAATAGGCCTTAGCTTCTGGCCACGCGGGCGTGAGCATGATGCAGGAACTTTTGCCAGCATAGCATCGTCAGAATTTCGTACTGGTTGATATTCGCGCGGATAACCAGGTAACTCAGCCATACCGGACGCATGCATGCATACGGTGGACCCCACAGTTGTGATCTGCGGAGTCGTACGGACGTTTCTTGCTACGTGTCCTTAGCGAGGTTGCGCGATAATCAGTATTGCTCAAACAACCCAAGTTGATCCGGATGACGACCTCGCGGAACGCGGCGGTGCAAGCCAGGGTCGACGCGGTCCAACAGGGCCGGATATTGTTCCTGGAAGAGAGCCCAAGCCTTCTCGCGTGCAGCCGGAAAGCGCTGCCCTTCCCAGATCTCGTAAAGCCTCCGGGGATCGCACTGATAGCGGCGGCAGAGGTCGACGCGGCGGGCGCGGAGCCAGCGAGCGATCCAGATGTCGATGGCGTCGGCCTCGGTCAACGCTCGGGGGCTGCTCACCGGTAGATGGTCCGCGGGACGTTCGATCGATGCGAAATTCATGACGGATGCTTGACGCAACAACAGCTTCCTTCTTTATCGGTCGCGATCGTAGCGAACCTATGACTGGCGCGCAGCCCCTGGGCAGTGCTCCCAATCCGAGTGTGCCAACGTGATCCTCTTCCCCGCCATTGACCTCAAGGACGGCAAGTGCGTTCGCCTCAAGCTCGGCGAAATGGACCAGGCAACCGTCTTCAACGACGATCCCGCCGCGCAGGCTCGGGTCTTCGAGTCGCAAGGGTTCGAGTGGCTGCACATCGTCGACCTCAACGGCGCCTTCGCCGGGCGGCCGGTGAACGCGGGAGCCGTAGAGGCGATTTTGGCGGCCGTCTCCATCCCCGTGCAGCTCGGCGGAGGCATCCGCGATCTCGCGACAATCGACATGTGGCTCGGCAAAGGCGTGCGACGGGTCATCCTCGGCACGGTCGCCGTCCACAATCCTAACCTGGTGCGGGAGGCCTGCCGGCAGTTTCCCGGGCGGATTGCCGTCGGCATCGATGCGAAAGGCGGCAGGGTCGCGGTCGAGGGCTGGGCCGAGGTGAGCGAACTCACAGCTGCGGAGCTGGCGCAGCGGTTCGAGGACGCCGGCGTCGCGGCGATCATTTATACGGACATCGAGCGCGACGGCGTGTTGAAGGGGCTCAACCTACCGGCAACAGCCGAGCTCGCACGGGCAACACGCATTCCGGTCATTGCATCGGGCGGGCTTGCTTCGCTGGCGGACGTCGAGGCTCTGCTACGTCCCGAGTACGCGATGCTCGAAGGCGCCATTACGGGGCGGGCCCTTTACGATGGCCGACTCGATGCCGCGAAGGCGCTCGAGCTCATTTCGAAGCATGCCGGATCGAAAGCGTAAGCGCGGAGCGCAGGAGGCACACGACCATCGCCAGCTGACACCAGACCGGTGACAGGCGTGCCTGGCGGCGGCAGGTCTCGTAATCCTGGAGACAGCGGAAGGCGGGGTCACTGTATTCGGCGGGCTTTCCCTGCTCCGACAGTCCGGCCATACGCTTGGCGATGTTGTCGAGGCGGGTCAGGATCCGCTTGCGCAGGTGCTCCGGCAGCTGCTCGAAGGCAGCCTCGTCGAATACCTCCCCAGGGTTGCGAGCCTGGATATCCTTGAGCTGGGTTCCGGCGACCTTCAGGTTGCGCAGGACGGCTTTTACGAACCGGTGCTCGGTCCCGGCCTCGTCCAGCGCCGCAATCTTTTCGCGAAGCAGCTTGATGTCCTCTGTCGCCAACCGCTTCTTGCGGACCGCGTCGGCCACGTGCTGGAGATCGTGGCTCGTGTCTTTGGCCATTGCCCCCGCCCTCTTGGAGATTCCATCCGAGACCGCGTCAACGATGACGCAAGATGACATTGCATTGAAGCTGCGGACGGGCCAAGAAGCTGGCATGCACAAGATCCGCATCATCCCCTGTCTCGACGTCAAGGACGGCCGTGTCGTCAAGGGTGTCCAGTTCGTGGACCTCGTGGATGCCGGCGACCCCGTCGAGGCTGCTGCCGCCTACGACGCGGCCGGCGCTGACGAGCTCTGCTTCCTCGATATAACGGCCAGCCACGAGAACCGAGGGACACTGCTGGACATCGTGCGGCGGACGGCGGAGCGCTGCTTCATGCCGCTCACGGTCGGTGGTGGCGTGCGCACGGTCGAGGACATCCGCCGCCTTCTCGAGGCCGGGGCGGACAAGGTTTCGATCAACACGGCGGCGGTGAAGGATCGGCAGTTCGTGCGCGCGGCATCGGAGAAGTTCGGCGCGCAATGCATCGTCGTGGCTATTGATGCAAAGAAGGTCTCACAGTCCGGAGAGCCTGAACGCTGGGAGATCTTCACCCACGGGGGCCGGAATGCGACCGGCATCGATGCCGTTGCTTACGCGCAGGAGGTGGTCGAGCTCGGCGCCGGCGAGATCCTGCTGACGTCCATGGATCGTGATGGAACGAAGAGCGGCTTCGACATTGCTCTGACGCGGGCGGTCGCCGATGCCGTAGCGGTGCCTGTTATCGCGTCAGGTGGTGTCGGCACGCTGGAGCATCTCGTCGAAGGCGTGAAGCTCGGGCATGCAAGTGCCGTGCTGGCCGCCTCGATCTTTCATTTCGGGACTTACACCATCGGCCAGGCAAAGCAGTACATGGCTGCGGCCGGCCTGCCGATGCGGTTCGACCATCCCAGTAAAACGGTGTGACTTTGGGCAGGAGCAATCCATCAGCATGTAGATCATATCGCTGATTATCATTATTAAGTAAAATTTTCGTGGACTGTGCTCGTTTCGAACAAATTCGATTGGTCATTTACCAAGGTGCTGGGTAATATGCCGCATGCTGCACGAAAGCGAGCGCGCCACCATGGCACCGGAAGACGAGAGATACATCGGCCATATTATCGCCGATGTGGCACGGCTGCTACGGACGGTTTGTGACCGTCGTGTACGGAGGATCGGGCTCACAAGGGCCCAATGGTTGGCTGTAACGCGGTTGCATCGTCGGCCGGGGCTGAGCCAATCCGAAGTTGCGGATTTGCTCGAGGTTGAAAAGGCCACGGCCTGCCGGCTGCTGGACCGGCTCGAATCGAAGAAATGGATCGAGCGACGACCGGACAAGAATGACCGACGGGTCAAACGCATATACCTGACGCCGCGGGCCAACCGCGTGCATGCCTCGGTTTGGCCGATCGCGGAGAGCACGGTTAACGAAGCGCTCGAGGAGATTTCTGTCGATGAGCGGCGGCAGCTGCTCGACATGATGCTGCGGATGAAGAGCAAGTTACAGTTGCTTGCAGGTCATGAAGAAGCGGGCGCGGAGGTGGCCGAAGACGACTCGCCCGTCGAGCCGAGCGAGACCATGGCGGTCTGATCCGAAAGCCGTTTGTCCGCGTGCGAGAGCGCTGGTCGGCTTGAGCCAGGACCGCGCAAGCCTCCTAACCGACCGTTCGGATATTGCCGTCCTCAACGGCGACCCTGGTTCCAGCAAGTCCTGCCAGGATTGGCTTATCGACGAGGACGACAGGCGGCGCCTGAAGTCCCATCTCCTGTGCGACCAGACAGCCGACAATGAGAATGGCATCGAGCTCGCCGAGCAGTATGGCTGCCGGCGCAGTGCCCTTATGAATCAGCTCCAACAGCACCGAAGATGAGGAGGAGGAGCCGATCGGCTCCGCCAAGCTCAGCACGGTACCGGCGATGCTCCGCCCGCGCTCGGGATGGTGACCCAAGATGATTCGGCCCGTCATGGGATCGACCCCACCCCAGAAGCTCAAAGGCGCGCTCAATTTCAACAGGGGTCCTTCGGCTGCCCCGGGAAACAGGCTTCGTCCTGAAAAACGGCTGCTACTCAAGCCCACAGCTCCTCATCCCGGATAAGCGTGCCGCGCACGGCGGTTTCGACACATTCGCCGAGGCTGCCGTACACGACCGACCAGCCTGTATTCCCCGGTGCGTAGTTGGCGAACTTGCCGGAGTTAGTGAGAAGCACGCCGCTGCTTGCCGGCAGAATGGGCGTTACCACGATGCAGGTGTCGGTAACGACGGTGACGCCTGCTGCTTCGATGTCGCGGAGCCGCCCGCTTGCCTCCAGCTGCCGCAACACATGCCGGCCGGTGTGGGCGTAGAAGGGAAGTGTCACGCGCCGTCCGGCGAGGAGATCCGAAATGGCGATCATTTCCTCGTGCGACAGATGCGGGCTGCCGACCGCCACTGCATCGATCGTATCGCCACTTGCTGTGCTGAGCCAGCCGCGCGCCATTCGTACCATGTCCGGCGTCAAGACGACCGTCTCCTCGGGCGGCAAGCCGCCGAACGCGTCTGCGATCGTCGGTGCCTCGGGAGTCACCCCGACGATGTGAAACAACCCTACCGCGCCGAACGAGGCTGCCGCCGCGCCGAGGGCTTTCATCCGGTCCTCGGTCGCGAAGCGCTGTAGCCCTTCCACGGCCGCGATGCGATTTTCGGCATTGCGACCGATCCAGGCTCCGAGCACGGGCCAGAAGGCGTCGAGGCCCCGGAGGCGTTCGGAAATGCGAGTCGCATCGATGAGCAGCCGGGCGCGCCGGTTCTCGGGCAAGTGGAGACCGTACCGCGGAGCCCGCCCGACGATCGCGCAGGCGATATCGAGAAAATCGCCGTATCGATTGGTGCGTGCGCCGAGCACCGAATTGCAGAACGCAACGGCATTCGACTCGCCCCAGGCGACATCGACACCGGCGGGCGGCCTGTGCCCAGCCTGATAGGGCGAACAGGTCCAGGTCGGTTTGCAGCCGAGGGTCTCGTAAGCCCGCATCAGCCGCAAAGCCATCGACCTCCGCTGACCATCTAGCTTCACGCTGTGCGGGTGGAGCAGATCGAGTGCGCCGACATTCAAGGTGGCGGGCACCGCGACGCGCCCACCCAGCTCGACGAGCTTTTCCGCAAACAGCACGCCGCTGTCGCCGTGATAAAGGCAGCCGTCGATGTGCGCGGAATGCACGGGGATGAGGCGGTCGGCGCCGAGGAGACGGCCCGCTTCAGCCACGATACGCATGGCCATCGCGCGCGCCGGCCCTTGCGCGCCCGCAGCGATCTCGCGCTCCTCGGAAGTCAAAAGCATCGGGCACTCTCGACAGTTCGGAACAGTCTTGGATAATCCGGATTGAAGACCGGCAGCAACTCGCGATCAGGTTTGGACCCATGCCGCACACTCAGAAGCTCCTGTTCTTCGCAGGGTCGGCCCGCGAGGGGTCGCACAACAAGCGGCTTGCGCAGCTCGCCGCACACATCGCGGATGCGAACGGTCTGGCGGCGACGTTCGCCGACTTGGGCGACTACCCGATGCCCAT
>Ga0180215_1005104_pt1 | contig 11363 bp, 10 predicted proteins | sample eDN3rd37CBELigBY_FD_128871 | JGI IMG/M metagenome (GOLD analysis project Ga0180215, IMG submission 128871) | Enriched backyard soil microbial communities from Emeryville, California, USA - eDNA 3rd pass 37_C BE-Lig BY (version 2) (version 2) | ecosystem: Environmental > Terrestrial > Soil >...
GTTGGATTGCACCCACACAACCTCGGCCCCGGTCTCCTTAAGCGCCAGCGGCACCTGCAGGGGTCGGCGTACGATCGTGTCCAGGTTCTCCGGCAGGTACGTCGCTGGAAAGTCGGCGTCGCGGCGATAGGTCATTGAGTAGTCGAAAACGCGCAGGTACTCAGGGTACTCCAGCGGCCAGCGGTCCAGCGTGGGCGGCTCGGCCGTGTGCACAACCCACGGCTGGACGCCGTTGATGTCGCGCGGTGGCAAGTCCGTCCAGTCGAGGTCGCGCATGTGGAACACGACGCCCTTGGCGTACGGCAGCAGGCCGCGCCGATTGGTCACGTAGCACCGGGCTGGGCACGACACCTGCGCGTGCAAAGGGCCCACGCTCGTCTCAGAGGCTGGCCGCCCGAACCAGGTGGTCCAGTACACAATGATGAGCGAGTCGTTCCGGCCGAGCCAGGGCGCCGCTGCAGCGAGGTCCGCGGCCGTGGCCGGCGGCGGCAGCACGCGCGCCTCGTCCTGCAGCGCCCACAGCGGCCAGTGCCGCCGTGCGAGCCACACGGCGACGGGCGCCGTCAGGAGCACGCCAACGAGCAGGCCGACGACAAAGACGCGTCCGAACGGTGAGCAAATACGCCTCCTCAACATGGCGCGCGCATCGTGCGGGCAGCCCATTGAGAGGGCGCCCTGAGTGCTCGGAAAACTCGTACGATCAGCGACACTCGCTCCCCAATAGTCTCGGTACGACGAAAGCGGTGGCTACTGCTGCTGCTTCGATCTTCTCGCACTCGCTCGCTCGTGTCCGTGTCTCTTCGTCGCGGTTCTATCTCCTTGACTTACTCTTCTTCGTAATCGTCATCCAAAATGTGCCGCCTCGTCTCCTTCCTTTTACGTCCGCGTCTGCTTTCTCACTGTCCTCTTCGTCCTCTTCGTCCTCTTCGTCCTCTTCGTCCTCTTAATCTTCTTCTTCGCCGGCCTCTGCTTACTTTACGTCCTCTTTGTCCTCTTCGTCGTCGTCCTTCTCACGCGCAGTCGTCGCCTTTTTCTTTGTCCTCGTCGTCCGCCGCCGCCTCTTGCTTTCCGGGGAGGCTCATTGGTGATGTCACCCAGTCCGAGCGCACTACGTCATCGCTCGCCGTGGCGCAGAGCGAACTGCTTGCCTAATAGTCGGCGATGCGGGCCATGAGGATCCGGGACGCGGGCAGGTGAGTGGGCAGGCAGGCGAGCAGCAAGCTAGCTTGCGGCCGGGCAAAAGTCGGGCACGCACGATACGCGGCCGGCCAAGGTAGGTGACCAGGCATGGGGGAGGAGGAGCCCGGCCTATTAACTAGAGACGTATAAGGCCCTACGTCCACGCAGTTTGGTGGGGCAGACGGAAGGAGGCATGCATACTACGTGTATGACATCCACCTAGCGCTGCCGCCAGTCTACTGGCATTCGATCTGCCCATGCACGTGGTCGGATCGAAATGCATTCATCGATCTACATGCAGATGGGAGACTCAACCACATACTGCAAGGGGCTTATACAATCGAGGTCAACTGCATTGCATACATACATGTTGTTGGCGACGCGCAAACGCTACAGGAGCGATCGAAGTCCAGGCAGCTAGACGCTTCGCAGCCCGCGCATACAATCGCGTGTTGAGTACGCGCGACTGCCAATCTATCCTCATGTACAGCCGTGCACCTTAAATCTTGAACGGTCCGGGCTTTGGATTCTGGAACCCGGCTTTTCTGCTTGCGCGGACGACCATATCGCGACCGGCGCAAGACTCTGCACTCTTATAGGCACAAGTTAGTACCATGCATTCAGTACACATACACAACGTACACCTCTTGTATTTGGCCACCATGCCCACTGATCGATCAACCACCATAATCCACATGTCGCGTGCAAGGTGTGGGTCGGGATAAGGCACGTGAAGCGTCCTGGCCGGCACATGCCGCTACCCGGCTGTGTATGACCTCCGGGCTCACGGATCGACCACCATATCTTACATTACTAGGTACTGCACGAATCTTCGCAACATCGCTTCATCCGCCGCCGAGTTTGAACTAACTCGAATTCGGCCCGGCGGCTCTGCTGGCCCGGAGTTTGAGAGAAAGTAGTGAATTAAGCCTGCCACATCTCCATCAAAGCAATGTTGGTTTCATGGTAGTCAGTTAGTTGGACCGAAGGCCGTTCAGGGAAAGGCCATTGCGCATTGTACAATATGTTAAGTGTGCTACACAAAGAGCCGATGCGCGGCGCAAGTTGCCGCGGGTCCAATGAACGGCATCTGCCGATGATACAGCATGCAGTTCCCCCGCCTTTGCCTTTCGCCTTCTTCGCTTTCGTTGCCTGTTCGACCTTCGTTTTTGCCGCGCCGCGCCATCACCGCATAGCCGCAGCTGCAGCTGCAGCCGCTGTGCTGCATCGGCTGCCAAGTTGAAAGAGGGTCACTGTGAGCGGTGCAAAGCCCAATTTTTCTGACTCGATCGCGTCAGAAACCATTGCGACGGCGGTCCGGGCAGCCGCACGCGGCGACGGTGCAGCGATGGCGTTCGCCAGAGCGGCCGCGGCGTGGTCGCACGCGGCGGGCCATGCCCGGCGGTTGATCCACACGGGCTCGTGGAAGTTACTGGCCGTCGGCGTGTTGTTGGGCGCGCTCCTGGCGTGGCCGCTGCTCATGATCTACGGCCGCTCGCACTGGACGCGCACGGTGCTCCTGCCAGTGACCCGTGCTACCGTAACGCCGCCCACGGCCGCCGACCTCGCCCTCGCCGCCAACTGGGCGGACCGGAACGACTCGCTGGTGATAGTCGCGTGGACCACGGTCTTTGGCGAACCATTCGGTGAGAAGCGCCTCGATGGCGGGCCCGGCAAGTCGTGCCCGCGCCGGTGCTTGATCTCGAATCGGCGGGCGCTGCTGCCGTACGCCAAGGGCGTCCTCTTCCACGCGCGTGACGTGCAGCTCGAGGACCTGCCGGAGCGCGACGTGAACGGCATCCAGCCTTGGGTCCTCTTCACCGCCGAGACGCCCCCCAATGACTTTTGGCCCAGCTCCGTGCCGGACCAGCTGCGCCTTTTCGACTATTCCATGACCTACCGCGTCGACTCGGACTTTCCGCTGACGTACCTGCCCACCAGCCTGGCACAGATCGTGCGGAAGCCGCCGGCGATGCCCCTGACCGCTAAGAAGACGGCGGCACATATTGCGTGGGTGCAATCCAACTGCAATACCTACTCCGACCGCGAAAAGTACATTGCGGAACTTATGAAACACGTGCGGGTGCACTCGTACGGCGGCTGCCTGCGCAACCAATCGCCGTGGCCGACCGTGCAGGTGCCGGCCAAGGACGGCGACGTGATCCCGGTCGTGCGCGACAAGAAGGTCTCCGAGATCTTTGCCGAGTACCGCTTCGCCATCGTAGCGGAGAACTCGGACTGCCGCGATTACGTCTCGGAGAAGCTCTTGAACGTGCTCGAGGCCGGCGTGGTACCCATTGTAGGCGGGCCGCGGGCGATGTACGCCTCGTTCTTGCCGGTCCCAGACGCGGCGCTCTTCATGGACGAGCACACACCGGAGGAACTAGCAGCGCGCGTGCGCGCGCTCGCCAAAGACGACGCAGCGTACCTGCACATGCTGCGCTACCGGGAGGGCGTCCTGCCCGAGGGCCAGGCACCGGTTCCGTTCAGCAGCGATTTCAACGTTACGGTGCATCGGCTGGCCACGTCGCGCGGGTCAAACTGCCAGATGTGCATGCGACTGCACGAGGACTGGGACGGCGAGCGCGAGTACCTGGCGCGCGGCCGCGGCACCGTGCCGTCCGAGGAGCAGGCCGCCGCGTACAGCCCCATCCGCGGCTCGGCCGTGCGGCCGGACCGCGAGTGCGTCCGCGCGTCGCTGGATCCGGACGTCATCCGAGCACACAAGCGCCAGCTGAACAAGGACGATGGCGCGCTGCCTGCCGTCGGGGAAGTAACTGTCGCCTTTAGCGCCACGCCATGGGGCGCAGTGGCGTTTTGTGCGATCCTGCTCTGCGTCGTCTGCATTTGGGCGCTGCGTTCCTTATGGAAGACCAAGGCCGCTGGTTTATCGGTCGAAGGGAATGTATAGGCACCTAAGCCATGTCCGCGGGTCAATCGCCTTGCACATATCATGTGATCTTGTATATTATACCGCACGCGGCGCGGCTGTGCATGCAAAACAGCAAGTCTCTAACTCATTTCGCGTGGCACGTATACTATCTCTAGAACTTGTACAGTGTCAGCGTCGATCGTTCGTATTCTCCAAATCAGACTTTTATAGTCTCCGAACAACTTTCTTTAGTCTCAAAGAACACCTTTTTTTTATAGTCTGAGAACAACATTTCGCGATTTCGATTTTCGCAGTTTCACGTTTGTCGTTTGCGTCACGCGACGCGGCGCGGCAGCTGCGGCGATGGTACGCGTGCCCTGCCGCCGCCCTTTTGCGGGCTCCCCGCGCTCTTCTGCGGGACTCTACGCTACCCGCAGATGCTCACACAGGTGGGGTACAGTGCCTGTGGTAGCGGCGGGCCGGCGCAGGAGTACGAGGACGACGACATCGACCATGGCGTCGGCGCTGGCGGGTACGGACGCCGTGAACCGCCTTGGAAGGCGTAAAGACCGTCAGGGCGCTCAGGACGCTCAACCCGCCCGGCCATGGCGTTCGGATGGCATGCTTCCACAGCTACACCGACGATGGCGAGCTTTTTGCGGCCGAGGACAAGCCGCGCATCCTGCTGATGGGCCTTCGGCGGTACGGCTACGGCATCCGGCGTGAAACTACTGTCGGAGGTGCAGCTGACCACGCCCGCCTGCGGTATGGCTTGTGGTCCCCTTCGTGGCCCACAGGAGCGGCAAGTCCAGCATTCAAAAGGTCGTGTTCCACAAGATGTCGCCCAACGAGACGCTCTTCCTTGAGAGCACGAGCAAGGTTATTAAGAACGGTACGGCAACGGTGCCACCGGGTAGGTCGACCACAGCCATGCGCTTACTGGGCGCTGAGCTGCTCGCGCCGCGCAGACCACAGACATCTCCAATAGCTCCTTTGTCCAGTTTCAGGTCTGGGACTTCCCGGGCCAAATCGACTTTTTCGACCCAGCCTTCGACTCGGACATGATCTTTGGCGGATGCGGCGCAATTGTCTTTGTTATCGACGCGCAGGTGCGTCTGAGAAAAGTCCGCCCCAAGTCACGGCAGGTCGGTTGACGAGACCCTGTTTTCGCTCTGCGTGAAGCGCTGACCCGTCAGGACGACTACACGGAGGCGCTAGCGAAGCTGCATGTGACGGTCACCAAGGCCTACGAGGTGCGCCCCACTCGCGCTGCTCGCTGATAGCCGACTCTCCCAGCGCTGACAACGGACGCCGCCCGCCCCGCCCACCGGCCTGTTAGCCGCGCAGGTCAACCCCAAAATCTTCTTCGAGGTCTTTATCCACAAGGTCGACGGCCTCTCGGACGAGCACAAACGCGGTACCGCAAGCCTCCGGATGCGCGTTGAGTTTCCAGTCGGTCTTGCTCACTGTGGCCGTCATGCCTCTGGATACAACGCCACAAACACAGAGACGCAGCGCAACATCCAGCAGCGTGCCACAGAGGACCTAATGGACAACCAGCTGGACCAGATTCAGGTCACGTACCACCTCACGTCCATTTACGACCACTCCATCTTTGAGGCCTTCTCCAAGGTCATCCAGAAGCTTATCCCGCAGCTGCCGACTCTCGAGAACCTCCTCAACGTCTTTTGCGCCGTACGCACCACGCCGCGCGGCCCTCTCTGCCTAAGCGGATGCTGACCCGCCGCGGTGGGCCGGTCGTGGGTCTGCGCCGCCTCCAGAACTCGGGCATCGAGAAGGCGTTCTTGTTCGACGTCGTCAGCAAAATCTACATTGCCACCGACTCGTCGCCCGTGGACATGCAGACCTACGAGCTGTGCTCGGACATGATCGATGTTGTCATCGACGTGTCGTCCATCTACGGGTACGCCGTGAGGTCGATGCGGCCGGTGCGCCCTATGCCAGCGCACGCTGACACCTGCGAGCGGCCAGCAATTACGCTAACTTGACCGCCGCCACACAGGAGGCCATTGCCGGAGGACCGCGACCCGGCGACGGCGGGCGGTGAAAGCCAGGCAATCATCAAGCTCAACCCGAACCCGATCCTGTACCTTCGCGAGGTGAACCGGTTTCTCGCGCTGGTGTGCCGCCTGCCGCAAGAGCATTTTGACAAGCCCGGGTTGATCGACTACAACTTTGAGGTCTTCAAGAACGCCATCACCGAGGTGCGTGTGGGCGCCCAGGGCCTGTGTCCGTCGCGGGGGTGATCGCTGATTTTGCCAATTTGTGAAATGCCTCGCCCTGAGGGTACCGCAGGTTTTCAAGGCACGGGACCGGGCAGCAACCAAGGCATAACAGTGTTCGCGTATTTGATATTGCTGTACTATATTAAACAAGAAGCATATTTGCGCCGCAGTTTGGGTCATAATGGGTTTCCTATTCGTCGTCGCGCATGCCCTGGCTGGCGAGCAGCGCCAGGAGGCCGGCACCGACGCCAGAGCCATCGCGGGTGAGCACCATGCGAATCGATTCGGCCGAGATGCCAAATAGCTCTTGCAGCGCTGCCAGTCGACGTGCTCTAAACAATCGACCAAGTGTGAGGTTAGGCCAGAGATACCGATCATCCGATTTAGCAATCCAGCGAGGGACGTACCGTCCCGCATGCGGTTGGCAAAGTGCGGGTAGTGCTCAAACACCGAGCCGTCCACCGCGACCGTGCAGCCCGACAGCCGGTTTATCTTCGTGATCTGAGTGTCAACCCCAGTGAAACTTGCCCCTGCGAGCCCATGTTTTGGCACTGCACTCATAGCATGGGCCGCGCCAACGCGGTACGAACCACGCCGGCGATGCCGGCGGCGGCGAGCCGGGCGGCGCGCGTGCCCACCAGCTCGCAGACGCGCTTGACAATCTTGCGGTCGTTGAACGACGTCCGCGGAATGCCCATCAGCTCCTCCAGCACGCTGCGCGCGTCCCGCAGGTCCGCCGAGTGATCACTGGAGGCAGAGGCACTGCACAATCCGATTAGATCTTTGATTGAGTTAATCGGCCTCCTCGAATGACCGCCCGCAATAGCCTGCCGCGTACCGCTCAATGCGCGACATGAACGCCGTGTCGAACGCGTACGGTGTCTCCATCTGCTTTGAGGTCAGACCCTCAAAAAGGATGCCGTCCGCGCTCTGCAGCGGCGCGCGCCCAATTCCCAGTGCTGGATGGGTCAGTCGGCGGCCCGCCTCCTGCCATCCTCGCCGGTCGGCCGGCGCACCAGCTGCGTCAGAACGAGGCGCGTGATCTCGCCGAGGTACATGCCCGAGATCATCTTTTCGTAGATCTGCTCGGCCGGGTGCGCCGACTCGCGGTCAAGCGCGCGGTCGAATGACGTGAGGGGCAGCACCTTGCGATCGCTAGAGTCGAAGCCGCCCCACTCCATGTTGATAATCATCTCGCCCGTGGTGTGGCGGCCCGTCCACTTGGGAATGTTTGCCGTCTTCTCGACGTACGCGGCGTTGGTGCCCGTGCCGAGGATGACGCCCACGTAGCAGTCCGAGTCCTGGTACGCCTGCGTGAGCAGCGTGCCCACGGTGTCGTTGGCGAGGGCGCTCACCTCAACCGCCAAACCCTATAGTACGAACGGCATTGAACGAGAAGCGCAAGCCTACTCAGAACGACTGCCACGCGCCCCACACGCAGCCGCTTGGTTACGGTGGCAGACCTTGCGCTTGATAGCGTCGGAGAGGAGCCGGACGACATCCTGCCCTTCGACGTTGGAGGCCGAGAAGCCCTTGGTCCAGGTCAGCAGCTTGCCCTTGGCGATGCCCGTCTGGTGTACGGGGAAGGAAAACGTAAACCCGAGATGCCGTAGCTCGTTACCGGCCGTCGGGTATTCTTGCAAGAAGCCGGCGATACAGTCGGCCAAAAAATCGAATAGCTGGCGGCGACGGCCCGCATGCGCTCATGGCCGACGAGCATCAGCTCGTGTCTAGCTGACTTTTACGGGCGACGGTATACGGAAACGTACTTTCTCCCCGACGCCGACCTTGAGGGCCTCGCTTACGGCAAACTTGCGCTGGCGCGTGCGGTACCTTCCGCGGCCTTCCAGCGTCACCTGCGTGCGTACTCAACGGCAAAACCAAGGCGCTGACGTAGGCATCATGCACCGTCGCTTTTTGCCAGCAGCAGCAAAGCGGCGGCCCGGACCTCGACCACGCGAAAGTTGGTGCCGCCCAGGTCGAGCGCCAAGAAGGTGCCATGCTCCATGCCTGTGGGCCGGCGGTCCACAAAGGTCGGTATCATCTTCATGGACGCATCGTCGCCGGTCAGGCCCTTCTCCATTTCGCTCACAAACTGCCGCCTGGTCGCCGGAGCGTCCGACGAGACGTGGAGGTTGCCACTATCAGCCTCCCGCACGAGCGGTCGGGCGCGGCTCTGGCTTCGAACGTACATGATGTTGTAGAGCTGGGCAGACGAAATGTGGAACTGCGCGTCGAGTTGCTCGATGATCGACTCGGCGGCCGGCGACAGCGGACGGAGCCGTGGCGTCAGCGCCTTGCCGCTGCCGCCTACCTCGGCGTCGTCGACCACGCTGATCGACGGCGTCCGCAGCGGAGGCCCGCGGCGTGCGTCGCGCGACACAAAGTACAGGGCGGTCGCCAGACCACCAGTCAGGGCACCAGCGACCCACGCCCACACGTTCGAGGACGACAGCCCGCCGGCACCGCTGCTGCCGCCGCTGCCGGACACGTTGGCCCGGGCCGCGTCGCCCGCATGGAGCCACCCCGACGAAGCCATGGCTGTTTCAGGTTGAGGACTGCGCGGACAATTAGCCGAACAGAATTGGGCCCGAGGCCGATGCAAGCGGTTCCAACCGCCGCTGTGCAGTCGACCAATTGAGAGCCACAGCCGCCACTGCCACGTCCTCGTCTACGGTCTATGTCCTGGCCGAAGACTGGGTAGTAATATGCGGGATCATGCACCAAGTGCCGAATAGCTGCTCAAATAGGAAGCCCGTCAGCGTGCTTGCTTCCCGTCGTCGTCCTCCTCCTCCTCCTCGCCTCCTCTCAGGTTTCTGCGTCCTCTTCTTCGTCCGTCTCAGGCGTCCTCGTCGTCCTCTTCGTCCTCCTCCTCGTCCTCTGTCCTCCTCCTCATCCTCTTCGTCCTCTTCGTCGTCGTCTTTTGCGCCGCTTTGGACTGTCGGGCAACTTTCCTGGCGCTCTTACGCGCCATAACCCATACAAACAAGCGCCCTTTCACCAGCGGTAATATGACGTCATAGGGAACGACTGCGGTGTGTCGCACCGAGATGGTTGCTCGCAAGGCGCGGACGCGAGCTACGTGCGAGGTACGCCCAAGGGTTGAGAAGCAGCGGAGTGCAAGTTTTCTCTCTCCAGCTAGCTGGTCGGTGTTCTGGGCTGCCGTTAGCAAGCTGAAACTGAGGTCAGTCTGACACACAACTTCTCCTGGTCACGTGCTTATATAGTCACATGAGCTGACGTCATCCGTTGTTTACACCAAGCCAACGCCTGCATTGCTGTCTAGGACGCCCTGCATTAGCAAAGCTAGTGCCCTCTAACGTGGCCCCGTCTGTGTGGAGTTGAGTGCCACTGGAGCTTTCGTTGCGTTGTGGTGTGCGTTGGCGTGGGTTGAACGACGTCGGATGCGCCGTTGTGTGCGCGATTGGAGTGTACTGGAGGCGCAGCCTGATGACGCCAGGCACTGGACGCCCACGGTGACGTGACGGCCCGGCAGACCTAGAGAAGAGGCCATACTTGCTTGCCAGCTATCGCAGAAGGCTGCCGATTCCGACACGAGCCGCCATGGATGACTCGCGCGTCTCGCTGCCGTCGGACGCGCTGACGGCCACCGCGCCTGGCGCACGCCGCATTCCCCCCAGCAAAATGACCGAAGGTGCGCCAGCGCACTCGAGCGCAGCTGTCGCGGCGGCAAGACTAACACGTTACCCCAGAGTTTCCGGCCTGCCTTACTCACCCGGGCAGAGGACCGCCGGCGGCTGGCGGAGCGGACGCTGCGGCAGTTCCCGAACCGCGTGCCCGTGGTGCTGCAAAAGAGCCCCAAGTGCCGCCTCGAAAATGTGCCCTCGGACGACTACGTGGTCGTCCCGGACGACTGGACGCTCGGCAAGTTCATTTCGGCGCTCCGCAAGCGCATCTCCCTAAGCCCCACCGATGGTACGCAGCGCGCTAATCTTTGTTCGTGCCGCAGGCTCGGGGCTGAGCATCCCCCGGAGGGCTTGCCGCGGCCGTGGCGTCGCAGGGCTGTACCTCTACGTGAACGGGACGCTGCCGGCCGTGTCGACGCAGCTATCGGTCATTTACGCGGAGCATCAGAGCAACGACAAGCTGTTATACATTGTCTTTGACACGGAGAGCACCTATGGTTAGCTGATATCAGATATCGGCTATTCTGTACAGACATGAACGACTGTATGGTCGGGTGGCTGAACGTAATTTGTATTAAGGTTGTTGGTGCGTACAGCTAGTTTGTGGTGTATACATTAGCGCACTGCATTCTCATAAAGTGTGTGTAAGTCCTGAATAAAGCACTCCTTAGGCGCCCACCTGAACCGTCGGCGAGCGACCACGTCCATCCGCTTCGCCCTGCCCACATACGCCAGAATTGCAAATAACAGTCATGACTCGATATACTCATACCCAATACCCTAACTCGCATCTTCAACTCAAAACTGGCCTTCGTTCATAGTCTCGAAAAGGCTCTTTCATAGTCTCGTTGTGCCTTCGAGAATCCGCGAGTTTCGAAATTGCGACAGAGGACGTTCGCGAAGATCGCGAAGGTGCGTGCGGCCACCCCAAAGCGGTGTAGCGGCCCTGTGGGGCCTGTGACAGACGGCGGAAGGAGCTAGAAAGAGGACAGAGAGGCAGGCAGCGCGCTGCAAAGACGGTGCACTGCATCGGCGGTACTGAGGGCCGGACCGGACTCGTCGGGCAACTGCGGTGGAGGACAGCCAAGCGGCGTGGTCCATACAAAGGCGCAATACGGACATAGGTCGTCCGCGCCCCAGCATATGCCCGTGACACATGCCAGACCTACAAGCAGTCGCCTGGCGAGGCTACAGCGTGGTAGTATAGGCTGTTTATGCTTAGCTGCTCTTGGGCGAAGCTGCGGGGCCACTGTGGGCGACGGCGGTGGCTCTCGTCTGGGCGATCGGTTGAGCTAGGTGCCTGCTGGTGCACTGGCTAAGCACTCTGACTTGCCGGACTGGTCTACTGTTGTGCTGCGTGTTCGAAAGAGACTCGCTGGTCGCCAGCAGGCGCCCTCGGTGGCAATGACGCCGAGGCAA
>Ga0180215_1005105_pt1 | contig 11362 bp, 16 predicted proteins | sample eDN3rd37CBELigBY_FD_128871 | JGI IMG/M metagenome (GOLD analysis project Ga0180215, IMG submission 128871) | Enriched backyard soil microbial communities from Emeryville, California, USA - eDNA 3rd pass 37_C BE-Lig BY (version 2) (version 2) | ecosystem: Environmental > Terrestrial > Soil >...
ACTTTTAGCAAACCACGGGGTCTTCAGCACTCGCCGCAAATATCGCACGCAATTTTGCACTCCAACTGCACAGCAGGCGCACCATCTCAATCAGGTCTGGCACGGTCGCTGAGGACGGTACGGACAGGACTTTGCGCTGCCGCTCCTCGGCGCCGCTCCGGCTGAGGCGGATCCACTCGATGCGAACTAGTCTGTCGCCAGGATTCGCAGGCTGCATGGACGACGTTTCGTCGGCCGCATCAAACCGAAGGCACGACATGCTTCGGCCGCGGATGGGCTCCTTGTGTCCTTGCGGCGACAAGGCGTTAACGCTCCGGCTCGTAGCGAGGTCGAGGTCGACCTCGGCTTCGTAATCCGGCGACGTTTCGGCGCTCGTGGTGGCGCAGATGCTAGAGTCATCCGATGCGTACTTGCAGCGCAGCCAAGCGGATACACCATGCCAGTCAGCCGGTATGGCATCAGCACAATCTGCGTTATTAATGCAGACTTTCACCGCGTACGTGGCGCGCATACGCGTACAGGCAGCGTCAGCATCAGCATGGCGTCTGGTGCCGGTTTCAATTGCAACGTGGTCTGCCAAGGCAGCGTGGACGGCACGCGAATAAGGGACACGAGAGGCCTGAACGCTAGTTTGTGAATCTCTAGTAGAATCCAGCAAACTGAAACATCGGTGCACCGGCAGTACCGCCAACGATGTGAGGTTGTAGTCGGCCATCGTGGTGCCTGGCTGGAGCCAACGGCCGGAATCCGGCGCGTACAACGCAAACCGGGTGAGATCCACGTTTACGAACCGCTGGGCGACCTGCGCAGAGACGAGTCAAGGCATACATCCTGGCTGATTTGTTCAGCATGCACATTTGCAAGTTGGCGGCGTTCATGGCATTGCTCACTGCACCGTCTCTAGCAGCGCTTCGACCGCCATAGTCGGCGTCACCTCCATTGTCTTGCGCTCCATGTGGTCCAAACCGTGCCTCGACGCCGTCTGGCGCTCCACGCGCACGAGGAGGCGGCCGCCTGTGGGCGGCGCGGCTACGAGAGGCACCGTGGACGGCTGTGCGGCCTGAATCAAAGGTATGTCGCCCGCACCCGCACGTAGATCTTGCTGTCAGCCGTGCGTCCGCGGTGACCGCTGGCGAGGAGCAGCCGCTGGCCCCGGACGCACCTCTGGCGACAGCTCGAGATCGGCTCGACTGAAAAAGGGCCAGCTGATGCTGCGAAACTGCGTGGCGCGCAACAACTGCCGCCGGAACATGGTCGCTGTGCCACGCAGCGGCGGCGGCCGTAACCTGTATGACATTGTACAACCCCCGCCCTTTAAGGCGTCGCCATCAGCTCCGTCGGCAGCCATTTGCCAAGTCTGGAACCGCAAGATTACCGACTCAGCACGCTGGTGGACGGCGACAAGAGGGCAGTGGCCTCGCCGCTGCCGGGCGACAAAGCCGCAGTTGCCTGGTTGCTCTTGGACGGCGGATCGCTGATGTCGCCGACGGCGGGAGGCGCCGACGCCGGGCCAACGGACTCCTCGCGGCGCGACCGGCGCGGCAACCGGAGCGAGTTTCGAAGGCCCGACGCGAGCGAGCTCAGCGACGCCATCGTGGCTGATCCCTCGTGGTTCTGTCCGATCTCGAAGGAATACGCCTTGGTACGGCGTCGTCTTCCTCTGCGTCCTCGCGATTGTGCGTATAACCTATTGCGAGCGTCCTTGTGAAACGCGGCGCGTCTTGCCCCTGCGGCGTCGCACGTGGGCCATGCGCCGACGCACATTTCGACGCTGCTCCAAACCGCTCCAGCACCGACAAGGCCAAACACGGTAGGACGCCTTGACTTGCGATTAACTAATGTTAACTTAACCACTACTCTACCTAAGCGTAGACGCATTGCAAGTTTCGGCGCCAACCTAAAATAGCTTAGACACCACGTGATTTTGATCGCATGTTGACTGGCATCAGGGGACAAAAAAGATTCTGACATCATAACAAAGCCTGATGCTCGACATTACGCGCATGTGCATGCTCTACGCAGCTGTACATTTATGCATACACTGTTGTACACTAGGCAATTAGCGGGATGAAACGGCCGCAGCAAGTGGCGGTTGCAGCGCTGTGGTCGCTCGCCAGGCGACGGTGTGCGTCAATCGCCCAAACACAGCGCCGGCGAGCGCGGGCACCTTGAGGTGCGCCAGGTCATCGCCACGCGTCGGCCCTACGTTTACAATGGCGATCGGGATGGCCAGCTCGGCGGCGCGCCGAATAAAACGGAACACCGAGTAAACCATCAAAGACGTCCCCGCCGCGACGATGCCGTCGCTGCGGTCCACCAGATTGAACGCATGCTCGACCACCTGCATCGGCACGTTCTCGCCAAACATCACCACACCGGGCTTCATGATGCCACCGCAATCTGTGGTTCCTCACATGACCGAATTGAACAAAAGGCCCGTCAGCACCAGCCAGTTAAGTGGATAGCGTTTTGCTTCTGTGGCGTACGTTGGCAGGGCGGCACCGCAAATGAGGAAAAGTCGGTCTGCTGCAGCTCGACGTCGCCGTCCGGCCGCCTCATGTACGCATCCGTGGCTGGCTCCAGCCGATCGAGGCGGCGCCTGCGGACACGTGCGGCGATGTACGCTGTGCGCGAAGCGCAAGGTTAGTCGGCGGCGAGTGATCCGTGCGCATGAAAAGTTCCCCCGTACGTCCACTGCGGGTTCAGCGCCTCCAAGCGCGCTTGATACTCAGACCGCGGCTCGTTGCGCTTGCAAGTCATGCAGATCACGTGGTGCTGGTCCCCGTGCAGCTCTACGACGTTCTTACTGCCGGCGGCGTGGTGCAGCCGGTCGACGTTCTGGCCAACGCCGGAACAGCATTGTCGCACAAATCCGCGTGTTAGAAAACTGGCGGGCCATAGCATTCTATTCGCATTGGCACGTAACCCACCTGAGTGATCACATGGTCCACGGCGCCGGCGGTCTCCAGGGCGGCCAGGCTGGTGTGGGCCGTGTTGGGCCGGATAGAGGAGAAGAGCGGCCAGCCCTCCATCGAGCGCGCCCAGTACCGCTGGCGGACCTTGGCGGACCGCATAAAGTCGCTAAACGTCGTGGGCTTGTGGCCCTTCGTATACGCTCCATTCGGGCTCCGGTAGTCGGGAATGCCCGACTCGGTGCTGTGCGCCCACGCAAGCAGTCGAGGAGCGGTGAGTGTTAGAGAGGCGGAGCGGGCACATCCTCGAATGATGCGCGGCAGCACCTCACGCCGGCGCCTGTAATCACCACCAGGCGGTTGCGCGTCCTGCCGTTGCGTGCGAACGAGAGGGGCCTTGCCCTGGTTAGCCAAGGGCACGTGGTCGCGCCAACCGTGGAGTTGCGCGAACCGCGCACGTGGTCGTACCGGACAAAGTCCTCCAGCAGGAGATACTCGGCCTCGGGGAACTCGCCGTCCACCGGCGGCACGGTGCTCAGCGCAAAATGCCGCAGGCTCTGCTCCGCCGCCCAGAGTTGTCTCACCGCGCGTTGCGGCATCACCCGCAGGGCCGCCATGACCAGCGGCCCCATTGAGGCCAAAGCTACTGGTACAGAGGCGTGCGGGGGGATGAACGTGAGGTGCGTCGAGTCGCGTCGTCGAGCGCGCAGCTGCTCTTGTTAATACCTAGCCAAATTAAGCCCACACATGTCTACGCTATATGTAACGTCATGTACGCCTTAGAATTGGTTACTCTCCTTAGCTGGCGTCCGCTAAATGCCCGACAGGCAGCCGTGGATGGCGGCCGTCGAACCTATCGCTCGCGTGCCCGCCTTGGCCGCCTTTAGTGACGTCATCGGTCCTTGATGACGTCATAGTCTGCCGGTGCTCTGCCGGTGCTCTGCCGCGCTCACTAGAACGTTCTGCCGTTCGTCTGCCGCCGGCGAGCAAAGGCGCCTCGGGCGCAGCGGGAGGACGCACGATGGCAGGTACGGCGAAGATGAGGACGACGCAGAGGACGACGCAAAAGACGGCGACAACGAGGACGCGGAGGATTAAGACGAAGAGGACGACAAAGAGGGAAGGGTATTATTCCGGCATGTTATGCGGAAGAAGCTGATATCAGAGGCTCTGAGGTCACGGCAACGAGTAGAAGCACGGTCGATATGACAAAGGGAAGGCAGATACATAGCACGACGGGAAAGCCTTTCCTTGGATATCTGGTGAAGCAGAACCTAAAATTAGCGAAGAAAAAGAAGCCGTGGAAATGCTTGGACGGCGAAGACGGGCGGACGTACTGACATTGCTCCTTTACATCCTGTCTCTGTGCGTCGCACTCGAAAGTCCCGGCAGAAGACCAGGCGATGGAGCTGGAGGCCCTCCAGTCCATCTACTTTCAAGAGTTCCAAGGTACGGCCGCTCTCACCCTTCGCCATGCAGATTGCCCAGGTCTCTTCCTTACACACGCCTGCTCTGTGTTTGGCCGTCCCGACCCGCAGAGATCTCCAGTACTCCGCCGATTTCGTTCCAGCTGAACCTGACCTGCGACGCCTCGGTGGATGTTAACCGGGAGCAACGGCCGCCCTGTACGTCGTTACTGCTTTGTGTCGTCTGCCCCATTCGTCATTTGCTGACGCTAACTAAACGGCACTATTTCGGCGGCGGCGGTGGCGGCCATAGACGACGTGCGCTTGCGGGTCAAGTTTCCCGAGGCCTATCCGAACGAGGTGCCCGAGGTGGCTTTGGAGAGCGACGAACTGGATGACGCACGGCTGGCGCCGTTGAAGGCCAAGCTGGACGAACTTGTAGGCGGTGGTCCATTTCATTAGTCCACATTCGTGCGCAGACCCTTACACCTGGTTTCGCTGGCCAGTGCACCGATGCGGTTGCTTGTAGGCTGAGGAAAACAAAGGCATGGCGATGGTCTACACGCTCGCCTCGTACGTGAAGGAGTGGCTGGACAGCACGTTTGTGGAGGACCTGCGACAAGCCGCCACCGCCGAGATCGAAGCGGCGCGGCGGCAGGAGGAAGAGGTGCGCCTTCTGCACCCGTGGGCATGCGAATCACCTTCTCCTTCTGACGGCGCCATACCAATGTCTCGTTATGCTTTAAAGTGACCAGGAGGAGCGCCGATTGGCAGCTGCCGCGGGCACGGCCGTGACGGAGGAAGTGTTCTTTGAGTGGAAGCGCAAGTTTGACGCCGAGTTGGCGGCAAAGAAAGCCAAGGAGAAGGGCGCCAAGGTCGACGACAAGAAGAAGAAGTTGACCGGTAGGGCCGCCAGCACCAAAGTCGGCGTTGGCCACCATGGCTTAGCCGACATGATCGTGGTTTTATGTCGCGTCCGTTGCAAATGTCATAGGGCGCCAGCTCTTCGAGACCGACGCGTCACTTATCACCTCCGATCAGATCGAGGAAGGCGACGAAGTCGTCGAGGTCGACGCCTCGCTCTTTGAGAACCTCGAGGATCTGGAGGCCGAGGAGGAAGAGGAAGATCGGAGCTTTATGTTTGCCGACGACGACTAGAAATCTATTTGTACACATGCATTTGTACATACAGCAGCAGCAACCTATCATGATGCCGGTGATAACAATTCGGTTCGGACCGCGCTCCCATTCTAGCCCACGACAGACAGAAGGTAGCAACCACAAACCAAGGTGATGCGTCCCAAGCAGCGATGACGTCATTCGCGATTTTGGCGCGAAAGTTTATCGCCGTGGTGCGCGCATGGCGGCGTCCGCTGGTGCCGCGGCGGCGGCAGCGGCGGCGCGGCCCCCCGCCGCCGCCTCAGCAGGTCCTGAGGAGGCCGAGAATGCGAGTGATCTCACGCCGGAGCTAGACTGGAGTCTGATGTGGATGCTGGAGCTCGCGTGGGCCACCTTTGCCGACGCTACGATTGCCGTGCGACCTCGCCGCCAGGAGGACCGGCCCTGGAGATGGGCGTGCACGCCGAGCCTTTTCCAAGGCGCCACCGGTTATGAGTTGGCCAGAGGTGCGCACTTGGAAGAATACGCTATGAATGGAAACATCCCCTAGCTAAATCGGCCGCAATCCTCCATCAGCGATTTGGACTGGGGCACAGCGTGGGCACTAGACCTCTTGGAGCAGCTGCCACGGCACGACTTTGCGTGCGTGCCCCACGTTGGCTGGAAACGGCGCGCGGCGCTGGAGGCCTGGCGCGCGGCCATGGACATGCGGGATCTGGACGCCCTGGCCGTGTCAGTCGCGAGCGCCCGGCAGCTCTTCGAAGACGAGGCGAACGCGGCTGCCGCGTGCAATCCGTTGCTGACGGCGCTGGCTCAGACGGTACGCCACTAGGAGGTCATGGGTCTTTGTTGTGGGCGCGCACCTTGATCGCGTTCGTCCGCTCTTGCGCTGTACTTGCGGCTCTGCAGTATTGCGCACGGGCGCTCGGACGGTTGACCGATGCAGACGCGGAGCGAGGCGCTGGTGTCGTGGAGCAGATGTTCGCCATCCCCGAGTGGCGCCTGGTAAAAACGTACATACGCAGCCAGCGGCCTTGGCAGTGGAACCCTCGGAGCTGACCTTGAAAGACCGTCGGCACGTGAGCATCGCATGCGCTGCATGTGCAGGTCCTGCACGGCGCTTGACGCCAAGACGCGGGATGAGGCACGCGCCGTTATGCAAAAACTTGCAAAAGACATTACCGAGTGGGCCCTGTGGCGGAGGGTGACGCCTTACGACGCGTCGGCCGTACCGTGCTCAGAAAGCCCCGCGTACACCGCGGCGCTGCGACGGCTGCCCGATCTGTGGACCGTGGCCTTTGAGACGTGGCGAGCGCTGGTGGCGCGGATGCCGCCGCCCATGCTGTCGCAGGTACGAGTAGTACCCGTGGCAGCGCATGGCCGACGGCGAGTATGGACAGCTGACCAAGCACGTCTGCATGGCTGGCAGTGGATACAGATGGCCGACGACTTCGCCGCGGGGCTGTACCCGCCCCCGGCGCCGCCACCCTACCCGATTTCGGTGGACGACGGCAGCGATGCAGAGACCACGGCGGTGGTTAGAAACGACGCGCTTGTGACGAATCTTTATGCCGACGACGCCGACGCGGGGCCCGTGGACCTGGACAGCACGCTCCCGCCGCTCGCTTCGCAGCTCTCAGGCAGCAGCCCCAGCACGGACGCCGGCAACTGGGTATCGCCATCCCCCCCGGTTGTGTTTCCCGGCCTCGCCAAGTTGCGGCGGCCTGTGGCAGCCACCGCGCCTGTTCCGGAGGCGGCCGCGCCGACGCTGGCACCGGAGCCGGAGCCGGAGACCGAGCCCAAGGCTCACAAGCCACGGGCCCGTGGCGCTGCCGCGTCGCCGCCGGACGACTACGTCTACCGATTTTTCGCCAATCCAGCCGCGCCGGCCGCGGACGACAAAATCAGCCAGCTTTTCCGGTCGCTGCACCGCGCCACGCCGAGCCCGCCGCCCGCGGCGTCACCTGAGCGTGCGGACCAAGTGTCACCGTCCCACAGTGCCGCGTCCGCGGTCAGCCCCTTGCCGCTGCTGCAGTCGGCGGAACGGGCGCGGCAACGGCTTCAAACGCCCCCGGGCACACCGGTAACGCTGTTTGGCCGGCCCATCGATCCAGCTTCGTTGTCGCCGTTGCTGGCCTCGGTCGCGGCTGGGTCGAGCGGGTCGAGCCTTCCGCTGCTGAGCCCGGGGCCGTCACTGCCGCCACCGACCGCGCCCTCACCGTCGCTCCTTCTTCTCCCGACGTTAGGCGACCGCAGTCAACAGCCACCCAACGTGCACGAGGTGGTGGAGGACGCCGACGCCGACGCCGACGACGGAGTAGACCAGCTGGTGCTCATTCGGCGCCGGCGGCCGCGGCCACCTCTGGAAGAGCCTATCCCGATGGTTGTGCTGGACCCGAATGCGCCGTCGCAATTGGTCAGCCTTCCGTCGCAGCTATCCATTGAAGACGGCGACGCCGCGGCCGAGCCCTCCGCTAGTTTCTCGGGGGTCATTCACGCCTCCCAGCCCGCGATCGAGCCTGTTGTCGATGACCCCTCGGAACCCGTCGCGATCACGGTGGACTCGGAAACGGTAGTGATCGCACCCACGCAGCCGCCGACCCCGACGCAAGCCGGCAACGGGCGGCGGCCATTCAAGTCGGTCACGTTTGCCGCGAACCCGCTGGCGTCTGACTCTGAGGGCGCGTTGAGCAGCAGTAGCGTCAGCAGCTTTGGCAGCGCCGGTGCCAGGGCACGCACCACCAACGGCCAGCCTGCGCGGGACTCAAGACGACGCGGCCGTGGCGGCTGGCGCCCGGCGCGTGCCACTGGGCCGCAGGACGACGGCCGGGCAAGAACTCCCAGCGCGACCGATGAGGATGACGACGACTGCTGGCTGTCTCCGGCCCACAGCGGCGCCCGCGGCCGGCCGCCGGTGCGCCGGCCCAGCGGGCTGCGGCCCCTCGGGCTTACGCGTGTGCGGCCCGCGGGCCAAAATGTGTCCAGACCGTTCAAGCCACCCGCGCCGAGAGTTGCGGCGCCGGAGATGCCGCTGCCACCGGCGCCGAGCGCCGATCTGCAGCTGCTGGGCGTCGAAGACTGCATCGTCTGGATCCCCGTGCGGAAACGCGTTCGCGTGCGCAGCGTTGATTCGGCGAGCAGCAACGACGGCAACTGTAGCAGCGACGACGGGTCATGATTCCAGTGCCCACCTGTATAGCCAAATGTACAATGCCTGTACAATAGTGTACCTCAGACCGGTCACTTGGGCGGCGGTCCCTGCCGTAAGCCAGCTTGCCGCTTCTTGAGCTTTTCGGCCATGTACGCGACGGACTTGCCCACGCCAGCCGTCAGCAGGCCCTTGAGGGACTGCACGAGGCTGGACGCGGCCACGGTCTCGGCCAACGCGGCGCGCAGGTACCGCGAGGCGGCGGCGTCATGCGCGAGAAAGTCCAGGTTAGGCGCCTGCGGGTGGCCCGCACGCCGACGCACCCGCGCCGCCAGGCCGTCCGGCAGCTGGCGCAGCTGCGCCTGCAGCACTTCGACAGTGCGCTGCTGCTGCCAACGGCCCTCGGAAGCGGCGGCCAAAGCGGCCACGTGCGGCAGGGCGCTCAAGCGAGGCACGTACAGCTCCACCAGCTCGTCGTGCTGGCCCGCCACGATATTGGCGACCTTGTGTGGGTTCTCTCCGACACCCATTCGCACGTCCCCTATGTGCCGGGACAGTTGGCAGCAACGAATGGGCGTGGGGTAAATCAAGTGCGTTTGTGGCCTAGTAGCGTGCGACTAACCTGTCATCCCGTACCGGTGTAGGAGAGCGCCACGATGGTGTTGAGGAGCTCGGCTGTGGTGAAGCGCTCGGGGAGGAGGAGCAGGGCAGTGACGAGGGCGTTGGCGCGGTTGGCGTCGAGGCCGCTGCGGATACTGGGCAGGTCGCGCAGCACGGTGACGGGTTTGTGGAGGCGGCCGCTGAGGTAGAGTGTATCCCAGGTGCGGAGGTCGTGCTCGAGGCGGCGCACGCTGACGACGCCGTACTTGATTTGGCAGTCCAGCAACGGCACAAGGGTGTTGAAGTATACACCCGCGCCCCAGTCCTGCACCGCGGCGACGGCGCGCGGGCCGAGCCATCGGAGTCCGCTGTAGTGCGTCGGGAACTGCCGCAGGTTGGCGGCGTGCCATGCGATGGGGTCGTGGACGGCAAAGATCAGGTCGATCATGGAGCCCTAGCGGGCGGTGGCGGGCGGTTGAGGTAGGTCAGGAGTTAGGCGTCACTCATTGGCACTCGCCCGGGTGCGAGCAGGCGTACCTTGGCGTCGTGGTTCTTTTGCGGCTTCACGGCCGAGCCGTACGCGAGGGCGTAGTCGATGGGCGCGTCGAACTGGCGGACGAGGCGCGCCAGCAGCGCCGACGAGGCCGCGGACGCCGCCGCCGTGGCGGCCTGGCGGGTCGCGGGAAGGGCCATGATGGCGTGATGCGCCTGACCTGCCAGCCGCAGTACGTCGAGGACAGCTGTGAGCAGTGCCCGGCCGCTCTTTCAGCCACAGCAGGCGCCGTCGCAGGCGCGTGGTGGCTGGCGGGGGGCGTCCGGCGCGGCGGCAGCGGCGGCGTTAGACAGTGAAAACATTAGTGAAATGAACTTTAGGCCCCGATTTCGTCGGGTGCCTCCACTTCACCATAGGAACACCACGAAAAGGGCACAAACCATAGTCGACTTTGAAGAGGACAACGGAGAGACGACGAAGAGGACAACCCGACTAGGCGATTGAAGACGACGAAGAAGGCGTAGAAGAAGCCGACGACGGAGGACGACGACGGAGGAGGAGGAGGAGGAGGAGGACGAGGAGGGCGCAGAAGAGTAGGAAGATCTAGTGAAGAGATCCACAAAGTCGAGGACGACGAAGAAAAGGGCGGCGCTTGCTCGCATTCTTGGCACATCAACATGGCAGTCGACTCGATCAGCTGGGCCGCGCTCGGCCTGATCTTCTTCTATCAGTTCGTCGCCGAGACATACGGCCGGTACATCGACACGCATTTGATCACTGCGCAGTCGGCAGGCGCTAACCAACGCCCGATGCTGCCTTGCATGCGGCTCCAAGCCAGAAAATCCAAGGCGGCCAAGATGGGCGAGACCAAGCACGACCAGCTCAAACTGTGCGGCGTCGCCCTGCCGAGCGGCAGCTCCGCGTTGACCATTTTTGCCTTTGTCTTCTTTGCCGTCTTCCCATTCTGGACGCGGACGTGGGCGATCGGCCATGTTGACGTGCCGACGGCCGTGCGTGTTGCTCTGCTGGGCGTCGAGCTGGCGGCCGCCGCGCTGCGCTATCGTTCCATGAAGGAGCTGGGGGACTATTTTTCGCGCACGCTGACCACGCAGAGCGACCAGCACGTCATCCGCACGGGCCCCTACCGCTACGTGCGGCACCCAGGCTACGCCGCCAACATGCTGCTGTACTGGAGCGCTGGTGTGGCGATTGGCGAGAACGTGCTCGGCCTCGCCCTCACCGTCGCCATTTTTTACGCCATTTGGAGCATCCGCATCCTGCGCGAGGAGGCGATGATGCTCCGGACCTTCCCCAAAGAATATGGCGAGTACTCCAAGGTCACCGCCCGTCTCGTGCCTTACGTCTTTTGAGCTCGCGTGTTACAAATTTGTCGTGTGCGTCCGCCGGCGTCCAACTGTGCTTGCCTTTAGTTTAACTTACCCTGTACATCTTTACAGTCATCCATGGCGCTTGAGGGCCACGATCTGAACATCGATGCAGCGGATCTCCTCAATGCAATCGCGCAGTTGGCGTGGTAGGGCGCTCTCCCACATCTTCCAGGTGATCCCGGCAAACTCGGGTGCGTCGGGACGCAAAGTCGGCTCGACCGGCTGCACGGCCGCGCGGGTCCTCCCTTCCATGAGGCCCAACGGTACTGCAGACGCAGTCGGCACCGCCACCGACG